>Ga0316231_1003289_pt1 | contig 14405 bp, 11 predicted proteins | sample TBH18027metaG_FD_206002 | JGI IMG/M metagenome (GOLD analysis project Ga0316231, IMG submission 206002) | Freshwater microbial communities from Trout Bog Lake, Wisconsin, USA - TBH18027 | ecosystem: Environmental > Aquatic > Freshwater > Lake > Hypolimnion/Profundal zone | place: USA: Wisconsin...
GCGCCCGCTCACGTTGTCACTGATCCAATCCACGGTGAAAATATCCGGTCACCCTTTGCTAACGCCCAGTTGCAGTATGCTACTACTTTCTTTCATAACGATGGTGATTCCAAAAGATGGCATCTCCTTGCATTTCAGCCTCTACAGGTAAATTAGAGTCATCCCAGGCGAATCGAATCTTGCGATCACTGATCTGATATGTTCCTCTGTTTCCAGCACTAAACACGGTTCCGTCATCATTGAAGTCTAAGGAGAGCCTATAAGGTGGGTCATGTATCACGACCGTCCTATACAGATTCGACCTTTCGGGAGGGTAAAGCAGTCCCGTCGAGTAAGACCCGTTTAACGTATTTGCCTTTTTTCCGAGACCACCGGCACTTCCTGTAGATTTCGGCCAAAACGTTTTCCACCACGGGACATTTTCCGGGGTGGGCGCTGGCGTGTTTGAGGGGTGGGGAGCAGGCGGCTCGACAACTGCGGCCGGTGACCCGGTAAGCGAAAAACTTCTAACGCTTGGAGGAATCGCCGGTTCGCTTGCAACAGCAGGCGCGGTTGGGGTAGTGGGCGTCTCTTCCTTGGTTCGCTCAGGCGGTACTGGCGGCGTGGTTGTTGCTGCTTGCGTCGCTGGTGCGGGTTTCTGCGGCGGCGGTGAACTCGCCATCAAACTATCGCGCTTGGCCTTTGCAGTCGCATATTCTTTTTTGGCGAGTCGTAAGTATGGCGGAGCCTCGTTCCACGCCGACGCCTTGTAGAAGTCCTCCTGTTTCCTCCGGAGGTCTGTTCCGTCTTTCAACAACTGTTCACGAAGGAACTTCGTTGTCGAATCATAACCACGCCGTGACTCTAGCGTCCCAAGATCAGTTTGACGGTCTTCCAATTCTCGACGCCTTCTCAAGAACTCAGCTTCTTGTTCTTTCAAACTGTCTACCACCCGTTGCGCTTGTTGCAATTTGCGGTAGCTAATTATCAGGTCTTGCTCGACAACCTTCTGCGCCGGACTCATCCAATGCCCGGCCAGTTTAACCAGCCCGATTCCAACCTGTTCTTTCTCCTGTTGCAACTGGCCGGCCCGCTGCCGAACCAACGCGGCATAGTCACTGGCGGAATAGCTTTCGAGATACTTTTGGCAAGCAGTCAGGCCAGCGTCGTATTGAGCCACCGTGAACTCTTGGTCGGGATTCAACTGGTACTTCTGGACGGATTCGTAGGCAAGCCGCTCCTGCTTTTCCGCTGCCGTTTCAGACTGGTTGGCCTTGATCTCCGACTTGGGGACCGATCTGGAGTGGAAAATTGTCCGGCTTGCATTGGACACCTCGATCACAAGCTGGGTGGCATTTTGAGATGTGATTGTCCCGGTGATGACCTCACCTGAATTAAGCGTGACAACATCGTTAGCCAAAACGCATGGCGTCAGAGCCAAACACAGTAGCCCCGCCCACAGCATCCAGAATCGTGCAATCTTCATCTTGTCACCTCCGCATTGTTGTTTTTTACTCCACCGCAGACTGGGACGGTGGAACAAAAAGGGGCGCGAACTCAACGCACCCTCGTCAGAGGCACCGCGAAGCGCCCAGCAAAGAAGTGGCATCAAGCCGCGCCCTTGGGGGCGCGTACTCGACACGGTTTCTTTGCACTGAAAATTCGCGGTTTTCTGACGAAACCGTAGCCGTAGCTACGCAAAATTTTTGTTAAGTGGTTTTATTCGATACGAGGATTCAACGCCGCGCGCGTGTTTTGGTCAAGCTCAAACAATTCGCACCCATCCTGCGCGGTCAACGTCGCACCGCTGGCGCGCTCCGGTAGCGCGCCGCTGTGCCCCACCCACCAGCGCGCATAACGGGCGGCTGCGTCGGCACGCCCCTTTGCGCTCCCCCCGCCCCGCATTGGTCGCTTCGCTCCCTCGCTCCCTTGCGCGGTTGCCCCGCGCTACCGGACGCCCGCGCCGCGGACGGCGCCGCTCGCCTCATCCTGTCGCCGCGTTCACCGCGTTGAGAGCATTGCCACGGCCAGCGCATGACCCGACACAACGACGATTCCAGATCCGCACCGCCGTCGCCCCGGACCGTGCCGGTAAGAAAGGTGCCCCGGCAAGACCTGGCCGGCAGGTGTGGCCTGTCACGCCGCTTGCGTTCAGTCGCCCCGACACCGCTGCGCAGCCTCTCCGCCACACGACAGGCGCAGAGGCCGCTCCGCTTGCCACGTAACACACATTGTGCGTTCATTCGCTGGCGCGCCTACCCCGAAAAGGATTCGTGGCAAGCGCACCGCTCACACATGCTGAGCCTCTTCGCTGCGCGACGCCCTCAGCAAGTCGCACAATGTGGCGTTACGTGTCATGTCGGGGCTTTGTGAAGGCCAGCGTCGCGCCAGTCCCCACCCACCGGCCAAGCCGGGGCGCAACCATGATCAGCGGCATGGATGGCGACAGCGGCGCCGGTGAGGCCCGAAGATGGCGGGCTATTGCCCGCGCCCGCTTTCCTGCCTATCGGCACGACTCCAGGGGCCGTCCAGATCCAGCACCCGATCAATTTTCCCAAAGGCGTCCCAAAGCGGACCGATGCGCTTATCCGGCGGCAGCGCCATGATGGCGTCCGTCATTTTACGGAGGCTAGGAATGACTTTGCCGGGAATGTACGGGTTGTCAGCTTCCCTTTCATCTTCAAACATGAACTGCCAGAAGTCGCCGTGTTGTTGCCATAGCTTCTCTGTGACCAAGCCGAGTTCAATAGCGGTCATCATCATCTCGGTGAGCCGCCAGTAAAATTCGGCTTCACCACTGGTCGGCAACTTGTCGAGTATCTGCTGCGCCTTGTAATCGCATCCGTCAATCAGGCGGCGGGCGTGGCGTTCGGAAACGTTCAGCTTTTCAGCAACGATTTTCGTTTGGTTGATCATGGTTCAATTTTCCTGTTTTGAGTCAAAAAGTGATGTGGACATGTTTTTTCAGGACCACCAATAAAGCGAGCACACTCTGACGAACCTCTGCGCAAAAGCGCGACACGTAGGATACTCCCTACCGGGGGGTGGGTCCGGTGGGCTTGTCGTGGCAGGATGCCCCGCCCCGCCCCATGCGCCACCGGCCGCGCCGCACGCCCAGCCGAAACGCCTCCGGGTATACTGGCGGGTATACCGGAGGATTTCGCGGGTTGCGTGTGTGTCGGCGCGAGATAGCCTAAGCCCTTGCGGGCATAGGCTTTTAGAATTGGCGGCCCCAACGGGATTCGAACCCGTGTACCCAGATTGAGAATCTGATGTCCTAGGCCTCTAGACGATGGGGCCCGCACGGCGGAGAATAGCGGCATTACTGCGAAAATCAAGAGTTTCCACAACCAACGCGGGTGCGCGAGGCCTTGTAGTCACAGCTGTTTCGAAAAATCGCAACACATTATTGTCACCGGCCCGCTGATTCTGCTACAGTGACGGCTTCATGAAGACGCTCGGTGTAATTCCCGCACGATATGGCGCCCAACGGTTTCCCGGCAAACCGCTCGTGTTGATCGCCGGCAAACCGCTCGTCCAACGCGTCTACGAGCAAACCCGCCAAGCGCAGCGCCTCGATCACGTCGTGGTCGCCACCGACGACGTGCGGATCGCCGACGCCGTCCAGAAGTTTGGCGGCGAATTCGTGATGACCCCCACCGCCTGCCCGTCCGGCACCGACCGCGCCGCCGAAGTCGCCCGGCAACTGGACTTTGATCGGATCGTCAACATTCAAGGGGATGAACCGTTGATGCGCCCGGCGATGATTGACCAGTTGGTGGACGGCCTAGGGGACAGCGACATGGCAACATTGGCGCGACCCATTGAATCGGCGGAGATTCTGGCAGATCCAAACAACGTCAAAGTGGTGTTCGCCCACAACGGCAACGCCCTCTATTTTTCACGCCAGCCCATTCCCTTCGTGCGCGACACGGGTACACCGGCAAGGCATTTCAGACATTTGGGGATCTATGCCTACCAGCGTGATTTTTTGCTGAAATTTGTGCAATTACCACAAAGTGCGTTGGAACAAGCCGAGAAGCTGGAACAATTGCGCGCGTTGGAAAATGGTTTTACAATCAAAGTTCTGGTCACGCCCTTCGACTCCGTCGGCGTGGATACACCGGCGGATGTGGCGCGTGTGGAAAAGATTTTGCGAGATCAATTATGAAATACATTTTTGTTACAGGCGGCGTCATCAGTTCCCTGGGCAAAGGGCTCACCGCCGCTTCGATCGGCACCCTGCTGGAACAGCGCGGGTTGAAAGTCACTCTCGCCAAGTTTGACCCGTACCTGAACGTGGACCCCGGCACCATGAGCCCCTTTCAACACGGCGAAGTCTACGTCACGGATGATGGCGCCGAGACCGACCTCGACCTCGGGCATTACGAACGCTTTACCCATGCGACACTCGGCCGGCTCAATAACCTGACCAGTGGACGTGTTTACGCCAACATCATCGAGAAGGAACGCCGCGGCGATTACCTCGGCAAGACCGTCCAGGTGATTCCGCATGTCACCAACGAGATCCAAGATCGTATTCGCAAGATCAGCCGCACCTGCGATGCCGATGTGCTGATCATTGAAATCGGCGGGACGACCGGCGATATTGAAGGTTTGCCATTCCTCGAAGCCATCCGCGAGTTCGCCCAAGCCGCCGGTCCGAAGAACGCATTATTCATTCACGTCACCCTCGTCCCGTACATTCGGGTCGCCGGCGAAATTAAAACCAAGCCAACCCAGCAGAGCGTTGCCAAACTGCGGGAAATCGGCATTCAACCGCAACTCCTCGTCTGCCGCAGCGAGAAACCCCTCGACCAGAGCGTCCGCGAAAAAATCGCGCTCTACTGCAATGTCCCGGTCGAGTGCGTCATTCAGGAACTGGACGTGGCCAACTCCATTTACGAAGTGCCAATTGACCTCCAAAAGGAGAAAGTCGACACCCTCGTCTGCCGGTATCTCGGACTGAAAACAAAGCCCGCTGACATGCGCGACTGGAAGCGGATGTTACGGCGGCTGATTCAACCCCGCCGGCAATGTCGGATTGCGGTTGTCGGCAAATACATCAATTTGCAGGACGCATACAAAAGCCTTTACGAAGCCGTCAAACACGGCGGTGCCGCCAATGATACCGCGGTCGAAATCATCCGCGTGGATGCCGAGGACATTGAACGGGACGGGGCGGCGAAGTACTTGCGGGGTGTGGCCGGCATTCTGGTGCCCGGCGGCTTTGGCGATCGCGGCATTGAGGGCAAGATTCTCGCGGCCCGGTATGCCCGCGAGCACAAGGTGCCCTACTTTGGCATCTGTCTGGGCATGCAAATTGCCGTCATCGAATTTGCCCGGCATGTCTGTCAATTGAAACTGGCCAATTCCACCGAGTTCGCGGTCGACACGCCGCACCCGGTCATCTGCCTGATTGATGATCAACAGCGGGTCGTTAATAAGGGGGGCACCATGCGCCTTGGCACCAAACCCTGCCAACTGATGCCCGGGACCCATGCCCGGCGGCTCTACCGGACCCCGTTGATCCACGAACGCCACCGGCACCGGTATGAATTTAACAACACCTATCGGGCGGCATTAACGCGGGCGGGCTTGAAGATTACCGGATTGTTTGTCGAGAAAGACCTGGTGGAAATGATTGAACTGCCGGGCCATCCCTATTTCGTTGCCTGCCAATTCCATCCCGAATTCAAATCCCGGCCCCACACGGCCCATCCCCTTTTCCGCGGTTTCATCGAGGCCGCATTGCGGAAATAAGCCCCACTTCGCACCCACCCTTGCCGGCCTGGAGCGCGGTAACTTGTTACCGCTTTCCCCTAAGCGCGTTCCCTTTGGTCAAAAATCAGCCACGGTCGCGGTGGTGCTTGGCCGGCCGGCAACGCTCCGGCGCGGGGCGCTGGGGATCGTGCCCTGCAGATGCACCATTCCGAACGGATCCACAACGAAGATGTTCATCCCAGCCAGATCTTCGATCGTGGTGACGCCTGTCGCCAGGCCCCCCGGCAGGTCCTCCCCTTTTTTGGTATCAAAACGAACAACCCCCTGGCCTTGGAAATTATCATTTCCACCCGAGCAATCCACTGTTGTCGGCGGAGTGGATGACCAGGTGAAGACGCAACAATAAGTGTTACCGGCCGCGAGGCGGCGAACCCGGACTTCGAGCAACGATCCCCCCGTTGCCCCATTGTACCGCGTTCGGATCAGGCCGGACGCCTGCGGACTGGGAGCCGGCTGCGGCACTGTGAGATGAACCAGCTTGGAATAGCTCAATGAGGTGGGCCGGGCCACCAGCGGGGTGATCAACGCCCGGAGCGAAACGTTATTCGCCGAATCAGCGATGAATACAAATTTCCCAACCAGCTCGTTCACATCCAGCACACCTCCCAAAAACGGCACCGCGCCGCCGTTGGTGTTCTTCAAAATCAAACTCCAGTTGCCGTTGGTCGCCCCCTTCGCGGCCAGGACTTTGACAAAAACCGCGCCGTCGCTGATCGACGGTGTATCCCCAAGAAAGACGCCCAATCCATCCGCAGGCTGCCCCAAATTCTTGATCTGCACGGCAAACTCCTGCCGCTTGCCATGTTTTTCAACGAGTAACGTACCATGCGGTCCCGCCACGGAATTGGAGCCGCTGGAACCCTGCGAGGTGGGACTAATAAACGGTTTCACGATGGAGCCGTCCGGAGCACCGCTGGCGATCCCCACCGTCGCTACCAACCCGATCATCCATATCCAACTTTTCATAAGAAATCTCCGTTCGCCGCTACCATATACCGGCCGACCGATTTTGGCGAAATAAATTCTCCACCCGGCAAGTCCCCGGGCGCATCTCGACACTGCCACCATTTCAGAATTTGTCACCCTGAGCTTGTCGAAGGGTCTCCTCCGTCGTTCCGTCGTACAGCAGCGAATAGAACCTGAGATCCCTCGACAAGCTCGGGATGACAGGGCTTTGGCAGATAGTGGCAGTGTCAAGATGCGCCCCAAGTACCCGGTCCGCACAATTTCACTGCCCGGCATCGCATTCCGCAACCCGTTCCCAATAGAACTCATCGGTGAGCAATCCCTCTTCATAGAGGCGCTTCAGGTCCCGGAGCCGGCTGGCAACTTGCTTCTTCGTGAAAGTCGGTTTTTTGATCGGCCCGACCATGGCGGCCACCGGGGTGTTCGTGTCGCCCGCCACCGGGGCCCCCTCCACCGGCTGCGCCGGTCGAACCGGGACGACACGCTTGCTCGGAGGTTGATAGGCGGGATCGTAGACCAGCACCTTCAAGTCCTGGGCGGGTACAAGATGCCGCCACAAGAAAGCCTGCATCCGATCTTCGGCCGGCATGGCCACATTCGTGATGATCTGATTCCCCAGTTTGGCCCAGCCTTGGACGGTCAGGTTGAGCGGTTCATTTGTCGTGATCCGACTGGTCTTCAACGAGAGCCGCGCCATCGCCTGGGTCCCGGTCAACGTGACGGGCTGCGACGTGAAACCCGGCGGGAGATTTTGCAAACCGACCTGAATCGGGGCCGTCAATCCATCCTGGCGAATGGCGTAGACGGTTACGCTCGCACTGTCCCGCCCGCGGAGGCTGACGCTTGAAGGGACGACACGCAGGGCAAACCCGGGCCGCGGCGCGCTAAGGCGGAGTCGATAGGCATATTCTTCGCCGCCGTTGTGGGCGGTATCACCAATGTGAACATAATACGTGCCCTCCGCCGGCAGCTTCACCATCAAATAGGAATCCGCATGATGCGTGTTAAGGCCGTCGGCGAGATCATCGATGTCGTCGTTAAACGCCAACAGTTGACCTTTCGCATCCGTGAGTTTCAGCACAGAGTCCAGTGGCGAATCCAGCCGGCGCGCCGTGACTTCGGCGACCACCACCGCGTTGGATGGGCCGGTGAATTGGAACACATCCCAATCCCCGGGCTTGTCAATCCGTCCATTGATAATGACCGGTAGCGTTACCTTCTGGGCGTGGGCGCGGTCGTGATTGGGTTTAATTTCATTACTTTCTGGCAACGTGTCCAAAACAAATGGCACACGATTGGAAATGAATCCCTGCCGGTGGACCGCCAGTTGGTCAACGCCCGGTCCAGCCCCTTGGGCAGGCAGTGAGAGCTCCGCATTTTGAAGATTCCAGCCTTTGATTTGGGGAATGACCGGCGCGCCCACGGGGCTTCCCAACGGAAAGATGCTTGTTACAAACGGCAAATCACCGATCGTCACGCGATACACAAAATCCTCGCGGCCCCGGTAAATGGCATCGTGAATTGCGAACACATATTCTCCATCTTCCGGCACTTCATAAAAAATGACCGGGTCAGGTTTGAACCGGTAATCATCGCCATACGCCAGTTCTTTTCCTGCGGCATCCGTCAGCACGAGCACGGGCTGGAACCAGCCGGGCACGGCGTCCGCGATGTAGGGGATCAATTGCCGGGCCAATGTGGTCAGCACCAGCCGCTGGCCTTTGTGGGCGGTAAATCGGTAGCGATTCGATTCACCCGAGGCGATCTGGCCATTCACGGTGCACGGAATGGTGATCCGCTCCTCGACTTCTTCCGGTGGCCGTTTGCGGAGGGCCGCGGCCTCTTTGCCCAAGATTTGAAAGCTGGCTGTCCGCATCGGTTTGCGCGAAACTTCGGGGAGTTGGCCGACGTGGAACACCAACGGATTCGAGATGCCGTGGGCAGTCACCAGCCGGATCTCTCGCTCGCCGGGCGGCGCATCCGCTGCGATCTCAAGTTCGGCCACCGTGATCGTGGCAATCGCAAGGCTGGCCGGTGTTTGCACGAAATCACGAGTCCGTTTTTCAATCTCCAGGATCAGATTCGTCAGGGCCGCGCCCGCCCCCGCCACCGCCGGGGTCGCTCCCGTGGTCGTCATCGACATCATCATCGGTTCCGCAGCCATGGGCGCCATCATCATGGCGGCGGCCGCCGGCTGCGCGCGCTTGAGATCCTTGAGTTGATCCGTCAACAAATTGATCTCCGAGTTGTCCAGCCGCCGGTAACACTCGCTCGACCTAACGGTCACCCCGGTGCCGGAGATAAGAATCGCGCTGACTTGCTCCATCCCTTGTCCGCCGAACCGGACCGGGACAGTCGTCCCTTGCTGACCGCCGGCGGGATAGACGAATCCGATGTACGGTCGCTGCGCGCGTGCGGGGGGCGCGAACACCGTCCCACCAGTCAAACCAATCACTGCAATCCAAAGAATTTTTCGCATGGACAACAGCGCGTAATTTCGCGAACGAACTCGGTGAGCCGTCATGACCTGCATTCTGCCAATTTGTGGACTGGCCGGCAATGTCGATCGTCAGGCGTAAACATTATCGACGGATTGTCAAAAACGCTCTCAACCGGAACCATGCAGTTATTGTGCCTTGTAATCCTGAATCGCCGACCATTCCGATGGCCGCTGGTGCATGATTTAGAACTCATTGTGCTTTGCGATACACAACGACCCGGCCTCTTGCAAGTCGGTTTCCAAACACTGTTTTCAAACACTGATCTTTATTCGTAAGATCAGTTTTGTTGGAAGCTACTGGTGGAAAGTTACTAACGCCATACCCCATCCTTCGACCATTTGCCGAGATGGTGTTGCGGCGTGGTTATGACCGGCATTATGAATGCATGGAGGGTGGCGACAACTTTCACGAAATCAGCTTCTTTGAGCCGAAGTTTGCTCTTGCTGATGAACGCCTTCCACTGCATCTGCTTCGTGGCGTCAGTCGCAAACTCGGCAGTCAAACCGAATGGCACCCCGACCGGTAACGGTGTTTTCCGGCGCTTGAACGTCGCCCGGATTGCTGCCTGCAATGTTTCGCCGTCGAACTCAAATTCCCGCGCCATCACCCAGAGATCATAGTAGTCCTTCATCCGGCTATTCAGGAGTCCGCGGCGCACAGCAGTCTCGAACTTCTCGGCAATCGCAGTCTCGCGCGGATACACCGCAACATGCGGCGCAGGCAAATCCAATAAGACCGGGAAATCAATCATCTGCGCCTTGGGGGTCACCACATCGCCAAACCCAACGTCCACCTGCACCGGGATTTTCACGGTACCGAGGCGAGCCTCCAGTTTTACACGTAACCCGCCGTATTCGGTATCCTCACGGATTTCCTCCACTTGGACAGATTCCGCGTGAAACACCAACCCGTCGTCCGCCACTGCCACGCGACACACGCGCTGGAAAGCGGCCTCCAGCTCGACCGCTGAATGACTGCGCCGCCCCATCAAATCCAAATCTTTGGTGGCGCGATATGCCTCGTTCGCCCAGACCAGAAACAACATCGCCCCTTTCACCACCACCTCGTCAGCAAAGTCGGACCGGCTGAGCCGATACAGGAACCGCTCCACGGCATAGCGCAGCAGCACGTACTGTAAATCCTCGCCCGTCCCCTGAACCCGGTTTCGCAACCGCTGCATCACCGATGCCGGCAGATTTGGTCCGATTTGCTTCATTGACTGATTGCCTCCAGATAGGGGCGCATCACATTCCAAACCCGACACACCTTGGCGTATTTAAGTAGATCATCGCCGGTGGCTTTGCGGCTTTGCCAACAGTCGCGGGCGGCCTCCAGCGCAACTTCCAGCCCCACCTTGTTGCGGTACTTGAAACAATCGGCAACGGTTTTTGCAGGATTGGTTACCCGAACGGTCACGCCCTCAATCTGGTGCTCCTCAACTCCCTCGGTGAACGCCTTCCCTGAAAAACGGAAAACTCGCACCTGCGGCCGGTCAATCTGGGGAGGGCGCGCCAGTCGGTCCACCGCCAGCCAGATATTCGCAGGATTTTGTGTGCCAATTTCGTGGAACCGCAGTGCCGTCAGCAGGCAAAACACGCCATGCGGTACACGCTTGGCGATTTCGGCTAGATTCAGGTTGCCGGAAACCGCAGCCCCAACCAGCCGGTACACACCCCGGTTGCACCGTTCCAGCACTCCCCGCTGCTGGAGTCGCCGCAGATGTTCGGAATGAATACCGTGGGCGATCAGGTCTTTGCCACGCAGTAGATTTCCTGACCGCGCTAGTGCCAGCACCCGTTCCGTGGCTGTCGGTTTTGTGGGCATGTGTCAAAGTGTATCCATTTCTCAATATCTGGCAACACTTTTACACACTGACTTAAACGCCGCCACCACCGCGGTTCGACCGCTGCCTATTTCCGCCGGGCCGCCCAACGGAAGCCGCACGCACCAGTGGAAGTTCCGTCGCTAGGTCAGTGCGGATGCGAGCGTGGAGCTTGAGGTAGTGGGGGAGTCGGTGCGAATTGTGGCGAATCGTGGTTTCGCGCCGCATTTCCCTGGCATTTTCCCTGACAATGGCCCGTGAGCGAGCCATCTGGGAGACAATCCCCGTTGAGAATCAACGGGTTAAAAATTGGCTCCCCGCATTGAATGCTTATCGTACGATCCGATTCACGATCCCCAGGTTCCTCGCACCTGACCGCGATGCCTCCGGCGGCGATGGAAAAACAGGGATAGGAGCACCTCCCCAGTTTTCCCCCTCGACCCCTTTTCCCCCAACCCTCGCGCCTACGCAGATGGATCGGCCTGGGCTCCACGCGCTGGGATTTCCACTCAACCATCGCCCTTTTCGCTTCACCCCGCGCATTACGTACAAGCCGACCAACTGCGTTTTCCGTCACAACCAGAAGGGCCCTACCATCCGGTTCTTTTTTTTCAGCAAACCCTGGCGTACAATGCATCGTGACATTTTTTTGGGTTCGGTGTTTGTGAGAATAGCCCTCAACAACACGAGGAGAATGTAACCATGACAAAGAAAATCGGAATAGCAGTACTCGTTGCTGTCGCGTTGGTGACGACCGTACGCGGTGCCGAGAAACCGGCTGCGCTGGCCGGGAAAACGGACTGGAGCCAGTGGCGCGGGCCAAACCGCAACGGCATTGCGCCGGACAGTCCAAAGCTCGCCGACGCGTGGGGCCCGGACGGCCCGGTGCAGTTATGGAAGAGTGAGGAGAAGATCGTAGGAGGGCCGAAGAAGGGCGGCGGATTCTCCAACTACGGCAGCCCGGTGGTGGCCAAGGGCAAGGTCTATCTGTATGTGCATGACCAGGCCGGCGCCTCCGACCTGGTCTACTGCCTCGACGCGAACACCGGCAAAAAGCTGTGGAAGGCCAGCTACCCCGGCAGTCCGGATGGCGGCGGCAGTAGCACGCCGTATGTGGGCGGCGGCAAGGTCTACGCGGTCGGCACACGGGGCATGTACTGCCTGGACGCCGAGACCGGCAAGGAGATCTGGAAGGCCGCGAGCCTCGTCGTGGACGCCAAAGGCGACGGCATCAACTCCTCGCCAGCCATTGTGGATGGCGTACTCGTGGTCTGCGCCGGCAGCGATAAACACCTTAATCCGAATGCCGTCCAATTGAAGGAGAGCGGTGTGCTCAAGGGGTTCGACCCCGCGACCGGCAAGGAATTGTGGTCCTGTCCGAAGGCCACAGCGGATGCCAACCTGAACGGCGACAAGTCCACCTCGGTCGCCGTGTGGAACACGGCCAAAGGCCCGCGCCTCATCACGGGCATGGGCAAGTTGACCTGCGTGAATCCGAAGGACGGTAGCGTGATCTGGCAGGATGCTGGTGATGTGTACGGGAGCGCCAGTACGCCGGCCATCCTCGGTGATCTCTGCGTCCTCGGTACGACGCTGAAGGCTTATCGTCTGGGACTGACCAAGGCGGAGGAGCTGTTCCCCGGGCAGAGAGGCCTCGGTGATCGCTGTGGGAGCTATCTCTTGCACGACAACCACATCTACGCCGACTGCGCCGGAACCTACCGCTGCTTCGATCTCACCGGGAAGGTCCTCTGGCAAAAGTCGGCCGGAGGCATGATCTCCTCGCCTGTCCTCGCCGACGGCAAGATTTTCCACATCGTCAGCAGCAAGGAAGAAAGCAAGGTAAAGCTGGCCATGTTCAGCGCCACCCCGACCATTCCGGCGACATTCTTCCAGGTCAGCGTTTCTGCGCTGCATTATACGTCCCCCGCCATTTGCGGCGGCAGGTTGTACGTCCGGCTCGTGGATGGCTTGGCTTGCTATGACCTGACCAAGTTGCCCGCCGATGCGATCATCGTCTCCAAGCCCCCCGCTCCCGCCGCCTCGGCGAGCGCACCCACGGCCAAAGAGTTGGTCACATTTGTGGATGTCTCCCCCTCCTACCACGTCTTCAGGAAGGGTATCAAAGACCAGGTCTGGCCCCCCGAGAAGGAGGAGGAGGCGGCGAACCTGGACTGGGCTTTCAACCAGCCGCTTGATGCCAACGGAACGATTGATTTCGTCCCGGCGCTGGACGCGCGCGGCATGCTGTCGCGCGATTGCGTGGTCTATGCGCGCGTGGTGCTCGAGGCTGCCGTGCCGGGAAAGGTCGCGCTGTCGCTGACGTCAGTGGATCGGGGAGTCGAAGTCGTTGCGCTCGCCGTCTGGATCAACGGCCGGAACATCCTGCGCCGGGATGCGCATGAGAAGAACCCGGTGCACGAGGACCTGGTTGTCGACCTGGCTAAGGGGAGGAACACCCTGCTGGTCCGGGACAACTCATCCGGCGGTCAATGGAAGCTGCAGATTCAGGCCAAGCCGCTCGACGGCCTCGTCGTCAAGCAGGTTCAGGCCGCGCCGGCTCGTGTTGGCGCGCCCGTAAGATAATTCGCATGGCTGATAAACATTTCAGCGGTTCCTGGATCTGGTGCGAGCCGCGACAAGGGCAACCCGGACCAGGGCGTCGGCTTCCGCGTCGTCGTCGAAGCGCAATAACAGAATTCCAATCAACGCAGAACACCCCCCCGCACTGAATGCGGGAGCAAGTCATGTGGGAAATGTCGGGTCAGAACAACTCAACCACCTGTCGGTTACTGACCTCCACCAGCGGTTCGGCGACAACCGCTGCCCCAGTGGTCAGCAGGCTTTCCCAGGCCGCTATCATCTCGGTAATTCCGACGTGGTATTCCCGCACCCATCGCTTCCGCTCATCATCCCGCCAGGTCTTCGAGCACACCCGCTTGAGTTGCTCCCAGTTCCGCGCACTCGCCACCCGCGACCGCCGCCACGACCAACTCATCCGTTTCAACGCGCCCCGCTGGTCTGATAATGACACAAACAGTGTGTATACGATTGCAGCACGCGGATTAGAATGGCACACTAGGAAAGCAGCGCAAATCAGCCAGCTCGCGCAATTCCCACGCCGATTCACAATACCGCCCCGCGCTGCCGTTCCAAACCTTCCGTGCAAACAGCCTAATTGCCCGCCTCAGCGTCGCACTAGGCGCATTTTCCGAAAGCACAACTTTGGCGTTACGTTTCTCGGGATTGGGCAAGTCGACGAAGTTCGCCTAAGTTCCCTCTGACTAATGCCTCTTTCTTGACGGCGCTCCAGCATTTGATTTGGGATTCGCGGTGTCGGGCTGCGGCAAAGG
>Ga0316231_1003290_pt1 | contig 14402 bp, 12 predicted proteins | sample TBH18027metaG_FD_206002 | JGI IMG/M metagenome (GOLD analysis project Ga0316231, IMG submission 206002) | Freshwater microbial communities from Trout Bog Lake, Wisconsin, USA - TBH18027 | ecosystem: Environmental > Aquatic > Freshwater > Lake > Hypolimnion/Profundal zone | place: USA: Wisconsin...
GATGTGCCTGCCCTTCGTCATCGACACCAACCTGAGCACCATCCGCAAGCTCACCCACGCCAACCAGAAGCTGGCCAGCACCCAGGAGACCCTGATGCATTCCGAGCGGCTGGCGAGCATGGGCCAGCTGGCGGCGGGGGTCGCCCACGAGATCAACAATCCGCTGGGCGTGGTGCTGATGTACACCCACCTGCTGCTGGACGAGTGCCAGAAGGATTCGGCCCTGCGCCCGGACCTGGAGATGATCGTCGAGCAGGCCAACCGCTGCAAGCGCATCGTCTCCGGCCTGCTGGACTTCGCCCGGCAGAACAAGGTGGCCTTCCAGCAGAACGACATCCGCGAGGTGATCCGCACCTCCCTGGCCAACCTGGCCACCCCGCCGGGGGTCACCGTGGAAGTGGAGCACCTGGAGGGCAGCCCCCGGGTCGAGCTGGACCGCGACCAGATGATCCAGGTGTTCGTCAACCTGGCGGGCAACGCCTTCGACGCCATGCCCAGCGGCGGCACCCTGAAGATCCAGACCCGGGCCGACGCCGCCACCCTCACCGTGGACGTGCGCGACACCGGCACCGGCATCCCCCGGGAGAACCTGCACAAGCTGTTCGAGCCGTTCTTCACCACCAAGCTGATGGGCAAGGGCACCGGTCTGGGGCTGCCGGTGGTCTACGGGATCGTCAAGCTGCACCGCGGCGAGATCAGCGTGGAATCCAACCCGGACCCCTCGGCCGGGCCCACCGGCACCACCTTCCGGGTGAAGCTGCCCCGCGAGGCCAAGCCGGTGGTAGGCTGAGCGCATGAAAGAGACCCTGCACCTCATGGTGGTGGATGACGAACAGGGCATGCGCCTGTCGGTGGAGCGCGCCCTGCGCAACTACACCACCTGGTTCGAGGACATCGAGGCGGAGGTGTCGTACCGGATCACCATGGCCGACAGCGGCGAAGCGGCCCTGGACCTGCTGGCCGTGGATCCGGCCGATATCCTGCTGCTCGACTTCAAGCTGCCCGGCATCTCCGGGCTGGACGTGCTGCAGACCCTGGCCGAGCGCAGATCGGAGACCCTGGTGGTGATGATCACCGCCTACGCCAGCCTGGAGACCGCGGTGCAGGCCACCAAGGTCGGCGCCTTCGACTTCCTGGCCAAGCCGTTCAATCCGGACGAGCTGAAGGCCTCGGTGCACAAGACCAGCAAGCACGCCATGGCGCAGCGCGCGGCCCGCAAGCTGGCCGGGGAGCGCCGGCAGATCCGCTTCGAGTTCCTGTCGGTGCTGGCCCACGAGCTCAAGTCGCCGCTGGCGGCGGTGGAGGGCAACCTGCGCATCCTGCGCGACCGCTCCCTGGGTGAGAAGCTGGAGGACTACGACCACCTGGTGAAGCGTTCCATGATCCGGCTGGACGGCATGCGCAAGCTGATCATGGACCTGCTGGACCTGACCCAGATCGAGTCGGGCCAGAAGAAGCGCGAACTGGCGCCGGTGGACGTGTGCGCGGTGGCGGCCCAGGTGCTGGAGACCCACCAGGCGCTGGCGGCCGAGAAGTGGGTGACCCTGGGCTTCAACCCCAAGGGCCCGGTGATCCTCGACGCCGATGCCGGCGAGCTGGAGATCATCTTCAACAACCTGGTGTCCAACGCCATCAAGTACAACCAGGACAACGGCTCGGTGACAGTCACGGTGGAGGACGGGCGCGAGGCCGTCACCATCGCCGTGCGCGACACCGGCATCGGCATGAGCGCCGAGGAGATGAGCCGGCTGTTCGGCGAGTTCAGCCGGATCCGCAACGAGAAGACCCGCAACATCCTGGGCTCCGGCCTGGGCCTGTCGATCCTGCGGCGGCTGGCCACGCTCTATGGCGGCACAGTGCAGGTGCAGAGTGCGCCGGGGGAGGGCAGCACGTTCACGGTGGTGCTGAAGAAGTGAAGGGTTGAGCGGGCGCTCAGATCTTCTTGGCGATCTTCATGATGGCGTCCGAGACGGTCACCCCGCTGGCCTTGGTGTTGGCGCTGTGCAGGTAGAGCTGGGGCTTGCCGCCCTCCTCGACGATGGCGATGCAGCCGCCCGAATTCAGCCAGGCCACGTTCGGGCAGATGATGAATCTTCCCTGGGCTTTCAGGGCCCGCACTTCCGGCTCGGACGAGCCCCAGGCGAACTTGAAGCCGGGGCCGACCGACACGCCCATCTCCTCCAGCTTCTTCTTGAGCCCCTCGTCATTGCAGGCGAACCCGAACTGTCCGGACGAGGACAGCAGGATTTTCACGAACTTGGCCTGGATTTCCAGAGGGGCGGATTGTGCATTCATCCCGAACGTGAACACGAGGGCCAGGGCAGTGGGGATCATGCGGTTCATGGGGCCTCCTCAACGAAGTGGACCAGGGGCACTCGACAATAAACATTTGACTATTCTGGATGGTTGTTGAATTGACTTGCTTTGTCAATCCACAGGTTGCGGAATGGCGGCCTTTTTCATGTTGTACCAGCCGACCACCCCCAATACGACGGCGCCGCCCAGCAGCGCGAAGGCTGAAGGCCGTTCGCCGATGCCGAGGAAGACCCAGACCGGGTTGAAGACGGCCTCCAGCATGCAGGTGATGATGGCCGCGGTGGCCGAGAGGTAGCGCATGCCGGCGGTGAACAGCATCCAGCTGAAGCCCAGCTGGACGACCCCCAGGTAGACCAGGGCCAGGCCCTGGCCCGGGCTGAGCCGCAGCGGCAGCGCCAGGGGCAGGCAGATCAGGGCCACCAGCAGGTTGCCCAGCACCACCACGCCGTACGGGCTTTCGCTGTGCCCGGCCCGCTTCCACTTCAGCAGCAGCGAGAACAGGGCCAGGGCGAAGCCGGAGGCCACCGCCAGCAGGTTGCCGAGGGCTCCGCCCGGCTCCAGGCGCCCGGCGAAGAACAGGGCCATCCCGGCCATGCAGGCCGCCACGGCCCACAGGTCCTTGCGCGGAAACGGCAGCTTGAACGACCACGGCTCCAGGAACAGCAGGAAGATCGGCGCGGTGTACTGCAGGAAGATGGCGTTGGCCGCGGTGGTGAGCTTGGTGGCGCTGACGAACAGGATGAGCACCCCGGCGTAGCTCACGCTGCAGGCCAGGGACAGCGGGTCCAGCTCCAGCTTGAATGGCTGCCGGCGCACCCGCATGACCACCAGGATGGTCGCGGCCGCCACCAGCGAGCGGCAGAAGCTGATCTGGAAGGCGGACAGGGTCAGGGCCTTGATGAACAGGCCGCCGGTGCTCCAGAGCAGGGCGGCGGTGGTGGCAAAGATCAGTCCTCGCCGTGCTTCAGGCAGATGCAGAAAGGGTCTTGCGGTCAATACAGGTCTCCCGGAACCATAATCCCATCCCCCATCCTGGCGCCTCGGCATATGATTTGAGAAGTGTTTCCTGGAGGGTCCATGACCAACAAACTACGCATAGCCGCCATTCCCGGCGATGGCATCGGCAAGGAAGTGATGGTCGAAGGCATACGGGTCATGGATGCGGCGGCCACCCGGTACGGTTTCACCATCGATTGGCGGCACTTCGACTGGTCGTGCGAATACTACGCCAAGCACGGCACCATGATGCCGGCGGACGGGATCAGCCAGCTGCGCCCGCTCGACGCCGTGTTCCTGGGCGCGGTGGGCTTTCCGGGCGTGCCCGACCATGTCTCGCTCTGGGGCCTGCTGATCCCGATCCGCCGCGAGTTCGACCAGTACGCCAACATCCGCCCGGTGTTCCTCATGCCCGGCGTGCCCTGCCCGCTGGCCGGGCGCAAGCCTGGGGACATCGACATGATGATCGTCCGGGAGAACACCGAGGGCGAGTACGGCACCCGCGGCCGCCGTGAGCACGAAGGCACCGAGGACGAGGTGGTGATCCAGGAGAGCGTGTTCACCCGCAAGGGCGTGGACCGGATCATGCGCTACGCCTTCGAGCAGGCCATGCAGCGGGGCAAGCATGTGACCTCGGCCACCAAATCGAACGGCCTGGCGATCTCCATGCCCTACTGGGACGAGCGCTTCCGCGCCATGGCGGCCCAGTATCCCGAGGTGCGCACCGACCAGTTCCACATCGACATCCTCACCGCCCAGTTCGTGCGCAATCCGCAGTGGTTCGACGTGGTGGTGGGCTCCAACCTGTTCGGCGACATCCTCTCCGACCTGGCCCCCGCCTGCGCCGGCACCATCGCCATCGCCCCGTCGGCCAACCTGAACCCCGAGCGGATCTACCCCTCGATGTTCGAGCCGGTGCACGGCTCCGCTCCGGACATCGCCGGCAAGGGCATCGCCAACCCCATCGGCCAGATCTGGGCCGGGTCCATGATGCTGGAGCACCTCGGCCAGCCGGCTGCGGCGGCCTCGGTCATGCGCGCCATCCAGAAGGTGGTGGCCGAAGGCCCCACCACGCCGGACCTGGGTGGCAAGGCCAGCACCGTCGACATGGGCAAGGCGATCGCGGAGGCCCTGGACTAGGGTTCAACCCCTGAAGGGCGGCATGCTTCGTGCAATATAGTTATGCTTGCTGCTGAAGGGTCCGCCATGTACATCCCTCCCGCTTTCCTGGAATCTCGCATCGACGTGATGCACGAGCTCATCGGCTCCCACCCGCTGGGCCTGCTGATCACCGCGGGCGCCGGCGGGCTGCAGGCGACGCCGATCCCCTTCCTGGTGGAGCCTGCGGAAGGCGGCAACGGCGTCCTGCGCGGTCATCTGGCGCGCAACAACACCCACTTGAAGGACCTGGCGGAGGCCACCGAGTGCCTGGTGGTGTTCCAGGGCGAGCAGGGCTACGTCACGCCGAACTGGTATCCGTCCAAGCAAGCGACCGGACAGGTGGTGCCGACCTGGAACTACATCATCGTGCAGGCCTGGGGCCGGCCGACGCTGATCGATGACCCGGCCTGGCTGCAGGGCCTGCTGGAGGACCTGACCGGCGCCCAGGAGCGGGTGCGGGCCGTGCCGTGGGAGGTGGGCAGCGCGCCGAAGGACTACATCGAGGCGATGAAGGCCGCCATCGTGGGGATCCGGATCCCGCTCGCGCGCATGGAGGGCAAGTGGAAGCTGAGCCAGAACCGGAGCGCCGCCGACTGGGCCGGCGTCGTGGCCGGCATGGGCGACCCGGCGGACCCGCACCACAACCTGCCCCTGGCGGAGCTGGTGGCGCAACGGCTGCGGAATCAAAGCCCCAGATAGGCTTCGCGCACCTTCGGGTCGGCTTCCAGCGCGCTGCCGCTGCCCTCCTGGACCACCCGCCCGTTCTCGATCACGTAGCAGTAGTCGGCCACTTTCAAGGTCTGCTTCACGTTCTGTTCGACCAGGAAGATGGTCAGCCCCTCGCGGTGCAGGGTCTTGATGATCTGGAAGATCTCCATCACCAGCAGCGGCGAGAGGCCCAGGCTGGGCTCGTCGAACATGATGAGGTCGGGATCCTGCATGAGGCCCCGGCCGATGGCCAGCATCTGCTGCTCGCCGCCGGACAGGGTCTCGGCTGCCTGGGTGCGCCGCTCCTTCAGCCGCGGGAAGAACCCGTAGACCCGGTCGAGGTTGTAGCTCTTGCGCCGCTTGGCGCGGTCCAGGTAGCAGCCCGCGCGCAGGTTGTCCTCCACCGTCATCTTTCCGAACAGCTGGCGCCCCTCGGGGATGAGGGTGATCCCCAGGTCCACCACCTGGTAGACCGGCTTGTTGCTGATGAGCGCGCCTTGGTAGCTGATGGTGCCCGCCGACGGCTGGACGCTGCCGCAGATGGTCTTCAGGGTGGTGGTCTTGCCGGCGCCGTTGGCGCCGATGAGGGCGACCAGCTGGCCTTTCTCCACCTGGAAGGAGAGGTCCCAGAGGACCTGGGTGAGGCCGTAGCCGGCCGATACGCCGCAGGCTTCCAAGGCGATCATTCGTGTTCCTCCCCCAGATAGGCCTGGATGACGCTGGGATCGCCGGCCACCTCGGCGGGGCTGCCCTGGGCGATCATCTGGCCGAAATTGAGCACCAGCAGGCGGTCGCTGATGCTCATGATGACGCGCATGATGTGTTCGACGATGAGGATGGTCATGCCCAGGCTCTTGAGCTTGAGGATGAGCTCGATGGTGCGGTCGGTCTCGGTGGGGTTGAGCCCGGCCACCACTTCGTCAAGCAGGAGGAAGGACGGTTCCAGCGCCAGCGCCTTGCCGATCTCCAGGCGCTTGCGCCCGGCCAGGGTGAGGCTGGCCGCGGGGATGTGGGCGCGGTCGGCGAGGCCGGTGAACTCGAGCACGCCCCAGGCGGCCTCCTCCGCATGGGCGCGCCGGGGGTGCTTGAGGAAGGAGGCGATGATGATGTTCTCCAGGACCGAAAGCCCGCCGAACGGCTTGACCACCTGGAAGGTCCGGCCGACCCCCAGCGCCGCCAGCGCGTAGGGCGGCTTGCCGCTGACGTCCTTGCCCTTGAAGAAGACCTTGCCGTGGCTGGGCGCGTAGTAGCCGCTGACCACGTTGAAAAGGGTGGTCTTCCCGGCCCCGTTGGGCCCGATGAGGCCGAGGATCTCCCCGGCCTGCATCTCGAAGGAGACGTCGTTCACCGCCGTGAGGCCGCCGAAGATCTTGCTGACGCTGTCCACTCTCAGGATGGGTTCGGCCATGGTCTCACGCCTCCTTTCCGGCTGCCGCCGCGGGAGGCGCGCTCTCGGGCCTGGCGGCGCGCCGCAGGCCCTTGCGCATGAACTTGCCGAGGACCCCGTCCGGCATGAACACCACCGAGGCGGCGATCACCGCGCCCAGGATGATGATGTAGAGCACTTCGTACTGGGACAGGTAGGCCCAGAACAGGGTCTTGAAGGAGAAGATCAGCACCGCGCCGATCACCGGGCCGATGAGGGTGCCCATGCCGCCGAACACCAGCATGACGATGGCCTGGTCGCTGATGAGATCGCCCAGGGTGGAGCCGGGGTCGATGAAGGTGACCCAGTAGGCGAACACGCCGCCGATCAGCGCCGTGGGGATGGCCGAGAGGATGAAGGCCTGGATCTTCAGGTGGGTGGGATTGAGGCCCAGGGCCTTGGCGCTCTCCTGGTCCTCCCGGATGGCCTTGAGCTTGAGGCCGAACGGGGCCCGCTCCAGCAGGAACCAGAGGGCGAAGAAGGTGGCGCCGACGATGCCGAGCATCACGTAGAAGAAGAACTGCGGATCCAGGAAGGCGGTGAGCCGCATGCCGTCCGGGCCGCCGGTCCAGGCGGCGATCAGGGCGAACTGCTGGATGGCCCGGGCCAGGGCCCACACGGCGATGGCGAAGTAGGAGCCGCGCAGCCTGAGCGTGGGGATGCCGATGATCAGGGCGGCCACGGCGGCGAGCGCCCCGCCCGCCGCCAGGGCCAGCGGGAAGGGCCAGTGGGCCTTCATCATGAGGATCGCCGTGGCATAGGCGCCGATGCCGAAGAACGCCTGGTGGCCGAAGTTGAGGTAGCCGGTGTAGCCCGCCATGACGTCCAGGGTGACCGCGAGGCCGATCCACATGAAGGCCTCGGTGCACATGCGCAGGGCGAAGGTATCGTGCACCACCGCCGGAATGCCCAGGAACAGCAGGAACACGAGGGCTGAGACGATGAGGCGCCGGTCTTTGAGCAGAGGAGTCATGGCGTCACACCCAGCCTTTTCCGAACAGACCGGTGGGCGAGACCACCAGGATGAGGTAGAGGATCCCGAACACGGCCAGCAGGGTCCAGCCCGGGTCCAGGTAGACCAGGAACACCGACTGGATGATGCCCAGCAGCAGCGCCGCCGCCGGCACTCCGGCCAGGTAGCCCATCCCGGCGAGGACCACCACGAAGAACGCGAAGATCGAGTACTCGGCGCCCATCTTGGTGTTGACCGAGATGATCACCCCGATGAGCACGCCGGTCATGGCGGTGATGCCGGTGTAGAGCGCATAGAGCACCTTGTTGGTGCGCCGGTTGTTCACCCCCATCAGCCCCGCGGCCTCCTTGTTCTGGGCCAGGGCCCGCACGGCCAGGCCGAAATCGGTGTACCTGAGCAGGTAGTTGAGGATCAGGGTGATCACGCCCGAGTAGACCAGTCCGGCCAGGCGCACCGAGGAGATGGTGAGGAAGAAGGAGCCCTTCTCGAAGTAGAACGAGCCGTTGGAGAAGTGGGACGGGATGGAGTGGCTGTAGAAGCCGAAGAAGGTCTGGGCCGTGCCCCGGAAGATCATGCCCAGGCCGAAGGTGAAGACCAGGGCCATGAGCAGGGGATTGCCCTTGTGCCCGGAAAGCACCCGCTGGATGACCGGCTGGAGCAGGTAGCCCAGCCCGAAGAAGACGATGAAGACGATGGGCAGCATCAGGAACGGGTCCACCTTGCCCCAGAGGTTCAGGTAGAACCCGGCGAACGCTCCGAGCATGATCCATTCGCCCACCGCGAAGTCGATGACGTGCAGGACGCCGAACACCAGGGAGAACGCGATCGCGATGGCGATGTAGATCGCGCCCAGCATGATGCCGTCCACCAGGGCTTGCGGCAACAGTTCCATTCGAAATCCCTCCGGCTTTCCAGACCAGGGGCCCCGGAGCGCCGCCGGCGGGCGGCGCTCCGCTGCCCATCCTCAACCTAGCGCTTGGCCCAGGGAGTCATGGGGTACTGGGTCGGGACTTCGGCCACCTTGGCCGGTCCGACCGCCTTGACCACGCCGTTCTGGATCTGGACCGTCAGCGAACTGATGCCGGAATTGGCGTGGAAGTAGTCGCCATCGGTGGCGAACTTGATGCGGCCGTAGAAGGTCTCCACGTCCACCGCCTCGAGGGCCTTGACCAGCTCCTCGCGCTTGGCTTCGGAGAGCGGCGGGGTCGCGTTGATCTTCTGCAGGGCCACCTGGAAGGCGATCCCGGCGGCGGAGCAGCCGCCCTGGGTGTAGTCGGCCGCGACCTTGAAGGCCTTGAGCGAGGCCGCCGCGTAGGTCTGGGAATCCTTCCACAGGATCTTGGAGGAGGTCTTGGTGGTCTCGGTCCACACCGCGCCGCCGAACACCTGGTTGGCGTCGCCCTTGAGCGCTTCGGCGAAGGCCGGCTCGGTGACCCCGTAGTGCATGAGCAGGGCCTTGGGGGTGTAGTCGATCTGGTGCAGGTCCTTGACCAGGTTGATCAGTTCCTCGTCATGGCCGCCGAAGCAGATGAGGTCGGGCCGCAGGCCCTTCATGGCCGAGAGCAGCGGCGTGAGGTCCTGGCCTTCGGGGACGATGTTGAACTTCAGCACCTTGATGCCCTGCTTGATCAGGGCTTCGTTGAACGCGGTGGCCGTCGAGCTGGAGAAGGTGTCGTTGGAGCCGAACACCACGGCCGTCTTGGGGGCGGGCGAGAGGTGGGCCAGGGTGTCGATGCAGGCCGCGCCGGTGAAGTTGACCGGCGGGATGCTGCCGAAGACGAACTTGAACTTGGGCTTCCACACCAGGGGGGATTCCGCCGAGCCGTTGATCATCGGAATCTTGTACTTCTCGACCACGGGGCCCACCGCATTGGCCACGCTGGACGCGTAGGGGCCGAACATCAGGTCCACGTGCTCCTGGGTGATGAGGCGTTCCGCCGCCGCCGCGCCCTGGGACGGGTTGGACTGGGCGTCCCCGTAGAACAGCTTCACGGGATACTTCTTCTTGCCGATCTGGATGCCGCCGGTCTCGTTCACGGCCATGGCCCAGAGATCATAGCCGCGCTTGGCCACGTTGCCGCCGGTGGCGTTGTCGCCGGACAGTTCCACGACGACCCCGATCTTGAACTCCTGGGCCCGCAGGGCGCCCCCGGCCATGACCGTGGCGATGGTCGCGAAGATGGCTGACTTGGTTAAGCTCATGCGATCCCTCCTTAGGATGTTCGTCATCGCTGGCGATGGGGTTGAAGCCGGTCCAACGCAAGACACATGCCATGCAGGGAACCGGACCTGGGGATCCGTAATCCGGTCCCTTAGCTTTCATTTCCTTTCGGAGATCCCAGGCTTTTTATGCGGAATTGCATAACGGGCCGAAGCCGGGATCAGAGAATCCCGTATTTTTTCATCTTCCGGGCCACGGTGGACTGGTCGACGCCCAGCGCCCGGGCCATGGCCACCTGGTTGCCGAGCCGCTGGCGCGCCTCCATCAGCATCGTGCGCTCGGTGTTCTCCAGGGCCGCGCCCAGGGTCAGCTCCTCGGGGCCGGACTGCACCAGGGCGGCCTTGCCGGCCCGGCCCAGGACGTCCGGCGGCAGGTCCGCCAGGCCGATCAGTTCGGCTTCGGACATGACCACCAGGCGCTCGCAGAGATTGGCCAGTTCGCGCACGTTGCCGGGCCAGGGGTAGGCGATGAGCGCGTCGCTGGCGGCCCGGGTGAACCGGCGGCGCACGCCCATGCGCTCGGCGAAGAAGTCCGTGTAGTGGTGCAACAGCGGCAGGATGCAGTCGGTGCGCTCGCGCAGCGGCGGGATGGTGATCGGGATGACGCTCAGCCGGTAGTAGAGGTCAAGGCGGAAGGTGCCGCGCTCCACCATGTCCCGGAGGTCCTGGTGGGTGGCCGCCAGGATGCGCACGTTGAGCTGGCGGTTCTGGGTGCCACCCACCCGCATCACCTGGCCGTCCTGCATGAAGCGCAGCAGTTTGACCTGGGCCGACAGGGTGAGTTCGGCGATCTCGTCCATGAAGATGATCCCGCTGTCCGCCAGCTCGAAATAGCCGGGCTTGCCCTTGGCCTGGGCGCCGGTGAAGGCGCCCTTCTCGTAGCCGAACAGTTCGGCCTCCAGCAGCGACTCGGGGATCGCGCCGCAATTGATCTTCACCAGCGGGTTTCCGGCCCGGTCGGAGTATTTGTAGATGAGGTCGGCGAACAGTTCCTTGCCCACCCCGGACTCGCCCTGGATCAGCACGGTGGAATCCACCGCGGCGACCTTGAACGCGTGCCGCAGCGCCCGCTGCATGCACGGGCTGCGGGCGATGATCCGGCGCGACTCGACCTCCTCCAGCTGCAGCTCAACCATGCGGTCGCGGATGCGCTCCTTCATGGCGCCCTGCTCCTCAAGCTCCCGGTGCAGGGCCTCGATCTCGGTGACGTCCCGCTCGGTCACCACCACCCGGATCAGCTCGTCCCGCTCGTCGAACACCGGGATGCCGGTGAGGGCCAGCTTGCGCCCCTTCTGGGTCTGCAGCAGCGAGACCGGGACCCGGCGGGCCATCACCTCGAGCGTGGCGGAGCGGTCGAACACGCCCTCCTTCACCAGATCGTTCATGTTGCGGCCCACCACCTGCTCGGCCTTGATGTCATTGAGCCGTTCCGAGGCGGGGTTGATCCGCAGCACATTGGCCTGGCCGTCGCAGATCCACAGCCCTTCGGACAGGGCGTTGATGATGGCGTCCTGCTGGTGCGTGAGCTCCGCGTAGGCCCGCATCTGGCGCGCGGTGGACTCGAACAGGGTCATGTCGATGAAGACGCACAGGGTGCCGAGGATCGCCGCCCCGTTCTGGACCCGGGACACCGTGGTCATGTAGATGGCGTCGCCCCGGTTCAGCAGCGGTCCGCCGGGATCCACCGTGCCGGCCAGCACGCCCTCCATGCGCTGGGTCAGTTCCGGCACCAGCTCGGTCATCGACGAGCCGGGCAGGATGCCCAGCTCCTCCCGGGCCAGCCGGTTGGCGTACAGCACTGCGCCGTTCCTGGCCACCGCCGCACAGCCGTTCTTGCTGGCTTCCAGCAGGCTGTCGGCGAACATGTCCCAGGCCACCCCGTGGGTTTCCAGGACTTCGTAGAGGGTCGGGTCACATGAGCTTTTCAGGAGCATGCAGGTATTATTCCCTTTTGCATGGGATATGCAACCTTGCATTCGACGAACCGGCCTGGAAGGGGAGGCCGGGGACAAGAACCTGGGCTGTCTTCGACCCGGGGGCTTTGACCCGACCTGGTACGATTGGTGCATCGTCCGGCCATGCGCACCCATACCCGCAGGAGGGTTCATCATGGCCACCACCTTGTCCGAATATAAGGCTCTGAGGGATCGGCATATCCCCAAGGGAACCTCGCAAAGCTCGCCGGCCATGATCCGGGAGGCCCACGGGGCCATCCTGACCGACGTGGAGGGCAGGGAGCTCATCGACTTCGCCGGCGGGATCGGGGTGGTGAACGTGGGCAATTCCAATCCCAAGGTGGTGCGGGCCATCAAGGACCAGGCGGACAAGTTCACCCACACCTGTTTCGCCATCTCCATGTACGAGTCCTACATCGACCTCGCCGTCCGGCTCAACACCCTGACGCCCGGGGACTTCCATAAGATGACCGTGCTTCTGAACAGCGGCGCCGAGGCGGTGGAGAACGCCGTCAAGATCGCCCGCTACGCCACCGGGCGGCCCGGCATCATCACCCTGGACGGCGGTTTCCACGGGCGCACCCTGCTCACCATGACCATGACCAGCAAGGTCAAGCCGTACAAGTACAAGTTCGGCCCGTTCGCGCCCGAGGTCTACCACATGCCCAACGCGAACTGCTACCGGTGCCCGTTCGGCAAGACCTATCCGTCCTGCCAGACCGCCTGCGCCGACCACCTGGAGGACTTCTTCATCGAGCACGTGGCGGCTGAGCAGACCGCGGCGCTGATCGCCGAGCCGATCCAGGGCGAAGGCGGCTTCATCACCCCGCCGCCGGAATACTTCGCCAAGCTGCAGGCCATCTGCGCCAAATACGGGATCGTGTTCATCATCGACGAGATCCAGAGCGGGATGGGGCGCACCGGCAAGCTCTACGCCATCGAGCATTGGGGCGTCGCCCCGGACATGATCCTCACCGCCAAGAGCCTCGGCGGCGGCCTGCCGCTCAGCGCGGTCACCGGCCGGGCTGAACTGATGGACGCCCCGCATGCCGGCGGGCTGGGCGGCACCTTCGGCGGCAACCCGATCGCCTGCGCCGCGGCGCTGGCGGTGCTGGAGATCCTGGTCGAGGACGGCCTGGTGGCCCGGGCCGAAGCCCTGGGCGTGAAGGCCAGGGCCCGGCTCGACGCCATGCAGGCCCGGTTCGAACTGATCGGGGACGTGCGCGGCAAGGGCCCGATGCTGGCCATCGAACTGGTGCGCGACCGCGAGCGCAAGACGCCCGCCGGCGCGGAGACCAAGGAGCTGGTCAAGCTGTGCTTCGAGCGGGGCCTGATGCTGCTCTCCTGCGGGCAGTACGGCAATGTGATCCGCACCCTCATGCCGCTGGTCATCACCGACGATGAGCTGGACAGAGGCTTCTCCATCATGGAGGAATCCCTGGCAATCATCGAGGGCCGCCCCGGGAGGTAGCAAGTGCTGATCTGGAGAGTCAACCTGCGCACCGGATCCCTGCAGCGCGAAGCGATTCCCGAACCCTGGTCGCGGCTCGGCGGCCGCGGGCTGCTGGCCCGCATCATGCTGGACGAGACGCCCCCGGCCTGCGAGCCGCTCGGCCCCAACAACCGGCTGATCTTTTCCCCGGGCCTGCTGGTGGGCCACATGCTCTCCAGCTGCGACCGGATTTCCGTGGGCGGCAAGAGCCCGCTGACCGGGGGCATCAAGGAGGCCAACGCCGGCGGCACCACCGGCCTGCAGATGGCCTGCCTGGGCATCCGCGCGCTGATCCTGGAGGACCAGGTTGCCGCGGCGGGCGAAACCCGCAACGACTGGCGGGTGCTCCACCTCAGCCTGGAAGGCGCGCGCCTGGAGCCGTGCGCCGACCTCGCCGGCCTGGGGGTGGCCGACAGCGCGGCCCGGCTGCTGCGCCGCTACGGCGACCACGTGGCGGTCGCGCTGATCGGCCCCGCCGGCGAGATGCGCCTTTCGGCCGCCGGCATCCAGAACCTGGACAAGGACCGGATGCCGTCGCGCATCGCCGCCCGGGGCGGGCTGGGGGCGGTGATGGGCGCCAAGGGCCTCAAGGCGATCGTGTTCGACGCCAAGGGCGCCGCCAAACCGCCCATTGCCGATCCCGAGGCCTTCAAGGCGGCGCAGAAGGTGTTCAGCCGCAACCTGGCCGACCATCCCCAGACCGCCCTGTACCGCGACTACGGCACCGCGGCCATGGCGCTGACCTGCAACGCCATGGGCGCGCTGCCCACCCGCGCCTTTTCCAGCGGCAGCTTCGAGGGCGCCGAAAGCCTCAGCGGCGAGCACATGCGCGAGGTGATCCAGGAGCGCGGCGGCGAAGGCACGCCAAGCCACGCCTGCATGCCGGGCTGCGCCATCCGCTGCTCCAACAACTATGCCGGCGCCGACGGCAAGAGCCTGGTCACGCCGCTGGAATACGAGACCATCGGCCTCATGGGGTCCAACCTGGGCATCGCCGATCTCGACGTGGTGGCCAGGATGAACTGGGAGGTCAACGACCTCGGCCTGGATTCCATCGATCTGGGCGCGGCCCTGGGCGTGGCGGCCCGGGCGGGGCTGATGGCGTTCGGCGACGGCGCCCGGGCCATGGAGCTGCTGGGGGAGATCCGCAAGGGC
>Ga0316231_1003298_pt1 | contig 14387 bp, 8 predicted proteins | sample TBH18027metaG_FD_206002 | JGI IMG/M metagenome (GOLD analysis project Ga0316231, IMG submission 206002) | Freshwater microbial communities from Trout Bog Lake, Wisconsin, USA - TBH18027 | ecosystem: Environmental > Aquatic > Freshwater > Lake > Hypolimnion/Profundal zone | place: USA: Wisconsin...
ACCATGCCCCGCACCACAACCATTGCATTGACCGTCCTGTTGCTTGCCGCCAGCGCTATCGCCCAACCCAAGCCGGCGAGCCAACCGGCGGGGTCGCCGTCGATAGTGCCTGCCGCCGCCAAGCCGATCCTGTTCATAGAAAGCCCGCTGCGATTCCACCTGATGTACCGTCCGCCGACTGTCCCGGTGGAAGCCCTTACGGCAGCCGGCAAGCCGGCAACCCAGCCGGCGATCCTCAAATTCGGCTTTACGGGAGACGTGCCTATCCGCTCGACCCACACGGATCCACCGCCGTCGGCGTGGCGAAACGCCGACTTCGACGACCGCGACTGGGCCCGTTGCCTGGGGCCAATGTTTCAACAATACGACCCCACCGCGCCCTACGGTTGGAATCCGGAAGTGGCCCCGGTGTCGCTGGGACAGATCGCCGTGCGCAGCAAGTTCATGGTCACGGACCCGGCGGCGGTCAGCGAACTGTATCTGGCCCTGGGCTATCGCGGCGGAGTGGTGGTTTACCTCAACGGCAAAGAGGTCGCCCGCAGCGACCTGCCGGCCGGCGAACTGACCGCTGACACTCCGGCCAATGCCTACCCGGATGAGGCGTGGATCGACGCGACCGGCCAGGCCATCCCCGCCGCCGTCGACTGGAACGCCGACCATAAGGCCCGCGTCCCCAAACGTGAGCGAGCCCTGGCCCCGATGAAGATTTCCACCGCCGGGCTGATTAAGGGAATCAACGTGCTGGCAGTGGAGATCCACCGCAGTGATTTCCACCCCTGCGCGCTGACGTGGTGGAGTTCGGCCAACCAGGAGCATGTGTACGGCCGGTACCGCGGATGGACGCCCGTCGGGCTGAACGACCTGAAACTGTGGGCGGTGGGCTCGGGGGCGACTGCCAATCTCGACCGGCCCAAAGGTGTGCAGGTCTGGACCGCCCCGACCTATGATCGGCTGCAATATGTCACGCTGGGCGACCCGCAAACCGAACCGGCCACCATCCGCATCGCCGCCGCACGCAACGGCTCGTTTTCCGGCCAGGTGGTCATCTCCAGCAGTGAGCAACTCAAAGATGTTAAGGTCGTCATGAGCGACCTGTCGGCTCAGGGACCCGCCGCCGGCAAGATACCCACGACAGCCATCCGCATCTCTTACGTCCAAAAGGGCGACGTGACCGATTATTTCCGCAGCGGCTATCCGACCATTGTATTTGAGACCCTGGCCGAAAAGCCACCGACCACTCAGCCGATGGAGAAGATCCGCGGCGAATCCCGGCTGCGGACGGCGATCGGCCTGCCGCCCGAGCCGCCGGCCGCCTGCATCCAGCCCATCTGGATTACCGTGCAGACCCCCAAAGACGCCGCCCCCGGCGAGTATCTTGGCAAACTGACGCTCTCGGCGGCCGGTGAGCCCCTGGCCCAAGTGCCGGTGAAGCTCACCCTGGCCGACTGGACCCTGCCCGATCCCCAGGCCTTCCGCACTCATGTGGGTGTCTACCAGGACCCGACCACACTGTCGATGTACTACAAGGTCACCGAATGGTCGGAAGAGCATTGGAAACTGGTTGAGCGGTCGATCGCCATGCTGGGCCGACTGGGCAACAAGATGGTCAATATCCCAGTGGTCGAGCGAACACAGTTCGGCAACGATGAGGGCATGGTGTTATGGGTGAAAAAGGCCGATGGTGGCTACGACTACGATATATCATCCATGGACCGTTACCTCGGCCTGGTCAAGAAATATTGGGGCACGCCGACATTCGTGGCCCTGCATATCTGGCACTCCGGCGGATGGGATGGCCGCAAGGCCGATCAGGAGAACACGGTGACGGTGGTTGATCCGGCCACGGGCAAGCATGAGCACATGCAGGTGCCGGTCTTCGGCACCGAGGAGAGCAAGAAATTCTGGACCCCGGCCCTGGGGGCGATTAAAGAGCATCTGGTTAAACTGGGCGTGGATAAGGCGATGTGCCTGGGGATCATGTCGGACGGTGGGCCACCGGCGAATGTGTTTAAGATGTTCAACGAGATCATTCCGGGCATCGGCTGGTCGCGCGGATGTCACACGTCCACCAATGCCACGCAGCCAATACCACTGCCGGGGGGCGGACTTATAATTTGCCAGGAGTTCTGCTACGGCCGGGACATCGCCGACCCGGCGGTAAAGCTGCCGAAAATATGGGACGCGACGGGACCGGGCATAAGCTACCTCCGCGAAGATTACGACCAAGTCCAGCCATACATGGTCCGGCTGACAGCCGAACGCAGCCTCTACGGCGGGACCCGCGGCTACGGCCGACTGATCCTCGACGGCTGGACATTCAAGAGTACGGTAGCGGGCAAAGAAAAATGGGTATGGATGTACAACCGCTGGCCGCAATCGAGCTGCGGACAGCGTGAACCGGTGCTGACCAGCCTGGCCCAGCCGGGGCCGGATGGGGCGATGGATTCGGTGCGGTTTGAGTTATTGCTGGAAGGCACACAGGATGCGGAGGCGATGATAGTCATCGCCGAGGCCACAGATCGGTTTGCCGACAAACTGGGGCCAGACCTGACGGCCCGCTGCCGGGAACTGCTGTTCAGTCGGATTCGCCATTGTCGGCTGTCCTTGCTGACCTCCTATGACAGCTACAAGACGATTCTAGCGATGGGTGCCGACGTGGTTGACCGTTCTACCACGCTCTACGCCACCGCCGCCGAGGTCGTCCGCAAACTGGCAGTAAAATAGCCCAACCAGTAGTTAGAATCTATCTCAGAACCCAATGACTCCGCGATGGGCCATTCCCGGCCCACTCTCCGGGCGATGCATCTTGCGCCCGCACTCGTCGTCGTTCCTCCTCGCCGTATCTCTCCATTGATACGCCTCGTCGTCGCTCCTTGATTGCAGGCGAAATATGCATCGGCGCGGGGCCATTGGGTTCTGAGATAGATTTTTAGGTCATGGTTGAAGGTCGTTATCGCATCGCCAATCAATAATGCCGTAAATATTTGTCAAAACATGCCATAAATTAGACCCGTCATCTTTTTGGTCACTCCAAGGTTAGTCGTCTTGAATTGGCGGGGCGAGTTGGACCGCAGGTGCCCTCAGGAGTGAGGAAGAAAACTCTTGGCTGATCAGGATGGCAGCCTGGTCGGCCTGGATTTGTTCATCGTAAAGGGTAAAGAGGCTGCTGCCGCTGCCGCTCATACGAACGGGCCGGGCCAGGGTCTGCTCCAACTCGCTGCGCAGCCGGCCCAGTTCCGGCTTGATGGCGAAAGCCGGAGCCTCCAGATCGTTAGCCAGGTTCGGTAGCAACCGCGCGGCCGGCAGCAGCGCCCATTGTTCCCAGGGCGGCTGCTGGGCCAGGGTGGAATCGTCGCCGAGGCCCAGTTCATCAAAACGCCGGTAAACCGGGGGAGTGGGCATGGGCATGGCGGGAAGGATCAAAATCGCCCAGCGGGCCTGCGGGGCAGGGATGGGCCGCACATGCTGGCCGCGCCCGGTGCAGATACTGCTGGGACCGTGAAAGAAGAAGGGCAGATCGCTGCCGCAGGGCAGGGCGATATCCGCCAGTTCGGCGCTGGACAAACCGGCCTTCCAGAGCTGGGCCAGGCCGATGATGGTCCTCGCTGCGTCGGAGCTGCCCCCTCCCAGGCCGGCGCCGGCGGGGATGTGTTTGGCGAGGCGGATGGCGATGTCCCGTGCAGACGAGAGACATGATGGGGGCAGGCTCCGTTTCAGGGCCTCGGCGGCGCGCACGACCAGATTGGTCCCGTCGCAGGGCAGGGTGGGATCATCACAGGTGAGCGTGGCCTTGCCGCCAAGTGTGGCGGATGGCTCGATGATGAGCGTGTCGCAAAGACCGACGGTACACATCCAGGAAAGAATCGGATGAAAACCATCGGTTCCGGTTCGACCGACGCGCAGATGCAGATTGATTTTTGCTGGAGCGAGGAGGCGCATGGCGGCCAGAGTCGCAATCTGAAGAGCGTTGTCAAGGTCAGAGGTCAGAAGTCGGGCGTCGGGAAATGCTGTCTTGCACCGCGCCAGTTCCCTCTGGCCCATCGCCATTCGTCCCTCCTTGAAACATTGCCGATTCCTGAGTGTACTATACTATGATGCGAAACTGGCGAATATTGAGCATGGCGACAATGGCGACGATTCTGATGAGCGCTGTCGTCGCCCAAGCCCAGGAAGATCCGCTGACCAAACAATTCGAAATGCAGCGCAAGCAGCGCGAGCAGATGGTCGCGCGCCTGCCGTTGTTGGACAAACATCATTTTGACGAACTGTTCAGTCTGCGGCAGAACAAGGGTTTTATAGAACTGTTGACGCCCTTGGCCTCGACGCGGGGAATGAAGCGGGTGGAGATCGAAAACCTGCCGGGAACGAGCACGCTGAACATCGACGGCGGTGCGGATGGGGTCCCAGGAACCCTGGTCGTGCCCGTGTCATTTCAATTCAGCTGCATCGACTATACCGGCGGGATGCACAGCTTGACGGTTTCCTGGCAGGGCAATTACTTCCAGGTATTGCGGCAGGATCAGACGAGCAAGGGATTCAATAATTCGCTGCTCTTGCAGATGCGGCAGCCTAACGGCGCTAAAGGCTTCCCCGGCCAGCCGCAATCACAGGTCACTCTCAAAGGCAATGTCGCCGATGTCCGGGGCAGAGGCACCAACATCATCGCCCAGGCTGAGACGTTCGAGTTGTTGTGTTCGCAGTATGCCAGTGAAGTGCGGCAGGTGGTGCGACCAATGATGTTGGAACTTGGTCAGGAGGAACTTTTCGCACCCGATCCCCAGACCGCATGGCAGTTGTTTATCGACGACTGTAAGCCGGAGCCTGCCTTGCAACAGGAGGTAGTCAAGCGCCTGGCCGATCTGGATGCCGAGGATTTCCGCGTGCGTGAACGGGCGGTCGAGGAATTGCGTAAACTCGGCCGCGGCGTCGCGGTCGTCGCCAGACAAATCAGTCGCGACAATCTGAGTTACGAGCAGTGCATGCGCCTGGACATGCTGGTGTCATCATTCGTGACCATCGAGCCTCGCGAACTTCAGCAAATGCGCAACAGCCCCGACATTCTGCTGGAGTGTCTGTTGTACTGCGCCGACGAAGCGGTGCGGACATCGGCCCTGCGGCGACTGGAGAAAGTGGCGAACAAGCCAATTACGTTCGACCTGGCAGTTTCCGGCCCCGAGCGCACGCGTGCCATAAAGGCGCTTCGCGATGAACTGGCCGGGAAACCGGCGACAAGGCCGTAGGGACGTGAGAGCAGCTGATCTGGAGACGCCGGGATGAGCGGACGAGCGCCACGCTGAGCGTTTAGGGTTTATTTCACCTTTCACCTTTCCCTCCCGTCTCTTGCAAACGTGTTGGTGCTGGCTAAAATCCCCAAACATTGAAGTTTTCGGGCAGGTAGCTCAGTTGGTAGAGCAATGGACTGAAAATCCATGTGTCGCCGGTTCGATTCCGGCTCTGCCCATTAACCCAAACCCCTCGAAAAACGCGAAAATACGCGGAAATTCGAGGGGTTTTTTGTTGCGCCGGGTTTCCAATGGATTCGCCTGCACGCCCGCCCATACCCCTACAATGATGCCCAATTCATTGTACCTTTCATTGTACCTTCATGGAGTGTGACCTCCCACGCGTGGTCTGCTCCCCTCTCGTTGGACCTGACGGCGGTCTGTCGGCCCCGCGATAGATCAGAAAAATTCGACACCCCTGCTACGCTGGCCGGCAATCCGTCTCAACGCGGCCAGAAGGGTGGCACGCCGTAAAGCCCTGGAAAGTTTATCAAGCCAGGTCAGGAATTTCCGGGCTGGCGCAGGTTCGCCGCCCAGCCGCCACGCCATCCGATGGTGTCAGTGGCGGCCTGCTCGGGATGGCTCGGAGCCCCTGACGCGTTCTTGGTTTTGGGATCTGTTTTCATGTTGTTTTTTGTGCGGCACGTGCCGCTCGGTTTGGTCTGTCGCCCTGCACGGCAAAGGGCCGCGAAGCAGGGCGGCGGCGGGGGTTCCCTCCAGGGTTCCGCCTGTCTGTGCCCCCTGCTGCAAGTCGGCCCAGTGAGGGCGACAGAACACAACCGGAGGCCGGAGCGGAAAACCCCCATGAACAACAGTCCCAAAAGCGGAGCGGGAGGCGCCTGCCTCCGGCTTCCGGCACTTCTCCGCGCAGCGGCACGCGGCGCTTTCATGGAACAATGGCGCCAGCGGATGTCGCCGCGCAGATGACGGCGTGGTGATGGATACTGACTGAGGCGACGGTGGCCGGGATCGGCCTGCTATACCTCGTCTGCGGAGACAACGACGGAGAACGGCACGCCCAGGGTCTCGAAGTGCTTTTTGCCACACCGGACCTTGTCCGCTTCGCTGGTGCGGAGCTTCAGGAAGTCCTTGGTGCTCTTGGTTTCGCGGACGAGATACATTGCCTGGCCGTCCTGCTTGAGAATAGCCCAGTCGGGATTGTACTTGCCGACGGGGGTGTCGATCTCAAACCAGCCGGGAAGCTTCACGAACAGCTTGATGTCGTCGCGTTGGTCAAGCTTCCTGGCGAATTCCCTCTCAACTTCCGATTCCCAGACGACATACTCATAAACCGAATGGTTGACCTGCAAGGCGTTGAGGTAATTGATGAGTTCCTCATTCTTGAAGAGCATCATCTCCCACTCGGCCTCTGGGCCGGCCCCGCCGATCTTCTCGTACTTGATTCCATCCACCAGCAGCCGGTGCAGTTCGAACTTCAGGATGTTGGCAACAGCATCCATGAACCGCTGCGGATCAGCAAAGAACTCGGCCAGCCGGCCAGACTCTTTAAGGATGCGAACCAGCGTCGAGCGTGTCAGTTCGGTCTCGTTCTGCAAGTAGGCCAGCACGTCGGGCACTGGGTAAGAATCCACTGAAACGCGCTCTTCGGCCACGCTTATCGCAGCCGTGGCGATCCCGCCGCGTTTCACGTCGATCTGCCCGGCGCTAACACGAATTGTGGGACGTTCGATCTTCTCCATTCGCCTGATGGCATCCACGGCCCGGCGGACAAGCGTGTCCGTCTCAAACTCCACGCGATACGTTGTCTTCGGCTTGACCCGTTCCCACAGGGCCGCGAATTCCGGGCTGAGTTGTACTTCCTTCTTGAGTCGGTTTATCCCCTCGTCCTTGTCCTTGCGGATATGCCGCTCGATCTGGTATGAGGCCAGTAGGTCGATGACCGCCGGGGCCAATTCCTCCTGACCCTTGGGCAGGTCGATCTTAAAGCCGAGTTTCGTTGGATCAAAGGCCGGCTGGATGCGGCCTTCCGTATCAAGCATCTTCTGTTGAACCAGCGACGCATGGATAACTTGGGCGGCTTCGCGACCGATAGGCCGTTCAACACCGTCAACGACACGCGGGATGCGGGCAATGGCCGTTATCGGCCAGACAAGGTGTTTTGAGATAGTTTCAAAAGGGTCGGCTGCCGAATACGCCGAACAACCACAGCAGCAGTACGATCAAGAGGACGGTGCCAATCGATATGCCGTGTGTGCGATAGGCCGGTTGGTAGAACCCGCCGCCGTAACTCCCGATAACGAGGACAATGAGGATGATGAAAAGGATTGACATGTAAGCAGTCTCGCACCAATCCGGCATTTGCGGAACGGGGAAACCCTGATGCTTCAGGCCGGTTGGGTGATCAGCATGATCGTTTCGGCATGGGGCGGATGGGACAAGTGGTGGTCGACCCGTTATCTGCTGAATTGAGCCTCTCCCGAAAAGATTGCCAGATCCCGCAAGCCGAGCATTTGTGATTTGTTTGCGTGTGCCTTAAACTGTGCGTAATGCCTGGGACAATCGTCCGCAATGTGCGTGGATTGAGCGTTTAATGGAACATTCCCGTGTGAAGGCGTTCAATGTCGGCCTCTTGGGGGTGCGGTTGTTCAGGTTGGGTGCGGTGATTATCCTGTCTCTGGCGGCGCTGGCGCTGATCGTGTCTTTGAGCATGCACCGGGACTTCGACCACGATGAAAACCAGTTCGTGGCCAGCGGGGCAATGCTCGCCCGGCAAGCCTTGCTGCCTTATCGCGACTACGGGTACTTCCACACACCCAATCTGGTTTTCGTGTACGCCGCCATTTTTCATAACACCGACCACCTCTTACTGTCCGCCCGCCTGTTTTCTTCGGCCTGCGCCTGGCTGACGGGGCTGACGTTAGCGGCGGCGGTGTTCGGCATTTTCCGCCGACATGGCCGTCCCGTCGCGTGGCTGGCCGCGATCGCGGCGGTATTGGCGCTGCTGAGCAGCCCGCTGTTCACCTCCGCTTGCGGGCTGGCCTCCAATCACGATGTGTCGACCTTGCTGGCATTGTGGGCGTTTCTTTTGGCCCTGCGTGCGGGCAAGTGGCGGCGCCCCTCGACCGGTTTCGTACTAGCCGGATTCCTGTTGGGACTGGCTATCGGCACCCGACTCACTTTCGCTCCAGCCGCGGCGGCGCTGCTGGGAGTCATCTATATTACTCCCGGCCAGAGGCGTACACGGCGCGGGGTCTGGATGATCCTCTTCACCCTGGCCCTGGCGGTGGCACTGCTGCCATCGTTCTGGCTCCTGGCCATGGCGCCGCGGCAATTGCTCTTCGGAAACCTGGTATACCCACATTTGAACACCGTCTATCACCAGGTCGCCGGATATCCGCGGGCTATGACCTGGACGGGCAAATTCATCTATCCTTTCAAGGATCTGCTGCCAAAGCTGGCGAATATACCACTGGCGATCGCGTTTTGTGCCTCGTTGCTGGCGCTGAAGCGTTCCTGGCGCGACCAGGAACAGCATCCGCAGCAATTCGAGATGCGGGCTACGATCTTAATGATCGCCGGTCTGCTGGTCGGCACATTCGCACCAACGCCCTTATTTGCAGTGTATTTCTATGCCACTGTCCCTTTTGCGATCGTGTTTGTGGCTTTGGTGGCCGCCGATGCCCGCAAACCGGCGGTAAAAATCCGACACTGGCATATTGCTCTGTCGACTCTGACCGCCGTGGCCTGCGTGATATCCGCTGTGGGCATTGAGGAGTATCGCCAGGTCGGGCTTCTGGCTCGCGCTGATCAATGGGTGCCGATGCAGCTGCACGCAGCCGGCTTACGAGCGCATGAACTTGGGGCGGCCAGCCCGGTATTGACGTTAGTCCCCATTATTCCCCTGGAGGCGGGATTGCGGATATACCCCGAGCTGGCTACCGGTCCCTTTTCGGTTCGCGCCGCCGGGCAGTTGACCGAGGCTCAGGAGGAGCAATTTCGCATCATGGACGAGGCCGATTGCATAGCCCTGCTGGCAACCAGCCCGCCGCCATGCTTATTGACCGGCTTTGAGCACGGCTTTGACTCCCATCTGCACGCGGCCGCCAAAGAACAGGGTTTTGAGGAAGTATCTTTCACCTGTCTAGACAAAACATTGTCGTTACAGGTATCGGCCGGGGCGTCGGGCGTCAAAAGCAAAAGTCATTGACGCCGCGAGGATGGTTTGAAAGGGGCCCGGCAGTTAGAATCTATCTCAGAACCCATCGCGGGGCCATTGGGTTCTGAATAGATTCTTAGTTCGACCGCTTACGACAGGGCTTGCATTGCCGGCACGGTAACGGCTAAGCTGGAGACCAATGGAGCATCGCGGAGATTGTGAGAGAACCAATTTGAAGAATACTCCGTTATTTACCGGCGCGGTTCGCCGCGCATTTTTGCTGGGCTTGTTGAGCCTTCTGGCGGTGGTGTTGGCGCCGCGGCCGGCCCAGGCGCTGCTGGGCACCAGCGATGCCAATCTCACCAACTACACCGACATCAACGCCAACACCGGCTCCAATGCCTTGTGGGGTTTCGGTCCCAGCTACTTTGGCACGAACGTCTGGGCGGGGCTGGGTCAGGGCGCGACCATCGCGGTCATAGACGCGGGGCTTATCGATAACACCCACCCGGACCTGACCAATGTGAACACCTTTTTTTCGTTGTCGGGCGGCATCACCAGCACGCCGGCCTCCAGCCTGATAGGAGCGCACGCCACCGCCTGCGGAATGATCGCTGCTGGCCAGGGCAGCTTCAACACCACTACCACCGCCTACAATCCACTCGGATTTGGCATCGCCCCCATGGCCACCCTGTGGTCCGGGGCGGTCATCAGCTCCGGCGACGCGAACTCCGAGTCCTTTACCATGACGGCGGCGTCATTTACCTCCCCGTTTGTCACCGCTATGCAGACCGGCATCAACGGCGTCAAGGCCGATGTCGTCAGTTGCAGTTTCGGCGATTCCAGTCTCACCAACGGATTTAATGTTTCGGCGCTTACCGTTGACGCGCTGGTGGCGTCCACGCATATTCCGGTGGTTATCGCCGCCGGCAACAGCGGCCCCGGCCCTAACAGCGTGGGCGCGCCAGCGTGCGGGTACAATAAAATCTGCGTCGGAGCCTTGGGCGGCGATCCGTCGAACGTGGATCTGACTTATCGTCAGACAGCCACCTTTTCCAGCGGCGGGCCCAACGACTTCTACAATCCCTATACCGGTGTGACTATTCCCAATGCCCGGGCCGTCGTGGATATCAGCGCCCCCGGCGTCAATATTGTCACCGCCAGCTCGCCACCTACACCATCCCCCTACATTTTCGGTTCGGGCACCAGTTTCGCCACGCCGATTGTCGCCGGGGCCATCGCCCAGCTTGTCGCGGTTGATCGCTCCTATCAAAACGCGCTGTGGTATTACCCGTCATATCTTTTCACTGATCTGCAGGATGCCCGGGTCCTCAAAGCTCTGCTACTGAATTCGGCCGACAAGCCTGCGGGATGGAACAATGGCCAGCAGATGGTCAATGGCGTAATCACCACCACTCAGGCCCTGGACTACAACACCGGGGCCGGCTGCCTCAATGTCGGCCGGGCCGCGGATAACTGGCTCAGCGCCACCGGTTTCGATCCCAAGATCACCGGGCCGGTTTCCGTCAACAACACCGTCGTCGGACCCAAGGGCTGGGACCTGAGCACTGTCACCCAGTCCACGCCCAACGAGTATGACCTGGGCAACATGAGCGCCGGAGATACACTCACGACCACCCTGGACTGGTTCGTCAATTCCACGTTGCCTGTCGACGAGAACAACCTTGTCGGTTCGGCGGGCAGCTTCGATAATTTGTTTCTCCAGGTGCTGGAGAATCTCAACGGCAATGAAACACTGGTGGCCTCCTCCCAGACGCTTTATGACAACGTCCAGCATCTGTGGCTTCAGGTTCCCAGCGATGGAGACTACATCATCCGGGTTTCCTGGGCCGGCGAACAGTATGGTCCGGTGGATTCGACTCCTCCGGCATCCACAGACTATGCTCTGGCATGGTCCAACGATCTGGTTCCCGAACCGGTGTGCTTGCTTCCGGTGCTGGCGGGATTGTTTATTCTCCGCCGTCCACACCGGCGCCATGGCGCGCCATGCGCTGCTTGAGGCACGCCAAAGTAGGGGAACCGGCCGAAAGCGTCCCGACGCTGTGTCTACGATCATGTTCGCGCGAGAAGACTTGGATGAATTGTGGCATGCGTAGCAAGAAGGGCGGTTTGATTCCTGCGGTGCCATCTCTGCGGTGGATGACGGTATTATTGCTGTTATTGCCTTTGCTGGCCTCCGGCTGTTCGACGGTGCCATCCACGCCGCTGGATGCGCCGGCCGGGGCCCGGATCGTCTGTCTGGTCCCGGGCGTGATTGGCGATGCCGGGCTGTATGATGGGCTGGAAGAGGCCCTGATCCAGAACGGGGTGGTCGATTTGCGCGTGTTTGACTGGGGCGCCCCGGCCCCGCTGTTTGTGGTCAATTTCCAGACGACGGAAATACACGATGCGGCCGAAAAAGATCTGGCCGCACGCCTGAGCGACTGGCGGCGGCAAAAACCCCGCGGCCGGATCGATCTGGTGGGTCACAGCGCCGGCTGCGGCGTGATTCTGGGGGCGCTGGGCCGCTTGGGCACAGGTGTGCAGGTCGATCACGTGGTCCTGCTGGCGGCATCGGTGTCGCCGGGCTACAACCTCGCCCCGGCGCTGGCCCACGTGAAGATTCGTTTGGATTCCTTCCACAGCCTTAATGATGTGATGGCTCTGGAGTGGCGCACGGGGACGTTCGGCACCTACGACAATTACAACACGCCGGCGGCGGGCCACGGTGGCTTTCAGTCCGCCACCACATTGCCGGCGACTCTGGCCGGGCGTTTCCACCAGCACCCGTACAATAGCGTCTGGTCCAACCTCGGCAACGACGGCGGCCACGGCGGTCCGGTAGCCCATGACTTCGCCCTGCAAGTGGTGGCTCCGTTGTTAAATGAACGGTAGAAGGAAGAAGATTACAGGTTCTTCTTCTGATCAAAGGACATACCGCGCCCTGCTCACCGCCCACTGCACCATGCGATCGCGTATAGGTCGATTTTGCCAGTGCCCGGCGTCGATCCGTTCGGCGAAAAGCGCATCATTCTCGAAAAGCGCATGCAACTGCCGGGCAAAGGCCTGGGAATGTATGACCGCGGAGAGTTCGCAGTTGTATTCAAAGCTGCGGTAATCAAGGTTGGTGGAGCCAATGACCGCCAAGCGGCTGTCGATGACCAGGCACTTGGCGTGGAGGACGGCGGTCTGGCGTTCAAAGATTTCGACGCCGGCGGCCAGGAGCGTCGCGTAGAAAGATCGGGCGGCGATTCGCAACAGCTTCATGTCGCAGTTGCCGGGCAGCATTAGGCGCACGCGCACGCCGCGCCGGGCGGCCCGGCAAAGCTGGTCGATCATCTCATCGCTGGGCGCGAAATAAGCGATGGTCATCTCGACGCTGTGCCGGGCATCGCGCACCAGGTGGTGCAGGAACGGCTGCAAAGGGCTGGAGAGGGTAGGGACCGAGGCGAGAATGCCAAGGTCCGAACGCAGCCTCAGCGGCGGATCAGCCAGGGCACGCCAGATGGCATCATGTTTCAACTCCCCTTGGTGATCCCCACGTTTCCTCAGACCTACGGCGGGGCGGGCGAATTTGCGGCGCCGGCCCACGTCGAGATTAAAGATCATTTCTGCCGTACGTATCCGCCCGCCGCTGGTGACGTAGCGCCACATGCGGGCGAAGGCATCGCGAAAGTGCAACGCCGCTGGGCCGACTATACCGATGGCGCTGTCGCGCCACAGTTCGCACTTGCTGCGCGATTGCACGAATCCCGAGCCATATTCCAGGCCGAGGTTCAACCCGCCCAGGCCCGCCACGTGGTCGTCGATCACCAGCAGCTTGCGGTGGTCGCGATTGACCGGCCGCCAACTGAACAGGCAATCCCAGGGCCGGATGGGGTGGAACTCGGCCAACTGCGCCCCGGCGCGGCGCATACCGGCGAACATGGCGGCATCGCTGTCCCATGACCCGAAGGAGTCATAGATGACATGAACGCGCACGCCTTGGCGGGCTTTTTCGCCCAACAGCTCGGCGAAAGCCCGGCCGGTGTCATCACTGTGGAAAATGTAGACTTCCAGACAAATCAGCGATCGGGCCGAGCGGATGGCCGCGAAGGCGGCGTGGAGGGCTTCACCATCCTTGTAGAGCTGGACGTGGCTGCCATCGGCCAGACGTACAGGGTGGGGGATGATCCAGCCGTCATCATCGCTGCCGGGGGCCAGCGTCAGGCCGCGGCTGGTGCCGGCCTCGCCCAGGCGGCTTTTGCGGATACGCCGTCCATACTTTGACGCCACTGCAGGAGCTTTAATCGGCTCCGGTACGGCGGCGGTGGAGGGTTCTGCTATGACGGGCGTTAAGTCCATCGTGTTCCTGTTGGCCAGGCACCAGGGCTATTATTCCCGGCAGAGGTGGGGGAGGGCAAGGAAGAAAAAGCAAAGGCCTGGGGACGATAGAGAGTAGACCGCCAGAGGGCTGGCAACATCCTTTATCCTTTTAACGCTCTGGCGGGACAACTTAGTACGACAGCGCTACGTTGAGTTACAGTTGATAGCCTTTCGACGGCGGCTTTCATAAGAAGCGGCATTGCGCCACTGGTAATAGTAGCAGCGGCGCATCAGTTCCCGCCAACTCGACCACTCCCGTTGCCAGATCTTCGCTGCCAACGTCGACACCGCCTCCGTCACCTGCTCGAAGGTGATCTGCGGATTTTTCCCCCCGCAGCCGAGTGGTCTGCTCAGCCAGGAAGCACATGGCTACGCGCACGCACAACCAGTGTCGGATCAGGCTCTGGTACGTGCGTACCTCGAAGGCTCCCAGTCCCGCCTCCTGCTTGGCCCGCTCAAACCACTTCTCCACCTGCCAGCGGCTCAAGAGCACGCGGATCATCTCTTCCACATCAGCCTGCTCACCGGCATTGCTCACCACGTACTTGATCTCGCCGGTGGCCGGGTGCCGCAGCACCATCAGCCAGTACATGCGATCGGTCGGGACCCCCGCATGGTGTGAA
>Ga0316231_1003301_pt1 | contig 14376 bp, 13 predicted proteins | sample TBH18027metaG_FD_206002 | JGI IMG/M metagenome (GOLD analysis project Ga0316231, IMG submission 206002) | Freshwater microbial communities from Trout Bog Lake, Wisconsin, USA - TBH18027 | ecosystem: Environmental > Aquatic > Freshwater > Lake > Hypolimnion/Profundal zone | place: USA: Wisconsin...
CTCGAGCAGGCTGGATTGATCCGGCGGGAGACAAACGACCTGGCCATTATGGAGGCTACCTTCAAGCCGCCGCAAAACACGCGTGCAAAGGGCCGGGGCATTGTCATCGATAAGCTGCTTGCGCAAAACTCGCGCGATTACGTGGTCGACTGGGATCTGATCTATATTAACAAGCGCCGCCATTTGGAGCTTAAGAACCCGTTCAGTACTTACGAAGAAGAAGCCAACCAGTTCGCCACGTCGCTCTGAAGGGAGTGCAGGCAAAGCCTGCATGAAACATTCCATGAGTCAATGTCAACCGTTGCCGTCGCCGGCAGCGTCCGCCAAGCAGCCTCGCGTCGTCATCCCCGTCAAGGTTGCAGGAAAGCGATTTGTTTTTGCGTTCGGTGGCGCTATGCCCAGACTCATCGATGGCGCCCCTGGGGAATTGGTGCTCGATGCCGATGCCGTGGCGGACAAGTATCTTCTCAAGCTGCTTCAGACTGAGCAGATCATAGACCTGCTCGATCCGGGCGCGAGTGTCCTTATTGCCGTGCGCCCGAGCAAGATCTCCGATGATCTTCGCCTTAAGGCTTATGATCGGGAGCCGCGATTGCATGAGGCCGGTGTACAATACATCGAAGTGGAATTGACCTTGCCGCTGCGGCTTCGATTGAGCGGCGCCAAACGAGCAGCGTTCACGGGCGGAACTTGCAGAATTGCGGCACTTGACGGCCGGCAGGCGATAAGCCTTAATCAAGCATTTACGTTCATCTCCGAGGTGTTCGAACCGGAGCGTCAGTCCCATGTCGGCAATGCGTTTTTCAGAGGCCTGTACTTCAACGATTCGGCCCAGGAATGGTCGCGCCTGGAGGACTTGCGAACGTTCTACGAGGCCAAGTTTCACGAATATATCACCGATATGTGCCAGGTTAAGAGTAAGAAACAGCGCCTGGCGGGACCGCCGGCATTTGGGGAATGGCTTGACGGCAAGCGACGGCAAACGACATTCCAATTCTAGCCCGCCATGAGATTGATGCACAATGACGACGCTTAGCGATAAGCTTCAGACATTCCTTTTTGCGTTGACCGATCTAGGGCAACGACCACGATCCTGGTCTGTCCTTGAGTTTAGTGCCGAGCCGGATGACCGCCAGGGTGATCCCTTATCGCGTCAGGTGGGGCGCGCACTCAGGCAGGCGTTGGACAATGTGTCCATACGTCGCGATTCGCAGATGCGCGGTAGTTCGTTCGACATCTTTGCGCTTGAAGACGCTCAGCGATATCTTCTGGCTGTTCCGGATGACTTGCATCCTGCAGTGCGAGGCATGCTTGAGCGCAAGCTGCTTGAACTTCCCTCGTTCGATCGCATGGAGCGCGGTGTGATGTCCCTCGGCCGCGGCTTTCGACCTGCCGGCTTTTATGAGGCTGGCGCAGTTTGGGTGCTGCTCACGTCGCCGGTTTCCGGCCGAGGCTTCGATCGCCGGCGTTTGGGGGCGATTCAACTCGGGTTTGATTTCGATAGTTGAGAGGCGTATCACGTACCATGGAGAGTAATGCGCGGTCGGGTTTCGCTGCGCGCACGGCCATTTGGGGCGCCGGGGTCTTGCTCATAACTGGCTGCGTCTTCGCACGAGTCGTCAATCACGACTTCGTCACATGGGACGATAGCATTCATGTTTACGACAACCCATACTTCCATCCGCTCAATGCTCATAACTTGCTTCAATTTTGGCTGCATCCCTATGAGAAGCTGTATATTCCGCTTAGCTATACTTTCTATGCCCTTCTGTTTTCCATCGCCGGCCGCTTCCCTGTGGCGACAGTGGATTTTCGAACAGGCGCCGCGATCAACGCACATGTATTCCATGCGGCGTCCCTGATTCTTCACCTGATCAACACCCTGCTGGTGTTTGTCATTCTAAGGCGACTTGTCCGTAAGGACATGCCGTCGGCGTTGGGCGCCCTGCTTTTTGCACTGCATCCGTTGCAGGTCGAATCTGTGGCGTGGGTGTCTGAGATTCGCGGGTTGTTATCGGCGTCGTTCTGTCTGGCGGCAATATTGCTCTACACGTGTGTTCAGCGGGCCGCGGGCTGGAATCGTTTGGCGATTGCATGGGGCGGCGCCGGGGCTCTGATTGTCCTGGCCCTCTTATGCAAACCGTCGGCGATCATCGTCCCCGGCGTGCTGCTAATTGTCGGGTGGCTAATTCAGCGCCGGCCGCTCGCCGCCGTTGCCATGGAAACACTGCCGTTGCTTTTGCTCGCCATCCCTTTTCTGGCGATCACGCACTCTTCGCAGCCCATGCGCGCGGAAGTGACCGGGGCGTGGTATGACAGGCCGTTCGTGGCAGGCGATGCGCTGGCGTTCTATATGGCCAAGCTGGTCGCGCCGGTGCGGCTTTGCATCGACTATTCGCGCCGGCCGGTCATCGTGCTGGGCCATTGGTGGGGGTTCGTCACGTCTCTTGCGCCTATCGCGGCGATCGCAGTCGCATGGGTCTTGCGTCGGCGCGCAATCGAGCTCGCGGCCGGGCTGTCGATCTTCGTCGTCGTTCTCTTACCGGAGCTTGGATTAGTCCCCTTTAACTACCAGGAGTTTTCAACGGTCGCCGACAGATATGCCTATCTGGCGCTCCTCGGACCGGCGGTCACAGTGGCATTCTTGCTGTCTCGCTCCGGCCGGTCCCGGTTCGCGGTCCCTGTCGCCGCGGCATCGGTTGTCCTAGCAGGGCTAACAATCCATCAGATCGGCATATGGCAAGACTCGCTTGTGCTCAATCAGAGTTGCGTCGCCGTCAGTCCCAACAGCGCCGTATGTCATTGCAATTATGCCAACGCGTTGTTCAAGTCCGCGCGATATACGGCCGCGCGCGATCAGTATCTGCTTGCGATCAAGGCAAATCCTAATTTCCAATACATCTACACCGGTCTGGGGGATGTTTACATGGTGTTGGGTCAGTACGCGGACGCATCCAATTGCTATACTTATGCGGCTTATCGCAGCCCGAAGAACCCGGTGCAGTATCAACGGCTCGCTCGAGCGCAGATGCAGCAGGGACATTACTACGATGCGATCAAAGCCTACACGAGCTGCGTCCAGCTTGCGCCGCGCAACATGACTTATTGGCTTGGTCTGGGCGATGCGAGCTTCAGCGCGAAGCGCTACGGCGACGCCATGGTCGCATACCATCTGGTTTTGATGGCTGGCGCGCCAAACTTGGCGACATTGCGAAAGTTTGGCATTGCGGCTCTGAAATCCGGACAATATTCCGCAGCCGTTTGGGCCTTGCAAGCTGCTCTGTCGCGCGGCGATGGGGATGCCCAAACCGCTCGAAACCTTGCCGAGGCAGAGCGGCGCGCCGGGATGGTAAAATAAGCCGCTGCAGGAATATTCATGGCGACCTTAGATACAGACGAAACGCCGATCGAGAACCAGGGATCATCATTTCGCGTCAGTGCGCGGGAGCGCACGCTGATCGCCGCCCTGTCCGTCGTGGCCATTACCGCGATTGCGTTCTGGTCGATACTGTTTCACGATTTTGTAACCTGGGACGATATCCTGCATGTCTACACGAACCCGTATTTCGACCCGGTAACACCGGCTCATATTGCGCACTTCTGGTTAAAGCAATATGGAGACCTTTACATTCCTGTCAGCTACACCTTCTACGGTTTTCTCGCGTGGATCGCGGCGTTGTCCAAGCCGGATCCGAGCCTCACGGACACCGGCGCGCTGTTCGACCCTCATGTGTTCCATGCGGCCAGCTTTGCCCTTCACATCGGGTGCGCACTGATCGTATTTGCGTTGCTCAAGCGGCTCGTCAACCAAGACATTCCCGCTGCGATCGGAGCACTTCTCTTTGCAATTCACCCATTTCAGGTCGAAAGCGTGGCATGGATCTCCGAGATTCGAGGCCTGCTCGCCAATATCTTCAGCCTTGCGCTTCTGCTGCTTTATGTGGCCCAACTAGACAGGCTCGAGGGCGGCGACCCGGCGCGGCTTCGCGCACGGGCGATGATCGGCATGGTCGTTTTGGCCCTGCTTGCCGTTCTGAGCAAGCCGTCCGCGGCCGTTCTTGCCGCTGTTATGCTCGTGGTTGCTGTCGGCCTGAAGGCCCGTCCGCTTCGATCGGCGCTCATCGACATGCTCCCAATTGTCATCGTCGCGCTCCCCGTGGTCCTGGTCACCCGGAACGTTCAGCATGCTCCGACATTTTCTATCGCGCCGATACTGGACCGGCCATTCATCGCCGGCGATGCTCTGGCGTTTTACCTCGCCAAGTTAGTGCTGCCGTTCAATCTGATTATCGACTACAGCCGCACCCCCAACGAGGTGCTGCACAATTGGTGGGGCTATGCAACCTGGCTGCTTCCTGTCGGGCTGGCAATTGGGGCGTACGCTCTTCGCCGGCGCGCCGGATACGTAGGTGTTGGGCTGGCTGTTTTCGCTGCCGTGCTCCTTCCCGTGTTGGGTTTCGCTCCGTTCAAATACCAGGCGTTCTCGACGGTAGCCGATCGCTATGTCTATCTGGCGCTTCTGGGACCGTCCATTATGGTTGCTTATACGCTGGCCCAAACGAAATCTCCGCAACTAGTGTACGGGGCCTGTGCGATTGTTGTCGGCCTGGCGTGCCTGACACGACTTCAGGCTTCGCATTGGCAAAACAGTGAGATGCTCTATCGATATACTATTGACATCAATCGACAAGCAGCCCCCATCCAGGTCAATTACGCCGATCTTTACATGAGCAAAGCGCCTCAAATTGCCGAGCAGCACTTTCGTATTGCCATCAAAGCCGATCCACGATATCCCGATGCGCATCTCAACCTGGGCACCGTGCTGGAAAACACAGGGCGGCCCGGTCAGGCTCTGGCTGAGTTTGCGATTGCAAATAAAGAAAGTCCAACCGACGCGCGAATACCGTACGATATGGGTAACGCCCTGATGGAAATGGGTAAGTATCAAGGCGCGGTCGAGGCTTACGCAGGTGCTCTTTTACTCGACCCAAAGCACGTTCGCGCTGCAAACAACGAAGGGCAGGCCTACCTTGAACTGGGCGAATTTGACAAGGCTGTGGCTTGTTTTCTGCGCGCGTCGGCGCTGGCGCCTGGGGATTCGCGTTTCCGCGTCAATGCCGCGCTGGCATTGATCAAGGCGCATCGGCCGCAGGATGCAATTCGCGAGGTCCAACCTGTACTTACGGCCGATCCGGGGAATGTCTATGCGCGGAACGTAGTAACCCTTGCAAAAAAGGAGACGCCATGAAACAGTTTCTCATGAGGCTCACCGCCAGAATGCTGCACACGTCGCGTCCCCTGTCTCGCATTGCGCCATCTCGAGTTCGCCGCATCCTGATATTGCGGCTGGATCATGTGGGGGATCTGGTCCTGACTCTTCCGGCTATTCGCGGACTCAAGAAAGCGTTTCCTCTGGTGCGTATCGATGTCGTTGTCACCCCGGCGACGGCCGCGCTTTGCCGCGCGTGCCCCTGGATTGACGAAGTGATCGTCCTGGCCCCATCCGTTATCGTGCGGGTTCGGTCGGCGTCGAGGATTGGGGCGGTGGCAGCATGGATGGGTGTGGCGCTCCGCCTGTCGGTCGGACGTTACGATGTTGCGCTCGATCCGCGCGGTGAAGTGAACAGCCGGCTTCTGGCGCGCATCAGCGGAGCGAAGGTCCGTATCGGAACCGAGATCGGGCTGGTCGAAGCGCCTACCCGGGAAAGAATGACGGGTGTGATGACGCACCTGGTCGCTCGTAGCGATACCGGCGGCCATATTATCGACCACAACCTCGCGGTTGCGTCGACTTTAACCTCGCTGGCCGGGTTGCCGCCGCTTGTTTATGAGCCGGCCGTCTGGGAGGCGCCGGGTCAAGAACAGCGAGTTGCGAGCAAACTGGCTGCCATGGGAGTTGGCAAAGCGTTTGCGGCCATTCAAGCCGGATCCAACCAGCCGGTCAAGCGCTGGGGATCGGACCGGTGGGCGCAGGTAGCAGTTCATCTTATCGAGCAGTTCGACATCGACATCTTGCTGACAGGCTCCAGATCGGAGCGAAAGACCCTGGAGAGCCTGCGGCAAAGAATCGGGCGACAGGAGCGCGTATTCAACATCGGCGGACAGTTTACGCTTGCCGAACTTTTTACGTTGTTTCGGATGGTGCGTATCGTGGTCGCCGTTGATACCGGCCCTGTGCATATTGCCGCCATGACCGGCGCCAAATGCGTCGTTCTGATGCTGCCATATTATGCGGAGCCCCATCACCCATACGGACAGCGTGATGGCGTTATCGTAGCGCCGCTTGAAATGGATTTCTGGGACTATGCCGAGCGAGCCAAGCAAAGCGATTTCAAACCGCTTCTGGAAATTTCAGTCGATCAGGTGAACGAACTGGTGGACAAACGGATGGAAGAAGATACGGTGCGTCCGAAGGGAATCGAACGCCCGACCTAAAGGTCCGTGACCTATCGCTCTAATCCGCTGCCTCGCATAATGGAGTGTCTCAACGATGAAGCACGGAATAGGTTTCTTAACTGCCCCAGTCGTCGTCATCGAGGATATTCGCGCCCTGCGCAAGGACGGCAAGGCGCGGGTAAGCCCAATCGTTCTTCTGGGGCTGGGGCTCTGGACATTATTGGCTCACTTGGCGATTACGCAGACCGGGACATCGGGCGCGGGATTTGGGCAAACGCAGAGATCCGTAGGCGTTCTTTGGGACCTCGTGGCCCTCTTTGCCGTCTTCGTTCTTCCTCTCATGTGCGTTGCCGCTCTGAGGCTGAGGCCAGTCGATGAGCCTTTCGGGACGCTCTCCGATGCACTTCGGACGATGATGCCTCGATTGCGCGCACCGGTGCGGGTCTTCTCGACTGTCCTTACATTTTCGCTGCTCCTGGCGGTGATCATCGCTATTTTTTTAGGTGACGTCCGTGCACTCGGCCCCATGCTGCGATTCGTTCTTCGGCCAGCTCTATATCTAGCCGGGAGCGCCGTGTTTTATGCAGCAATCGCATTTGGGACGGTTTGCGGATCGAAGGATGCGGAGGACGTGCTTACGGAAACGTACGGCATTATCGTCGTCATGACCGCATGGCCATTGTTAATGAGTGTCGACTTCGATCCACAGAAATTCAATTGGGGTTTTGGGATGACCCTCAATCCGACGTACGCCTGCTCTATCGGAGGCATGGCTGCGCCGATACTCGATACTGACCTGATATCGCTCTTCGTGGCACTTACCGTTCTCTTGACTGCAGTCGCGATTCGAATTCGGGGGGCGATTGAGAGTTTGATGCTGTTTCAGCGAGTTCAGATCGTTTTGCTTTTGATGGGAGGTGGCGTATCGTTTGGGCTTTCGATTATTCGCGGTTGGCATATGGCTTGCGATATTATTGATGCATCGGACCGCTTGTTAGCTTATGCCTTTCCGCTCATGGCGGCCCTATTTCTTTGCGCGCCGCGGCGCGCATGGGCTGACATGGAAAAAGAGGGCGAAGAAGTCTGTCTGCAGAACACATCTCACTTTGCCAATGTTCGTGGCCTTTTTGTAATGCTTTTGGGCATGGCCGCCGCGATGACTATTATCTGCCTGATTGCCGTCGATGGAATGTGTGACAAGGGAGTTTCGCTCGAAGCCTATTGGCATGCCGTGATGACCCAACCCTTCGTATGGACGCCTTTGCCGTTGAGCCTCATTGAGGTAGAAGGGCTAGTTTATATGTTCTGGGCTGTAGCTCGCTTCTCGTTCCGAGTTGTGCAGAACGTTGAGAATGCCCAATGCTATTCGATTATGGGATTTGCGCTCTGCGCGACTCTGATTTATGTCGGCGTGCCGTGGCTTCACAATATGTGGCAAGATCGATTTGGCGGAATTGAGTCCGTGGCATGGCACAGGTATGTTGCTGGAGTAGCGATCCCGCAAGAAGTTTTTGGCTGCGAAATATTCAAAGGGCTCTTCGCGCTGGTCCTTGGGACGGTTTTCTTGTTAGGGTCTTGTTTGGTAAAGGCAAAGCAGGAGCGGACGCTCAGTGATTAGAGTTCCGCCGGCCAGAACCCGTTCGTTAAGCGGCGGATGGTAGTGGGCGGGCGCGTTCAATCCGCTCGATTTCGCGCGGCGAGTGCATCGCTTCCCACAGATCGTTACGCCGCTGCACATTCAACCAGAAATCAGGGCTGTTTCCAAAGACGCGCGCAAGGATGAGTGCGGTTGGGGCGGTCACGTTGCGACGGTTGTTGCAAAGTTCATTGACGTGCTTGCGCTGAACGCCCATCGCCTCTGCCAATGCGCTTTGCGTTAGATTCATCGGCGCCATGAATTCCTCGATCAGAATTTCGCCAACGCTTGCTGGTTTGCGCTTCGTCGTCAGCATAGTTCACCTCGGCCGCCATCCCACCTAAAGAGGAGGCGCCATTGTTTGTTGACGCGGATCGAATGGAAGCCATCCAGGCCGCCGCGCAGCTTCTCGAAGTGGTTGCTCGCTGGCGCCCGTAAATCTTGATCCGTCGTCGCATCGTCGATCATCTGGATCTTGCGGAACAGGCGGCTTTCCAGATCTGGCGGGATTCTCTTCGATCGAATGTCCTCGATGAAGAAATCCTGTAACCAATCATCGCGAAAGCTGACGATTATTCCGCGTCTCCCAGTATGGGCTATTGTACCACTCTACGGTACAAATTGCAAGCGTTTCCACCAGGCAACCCGCAGGGAAGCTGCCCGGTCGTAGTCGGCAGTCGCAAAGGCGCTTGGTCTCACGCGCCGCCGCCTTCTGTGCTGACAGCAACGGCGCGCGACTGGCGCTGCGCCTCTGCGCAAAAAGCAGGCGATCGGACGTCGGGTACCCATATTTGGATGGGGCGCAAGCCTTGTTTTCGCAGTAGACGTACTGACAAAAAAATAGCCCGGAACCGCTATCATTAGACGATTCCGAGGAAATATGGTGCGTCCGAAGGGACTCGAACCCCCGACCTAAAGGTCCGCAACCTTTCGCTCTAATCCGCTGAGCTACGGACGCACATGGAACGAGTGATATTATACCCCGCGATGACGAAATCCGCGGCGGTCGCTGCTAGGCATTTCCGCTTTCGTTTGCCTTGGCGCCGAAACGGTATAATAGATGCAGAGGTGACCAGAATGGCAGCGGTTAGACCATCGGCTAACGAGGTGGGGGATAAGGGTCAGGCGATCTACGACCGAGACATTCGGTCCCAGGTTGAGCCAGCCCTCATTGGCCAATTTGTCGCAATTGATATAGAATCAGGCGAATACGAAGTCGGCCCCGACCATTACGAAACTGCGTTGGCGCTGAAGAGCCGCCGCCCCAACTCGATCGTTTACACGATTAAGATAGGCTACGACGCAGCGATTGTTATGGGAGGGCGATTTCATCGCAAGACAACTGCTGACACATTGTGATAACGGGCCACGTTAACGAATATCTTGAGGCCGTCATCAGTGTGCGCATGACGAAATCGACCGCGTTGGCGACCCCTCCGGCCCACCTACGGCATTAAGACCCATCCGGCTCGCTGACTTATTGTTGTGGTCGACGTGCTCTGCAAAACCGGGCGATCCACCTTCCCGCAACGGGAAGAAAATTCTGCTGTCTTGGCAGGGCCGCTATCGCAATTAATCCCAGATTTCTCTTCCCGCTTCGGGTGGCAAAAGGTTGTCCTTTTGACGGATGGGTCGTTTACACGATTGGCGTTGTTAGCCGCTACCAGATATTCTTATGGCAGCAGATCGAGTCTACCAGTAGCAGCCAGCGCCAAACTGGCGCAAACAACAACTCTCTGGTATCCTATAGTAGTGAGTGCTGAATGCTCAAAGGGCCTTTATTGGCCAAATGGCCGCACCACCACGGATTACGACACTATGCAAACAGAAAGTACCACCTTGAATATATCGGAAGGCTACATCGGTAGTTGGCACGGAGTTTTCGACAGCGGACGAAACAGCAAACCCTCTTATCCCAGCGAGATTGTCATTACAGGAAATGGCGTCCTGTCGTACTACAAGCAGAGGCTTATCAAGACATGGGGAGAACTGACCCCGCGCGAAGGTGTAGACGGCGCTTTGCTTTTTGACGAAAACACGTACAAAATGGACAAGGGACGAAAGATTTTGTGCACCACCGGCACTTTGCGCCTCACCCTCAACGAAGATGGAAATCGTCTTGGATGTCTCTGGAGCATGCCGGGTCAGAGTGGGACAGCCAAGATGGAGCGCACAAACGGACAGAGCGATTTCGTAAGCGAGATAAAGGTGGCCATTTCTCTGATCGACGAATGATTTGCCAGGGAGACCGAAGATGCAGCTCAACGATGTCCTGACTATTCGAGACGGCAGGTTTTATCTGGAGGGCAAGCCCTTCGCCGAAATCAGTTTCAATAAGTTCGATCTGTTCTGGCAGCTCTATTATTTGCTCAAGGATGGCAAAGGCGAGACGCAGGAGTATGCCGATATGGTTGCCTCCCAGGACAGGGCGCTTGCCGAACTTGGCGAGATGGGCTTCCGCTCGATTCGCATCTTCGCGGCGCCCTGGGGAATCTGGGAGTTCAGGCCGATCTTTAACGATGCCCAAAAGCGTGAGAGCATTTTCTACAGGGCCATGGATATGGCTCTGGATTTGTGCGATAAGAATGGGATTAAGGTCAATTACTCCCTGGGTGCATCGACTTTCACGGATACGGTAAGAGTGGGTGACGAGTGGCAGCGAGGGGAAGAGCACGAGCGGGAGCTTGTGGCCAATCCAGAATCCCGATGCCGGCAGGAGCTTTATCGCTATATCGACGAGGTTGTAACCCACTACAAGAACCGTAAGACGATCCTGATGTGGGAGATCAGCAACGAGGTCACCCTGAATGCGGACATGATGCCTGGCCCCGAGAAAATCTGCCAGGGTCAGCGCATGCCAAATCTGGCGGATGTCGCGCGGTTTTTTGACGATGTCGCCAAACGGATCAAGGCCAACGACCCGCTGCGTTTGGTCAACAGCGGCGGCTCGTGCATGCGAGGCTGCCAGTGGAATATGTACACCAAGGACGCGTGGCTGGTCGACACGATCGAAGAGCAGAACAAGGCGATCGATCTCCTCTACGCCGGCAGCGCGGTCGACGTGCTCGATATCCACTACTATACGAACAATCATGACATCTGCACATGCGGCGACGGCCAGGAGATCCCCATGAACCTGGCGACCTACATGGAATCGGCGAGTCGCATCGAAAGGCCCCTCATGATCGGCGAGGTTGGCGGCAGCATGGTCGCGCGCGACAACAACCCCGAGAACCGGAAGATCTATGAGGAGACGCCGGATTATTACGATTCCTACTGGGATCCGAACTCCGTCAAGTGGGTGAAGTCACTTTGTGACGAGATTGTCGATTCTGGAACGCAGCTAACCTACTGGTGGTGCTACTCGTCGGATCGCCGTGAGGAACAAACTGCGCCCAGCTTCGATGTGAAAAAGGGCAAGACAGACGCAGTTCTGACGATAATCGCCGACGCCAATAAGCGTCTAAAGGCCACGCTCGGGGCCTAGAACGCATAAGCGACGTGCCGTTATTCGAGCAATTTGCCGAGTGGGATGGCAAACAGCCGCTCGGCCAGTTGCACGGCTTCCTCGCCGTTGTGGGCCAGCACGGCGGCGACGCATGCGGGCGTTCTCTCCAGGAAAGCGCGCAAGCCGGAAAGATCGCTTTCACTCCAGCGTGTCATCGCTTTCACCTCAATGGCGACTACGTTACGGCCCACTTCAATGACGAAATCGACTTCGTGCCTTCCCTGCTCGTTCCAGAACGTAAGTTGGGCGTCGGGCAAGTATGCCTCCAGCAAAGCCGAGAAATTCTGGGATGCGTAGGTCTCGAACAACCTTCCGCGCATGAGATCGTCGTGCCCCGGTTCGATCGTAGTAATGCCCGCCATGTGCGCGGCCAGGCCGCTATCGGTGAAGTACAGTTTGGGAGATTTAACCAGGCGGGAACTGCGGTTCTTCAAAAAAGGCGGTAGTCGGCGGATCAGAAACGAAGCCTCCAACAAATCGAGATAGCGCCCCGCCGTCACCGCATTGAGCTTCGCATCGCTCGCGAGCTTGCTGATTGCCAGTATCTGCCCAGTGCGCAAGGCTGCGAGTTGCGCAAGATTGCGGAACGCGATCAAATCGGTGATCTGAGACAGTTGCCGTACGTCGCGCTCGACATAAGTCTGCACATAGGCGCGAAACCACTCCGCAACGCCGCCTGCAGGTCCAAGGCACGCCGGTGGCAGGCCGCCGGTCAGTACGTCGCCTTCAGTCACGATAGGGGCTTTGCCCGCCGGTAGTTGGGGAGAACCGAGGAACTTCATGAGGAATGGTTCGTCGATTGTAGCGCGCCGCTGCTCCCGGCGAGTCATCGGATGCAGCGTGAAATAGCCCGCACGCCCGGCCAGCGTTTCGGCGACATGACCGATCAGGGCGAGATTGGCGGAGCCTGATAGGATGAACCTGCCCGGACGGCGATGCTGGTCGACGTTTTTCTTGATCGCGAGGAGTAGTTGCGGGCAGCGCTGAACCTCATCGAGGATCACATCGTTTTCCAACAGAGACTCGGGGTTTGATTTTGCGGCTGCCAGGGTCGCGAAATCGTCGAGCGTTCGATACGAATGGCCGCGAGCAATGGCTGCCCCATTTTGGAGAAGCGTGCTCTTGCCGGACTGCCGGAGCCCGGAGACGACCACCACAGGCAATCCAAGCAACGCCCGTTCCAGTCGCGCCGTAATCTCACGCGGAAGATAGTCTGTCATAATACAACACATTATAGTGTCAATTTGACACTACGTCAAGATGGCTTATGACGACATGGGTAGGCCGCAAACAGTGAAAGCGCATATCGTTAAGGCACGGGTTGGGCGAGGGAAATGATCGTTTCCCTCGCTCAATGTGTTGATTACAACGATATTCGAATCCCGCTATCAAGGTTGATATAGAACTCGCTGCCCTGATAGGTGTAATACTTGCGGTGTTCGCTGCCCTGATACGGATGGGTAACGAAACTTGGTTGCTGATGGTAGTTTCGTCCGCCTGACGGCGTCCTCTCTATCCACTGATGGCCGTATTGCCCACTTTGGTCCTGGTGATACCCGCCGCCACCGTTGCCATATTGGGGTCCGCCCGGAGGTGGTCCTTGTGGTCCGCCCGGAGGCGGGCCGGGAGGTCCACCCTGGGGTGGACCGGGGGGCGGTCCTTGGGGTCCGCCTTGCGCTATCGCCAATGGTAGCGCGCTAGCTAACAACGAAATCGCGGCGACCGCTCCAAACATTGTGCGAACGCCTCGATACATATTCAGTCTTGTCATCATTCTCCGATACTTGTTGCTCGGCTATTCTGCTGCCTCTGTTGAATTCAGTTTGCTCAGATAACCCTATTAAGCTATTCCGCATATGACTGAATACTAAACGTCTCATTCAATTGGAGTGTAGTCTGGCCTACATGCGCCGGCTGTCGTACGCCCAGTGCAGAAGCGCCTGGCGCTGTTTGGGGCGGCAGGTCATGTCACCGGGGCGGCAATGCTTGGCGATCGCGCCGATGTGGCGCCGGATGGCCTTCCATCGCTTGATCTGACGCGCGTCTTCAGCGGGGACGCGTCGTCCCATGTAGTAGCGGCAGTACCACTGAAACCAGCCGCGGGGATCGTCCGGATAGATCCATCCCTTGGCCTGCCACACCGCGAGCGGCTGACTCGCGGAAACCTTGAAGTAGTTCAGATTGGGGTCGGGGCCGGTTGCCGAAAGTTTGGCGTGGAGGAACCAGTCCGCTGGAAACTCTTCGTGGCCGTCAGAGAAATAGGCTCCGCCAAACACCCCCAGTTCGAGCATCTCCCTGGGCGATAGGTCCGGCTCGAATTCGGGGTCGAATCCCTTTCCCGCCGGCATGACGAGTTCGTAAATGTAGTTCTTCTGGAAGGCGTCGTTTACGATTATCTTCATTATGAAAAGATACCTCGAGGCAACCTCATATGCATCGCTCGACTCCACGCACTTCAGTGCAGGGTGTCTGGCGTGATCAATACTCCTCGTTGTACTGCTCCGCGGTTCCTTCTACAGGATGAATGGGTACGGCACCCTCGTTGTTTTCGCACTTAACGTTCTGGCTTCGGCCGACCATGATTGTGGGCACTCCCGCCGGGCGGTTTGGCGCGGGCTTGTCGAAGCGATTGTTGCGGATGACGACGCCTGTGGTGTTGGTCACGCAGATATCGACGCCGCGCATCCGAGCGTTTACCACATCGAAATAATCGTGCCCCTCGAAGCTATTGTTCTCGATCAGCACGTTTTCGTTGTCCATCGACGTGTCCGAACTGAACGTGCCGACACGGATGCCAGGGGCGTGCATGTTCACAAATCGATTATTCCGAATAGTG
>Ga0316231_1003307_pt1 | contig 14361 bp, 10 predicted proteins | sample TBH18027metaG_FD_206002 | JGI IMG/M metagenome (GOLD analysis project Ga0316231, IMG submission 206002) | Freshwater microbial communities from Trout Bog Lake, Wisconsin, USA - TBH18027 | ecosystem: Environmental > Aquatic > Freshwater > Lake > Hypolimnion/Profundal zone | place: USA: Wisconsin...
CTACAAGACGGGGAAACATCCAGACATTATTCACTGCCATGACTGGCAAACGGCACTGGCGCCCGTGCTGCTCTGGGAAATCTATCAACACCTGGGCATGCGGCATTCGCGCGTGTGTTTTACGGTCCACAATTTCCGGCATCAGGGGATCACGGGCGAACACGTGCTGCGCGCCACCGGGTTGAATCGGCCGGAGTATTATTTCCATTACGACCGGCTGCGCGACAACGCCAACCCGCGCGCCTTGAACCTGATGAAAGGCGGCATCGTCTATTCCAATTTCGTCACCACCGTGTCCCCGCGCCACGCGTGGGAGGCCAAGGACGACGGACAGGGCCACGGTCTGGAGCCAACCCTGCATATTCATCAGTGCAAATATGGCGGCGTGCTCAACGGCCTGGACTACGACCAGTTCAATCCGGAGCATGATCCGCACATTCCGGCGCATTTCAACGCGGCCAGCCTCGAGAAGAAATACGACAACAAGCGGGCGCTGCGGCACCGTTTCTGGCTGGCGGACAATGGCAAGCCCATCATTGCGTTCATCGGGCGGCTCGATGCCCAGAAAGGCCTGGAGTTGGTGCGACATGCCATCTTTTACGCGCTCAATCACGAAGCGCAGTTTGTCCTGCTGGGCAACAGCCCGGAAGCCGGCATCAACGATCATTTCCTGGGCTTGAAACAGCAGTTGAACAACAACCCGGATTGCCACCTGGAAATCGGCTATCACGAAGAGCTGGCGCATTTGATTTATGCCGGGGCGGATCTGCTGATCGTGCCCAGCCGGTACGAGCCGTGCGGACTGACCCAGCTGATTGCGCTGCGTTACGGCACGGTGCCGGTGGTGCGGTCCGTGGGCGGCCTGGCTGACACGGTATTTGACAAGGACTTTTCCGACCGCCCGCTGCACGAACGCAACGGTTACGTGTTCGCGCACGCCGACAACGCGGGACTGGAATCCGCCCTGCATCGCGCCATCCGGTGTTACTATGATTTTCCGCAACATTTCCAGGATCTGATGCGGAACGGGATGCGCTGCGATAACTCGTGGAACCATCCGGGCCAGGACTACCTCAACATTTACGATTTCATCCGGGACAAATGACTGCAAAATCCGAATGACGAAAGCCGAAAGAATTCCGAAGCGCGCAATCCGAATTCCCCTCGCGGGTGCCTGCGGATGGCCAGCGGTTTTCGGATTTCGGGCTCCAAATTTATTAACCCACCATGATTATTACCAAAAAGGATCTTGATCAGTTGCTCAATTGCCAGAGCGCCCAGCCCCATGCCCTGCTCGGCATGCATCCGGTCACGCAGGAGGGCCGGCGCGGCCTCGTGGTGCGCGCCCTGATTCAAGACGCGGTCACCTGCGAGGTTGTCGATTCCCAAACCGAGCCGGAACGGCGGTTCCCGATGGAGAAAATCAATGCGCTGGGGGTGTTCGAGGTGTTCCTCCCGGACCGTTCGGAGATGTTCCGCTACCGGCTGCGCATCGAAAAGGGCAACGGCGAAATCCGGCAATTTTATGATCCGTACTGTTTCCTGCCCACCTTGAGCCAGCAGGATTTATATCTGTTCAACGAGGGCACGGAACACCGCATTTATCAAAAGCTGGGCGCGCACTTTCGCACGCTGGACGGGGTGCAGGGCGTTTCTTTCGCGGTGTGGGCGCCCAACGCCGCTCGCGTCTCGGTGGTCGGTGATTTCTGCCGCTGGGATGGCCGCTTTTTCCCGATGCGCTCGCTGGGGAACTCGGGGGTCTGGGAGATTTTTATTCCCGGCCTGCACGAGGGTTTGCTCTACAAATACGAAATCGCGCCGCGCAAGGGGCTCGTCCGGTTGAAAACCGATCCTTACGGTTCGTTCTTTGAAGGTCCGCCGAACAACGCTTCCGTCATTTGGCACGTGGAAAAATATCAATGGGGTGATCAGGAGTGGATTGCGCAGCGCGCCAAGACGGACTGGCTCAGGCAACCCGTGCTGGTGTATGAGCTGCATCTGGCCTCCTGGAAGCGCAAACCGGAAGACGGCAACCGCCCCTTCACTTATCGCGAGCTGGCGGTGGAACTGGTCGCATACGTCAAGGAAATGGGCTTCACGCATGTGGAATTCATGCCCTTGGCGGAGTATCCCTTCGACGGCTCGTGGGGTTATCAGGTGACGGGCTTTTTCGCACCGACGCATCGCTACGGCACGCCGGAGGACTTCATGTATCTGGTGGACACGCTACATCAGAACGGCATTGGGGTGCTGCTGGACTGGGTGCCGGCGCATTTTCCCAAGGACTTTTTCGCGCTGCCGCATTTTGACGGCACGCATCTGTACGAGCATCAGGATCCGCGCCAGGGCGAGCATCAGGATTGGGGCACGCTGATTTTCAACTACAGCCGGCCGGAAGTCCGCTGCTTTCTGGTGGGCAGCGCCATGACGTGGATGGACCGGTATCATCTGGACGGACTGCGCGTGGATGCCGTGGCTTCGATGCTGTATCTGGATTACTCCCGCAAACCCGGCCAATGGATTCCGAATAAATACGGCGGGCGGGAAAATCTGGACGCGATTGATTTTCTGCGCTATGCCAACACCACGGTCCACCATTATTTCCCCGGCGTCCTGATGATCGCCGAGGAATCCACCGCCTGGGGCGGGGTCACCAAACCCGCCAAGGACGGCGGCCTTGGTTTCGACTTGAAATGGAACATGGGCTGGATGCATGACACGCTGGAGTATTTCAAAAAGGATCCCATCCACCGGAAATACCATCACAATCAGCTCACGTTCGGCATGATTTACCAGAACACCGAGAAGTTCATGATGGCTTTCTCCCATGATGAAGTGGTGCATGGCAAGGGCTCGCTGCTCCTGAAGATGGGCGCCGATCATATCCCGGACAAGGCCAGGCAGCTTCGCGCCCTCTATGCCTGGATGTGGGGCTGGCCCGGCAAGAAGACCCTGTTCATGGGCAGCGAATTTGGACAGTCCAGCGAATGGGCTTACGATAAAAGTCTCGACTGGCACCTGCTCCAATACATGGACCATGAGGGCGTGCGGTTGCTCGTGAAGGATTTGAATCATCTCCACGCTGCCAACCCATTCCTGCCCGCGTCCGACTATGACTATCCGAGTTTCCAGTGGGTGAACAACAACGACGGCAATAACAGTGTCATCAGCCTTCTCCGCCACGGCACCAAGCCGGAGGATATTCTGCTCGTAGTGGCCAACATGACGCCGGTGCCCCGTCCGCAATATCGCGTCGGCGTGCCGCGGGAGGGCTGGTGGGCGGAAGTGTTGAATACCGATTCAAAGCGCTACGGCGGCAGCAGTCACGGCCATCTCGAACCGCCCAAGACCCAGGCCATCAAGTGGGACGGCCGGCCGCATTCATTGGAGTTGAGCCTGCCCGGCATGACTGTGCTTTATTTTCTATGGGCAGCCAATCCGGAAGACGCTGCCGCGAAAAGGGATTCAGCCACGGCTTCACCAGTCCTCCGCAGCCTCGGCGCCGGCGGATCCTCGCCCGCCCTTGCCCCCAATCCCGCGGCTGCAGCCGGGGCAGGCGAAACCAAGCCCTGATCGAGGTTGGCCATGAACCAGGTTTTTCACGCGCTCACGCTGAATTTCCATCAGCCGCCCGGCAACCTCGAACATTTGCTCGAGCACGACGAGTGGGCCGTCAAGGAATTGCTCTGGGCCATTGACCGGATGCCGCGCGCCTTGTGGGGGTATGAGGACGTGGCGCGGGTTCACCTCAGCCTCTCCGGCACCCTGCTGGAGACGCTTTCCAATCCGACGTTCCAAGCCCGCGTGTATGGTTTCGTCAAATGCGGCGATTTGCTCTGGCAGTTGCAGAACCAGAAGATTTTCGAGGTGCTCGGCACCGGTTTTTATCATCCGGTGCTGCCGCTCATCCCGGAGGCCGACCGCGAAGAGCATCTGCTCCGCTGGCAGGGCATCGCGCAACACCTGTTTTGGCGGACCAATTTTCAGGGTTTCTGGCCGCCGGAAATGGGTTTCTGCATGGAGATGATTCCGCTGCTCAAGCGCCTCGGCTACCGTTACGTGCTGGTAGACAGCCAGCATGTGGAACCGGTCGGCGCCATGCGCTGGGAGGAAATCCGCTACCGGCCGCATCTGGCCCGCCACAGCGGCGAAGAAATCATCGTGGTGGTGCGCGACCGGGAATTGTCCAACGCGCAACAGTCCGGCATGGACGCCGGCTGGTTTATGCAGGAAGTGCATGAGCGCGTCAAACATTGCGATTTTCCGCCGCTGGTGACCACAGCCACCGACGGCGACAACGGCGGGTGGTTCCGCAACACCAACGAGCAGGGCAATTTCTGGCACGTCTGCTACCGCGAACTGCTCGACCGGGTCCGCCGTGGCGAAACCGAAATCCAGCCGGCCTTTATCCATCAATACCTCGATACTTACGGCGCCGCGGGCGAAGTGACAGTGAACACCGGCGCGTGGAACACCGGCTGGCACCATGGCAAGGACTTCACGCAATGGACCGGCTCCGAGGCCCAGAAACAAGTCCTCGCCCGCATCCAGGAGATCAGCCGTGAGCTTCAGGCGACGAGCGATGGATTGCGTGACCAACTGGTCAATGCACCCGACCTTCGGGCGCAGCTCGAAGAAGCGCGCTGGCGGCTGCTGCGCGCCGAAACCAGTTGCAATATTTTTTGGGGCGAGGACTGGGTGCCCAAGGCCCACGCCGACTTGGACGAGGCGGCACGGCGATTGCAGCCGCTGAGGCCGGGTTGAGGGTTGAGGAGCCGGAAGAAACCTTCAACATTCGACATTCAACACCCAACATTCAACCAATGCTCCGATTGGACACCCGTGGACCTTCGGTGTTGAATGTTGCATGTTGAGTGTTTCATGATTTCAACACCAAGCCATAACGATTGCCGGGCAGCCGCGATGCCTGACGCAGTTCGGCCGCCTTCCGGAGCTGCGCTTCCGCTGCCAGCCAATGTTCCACGGCCCGGCCATGCGGCCGGCCGGCGGCTTCCCACACCGCATACGCCTGCGCGGCGATCGCTTGTTCCGACGGACTGGGTTGGTTGGGAATTGCCACATTCATCGGCTCAAACCTACGCCAATGTCCGCCGCGCGCCAACCCCAAAACGGCGGAGTTTGACGGGCGCGCAGTTCACGACCCAGTGGTGGCCTGCAATCTCTGACCCAAGGCGGACAACTCGATCACCTCGGTGCGGGCATCCAGCGGGAAATGTGCATCGCCAGGATAGACGACAAAACGTTGGTCGGGTTTGAGATCATTGCAAGCAATATGAAGCCCGCGTTCCACCTTGGGTGGCGGAACTTCGCTTGATTTCAATGGCCCAGAGTTTGCCGCCCGGCAGGACCAGAACCAGATCAATTTCCGCCCCGGCTGCAGTGTGACAAAAGTCACGTTTGTGGCACGCCGCGAATAGCCACCATCCCAAGTCCGGGTTTGTGATCATTGTCCTGTGGGACGTCGCCTCTGGGCGTGCCGGTGGCATTCATGGACCGCGCGGAAGTGGTGCACTATTTTGTATCCCGTTCCAGTCACGCTGCGTCCTGTTGGTTACACTTCACTCCAATTATGAAAGCTGAAATTCAATTCACCGCTCTGTTTTTAGGCCTTTCGCTCACGATGGCGGCGGCGCAACCCGCGGCGGTCAAACTCCCGCCGATGGCCGAGGGGCCGTTCAAACCGGACTGGAATTCGCTGACGAATTACCAATGCCCCGAGTGGTTTCGGGACGCGAAGTTCGGCATCTGGGCACACTGGGGCCCGCAATGCGAACCGGAGCATGGCGACTGGTATGCGCACAACATGTATATCCCGGGCCAAAGTGATTGGAAAACGCACCGCGTGGAATACGGCCATCAGTCCACCAACGGGTTCAAGGACGTAATTCACCAATGGCAGGCAGCGAATTTCGATCCGGACAAGCTGCTCGCGTTCTACAAGGAAAATGGCGCGAAGTATTTCATGGCGCTGGCGAACCATCACGACAACCTGGACCTCTTCGATTCCAAGTACCAGCCGTGGAACTCCGTGGCGGTCGGTCCGCACAAAGATCTGGTCGGCGGCTGGGCCAAGGCGGCGCGGAAGAACGGACTGCGCTTTGCCGTGAGTGTTCACGCCGGCCGGGCGTGGAGCTGGTATGAACCGGCGCAGGGCGCGGACACCAACGGTCCGCTGGCGGGCGTGCCTTATGACGGCAAACTCGCCAAGGCGGACGGCAAAGGCCAGTGGTGGGATGGGCTGGATCCGCAGGAACTTTACGCGCAGAACCATCCCAGAGGCGCAAAGATGGACGCGGCTTATTGCCTGAAATTTTTCCAGCGCACCAAGCAGCTCTGGGATGATTACCGGCCGGACATGATTTATTTTGATGATAGCGTGATGCCCCTTCGTCAGGGCGGCGAGGAATACGGCCTGAACCTCTATGCGCACTTCTATAACAGCAGCCTCCAGTGGCACGGCCAAAACGAGGCGGTGGTGAACGCCAAGGGGCTCAGCCCCATGCAACGCAAAGCGCTCGTTTATGACATCGAGCGCGGCAAGGCTTCGGAGATCATGCCGCAGCCGTGGCAGACCGACACCTGCATCGGTTCGTGGCATTACGACCAGGCGATTCTCCAGCGGCACGGCTACAAATCCGCCGCCTCGGTTATTCGAATGCTCGTGGACATCGTCAGCAAAAACGGCAACCTGATGCTGAACGTGCCGCTCCAACGCGACGGCCAGCCAGACAGCGACGAAATTGAAGTGGTCAAAGGCATTGGCGCCTGGCTCAAGGTCAATGGCGAGGCCATTTACGCGACCCGACCCTGGAAAAGTCATGGCGAAGGCCCATCCACCACCAGCGGGATCGAGACGAACCGTTTTGGCGGCGTGAAAGATGTCGCCAGCAAACCATACACGGCGGAAGACATCCGGTTCACGCAGTCGAAGGATGGCCAGGCGCTCTATGCCGTCGTGTTGGAGATTCCCGCCGACGGAAAAGTCACCGTCAGATCACTCTCGACCGGTTCTCCGAACTGGTCGGGCGACGTCGGCAGCGTCAGCTTGCTCGGCGGGGGCAAGTTGAAATTCACCCGGGATGAAACCGGATTGCATGTGACGTTGCCGGAGAAATTATCCAGTGCGACGGCTTTGGCCCTCAAGATTCGGTCCTGAACCAATCAATCATCCTTTTGGAGATGGACCGGCCAGGTTGCCGAGCCCGTGGGTTCCCCGGCGGGAACCACCGCTTGGTGGTGAATTTTAACTGGCCCGATCTGGTTCGGCAGTGGTGAATAACTTTTCGTTGCGGCCGCCGCGAAATGTAACATGTTTGTTTTGCGCAACGAATAGCTACCACCAAATTCCGGGGTTATGATCATTGTCCCGGGACTGGGATTGCTCCTTGGAGCAGAATCCGCTTGCGGATAGGCCGATCTCATTTCATAGAGAATTCGATCTTTATGACTGCAAAAAAATGGAGCGAGCGAGGAGATTCGAACTCCCGACGTTCACCTTGGCAAGGTGATGCTCTACCAACTGAGCTACGCTCGCATCCGAAAGTCCAATGATCATATCCCAACCAGCGCCACTGGCAAGCCTGAATTTAACTTGAATTTAATCCGCTTCAGGCAGCCGGCGCCGCAGTGTCTCCCAAGGTGGCGCGAACCACCTTCAACAGGTAGTCGTGCTCGATGGGCTTTTGAAAATAAGCCACTGCCCCGGCTGCGGTCGCGCGTTCCTTGGTCTTGGGGTCCTCGCTGCCGGTGATGACGATGATGGGAATCCGCCGGGCCGCATCCAGCCGGTGAAACCACTCCATGATCCGGAAACCATCCCACGGCACGCTGCCCACGTCCAACGGAAAGCCGATGTCCAGCAAAATGAGGTCGGGCGATTCCTTGCGGGCCAATGCCACCGCCTCCGATCCGTCCATGGCGGCTATCACCTCATACCCGGCGCCCTGCAGTTTCATCGAGATGGTCCGGACGACAATTTCGTTGTCATCCACCACTAAAATCTTTTTTGCAGGTACCCCGGTTGGATAGCTATTCATAGTTAGATTGCCGATGCGGATTACAGTAGATTGGCAAAGCAAATTGGCAAGGGCAAATTTGTTTGTTTCAAAATACATCCCGCTAGCAGCACAACTCCTGCCAACCACCAATGGAACTGAGTATCTCTTGGCCCCCGCGGGTTCTGGCATCTTTTGAACCAGCACCGTCCCGATCTGGGGCAGTCGGGCTGGTCGCGCCTCACGCCTCACGCCCTACGGTTTCCACTGCCGCTCCCACCACGCGCTCCGCGCCAATCCCTTTCATGCAGCGAAAATCAATCGGACATTCGCGCAGAAAGCACGGCGAACAGGGCGCGTCGGATTTCAGCAGATGATGGCACGGATCGCCCGGCAGACCCGGGCCGGTCAGCTCCGGCGACGTGCTGCCAAAGGGCACGACCACCGGCGTGCCAAGCGCGGCGGCGACGTGCATCGGCCCGGTGTCGTTGGTGAGCAGGACGCGGCAGAGTTTCAACAGCGCCATGAGTTCGCGCAACGTGGTTTGGCCGGCCAAATCGTGATGCACAATGCGTGATGCGTGAAGGGCGGCGGAAATTTGAGCGGTAAGGGACACGTCACTTTTACCTCCGAACAAGAGCCAGACGCAGTTGGTCCGTTTCTGGATTTCTTGGGCGGCGGAAATAAATCGGTCCACCGGCCAGCGTTTCGCCGGACCATACTCCGCGCCGGGATTCAAACCAAGAATCGGCCCGGAGATTTCTTCCAGCCCGAATTTTTTCCGCGCCGCCTCGATTTCCTCCAACGTAACGAACAGCAGCGGTGCGAGCGGTTCCGCATTCGCGCCCAGCGCGGCGACGAGGTGCAGGTACTCGTGAATTTGGTGGGCCGACGCATGATACGTGATGCGAGCTGCGTCAGGGGGGGGATCATTAATCGCGGCTTTGATTTCCGCCACGGAACGCTTGTGCATCTTCACCGCTTCGCCGCGCGAGGCGACGACCTGGGTCAGAAACCAATTCCGCCAGGGACGCGCATAGCCGACGCGATGGGGAATTCCGGCGAAGAAAACCTCCAGCGCCGAGCGCGGGGAGTTGGGCAGCACGAGTGCGAGATCAAATAGCAGATTGCGAAACGGATGAGTCAAACTGCGGTTCGCAGCGTCCGCAACTTGTTTAAGGTCCTGCCGCCTTATCTCGTCCTCCACTTGCTGAAACGGCCTGGGCAAGTTATCCTCTTTCCGGAGCGGTTTGGGCAAATTGTTGAGTTCGTGCCAAAACTCGCCAAGACACTTTTTGTAGAATTCCAGAAACTGCCCCGGCCAATTCTTGAGTTTGTTTGCCATTGTTACCAGGCCGTCCTCGTCGCTGAAGCCAATTATTTCATCCACTGCTGGATGATGCGTCCACAAGGCCGCGAGTTTTTCGGGTGTTAGCAGCGTAATGCGCGCATCGGGAAATTGTTCGCGCAGCCGGAGCAGCGCGGGCGTGGTCATCACGGCATCGCCCAGCCAGTTCACGCCGCGCACCAAAATCCTGCGAGGATCGAGCCCGCCTTCGCTTGGTTTCGGCGCGGCAAGGTTGGAAGATAAAGGAAGGCCGTTCATGCCAGTTTTTTGCCATCTGCTATCTTCCATCTTCCATCTTCGCCTTTGTTTCCCCGCCTTTCCACCGGCGGTGGACCCAGAACCAGTTCGCAGGATCGCGGCGAATGGCGTCTTCGAACGAGCGGTTGACGTCGCGCATGATGTCCTCGGATGAGCGCGGATGGCCATTTTCGTGCGTGGCTATTTTTTGACCGACCTCCAGCCGCCATTTCGCGGAAGCAACCCGGAAGCAGAAGCCGGTGTAAAGCTCGGTGTGATAGCGCAACGCCAGCACCGCCGGCGCGAGGCCGGTATCACAATCATGCCCGAGAAATGGCGCGCGCAAGCCCTTGGAACTTTGGTCGGCAAGCAGCCCCAGAATGATGCCGCCGTGTCCCAGCGCAGCGCGGAGCAGCGGGCCGTCGGTGCGGCGTTCGAAAAATAGCGAGCCGCTCCGCCGGCGCAACGCCTGCATCAGCCGGTTCAACGCCGGCTGCTTCAGCGCGCGATAGGTCGTGGCGCACTGATAATCCGGACGCACATCATGGAACCGTGCGTACAGCTCGAAATTTCCAAAATGGCCAATGGCGATCACGATGTTCGGCAGCGGCGCGGCGCCCGCCTTCTGCGGCAGGCGATCAATGCCCGCAAACTCGAGGTGCGGTTGCAATTCCGCGGCGGACATGGCGGCCGTCTTGATGGCACAGGCATAGTTTTCGCCGATGCGCCGGAAGTTCTCCTGCGCCAGCTCCCGGATTTCCGCCGCCGATTTCTCGCCGCCGAAACACAGCATCAAGTTTTGGAGCGTCACCCGCCGGTAACGGGCGGTCAGATGAAACGCCAGCCCGCCCAAGGCGCGGCCAGTCCGGGCCACGAAAGTCAGCGGCAGCGCCTGAATCAGGGCGACCAGCGCGCGGGCAAAAGCGTAAATCAGCGGGTCCATATAATCGGAGCGCCGGTCTCCGACTCGGCTCGTTGTAAATTCAAGTCACTTCGCGCCGGGTCGGAGACCGGCGCTCCGATGCATGGCCCCAGTGGAGCCCGGGCGGCTCGCCCGCGTGTCTCATCCCGTTTGGACGCGACGAAGCAACTTGCGGGCGAACCGCCCGCGCTCCAGTGGTGGCAACAGTGGGCGCTCATTTGAAACAGATTTTGCGGACGCAGTCTTCAAAGCCGTCCGCGCCGCTCACGATTTTTATCTCCACCCGCATGAAATAAAACGGCAGGTCGCGCCGGTCAATTTTCGGAAAGCGCACGGCGTCCTTTTGGGTGGTCACGATGATGTCGGCCTGCCGCTTTTTCGAGCGGTTGATGGCGTTCAAGATTTCCTGCTGGGTAAACCGGTGATGGTCGGCGAAGCGCTTGGAATAAACCAGCTCGCCGCCGAGTTTGACCAGGCTCGCCTCGAAGCTGTGGGGCTGCGCGATGCCGCTCAAGGAGGCGACTTTCTTCCCGGCGAGCAAATCCAGTCCCCGGCGTTCGCCCGTGAACACGTCCTCGAAATACAGCGGTTGATGCACGCATTCGATGATGGCGGCGGCGGCATTCAGCCGGCCGATGCGCTCGCGCAATTCCCGGGTCTGGCCGTCGCTCTTGGTGATGAAAATGGTGTGGGCGCGCGCGAGGTGCGAATGCGGCTCGCGCAGCGTGCCGCGCGGAAACAAATGTTCGTTGCCAAACGGCTGCTGGCGGTCAATCAACACCACGTCGTGGCGGCGGCCGCGCAGCCGCCAGTATTGAAAGCCGTCGTCGAGCAACAAGGTGTCGCAGCCGAATTTTTCAATCGCGTAGCGCCCGCTCTTCACCCGGTCCTTGTCCACCAGCACGATGACATCGCGCAAGTTGGACGCGAGCATGTACGGCTCATCGCCGGCCATTTCGGAATCGAGCAAGAGCGACCGACCATCGGACACCACGCGGGGCGGGGTCTGATCCTCGCGCAACAGGATTTTGTTCAGCAGCCGCTGGTGCAGTGGCGCGGGTTTGGAGCGGTAACCGCGGGAGAGAATGGCGACTTTGCGGCCCTCATTTTGCAACACACGGGCGAATTTCTCCACCACCGGCGTCTTGCCAGTGCCGCCCACGGTGAGGTTGCCCACAGCAATGACCTGCACGCCCAGGGTCTTGTCTCGGAAGATGCGGACATTGATCAACCAACGGTGGACGGTGATGAGCACATGATAAACCTTGGACAGGGCGGATAGGATGGCGCGCGTGAGCTTGGCCTTCCAATCGTGGCGCTCCTCGAAAACCACTTCGATGAAGAAGGTTTCGATAAGTTCAGCCCAAGCCCGCAGTTTTTCGCGCATCGGGTATCAGTGTGCCAAGCGCAGGGGGTTGCGGCAAGGCGAAGCGTTTCCGAATCGGGTTGCGGCGTCAGGCATCCGTGCCTGACGTGGGCGGCAACTTGGCCGCCCAGATTGGGCCAGGTTGGCTTTGGGTCCTGCAAGAATTTGCACGCGGTTCGGATTCCGTGAGGCTATTTCCACCGGGCTGGGAAGCCAGGCTCTGCGGCAGGCAGGGATACCTGCCGCCACAGCCGCGCGAATTGGCTGATTTCATTTTCTTTTCCTTGGCGCCGATTCAGTTTAGCTTCGCCGGCATGGCTTTTGATTCCTTCCGCGATTTTGTGAACGCGCTTGACCGCGCGGGCGAGTTGAAACGCATCGCCCAGCCCGTGGCCACCGAACTCGAAATCACCGAGCTCGCCGACCGGGAGATGAAATCGCCCGGCGGCGGCAAGGCGCTGCTGTTCGAGCAACCCACCATCGCCGGCGTGGTTTCGCCCTTTCCGGTGGCCATCAACACCCTGGGTTCGCACCGGCGCATGGCCATGAGCATGGGCGCCGATTCCGTGGCGGAGGTCGCGCGTGAGCTGGGCTCGCTGATGAAAGCCAAGCCGCCCACGGGTTTTAAGGAAGCCATCAAATTGCTCGGCCAGGCGCTGGATTTGCGCCACGCCAAACCGAAGCTCGTCCGCAGCGGCGCGTGCAAGGACGTCATTCATTTGGTGGAGAGTTCAAACTCGAGGGTTGAAAACTGGCCGGCGGCACCAGACTGGAAGAACCCCTCAACCCCCAACGCTCAACCCCCAACTTTGCTGAACCTGCCCATTCTCAAATGCTGGCCGCTTGACGGCGGACGTTTCCTCACGCTGCCGTGCGTGGTCACCCGCGACCCGGACACCGGGGAGCGCAACGTGGGCATGTATCGCGTCCAGATTTACGACGACCGCACCACGGGCCTGCACTGGCAGTTGCAAAAGGTCGCCGCGCGCCATGGCCGCCGCTACTACGAAACCGGCGCCCGCATGCCGGTGAGCATTTTTCTCGGCGGCGACCCAATGTTTCCCTTTGCCGCCACCGCGCCGCTGCCGGACGGACTGGACGAATTCCTTCTGGCCGGCTATCTCCGCAAGCAATCCGTGGAACTCGTGAAGTGCGAGACCAACGATCTGGAGGTGCCCGCCAACGCTGATTTTGTGCTCGAAGGCTACATGGATCCCCGCGAACCATTGCGCGAGGAGGGTCCGTTTGGCGATCATACCGGCTATTACACGCTGCCGGAACCATATCCGGTGTTTCACCTCACCGCTATCACGCATCGCAAAGACGCGGTCTATCCGGCGACGATTGTTGGCCCGCCGCCGATGGAGGATTTTTACATTGGCGGGGCGAGCGTGAAATTATTCCTGCCCATCTTCCAGATGAATTTCCCGGAAATCGTGGACCTGGCGCTGCCGGCGGAAGGCGTGTTCCACAACCTCGTGTTTGTCAGCATCAAGAAGACCTATCCGATGCAGGCGTACAAGATCATGCATGGTCTCTGGGGCATGGGCCAGATGATGTTCTCCAAATACATCGTGGTGGTGGATGCCGAGGTGGACGTACATGACACGAGCCAGGTGCTGTTTCATCTCACCGCCAATACCGACCCGCAGCGCGATACCATCTTCACCAAAGGTCCCGCTGACGTGCTGGATCACGCCACCAGCGAAATGGCCATCGGCAGCAAGCTGGGCTTTGACGCCACCAAAAAGCTGCCCGGCGAAGGTTTCAAACGCGCCTGGCCGCCTTTGATCCAGATGGATGCGGCGGTGAAGAACAAAATCAATTCCCTGTTTGGAAATGCCGGTGACAAGCTCTGAAAATACGCTTATACTCTCTTGTTTGAATGAAAAGCCGCGTTAATTCAATTGATGCCGTCCAAGCCCGGCGCTGGGCGCGGCGCTTGTCCGCCCAGGTTAGAAAAGTCCTGTCCACGCATCCTCACGCCAATGCCGACAACATCCGTCACACCTTGATTTTGCTGGAGCTACCGCCGTTGGAACGATTGCAAAGGAGCCTGATCCGTGGCCGCGCCAAGGACAAACTCACGATTCCCGTTCTGCAAGACGCGCTCGCCGTGACGCGTACAGCGAAACGCCGCCTCAAGCACAAATGAAAACTGACGGGACAAAGCAGATTGGCTATTTAGCCACCAAGTCAGAGCACGAAGCCGCCCGGCCGTTGGCTTCACAAACTCGCGGATTCGGCGGGCAGACCAGTCAAGGGCAACGCAATCAGGTCGTCGTCCAACTCAAATCGGCGCGATCCCGGATAAACCACGAACAAACGTTTCAACTTCAAATCCGTGATCGCCACGCGCATGGATTTGGTGGTAGCAGGCGACTCGTTGAATTTGAATTCAAATGCCAAACCGCGCCGCATCCCGGCTGAGGAAAGTCTCGATAAAATCCTGACGCCACGCGTAACTTCCGGC
>Ga0316231_1003313_pt1 | contig 14342 bp, 8 predicted proteins | sample TBH18027metaG_FD_206002 | JGI IMG/M metagenome (GOLD analysis project Ga0316231, IMG submission 206002) | Freshwater microbial communities from Trout Bog Lake, Wisconsin, USA - TBH18027 | ecosystem: Environmental > Aquatic > Freshwater > Lake > Hypolimnion/Profundal zone | place: USA: Wisconsin...
GCAGATCGCGGAGCTGCGGACTATGATCCTGCATATATTCTCGCAATTCATCGTCCACCCTTATGCCATAATCCGGAACCGATTCAACGAGCGTGCACACCCACAAGACATGCGGGAGATCGGTATCGAGATTCTTAAGGTAACCAAAAAGCTTTTCAAGATCGCGTGGATATTCCCCACCGCATAGGAGCGCTGCTCCGACGGCCCACGTTTCATAATCCCCTGCCTGCAACAACTGCAACGCGGCAGCTCGGTCCAATTGGTCCACCGGACCTTTCGGAAACGTATCACGCAATGATTTCAACCCCTTCTCCACGGCCGGCACATACTCCCGAGGTATCACAACCCCAGCGTTCCATCCGATGGGAGTCTGAATTCCCCACCAATCGTATTTGCTACCGGATGAACGTTTGATTCCTTCCAATACGATGGTCCCCTTGCGGTGGCAAATGCCTCCACCGCCGCCACTCGGATCTATCTTCTCGTCGACCACCACCTGTTCACCGTGCTTTAGCGTTCCACAAGCGTCCGCCAGTACGCGAAAAACAGTGTCATAACTTGGTTCGTCATTCCCCGGATGGACCGGCGGTGCCGGGGGCACCAGAACTTCAGCCAAGATCACATTACTATCTTGTTGTCGCCAAGGCCAATAACGCCATCGCACCGGCAAGATATCTTCATTTGGCTGCGTCGTGGTGGAATCGGTGGTTGAATCGTCACCACAAATGACCGGCGTGTCCACGAGTATCCAAAGGCCTAGCACGATTATGAATAAGCGATAGATGTGCATCAATAATCTCCTATGGACCCGAATAAGGGGACGCAGATCTTTTCCGGTCGGGCTGGCACGCGCGGAGTCGTATCACTGGTGCGCCGCGCCCACGCTTCGCGTCATTCGGATCGTTGGGTCGCCGGGTTTTCTGCCGCCGAATGCATACGCCCATCGGCGTCAAAGTCCACCGGTAAAATCGCCGCCCGTTCGCCCCAGGGCGGGCCGAAATACGTGGACCACCAGTGGCCTTTTTCATCCTGGAAAAAGGCATTATGCCCGCCGTGGGGAATTGCCTCGTAACGCGGAGAGTATGGGCCGTAGATGGTCTTGGACAGCGCCGCCGCGCAACTGTAACGCCCGTCGAAGTTTTCCGAGCAAGTCAGGTAATAGATCCCGTTGCGTTTGAATAAAAACGCCCCTTCGTAGCCCACATGGTCGAAAGAACCGTGGCCAAAAATACCGGCGCACAGGCCCGCGTGATGCTTCGGATCCGGGTCGCACGTGGTGGTGCGCAGCCAGTGGTACGGCTCGGCCAGGCCGCTCATGTCCGGTTTCAAGCGGGCGATCTTGCCGCTGTGCCACAGAAAATACATGGTGCCGTCGTCATCCTCGAACAGCGAGGCATCAATTTCATCGCCCAGCGGAGCCGCCGGCTGCACATCCTGGTAGGGGCCTTCCGCCTTGCCGGTGGTGCTTTTAAGCAGGCCGGAGGCACTGTTCCTGGGGTCTATGCCTGCCGGATCGCCAGCTTTCCAGCCCGGCATGCTGTAAGTGAGCCAGAATGTGCCCTTGTTGTAGTGAATCTCGGGGGCCCACAGCGGCTTCTTGGCCGCCAGAAATTTTGCGTGCCACGGGCTGCCGCCGTAGCGCCACACCGTGCCCAGTGGCTCCCACGTCGTAAGGTCCTTGGATTTCCACACGCGGATGCCGTTGTCGTTGTTAAAACCCCAGAACGGCTCGCTGGTGCCGGTGAGATAATACGTGCCATCCGGGCCGCGGCACACGCACGGATCGCGCAGCGGCGTGTCCAGCAGCTTGCGCAAGCCCGGCGGCGGGCCTTTGGTGGTGCCGGTTTGCGTATCCGCAAGACCCACATCAATAAACTGTCCGCCGGTGGTCTGGCGGCAGTGTACGGCCAGCAGGTTGCGGCCGGCCTGTAGCGTGGCGCGGGCTTCCTTGGACATGGGAACCTGCTCATAGTCGGTGATAAAGCCGTCGCGCTTGGCCGCCAGCACGCCGTTCAGGAAAATATCCGGCGATTCATCGTAATGCATCAGCAAGACGGGCTTCTTGGGCAGTGTCTCCGGCAGGGTAAACACGCGGCGCAGCCAGATGTCGTTGGTGCTCCACGGCGTGCCGACAATGGCACCGGGCGTTTCCTTGTTGCCAAAGCCGCCGACGCCTTCCTTCCAGGCACTGTCGTCGAAGGTCGATTTGATCCAGTCGTCGGCGGGGGCGGTCAACGTGTAGCGCCACGTCACACGCTGTGTCTGGGCGGTGGGCACAAGTTCTGGCGGCACCGCCGGCACCGGCCCGATCGGGATCGGTGCCCATGGGCCGCTAACGTTGGCCCCTTGGTCGGCCCAGGTTTTCCACGTGGGGGCATCCGCCAGCATGCGGATGAACAGGCCCCCGACCACCGGCCGCGCCTGGAAGCCTTTTTGTTTGGCATCCGTGGTGACAAACCAGTCGGAAAGCGGCACTCGCGAGGGGGTCTCGTTGGCATAGTCGAAAATAGGTTTGACCAACGCCTCGAAATCCTTGCCCTGTCGCGCTAGCGCGCTACTCCACAAGGCCCAGTCGATCAGGCACGTATCCGTGCGGTTGTCTACCGGCAGGCCGTAACGCTTTTGCACTTTCAGGTACCAGGCAATTTCCGTATCGCCCACGCTCTCGGGCAGCAGATGGGTCTGCAGCACGCGGTCCCAGATCAGGTTGTGCTTCATGCTCCAGGTGCCCGGCAGATCGTAGGCCATGCGGGTGTGCCCCTCGTCGGCAGCCTTCTTCTGCCACTGCCGCGCATAGTCGCGGGCAATCGCCATGTATTTGCCGGCCGCCTCCGCCTGGCCCAACTGCCCACAAAGCTGGCTGTACGCGCCGAGGCCAATGATCGCCTTGAGCGCCAGGTTGGCATTCTTTGGCTGATGGCCAAACATATCGGCCGAGCAAAGCTGGTTTTCCGGGTCCAGGCCGTTGGCTACCAGGTAATCCGCCCACTTGCCCAGGATGTCCGCATAGGGTTTGGCAAACTCGGCATTGCCCTCAGCCCGCGCCAGGGCCGCCAGGATGATGAGCATGTTGCCGGATTCTTCCACCGGCATCCGTCCGCCATCACTGCCTTTTATGCCGTACACCTGCCCCAGCGCCCAGGGATAGGTGCCCAGGTCGTGGGGGGCATAGGGGTACGGCCACTGCGGGCTGGCGGCATAATCCAAAATGGGCCGCAGCATGCCCTTGGTCAGCCCGGGGCTAAAGACCAGGAAGAACGGCGCCTGCGGAAACAGCACATCCACTGTGCTGATGCAGCCATTGGAAAAATTCTCCTTGGGGAATACCAGGGGCAGGCCGTTGTCATCGGCGGCGATCTTGTTGCCCGCCCAGGTCTGGCGGTAGGCCAGGGAGCATAGCTGGGCGTACGGCGCGCCGCCCGTGCGCTCCAGGGCGTCCATGAGCTTGCGGTCAAATGCCGCGCAGCGCGGGGCCAGGGCCGCATAGTCATGCTCGGCCGCTTGGAGCATATCCGCGGTCTGTGCCCCGTGCCGCCGCCAGTAAGAGCGCAAAAACTTGCCAAAGTAGTTGATGGCATACAGATCGTCATACGCCAGCAAACAATGCCGGGCCACGGCGTCCGCCCCGACATTCCCCAAATCAAACCGGAATCCTGTCTGTTCCAACCGCTGGGGTTGCAGGTTCTCCGCCGCAGCCAGATAGGCATACCCCCAATCAATCCGCAGATCATCCCCCCGCGCTGCCAGCACCGCCTGCTTCTCCGAACCAACACGCGTAACCGCCAGCCCCGCCACGGTGGGCTGATCCCACCGCACCGCCTCCTTGGCGGTATTGACCGCCAGTTCATGACCCATGGCACAATCCAGTTGCACGGCGTGGTTCTTGCCATCAGCCGAACTGGCTTCCCAAACAATGTAGGTCACCGGGCGTGCCAGCACCTCCAGGTCGTCCGGCAGGGCGGGGGTGAGAAACGTCAGCGTGATTTTGAGCTGGGCATTGGCAAAGCGATAAATGGTGCGTGTCGGCCAGACTTCAACGGCGGTCTGCGGAAAAGCCGGAACCTCTGCTGGCACCGCACCCATCAGCCGATACTGCTGCCCATCCACACGCACCTTGCTGCTCAGCGGTTGGGGCTTGCCGGTCCAGTGCGTCGTGTCGCGGTCGGTCAGGTGATCCGCCGCCGACCAGATGCTGAAATACGGATCATGCGCCACCAGCGGCACGGCCGGCGGCCGCAATGTGGTCTGGGCCATGGCCGCGGTAACCAGGCCCAGTAGCACTATGGACGCGATAAGACTATTGCGGTGCTTCATAAAAACTCCTTTTCCGGCGGCCCACTTAGCGCTTCGTTGCTACACCACTTGCCAAACGATAGACTGGCCTGCGCAATCGCATTGGGCAGCGAAGAATACGTTACGGCATTGCAAATGTGCAACGCCACCCAGCCCGGCAACAGCGCAAGTATCCGCCTGCGGCACGCTCCGCCGTGATTTCAGCGCTCGTCTTGGCTTAATGGAGAACGCCCATGGATGCCATGCATTGCCGCACTCCATGCCCTGCGCCACCCGCCCGGCTCTTGCTTCTTTTGTGCCTTGTCAGTCTCGCCAGGGCTCCCTTGGCCCGCGCCGATGCCCCCTTCTTCGAATTCGACGGCCCCAACGGATTCTGGGGCAGCCCCGGTGTGCCGGCGGAGGCTTTCGACCTGCTCAAGACCGCCCAGCAGGCCCCTAACGCCGTACTCAAATGCTTCGCCTTCACGCCCGGCGGAGACTGGGTCTTTCTCTTCGGCGGCAACGGCTACTACAGCAGCAACGTCAACCTGCCGGCATGCAGGAAACTCACGGAACTACAGCGTCAGAATGCCGAGTTTAATTGCGTCGCCTTCGCGCCCACCGGCGGGTGGACCCTCTTCTGGGGGCAAAACGGCAGTTGGACCGAGGGCCACGTGCCCGCTGACGCATTCAAGGCCATCGCCCAAGTCGGCACCGCGGGCGGCAAGCTGCGTTCGATCGCCTATGGCCCGCACGGCGCCTGGGTCCTGATGTTCGATAAAACGGGCCTCTACTTCGGCGGGGTCCCGGACGACTTGGCCAAGGTCCTGGGGGATGCGGTCAAGCACGGCCTTAGCGTCAAGTGCGTCGATTTCTACGGCAACGACTGGATCTGCCTGACCAACAACGGCTGGTGGACCAGCAACAACAACTTGGCGGCATGCCAACTGATCGCCAAGAACATCCAGCAGGGTTACAAGCCCAAGTGGATCGCCCTTAAACCGCTCTCGGGCAGGCATGATTTCGCAAAATGGTCGCAGATGGTTCACGCCGCCTTGGATGGCAAACTCGCCGGCGGCTACGCCTTCGAGGTCCTCGACCACGGCAAGGTGGTCGCCCAAGGAGCCCAAGGGTGGGCGCGTGCACCGTGGGAAGCGCAAAACCCCTCCGTCAAGTGGACGCTCGAGAAGCCCATGGATATCGCCAGTTGCTCCAAGGTTGTCACCGCCACGGCGCTGCTCAAGCTCTGGGAGCAGACGCAGGGAACCCCGCAAGCCTTCACCCTCGACGATCCCTTCTGGCCCCACATCAAAAATGTCTGCCCCACCGCGCACGCGGACGTCAAGCATGTGACGCTGCGGCAGTTGCTGATGCACAAGAGTGGCTTTAAGCCGCTGGACAGCTTCCTGGCGCCGGCCGACCTGGAGCACCTGTTGAATCAACCCCTGGCTCACAAACCCGGTACGGTGGCGGCGTATGACAACAACAACTTCTTCATCCTGCACTTCGTGATTGAGCAGCTCGCCGGCAGCGCCTACGCCAGTTACGTCAAGGAGCATGTGCTCCAGCCGATGGGAATCACCCGGATGGAGACACGCCCCGAGGCCAAGGCCTGGACGCTGGCCTATGAAAAGCCCGGCGACCAGCGCCCCGGGGCCATGGTCGAGTTCGACTGCACCGCGTTCGCCGGCGCCGGCGGGTGGTACGCCTCGGTCTCGGATCTGGGCCATTTCCTCGCCTGCCTGCGTGCCAACAAAGTCTTAAGTCCGGCGACCACCGATATCATGCTCAAGGAGAACCTGGGCTGGGACTACTCTGACCCCGGCTGGACCAAGGGCGGAATGGTGCGCACCGGCGGCAACCAGCAGAACGGCAGCGCCATCGCCTATTACCCGGACGGTATCGACGCGGTCATCCTGGTCAACTGCGTCCCTCCGACCAACATCGAAGATCTGCTTGGCCAGGCGTGGATGGAAGCACGCGGGGAGTAAGGGACGATCTTAAAACCATGGCGTGGGTTGCCAAACTGCCGATAAGTTATTCAGGAACGATTCGATAACCACAGCGCAATGGTGTGCCAGCGTTCTGGGCACGCCGCCGCATCACCGGTTCCACCGGTTTAGGATTCCCCGTTTACGCGTGCCGCGTCCCCAATAGCTCAATGGCCCCACCACCCGATCGGCGGCGCTTTAACTCCCCCCTGCTCAGCGCGTCAGGCGCGGCGCACACCAGACCGCCCACGCCATATTGCTTCCCGCCCCGGCATCTTCGGTCAGCAGTTCGAGCGTCTTGGCGCCCGTTACGTCGGCCGTCACCGCGACTGCGCTGGCGCCTTCGACTTTCTTGGAACGAAACACTTCCCGCCCATCGGCCCGCACGACAAATACCGCCGAACCAGTGGCCCCGGCTTGCAGTCCGATGGTGGCGGTAAAGGTTTTCCATTGGCCGCCGGTGTCAAATGCCAGGCGGGCCGGCACGTGGGCGTAGAAACCATCGGCGTAATAGTGGTCGCCGACGCAGAGGAACGGCAACTCGGGGCCAACCTGGCGCGGGAAATGGTTGCGGGTCGGCGGTCCCCAGCCCACGCGGGCCTCCGTCCAGCGGACCCGGCTCAGCACCACTTCCGCGACCGTCGTTTCCGCGAGCGTGGGCCACACCGGCTCCGGGCCGGCCATGGCCGCCAGGACCTGGGCCCACGGCCGCACCACCGGCGTGGTATCGGGCGCCTGGGCCTTTTGCGTCGCCAGTTGCCGCGCCTCGTCCAGTCGGCCGGCGGCCCAGGCATCCAACGCGTCATGCAAGGCCAGGCGCACCGCCAGCAGCGTAAGGTCGGGGGTGCCATCGGCACCGGTCGTCAACCGATAGCTGAACCGACTCGTGGCCCCGTTGAGGTGGCAGACCACCAGCCGCAGTTCCATGCCGCCGGGATGGAACTCGCCGATGTGCAGCGTGAAATGATCGGTCGCGTCCAGCGGCGCCGTCCACGTGGTCGCATCGTAGTCGCTGTCGCCATCCGGGTCGTTGTAGGCGATCAGGGCGTAGGCCTCGGGCGTGGCGGCGAGGCGCCCGGTCAGTTCCAGCCGGCCGTCGCGCAGGTGGGCCTGCAAATTCTCCAGGCGGCATTGCGGCGGCACGTTCATATCCCGCGGCGTTCCGCTGAACATCGGGTGCGACGCCAGCCGCAGCGCATCGGCCAGGGTCAGCATCGATCCCCGGCCATCGCCGCGCCGTTCTTCGCCATAGGTGCGGTTGCCCGAGCCCATCAGCGAGGTGCCGCGGAGGGCCTCATCGCGGCGTTGCCGGTCGTGCGGCAGGCCCAGGGCATGCCCCAATTCGTGGGCCGCCCCGCCGATGAAAATGGAATTGTAGCGCCCCGCGGAAATATGCCCATACTGTTCATCGCGGAGCAGGGTGGTCTTGTTGCCCAGCAGGTCGGAATCGAGGATGGTCGCATCGGTAAACCAGGCCCGCCCACTGCGATACGAGCCCCCACCATAGTATGGCCCGATTCCGGTGATGCGTGCCCCGGTTTGCGTGCGCAGGTCGCAGAAATAGACGACCGTCTCCTGGTTATCATCAATCCCCGCCGCCGCCAGCACGGGGCGCGATTCCCACGCAATAATGGATCCTTTGCCGCTGCCGCGCCCGCTCTCCAGGTAGTCGGCGGTGGGGCGCTGCCCTTTGACATCGTGCAGCACCATCGCACCGTCGGCCGTGCTGTCAAAAGCGATGGTGCGCCGCCCCAGGCCGTGGTAATCCATTTCCCGCGCGTAAAAATCCTGGATGTCGCTCATCACCCGCGTCAGCCGGGCGCGATAGCCCTCCGGCGGCGTCCGATCGGCCGGCGTGAAATAGACAAATACCAGTTTTCGCGGCGTGGTGGTTTCGTGCCCGGCGGCAAAGCGCTGCAGTCGCTCCACGGCACAGAGGGCCTCGGGCGTCGGCGCGGGCCGGGTGGCCTGAGCGGTTGTGGGCTGCTCCCCCAAGGCCAGGGCGCCGCCGCAGAGCCACAATGCCAGCAGCGTTAGAAGTTTGGATCGGCCAAATATCATGCCCCCATAATAGCCGCACCAGGGACTTCCTGGCCAGAACGCCGCGCGTCGGCTACACCCCAATCAAATCCCCCGGCGTTTTTCTATTGACGCCATCGGCACTTACGCTACGCTTTACATTGGTACGTCCAAGGAGACCCGCGTGCAAGAGCGTATTGTCACGGTATGTTGCCTGGTTGTTGGCTTGGAATTCCTGGCTTTCACGTTGTGGGTGGGCACTAATTTATGGCCCGGGCGCTCGGCGGCCGACTGGCCGGTCGTCATGGCGCACGTGGATCGTCATGGCCACGGTACGGCCGGCACGCTTCCCCTCAGCTACGCGTTTGGCAACTCCGTCTATCACCAGAGCGCTGCTTTCCAGCCGCCGCCCCAGGGCGATCACGTCGAAATCTGTGTCGATCCGCAGCGCCCCTGGGTGTTCACCATCGACCAGCGGAATCCGGCCCAGAAGTCCCTGTGGCTCGTAATATGGTTCCTGGCCATCAGTGCCGCATTCCTCGGCCGCGGCCTCTACCGGCTGCGCCGTCCACGCCAAGCTACCTGATCAGTGCTGGATCCATCCCGGCTTTACCCCGCGACCGGTGCGCTGCCGCGCATCGCAGCCAGTTGCGCCACCGACGCCGTGCCCGTGGTCCCAACCTGATGAATCACGATCGACGCGGCGGCACTGGCCAGTTCCAGGGCTTCGTGCAGGGCCGCACCGCCGGCCAGCGCGGCGGCGAGATTCGCGGAGACCGCATCGCCCGCGCCCACAATATCAATCGGGCCATGCAGCGGCCACGCCGGGCAGTGCACTACCGTGCCATCGGCCGCCGCCCCCACCAGCCCTTGCTCCGCCAGGCTCACAAACACATAGCGCCCCTGGCGGTGGGCCAGGGCCTCCGCCGCCTGTTGCACCGCTGCCACATCCGGCGGTGGTGGCGTGCCGAGCAACAATCCCAGCTCGACGCGGTTCATCTTCAGGCTTACCGGTGGATATCCCTGCAAACCCCGGCGGCTGTCGGCCAGCACCAGCCGGTCCGGGCAGCGCTCCACCAGCGTCGCGAGCGCCCGCCGCACGCCCCGCGTCACCACGCCCGTTTCCGGCAGATCCACCTGGTCCATCACGATCAGGGCATCAACCTGTTCTGCCAAGGCGCCCAGCGCCTGGCACAATTGCGTTTCCACCGCCCGCGGTGTCGGCGTCCAATTCTTGCTGTCCAACCGATTCAATTCCCGTGGCGGACCGCCCGGTTCCAGCAGCAGCGGCTTGCAGTAGGTAAACGTGCGGCGCAGCGGCGTCTGCAGGAAGTGATCCAGCCGCACGCCGGGCATGCGGCCCAGGGCAGAGCGCAATTCAAAGCCTTCCCCATCGTCCCCGGCAAAGCCCACGGGAAACAGCGTGCCGATCCCCAGCGCCACCAGGTTGCTCAAAATGGTGCCGGCCGCCCCGGGTTGGGCCCGCACATTCACCACGTTATGCACCGGCAATTGCGTTTCGAGGGACGTTTCGCCGCGGGCCGGATCAATCTCCAGGTAGCGATCGAGGCAAAAATCTCCCACCACTGCGATCCGCAACTGGGAATACCGGCCCGTAATCTGCCCGAACCGCGTTGGCGTCATGATTGGGTTAACCTCTGATACAGGTTATGCACGAAGCCGGCGTTGTCACATTGCACATAATGCATTTGCCCGCCCATGCGGCTGTAGCTTTTGCAGAACCGCAGGTAATACGCCGGATTGGTCTTGGGCGGCTCACCCTGGGTCCAGTCCCACCCGCCGCCATCCTGCAAGTCCACCACATAAATCGTGTGGTGCCGTACGATCGGCCGGCCGGCTTGGATTCGCAGGTTGTTCACGCAGCTCAGCGATTTTTCAAACACCTGGGGCCCCATGATGGCCGAGCCGATGGAAAAAACGACGCCGCCATCCAACCCGTCCACGGCGCCGCCCAAAAGGGCAAAATCCTGCTGGGCCGCCCGGCCAATGGCCGCACCGTTGAACATGGGATGCGTGGCGATGATGTCGTAGCCGATGCCCGGGTGTACCGACATACCCACCCCATGCCGGAAGGCCGCCGCCAGGATCGACGCCTGCTTCCAGCGATGCGTGATCGCATGGCGTCCGCCGTCCAGCCCCTGCGTCAACATGGCCTGGAGCAACTCGGCGCGGGGGGCGGTCAGCGGATGCCGCGGCTCGCGTCGGATCTGCTCCTCCAGTTCGGCCGGCGCCGGCAGCGTCACGCCATCCTGGGCAATAAACCGTCCCAACCCGCGCCCGTAGCCTTCCTGGGCCACACCTGCCGCCAGCAAGGCCAGGTGAATGTTGCGCCCCGTCTCGTCCCAGGCGCCAAACGTGCCGGTGGCTACATTCTCACGCACGCTTTCGGTGGAGCGCCCCAGCCAGGCGTATTCCCAGTCGTGAATGGTCCCGGCGCCGTTGGTGGCCAGGTGGGTCACCCAGCCGCGGGCCATCATCTGCTCCAGGATCGGCGCCGCCCCGTTCCGCAGCAGGTGGGCGCCATAAATCACCATGACCGACGCCCCGGCACGCCGGGCCGCACGCACCTGTGCCGCGGCCTTATCCAGCACGCCGCCGAGCCCCGCGTCCACGGGCCGCGGCGCCGCTTGCGGGTCCAGGAGAATCTGCTCGACCGTGCACAGGCTGCGGCGCGTTTCCAGTGGAAACACCCGCAGCTTGCTTTGCTCGATCGGCAACCGTGCATCGCTCATCTTACGCGCCCTCGGCCCGGCCCAGGATGATCTCCAGCAACCGGCCGGAGTCGCGGAAATCGGGAATGACCACATCCGCGCCCACTCCCAGCAACCGCTGGTGCTTCCACGCGTCGAACTGGCCCGAGCCATTATTCGCCTCATCGCTGGCCACCGCCACCGCCAGCCCGCCGACCGCCTTGGTATTTTCGATTTCCACGTAGCCATCGCCAAACGCCAGCAACTGGGCGCCGGGAATGCGGTGCTCCTTAAGGATGCGGTCGATGACCATCTTCTTGGAGAAGCTGTGGTAATCGTCCTGGGCGCCGTAAATGCGCCCCGCGAAATAGCGGCTGACATCCAGCAATTCCGCCTCGCTCTTGACGAACGGCTCGTCGGTCCCGCTGGCCAGGTACAGCGTCAGGCCCAGGGAGACCAGGCGTTCGAGCAGCGCCCGCGTCGCATGCACCAGCAGTTCATCCGGCAAAATCCGCCCGCCGCGCAGGCCGGCAATGCGGTCCTGGATCTTCTCGTTGAGCCGCCGCAGATACTCATGCTTGTACCACAGCGGTTCGCGCGGCTCGCCGCCGCGTTCCTTGATGCGCTCGGCCAGTTGGATCATCTGGTAGATGGTCTGCTTGCCGTTGAGCCGCATGATATCCTCGAAGACCATGTGGCGCAGGCTTTCGGTGGTATCGCCGTCCCGCCGCGGCAGCATCTCCACCATCATCGGCACCATCACTTCGGGCCAGCCTTGGCGAATCAGCGAGAGCGTCCCATCGAAGTCGAAGAGCACATGGCTGATTTCCGGGCGCGGCCGGAAGCTGGCCGTGAACTCGATGCGTCCGGTAAAACCGCTGGTAGCACCGGGGGTTTGCGTTGCCGCATCCGTACTGGCCATCGCCTGCCTGCTTTCGTCGAAAAGAAGAGCGCGCCGCCACGGCCACCGGGCCGCATGCGGATCATGCCTGAACCGTAGAATAGCCGTGGCCAATTCCCGGAGCAAGACGCCCGGCTCCCAATTGGGTGCCCAGCCGGGCCCCTTACCGGGCTACGGCAAGCGCGCCCACTGGCGGCCGAATGACCGCAGGTGCCGTGCGTGCCCGGACGCCGACTGCGCGGCGCTATTTGCACCGGCGGAATGGAAAGCGGTATGGGGCGCCGTGCATCACCGCAAACCGCCCAGGGAAAGGCCACGCGTGGGCGAAATAGTCCATCGGGTGGCCCCACTCGGTGGCTGCATCCCACGCCCGGACAGCGAACCGGGGCCGCCGACGCCATGGATCGGCCTGCAACGCCTGTACGACTTGGCTGGGGACTGGGAATGCTTGGGTCCCGAGGGGCCAATTCGTGATGCGTAACTTGTGTGGAACAACGCGGGACCCGACCCCGTTAAACAGGGCCCCCCGGGAGACGTGTGTAGAGACCAGACGAAAAAAAGAGGGCACGATTGCTCGTGCCCTCTTGGGGGATTTAACAGACAAATGTGCCGGGCCTTAGCCGCAGCACTTCTTGGTGGTGTAGAAGGCCGGCAGCGGGCTGCCGAGTTTCTTCCACTGGGCGATCACGGCGTCGGTCTTGCCGGCGCTGTTAAGCATGTGGAGCTTGCGCTGCACCATGCTGATGATCGCCTCGCGGGCGGGGCCCAGGTAGTTGCGCGGGTCGAATTCGGCCGGCTTGGTGGCGAAGACTTCGCGGATCTTGGCGGTCATGGCCAGGCGCAGATCGGTATCGATGTTGACCTTGCACACGCCATACTTGGTTACCGCCATGTGGATCTGATCTTCCGGCACGCCCTTGGCGTTGGGCATCTTGCCGCCGTACTTGTTGACCAGGTCGATGAATTCCTGCGGCACGCTGGAACTGCCGTGCATCACCAGCGGCAGACCCGGGCAGGTCTTCATGATCTGCTCGATGCGGCCGAAGGCCAGTTTGGCTTCGTGCTTGAACTTAAAGGCGCCGTGGCTGGTGCCGATGGCCACCGCCAGGCTGTCGATGCCGGTGCGCTTGGCAAAGTCTGCCGCCTGCACCGGATCGGTCAGGAACTTCTCGACGTTCTTCTCGTACTCGTGGGCGTCCATGCCGACGACATCTTCCTCAATGCCGCCAAGCATGCCCAGTTCGGCTTCGACCACCACGCCGGCGGCGTGGGCGGCCTTGACGGCCTCGGCGGAGAGCCGCACGTTTTCTTCATAGGGGTGATGGCTGCCGTCGATCATGACGGAGGTGAAGCCATCCTTGATGCAGGTGTTGACCAGGTCCACCGTATCACCGTGGTCGAGGTGGATGGCGATGGGGATTTCCGGATGTTCTTCGACGGCGGCATCGATGATCGCCTTGAGGTAGCGCATGTTGGCGTACTTGCGCGCGCCCTTGGAAATCTGCAGGATGCAGGGGCTCTTTTCCTTGGCACAGGCTTCGATGATCGACTGGGCGAGTTCCATGTTGTTGACATTGAACGCGCCGATGGCAAAGCCGCCATCATAGGCCAGGTCGAACATGGGTTTGGACGTCATTAACGGCATACGATACCCCTTTGGTTAAATGGTTAAATAGTTAAATGGTTAATGTGGCTATGCGGCCACATAAAACGGACAGTTTACTCGATTAATTGGCGCACGCCAAGAGCCCAGTGGATGGCAATGACGAATGACTAATGATCCCGGCGCGCCGGGAACGAATCAATGACCAAATGGATCAATAACCCAATGACGAAACAAAAAAGCGGCATTCCGTTTGATCATTTCTTCATTGATCATTGGAATTTGATTCGTCATTAGTCATTCGTCATTCGTCATTAAGCCTCAGCTGCGCTTGCCGCGGGCTTTTTTGCCATATTTTTTCTTGGGCTTCGGGGCGATTTTGCGAGTCATAGACATTACCTTTCAAAAAAAGAAGCAACATTTCCGGCGAGGCAGGATAGCCCGGCAGCGGCGGGTCGTCAATCAGGACCCGAACAAATCGTGCGGCTGCAGAAAGCCTTTTTGCTCAAAATAGGCCATGGCCTGCTCGACATCGCGAAATACTTTGTTGGCGGTCTGGGTGATGAACGGCGAGGGATCCTTGGCGGGCTTCCAGATGACAAACACATCGCGCCCGTGATCGTAGGCGTGCTGGAGTTCGCGCTCCACCCCGCTCGAGAGGCCCGGTTTGCCGGTGGGCAGCTCCGGGATGTAGGACACAATCATGTCGGCCTGGCGCACCAGGGTAAAGTCCCGGGCGTAGATCTGCCCGTCGATGTCGCCGACGATGTTGAGGATCTCGGCAACCTTTATTTGCAGCGGCATGCCGTTGACCGTCAGGTGGAGCGTCTGCTTGCCCTCGGCCG
>Ga0316231_1003314_pt1 | contig 14337 bp, 15 predicted proteins | sample TBH18027metaG_FD_206002 | JGI IMG/M metagenome (GOLD analysis project Ga0316231, IMG submission 206002) | Freshwater microbial communities from Trout Bog Lake, Wisconsin, USA - TBH18027 | ecosystem: Environmental > Aquatic > Freshwater > Lake > Hypolimnion/Profundal zone | place: USA: Wisconsin...
AGCCCAGTGGGTGCTTTTTTCAATGACCCGCTGGGAAGTCGTAAATTGAGGGGTGGAAATGAGCGCAACCGCCACCCCAAAATTGACCAGTTCGGTTAACATCCAATTGACGCGGTTGGGCAAAGCCCGACGAACATCGGTTTGCGGAAAGAGATAGTGGGCTTCATCGATCACCAGCATGAGGTGACCGGTTTGCATGACATCGCTGATTCTGACCCGAAGTTCCTGCGCTTTGCGGGTGTAACTAGCTGCGAAACCAAGCGCCTTGGCAATGGCACGAAAAAATACTTTCATGTCGTTGCTGGACGGGGCCTGGACATAGCGCCGTTTGCCGGGACATGCTTCGCACCAGGCTTTGGTCGCGAAGGATTTGCCAATCCGGGCATTACCTTCAATGAGCACAAGTGCTCTCTGGTCCTCTGCATAATTGAGCGAGTCGAGGACCCTTTTACCTATTTCGGTTCTGACAAGCCCCTCCAAACGTGTTTGAGCAGCATGCGTGCAATAGGTCTGCAACGCACGGAAGAGATTCTTAAGATGGGGATACGTGACTGCTGAAGGCGGTTTGGTCGGATTAAGGCAAAGTTCTCTCAGGGTATTGGCCAATCCCCCCACAATGGAGTCGGTCGTGCCTGGCTGTTCCGGACAGATGGATAGAATATCTTGCGCCACCTTCGTCAAACCGCCCCTCTGATGCGAGAGGTGTTGCAAAAACCAGACCAACTCGATTTCCCTGGCGTCATCCAGGATGCTGCATCGCCGGGCAACCAATACCGCATTAAGGCCAAGCTCGAATTCGACGCTGGAGGCATACCTATTCTGGTGAAAGGGGCTGTTGGCCGATGCCCGGCGGGTACTGCTCATGGTTGCCCTCCTCCCGAGAACAATTTGTTCAGCGTTTCGATCCCCTTGACCTGATCATCGGTGAACCCTTCCCCCGCCCGAGGAGTAAATCCCAACTGCGTCAAGGCGCGGCGTGCTTTGGTGGTTCGCATCTTGCGAACGGCGCAAGCCCGTTTTAACGCCGTGGTCTGTTCCTCCATGGCTCGACCCAGTTCGCGGTGTGACTTCACTTCGGCATCCAGCATGGCCTCCAAACCGCCGATACTTTCGGTTAGGTTGGTGTTGAGAAAGTCGCGAAAGCGCTCTTTGTGACGAGGTAAACCCTGTTGCACGTTGCACGTACCGTTTGACGATAATCTTTTGGATTTTGAAAATCCAAATGCCCCAAGCTTTCCCCTTGTGATTTGCTTGCAGCGACTTGCGATGGGACATGTTGCACGTCCCAATCCAAAAAATTATGGAAACGCTGTTTTGGGTATTCGGGATTCCATTCGGCGTAAGTGGTTCAAAATTCGGCTTATTCCGGTTAAATTCGGTTAAATCCGGGTTCTGTGAAAAGCAAAGAATTATGAGTCAAGGTACACCTCTTAAAACGTGGAGTGCCGGTGGAGGGACTTGAACCCCCACATACTTGCGTATAATAGATTTTGAGTCTATCGCGTCTGCCATTTCGCCACACCGGCTTTGTCTGGTAATCGACGACTTGCAAAACTCGTCCTCATTCGTTTCCCGGGTAAATTTCACGGTAGAGCTTGGAAAGAGTGCCAATGAAAACCCGGAACAAAACGAAGGCGCAAGGCCTGCTGCGTCATCAATCAGACGATATTATGCGTGGCTCCTCGTGGGAGACAAGGAAAAGTGAGTGTCCTTGAGACCCCGTTTGCTTTCAGTGGCAAAAGTTCGGATGAAATCCGCCGATGAAGTCAACGATGTCCGTGAAGCCCAAAATTACCGCGAGGAGATCAAGGGCGGTGTCATTTCACGAATAAACCCGGCCCCAGTGGACGTCGAGACGCTTGGTGACGAAGGCGCGGACGGCGTGCAAGACGCATCTTGTTTCCAGTGACTGCCCCCGTTTCACGATGCTGCCGAGCGCTTCGTTGCTCCGCAGCCGCAGAACTTCCTGCGCAATGATGGGACCTTCGTCGAGGTTGGGCGTGACGAAATGGGCGGTGACGCCGACGACTTTCACGCCGCGCTCGTAGGCTTGGCGATACGCATTCGCGCCGGGGAAGGCGGGCAGGAGCGAAGGATGGATGTTGATGATCTTGTTTTTCCAGCGCCAGACGAAATTGGGGGAAAGGATTTTCATGAATCGGGCGAGCACGATGAAATCGACCTCATGCTTATCGAGCAGTTTCAGCACGGCTTGTTCGGCCGCGGCGCGGTTAAGAAACGGCACGTGGTAAAAGGGCAGCTTGCTCCGGCGCGCGAGCGGTCCCAGGTCGGGGCGATTGCCGATAATGACAACAGGCTTCGCGCCCAATGCGGCAGGCGATTTTGCGAGCAAGCCTTCGAGGACATGGGATTCCTTCGTGACGAGAATGGCCAGCCGCTGCGGCCCCACTGGCGCGAAATGAACCTTTGCTTCCATCTTTAGCCCGAGGGCGACTTCCCGTGTGCGGCGCTGAATCGCGGCCTGGTCGAAGCGGGCGGGCGTCCACGAGGCCTGGAGGGTCATGCTGAACTGGCCGCGGGTGACCTGTTCCTCCATGGCCTCGATATTGGCGCCCAACTGAAAGAGAAGCTGGGTGATTTGGGCGATAACGCCGGCCTTGTCGTGTCCGATCAACGTGATGGTGGCTACATGCTTGTCCATGTTGAAGTGTAGAAAGAAATCCTCCGTGTTGGCGACTTATTTGCACTTTTTGGAATCAGCGACTAAACTTGGCCATCATGAGGACGCCGCTTCTTGGATTAACCCTATTTTTTGTTGAGCAACGGGCCTTTCCGTCTCCACGCCCAGACCAATACGAATGTCCAGCCGCCCAATCCGCAAATCGCGCGTGAGTACCGGATGATTTCCTTCCTGACTCCGATACAGCAGGAACAGTATGCCAAAGCCCGCGCGAAGGCCCTGGTGGATAATCCTGAACTCAAGGCCGAGGGCGAGAACCTGATGAAACAGGGCGAGGCGCTCTTGGGCGATGACAACCAGGCGGTTATTGAAAAGATGAAATCTCACCGGCAGAAGCTTCGCCAAGCCATGTTGAGGGAAGACTCGAGCCTCGAGCCGATCTTTGGCGAGGTTGACAAACATATTTCAGAGATAAAGGCGAAACAGTTAGATCAAGCGCAAGGTTCTTCAAGTGCGACCAATGCGCCGCCCGTCAGCCCGTCGACAGGTCATTAATCCGCAGTTTTGACCGCACGAATTCGGCACAACTTGGTGCCTGCCAAAAATTAAGGTTGATCTTTTTGGGGCTTAGTGTAGTAAAGTGGGTTGTTGTGGCAGAGTAAATTGGATAGTGGCGAATTATTATGTCAACCGAAGTGCGCGCATCCTATACGGATTCCTTTGGTCATGCGTTTGATGACAAGGGTCGGATTACCGTGCCCGCAGAGTGGCGTCAGCCCTCATTCGAGGCGAGTCTTTTTGTCCTGCGCTCCTCAGATCGGTGCCTGAAAGTCTATCCGGCTTCGTGGTTGGGTCACCTCCAGGAAAAGGTTTCGAGTTTGAAGGTGGCTGATCCCATGCGCAAGGGCGTTGAGAATCTGGCCACGACGGCGCAGAGCGCCACCTTCGATACGCAGGGCCGGATTATGGTGAAGGAAAAGCTGCGCGAGAGCGCCGGATTAAAAAAGGACGCCGTGTTGGTCGGCCGGCTTGATCATTTTGAAATTTGGGACAAAGCCGTTTGGGAAAAGAAGGACACCGCGACGATGACGATGGAGGAGGCGCTGAGCGTGATCGGCCTATGATTGTCCCGCGTGATTTTTGGAGGGACTGCCCGGCGGATGCCGGAATGGTTCAAGAACAGACGAGGATGTAAAGGATGCCATACACCTCGTCAGCAGCAAACGGCATCGACGGCGGCTTGTCCGACGTTCAAACCGAAAGGCAAAACGAGGTATGGAAATCAAAATCAAAGGTCTTGTGCGCAGGCAATTGGTTTACGGATTCGAGGCGGAAAAAGACGAGGAGGGGCAGATTATCGGCTCCTCCGTGGTCAAGCTGGCCCGGCGCAATGCCTTTGAACTGGTGGGATTGAAGCGCCCGGCTCTGGCACCCGCCTGGCGCTGGAAGATGGGTTGAAGGCCGTGGATGGCCCGGAAGGTGAAGGGAAGGCGGGGGGACACGTCCCGGTACTCCTGGCCGAGGTGCTGGCGGCGGCAAAGGTGCAGCCGGGGCAGAGATGGATTGACGGAACATTTGGGCGCGGCGGTCATTCACGCGCGCTGTTGGAAAAAGGGGCGGTGGTCCTTGGGTTGGACCAGGACGGTGAAGCCGCAGTGGCGGCGCGGGCGCTGGAGGCCCGATGGCCAGAAAATTTTAAATGGAAACAACGGAATTTCAAGGAATTGAAAACATGCTGTCGAGAACAAGGCTGGGAGAAGGTCGATGGAATACTTCTCGATCTCGGAGTCTCGTCGCCGCAATTGGAGACCCCGGAGCGGGGCTTCAGTTTTCGCACCGAGGGTCCGCTCGATATGCGCATGGACCGCAGCGGCGGCCCGACGGCGGCAGATTTGGTGAACGAACTTCCGGAAGGCGAATTGATACGACTTTTTTATGAACAAGGCGGAGAACGAGGAGCAAAGCAGGTGGTCCGGGCTCTGGCGGCACGGCGCCGACACGCGCCCTTTCGCACTACGACCGATTTGGCGTCGGTGGTGGCCGGGGCGCTTCCGCACCGACGAGCTGGGGGAATACATCCAGCAACGAAGGTTTTCCAAGCTCTACGAATCGCTGTCAACCGAGAAGAGGAGGCGCTGCTAGCGGCCCTGCCGCAGGCGGTGGAAATCATGCAACCAGGAGCTGTGCTGGCCGTGATTAGTTTCCATTCCGGTGAAGACCGGGTGGTGAAGCGGTTTCTGCGCGAACGCGGTTCCGAGTGGCTCGATACCCCGAAACATCCCAACACCGTGCCCAATCCGAAATATTACCTGCGCGACGTGAAGCGCTATCTGCCCACTGAGGAGGAAATCCAGAAAAACCCGCGTGCGCGCAGCGCCCGCTTGCGTGTTGCTATTCGCAACGAGGAGATAATTCCATGAGCCGTAATCGGATGAGAAACAGCCAGTCACTGCACTGGATGGGTGTCCTCAAATGGATACTGGTCACCGGCTTGCTGGCGGGTCTGGGCCTCTGCTACATGATCTGCAAAAACCAGAATTTGCACCTGGCCGAAGAGACCCACCACGTTCAGAAACAGCTCGATGCAATCGAGGCGCGCAACGAGGAATTGAGGGCCGATTTGCAGAGCATGAAGTCGATGGCCTTGTTGAAGCGGCGGCTTGTGGCTATGCATTCCACTCTCATTTCCTGGGGCGACCCGCGTGCGAACTGGCTTCCCTGGGAGCAAAATACCCGCGCGCGCCTGGCTCGGATCGGGGCCACGCCGCAGTCGACGCTCAATCTTGATTCCTCGGTGGTGGCCGCGCAGCAACCGGCACATTAAACCTTATGCAACACCGCACCCGTGCCATTTGGATCCTGGTTTTATTGGCCTGTGGGTTCACGCTCATCTCGTTCAACCTGATCCAGATTCAACTCGTCGAACACGACAAATTCTGGCGGATGGCGATCGAGAATCACACGCATCCCGAAGCGATTGCTCCCAGGCGGGGAGCCTTCTTCGACGGCGATGGCAATATCCTGGCGCAAACGCGGCGGGTCTATGACATTCGTCTGGATGGCCAGTTGATCAAGGCCGATCATCCTGAAATTAATCTGCCGAAGATTGCGGAAACGCTTCAAATTCCGGCGGAGCCCTTCATCAATGCATTTAATCCGCGCAACCGCGATCAACTTGTCGCGGAGGGCCAGGAGGACGGAATGGTCGCGAAGTTACGTGCCCTTAAATTGGACAGTCTGATTTTCAAGGAGCGCGACCGGCGTTTTTATCCGAATAATGAGCTCGCCGCGCACATCCTCGGATTCGTCGACGACAACGGGCACGGCGTGGCGGGGATGGAGAAGGAGATGGACAGGTTGTTATGCGGCGTGCCCGGCGAACGATTGGTGGAGCGCGATGCGAAAAAACATGAGATCGCGGCCTATCAAATCCGCGAAACACCCGCGGTCGATGGCGACAATGTAACATTGACGATCAAAATGGCGATTCAGCATGTGGTGGAGGATCAACTGGACCAGATCGCGCAGACCTATCAGCCCAACGCCGCCTATATCATCGTGATGGACCCGCAAACCGGGGAGATTCTGGCCATGGGTTCGCGACCGAATTACGATCCGAATGATCGCAGCACCTTCAAGCCGGAAAACGTGCGGAACCGGTGCCTCACCGACATGGTCGAGCCGGGGTCGATCTTCAAGATCATTACTCTGGCGGCGGCGCTTAACGAGGGTCTCGTGAATCTGAACACGCAGATTTTTTGCGAGAATGGCTCATTTTATTATGCCGGGAAAGATCTGAGGGACGATGAACCCCACGCCTGGCTTCCCGTCGAGGAAGTGATGTCGCAATCGAGCAACATCGGATTTGCCAAGATTGCCCTCAATTATGTGCACGAAGAGAAGCTCTACAAATATGCCTCCGCGTTCGGCATCGGCCGGCGCACGGGACTCTTCGATCAGCAGGGCGAATCGGCGGGCCTGCTCCGACCGGTGAACAAATGGAGCGCGCTTTCCATCACGCGCATTCCGATGGGACAGGAAGTGGCCGCCACCCCAATTCAACTGGTCACGGCCATGAGCGTGATCGCCAATGGAGGGCGTCTGGTCACTCCGCGCCTGGCCAAGCAGGTGACGGATGAGACGGGGCGCGTCCTAAAAGTTTACCAACCGCACGTGGTGCGTCAGGTGATCAGCGCCAATGCGGCCCGCGAGGTCGCGCTGGCCCTGGAACAAGTGACGATCGACGGAACGGCCAAACATGTTCACATCCAGGATGCGAGCGGGAAGGGCTGGTCCTACGCCGGGAAGACCGGCACCGCGCAAAAGTTTGTGGACGGCGCCTATTCGCACACGCAGTTCGTTTCCTCCTTCATCGGGTTCATGCCGGCGGAAGATCCCGCGTTTGTCGCCCTCGTGATGGTGGATGATCCCCACACCAGGCAGTATTATGGCGCCGAAGTTTCCGCGCCGGTCTTTGCTTCCATCGCCAGCCAAGTGGCGCAAATCCTGAACATTCCGCCGGATCTATCCGCGCCAACTTCCGTGATTCCGGTTCTAAGTTCCAACTTCATCCCCGCCGCACTGTGAAACTTTCCGAAATTCTCAAGGAGGCCGAGATCATATCCGTCCACGGGCCAGTCGACCGCGTGATTCACGCGCTCCGCTACGATTCGCGGCGTGTTGAAACGAACGATGTCTTCTTTGCCTGGAAAGGCGCGAAGACCGACGGTCACCAATACATCGCCGAGGTGTGCGACAGGGGGGCAGCTGCCGTGGTGCTGGAGAATCCCCGTTTCATGGGTGATCGTGGTCCGACCTTTATCGAGGTGAAAAATGCGCGCCGCACGATGGCTGATATGTCGGCAAGCTTTTTGGGGCGGCCCGATCGCGCGCTTAAAATTATAGGCGTGACCGGGACCAACGGCAAGACCACGACCGCGTTCATTCTCAAGCATCTGCTCTCCGAACCCAAGGTGCCCGTCGGTCTGATCGGTACCGTGCGCTACGAAATCGGTGAGCGCATTTTGCCCGCGTCGCGCACTACGCCGGAATCGGTAGACCTGCACGATTTGCTTGCCCAGATGAAGGTGGCCGGTTGCCGCGCGGCAGTGATGGAGGTTTCGTCTCATGCTCTGGAGCAGGGGAGGGTCGCACCGATTGAATTTCAAGTTGGCGTGTTCACGAACCTGACCCGGGACCATCTCGATTACCACCAGACGATGGAAAATTATTTTGCCGCCAAAGTCCTGCTGTTTGCGAATCTCGATCGCGCGGAAAATCCCGGCCTGGCGGTCATCAATACCGACGATCCCTGCGGCAAAAGATTGATCAAGCTTCTTCAGGGCCGCGTGCGCGTGATCGCCTACACGCTTCAGGGCGATGCTGAATCCGAGATCGAGGCGCGCGACATCGTTTCCACGGCCGAGAGAACGACAGGGACGCTGCGGATCGGCGAGGAGACCTTCCCTTTCACGCTGCCTCTCATCGGTTCGTACAACGTGGCCAATGCCCTGGCGGCGATTGGCGGCGCGCTGGCGCTGGGCATCGCGCCGCGGGTCATGGTCGAGCGCCTGCACTATACACCGCAGGTACCGGGTCGCCTGGAAAAATTCGTCTCGACCGATGGCGTGACGGCTGTGGTCGACTACGCCCACACCGACGATGCGGTGCGCAAGGCGCTGACGGTCCTGCGTGGCATTACGAAGGGGCGCCTCATCGCCGTGCTCGGTTGCGGGGGAAATCGCGATGCGGTCAAGCGTCCGTTGATGGCCGCTGCCGCCGTCGAGTGCGCCGATTACTCGATCTTTACCGCAGACAATCCCCGCCAGGAAAGCATCGAGTCGATTCTCGACCAGATGGAGACGGGTGTGGCCGGAAAATATTTTCAGGGCCAATATGAGCGCCTGCCCGACCGCCGCCAGGCCATCGCCCACGCGCTGGCGCGGGCGCAACCCGGGGACATCGTCTGCGTGGCCGGCAAGGGTCATGAAACGACGCAGGAAATCGCCGGCCAGTTTCATCCCTTCGATGATCGTCTTGTCGTGCAGGAATTCCTGCAAAGGAGGGCTGCGTGATGCGCCGATGCACCCTCGAAGAAGTCGCCCGGTTCAGCGGCGGCCGTCTGATCAAGGGCGATCCCTCTCTGCCGGTGGATCGTCTCCACACCGATACGCGTACGCTTCTGGCCGGGGATTGTTTTGTCGCCTTGCGGGGAGACCGGTTTGACGGTCACGCCTTTGTTGCCCAGGTGAAAAATCATGGCGCGGTGGCCGCGCTGGTCTCCCATCGCCTCATTCCTTCCAATGTGCCCGATGACCTCGGTTTGGTGGAGGTTCCGAACACGCTCGAAGCGTTGCAGCGCTTTGCCGCCACTTATCGACAATTGCTTTCCGTGCAGACCATCGGCGTGACGGGCAGCAGCGGCAAGACGAGTACGAAGGAATTGATCGCTTCCGTGTTGCGCACGCGCTTCAGAACAAAGGCGACGGAAGGCAATCTCAATAATCACATCGGCGTGCCGCTGACTCTGATCAAGCTCGACGAGGATGATGAATACGGCGTCGTGGAAATGGGGATGAATCATCCCGGCGAACTCGCGCCGCTGGTTAAAATGACCGCACCCGAAATCGGTGTGATCAGCAGCATCGGGCCGGCGCATATCGAATTTTTCGCGGACCAGGCCGCCATCGCCGCTGAAAAGGCGGAGTTGATCGCGGCGCTGCCGCCGGAGGGGCTGGCGGTGCTGAACGGCGACGACGAGTGGAGTCGGCGCATTGCGGATCGCGCGCGCGCGCGAGTGGTCTGGATCGGCAACGGTGCCGATTCGACCTGGCGTGCTGAGGATTTGCAAATCGCAACCGACAGCCTTTCGTTTTGCTTGAGGCATAACGGCGGAGCGTTGCGAGTCCGGCTTCCCGTGGTCAATAGGGTTATGGTTGCCAATGCATTGCTCGCCGCGGCGGTGGGTCGTGAATGTGGGTTGACGTTGGACGAGATCGCGCGCGGGTTGGAGGCGGTGCAGTTCCCCGGCGCACGAATGCAGGTGGTGAAAGCCCATGGCACGTGGATCATCAACGATGCCTACAATGCGAATCCCGATTCGATGAAGGCGGCGCTGCTGGCCCTGAGCGAATTTCCCGGCACAAACCGCCGTCTGGCGGTATTGGGTTCGATGGGCGAATTGGGCCAGCATGCGACCGAACTGCACCGCGAGATCGGTGAATTTGCCGCGCGGCGAGACTTGGCGTTTTTAGTCGCGGTAGGCCCGTATGCGGAAGCTTATGCGAAAGGCGCGATGGCGGCCGGTCTTGGCCGCAACCAGATCGTGGCGACACTCGATGCAGAGGAGGCCACGATGGCGTTGAAACCGCTTTTACGCGAAGGCGACGCGGTTCTCGTGAAGGGTTCGCGCTTTATGGGGCTCGACCGGCTCGTGGCCGCCGTGATCGGAAAGGATGCGCTCTAATGCTCTATTATTTGTATTATCTTTCGTCCCATTGGGAGCCATTCAATGTCTTTCGCTACGAGACATTCCGGGCGATGGCTGCAGCGTTGACGGCGCTGATGCTCTCGCTGGTCATGGGGCCGAAGACCATTGTTCTCCTGACGAGGCTGAAGCTGGGTCAGCCGCTGCGCCTGAAGTCGGAAGTCCGCGAGCTGGCTGATCTCCACAGCAGCAAGGAAGGGACACCGACGATGGGCGGGATTCTTATCCTGTTTACGGTGACGATCAGCTCTCTGCTGTGGTGCGATCCGGCCAACAAGCTCTTCTGGCTGGCGCTCGGTTCGATGCTCTATCTCGGGTTCATTGGTTTTGCCGACGATTACGAGAAGGTGGCTAAAAAAAATTCAAAGGGCATTCGCGCTTGGCAGAAACTGGCGGCGCAGGCGCTCCTGGCGGTCTTCGTCTTTTTATATCTGAGCTATCCCTCCAGCTCCAGTTATCCCGGAGAGTGGAACAGGCTCTACATTCCGTTTCTCAAATCGGCGGTGGTGGTCGACATGGGTCTTCTGACCGTGGTGTTCTTTGCGATCGTGATCATGGGCGCGTCCAACGCGGTGAATTTGACCGACGGGCTGGACGGCCTGGCCATCGGTTGCACGATCAGCGTGACGCTCACCTACGCGATTTTTTGTTACGTCGCGGGCAACGCCAAGCTGGCAACCTATCTCATTTTACCGCTAGTCAGCGGCGCGGGTGAACTCGCGGTGTTTTGCGCGGCGCTAGTCGGCAGCGGTCTCGGCTTTCTCTGGTTCAATTGCCATCCCGCCCGCGTCTTCATGGGTGACACTGGTTCGCTGGCGTTGGGCGGCGTGCTGGGTGTCATCGCCATTTGCGTACACCAGGAACTCCTGCTGATTATCGCGGGCGGCGTCTTTGTAGTGGAAGCTGTGTCGGTGCTGCTCCAGGTGGCCTCGTTCAAGCTGACGGGCAAACGGATTTTCGCCATGTCGCCGCTGCATCACCACTTTGAACTCAAGGGTTGGGACGAATCGACCGTGACAGTGCGATTCTGGATTATGAGCCTGATTGGCGCGATGGCGGCGCTGGCCACTCTGAAACTGAGGTAGTGATGAAAATTTATGGACGTCAACGGAAAACAGGTTGTGGTGCTGGGACTGGGAATTAGCGGTATGGAAGCGGCAAAACTTCTTCAAGAACAAGGCGCGCGTGTCACAGTGCGGGATAACGCGGCGGATGACGCCGCGGTCAACCGGCGCGCCGAAGCCCTGCGTCAGCGCGGTATCGGGGTGCAATTGGGCGTGGAGATTCCGGCGGCGAGCCGTTTCGACTTTTGCGTGCTCAGTCCCGGCATCAACCCCAACGCGCCCATAGTACGGAGATTGCGCCAGGCGGGTCTGCCTATGTTTGGCGAGTTTGAAGTCGCCTATCGCTTTTGCCAATGCCCGATCGTCGCCATCACTGGCACTAACGGCAAAACGACGACGACCGAATTGGTCGACGCTGTGCTGGCCGCGGGGGGCAGGCGGACGAAAGCTTCCGGCAATATCGGAACAGCTTTTTCCGCGGCGGTGCGCGACAGCGCGAACCTCGATGTGATGGTGCTGGAGGTCAGCTCGTTTCAATTGGAGCACATCGTTGAGTTCCACCCGCGCATCAGCGTGCACCTGAATCTCACGCCCGATCACCTCGACCGGTACGGTTCGATGGAGGAGTACGAAGTGGCGAAGTGGCAGGTCTTTCGCAATCAGACCCCGGATGACTATGCCATCGTCAACACGAACCTTCGCCTGCCCGAAATCGCTGCGCGGAAGATCACCTTCAGCGTCACCGGTCTGCAGGCCGACTATCAGTTGGTCGACGGCTGGCTTGTGGCCGGAGGCGAGCAGGTGCTGGAACAAAACCGGACCAACCTGATCGGCCCGCACAATGCCGAAAACATGCTCGCGGCTCTGGCCGTGGCCGATCTTTATCACGTCTCGCGTGAAGCCGTGATCCGAGCGCTCTGCGACTACAAGCCGCTGCCGCACCGGTGTGAAAAAGTCGCGGTGATCGACGGTGTTACTTTCATCAATGACTCGAAAGCAACGAATATCGACGCGCTCGAAAAGGCGCTTCTTGCCATGCGGTCGTCGGTCGTGCTGATGGCGGGAGGAAAGGACAAGGGACTCGACTTTTCCGGTCTGCGCCCGTTACTGCGCGAAAAAGTGAAGGCAATCGTCCTGATTGGTCAGATGAGCGAAAAACTTTTCTCCGCTTGGAATTCCGCCGTGCCGTGCGTCCGGGCCACCACGCTGGCCGATGCCGTCGAGAGCGCCCGGCATCTCGCGAAGCCAGGCGATGCCGTCCTTTTTTCGCCGGGCTGCTCCAGCTTCGACATGTTCAAGGATTTCGAGGATCGCGGCGATCAATTCCGCGCGTTGATTCAAGCGAAGGCGAAGACCGCTTAAAAAAATTTCAAGCCCCAACAACCACCACCAAAAAACGAACGAAAGAGAGAAAACCATGGATACCAACGATAGTAACATCAAGCCGCAACAGACCGGCGGCTTAAAACTTATGACGGTCTTTATCGCCGTGCTTGCGCTGCACGTCGTGGTCATCGGCGGGTTTACCGTCTATCACCTGATGAGCGGCGGAAGTGCCGACGCGGACCTGACAACAACGGATAAAATCCACAAGGGCCTGAAGGGTACGGATGGCCCAGCGGTTGCGGAGGGCGCCCTGCCCGATGCAAACCAGGGTGAAAAAAACACCTCGGTCTCGACGCCTCCCACCGAAGTAGCGACCATCCCTGCGAAACCTCTGACGCCTGCGCCGGACCAGATCGCCACGACTGAAATGGCCGCGCCGGCGTCGGTCCCCGTGCTTGCCCCTGCTCCTGCGCTGACCCTGACAACGCCAAAGTCGACGACGACGATGCCACCGATCGAAGCGGCGGACCAGGGAACGCAGACACCGAGTGGTCCGATCTCATTGGAACCGGCTCTTGCCCCGATGGCTTCCGGGCCGGTGCATATGCCCGAAGTCGCGACGCCTGCGCCAGCAAGCCAGCAGATCTATGTGGTGAAAATCACCGATTCCTACAAAAAGATAGCGCATGCTCATCACATCACCGTGGCCCAATTAAAGGAGGCTAACCATATCAAGACCGACCTGCTGCATACCGGCCAGAAGCTGGTCATTCCGACGGGCGGGACGGCCGTTGTGGAAAACGCGCCGGTTTCGGTCCCAGCCCTCGATTCGTCCCCGACCGGGCCGATCCTGAGTGAGTCCACCTCGGCTCCGACCGCGAGCCTGGCCGCCGCTTCGCCGACTGTGGCAACAAGCGCCTCACATCACCACCTCTATACGGTTGTGAAAGGTGATACGCTGATCAAGATCGCCCACAAGTTCAAGACGACCGCCGCAGCCATCATGACTGAGAACAGCATCACCGATCCAAGCAAACTGGCCATCGGAAAAAAGTTGAAGATTTCCTCCCAGGAATCGCGCAGCGCGAAGAACAGCACACCCGCTTCGACGCAGCCCGGCCAGGTGCAGGCGAAGGAGAACGCGCCGACCGGACAGTTGGCCAACTTTGTGCCCTAATGGAAGGCATTCGCCATGATTTTCATCCGTAACATGACTGTTCTAATTGCAGGCACCGTCCTGATGATCGTGTTTTGCGATGTCGTGGTCATCAGCGGGTTCACTGTCTATCATATGATGTATTCCTAAGGAGATTCGGTTGTGTTCATGCAAAGAAACGTCGCTTACTTGCTGCTCATCGTCATGCTCGGGCTGATCGCCCTGGGCTTGGTGATGCTCTCCAGCACGAGCGCCGTGCTTGCGCCCCTGGACATGACCGGCGTCTACAGCAACCTGCGCAAACAGTTCGTGTGGCTTGGTCTAGGGGGAGTCGCCTGCGTTTTTCTCTCACGCTACGATTACCAAAAGTTGCTGCGCCACGCGCCCTGGGTGGTCAGCATCGCCTGCGCGATGCTGGTCCTTTGCCTGATTCCGCACATCGGTGTCCGGGTCAACGGTTCGCCCCGCTGGTTGCGGCTGGCGGGTTGGACGTATCAGCCTTCGGAATTCGCGAAGCTGGCACTGATTCTTTTTCTTTCGTGGTGGATGGGAAAAAATCAGCGCCATGTCCGCGAATTCATGAAGGGATTTTTCTGGCCGATTCTTTGCACGGTCCCGATCTTCTACCTCATGGTCAAGCAGCAGGATTATGGGACGACAGCCA
>Ga0316231_1003317_pt1 | contig 14324 bp, 14 predicted proteins | sample TBH18027metaG_FD_206002 | JGI IMG/M metagenome (GOLD analysis project Ga0316231, IMG submission 206002) | Freshwater microbial communities from Trout Bog Lake, Wisconsin, USA - TBH18027 | ecosystem: Environmental > Aquatic > Freshwater > Lake > Hypolimnion/Profundal zone | place: USA: Wisconsin...
TGGTTATTCCACAAGCTAAACACCACATAAGCCGGATAGCCTTCGAAGTTACCCCGGTAACGGACCGCACTGCCTTGATTCAGCACCGTTTTGCCGCTGAACCCCTGCGCGGTCATCGCCCGGTCGATCTGCTCCAGCCCGGTTCCCCACGATACGCCAAGGAACCCTTCCACCGGCGGCGCGGCATAACTTGTCGCATGGATCATCAATAACAGGCTCAGTGCGAGGATTACGCCGGGAATCTTTCGCATGTCATTTCTTCCTTTCCGCCTCTTTCGTTAAAAGCATCGGGCCTTGATTCTTTCCTCAACTCCAGACATAGGGTGTTTAACCCTGGTCTTCGAGCAGACCGCCGCATAATATTGCCATATTGCGGGCTCCGTCATTTATTTAAAGTCTGGCGCCATTTGGCTTAACTGGGTCAAACGCCGTTTGGCTGTTGCCAAGTCGGCGTCGTTTTTGTCTTCTCTGGCGAACCTGATATAGGCAGTATAGTCCATTTTCGCAGCGTCCTGCTCCCCTGTCCGGTCATAGACTTCCGCCCGGTGGAGGTAGGCTGTCTCCAAGGTTTGATCCATGCCTAAGGCTAAATCAAAATCTTTCAGCGCTTCGGCCAACATTCCTTTCCCGGCATAGGCATAGCCGCGAGTATCATAGAACATTGCCTCTTCCGGTCCGACAGTCAGCGCTTGATTGACATCGTCAATGGCTTGGTCGTATTTCCCCATCTTCGCATAGACGTAGGCGCGGTTGTTATAGGCCTTCGCATAATCTGGAGTTAAAGCCAGCGCCTGATTGAAATCGTCAAGCGCAAGCTCATATTTCTGTAAAACGACATAAACTCCGCCGCGGTTGTTGTAGGCCTTCACATACCGCTGGTCAACCTTGATAGCAGAGCTGAACTCGCTGATCGCTTTTATCGTACTCACCCTGCCGGACGTAATTCATTCCTTTCGCGTTGTAATCTCCCGCGCTCACCGCCCACGCCGATGCCGGCAGGGCTGTCAGAACCATCACAGCTGCAAGTATGAGGCTACTGCGAAGATATGCCATAATACATCTGTTCATCCGGTATTCCCTCATCGGTTAGATAAAGACATTATTCCACTTGCTGAACCAATGCGAAACTTGTAAAGTCGAAGACATCATTTAATATTCCTTCTTTTGCAGTAAACGCAGCTTCCAGCCCCAAGTAACGCGCACCCTGAATTTTTTGCACGCCACTCTGTGCTACACGTAAACACAATCCCAATTACACCTGCATAACGTGCGCGTTCATTTTGGATAAGGGCCTTCACTTCCAGGCGCTCTTTTAATGTCCACAATAATTGTTTTGGCGTTCTGAGGAAGCTTGAAAACCAAAATCGGCTCCTGACTTGCTAACCAGCCCTTATCGTCAGATGAGTGATATTCAGTCAGAGAAATTTTAATTGTTGCTGAGTTCTCCGTAATATTCAGGTTGTACTTGTATTGAGTGATCGTACGCCCAGGTTGAATAATTACAAGGAAATACTTCGTGAAATCGACTTCCGGTTTTTCAGGGGGTATTCTAAGGGTTGACCAGATACTATCTAAGGAATCCTGAGACTTAACAACCGCATAGGTTGGCGCTTCGGTGCCACCATAAGATATTTGCCAATAATCGATTATCCTGTTTCGGAGGTAATGGAGCAAAACTTGCAACTATCTCCTTCTTTGAATTTCCCCTTATCGTCCCACCCTGAGGGAACAGGGACTTCAACGAGATGATTCATGACATTTCCGCCGACAATATCCACCTTGCCATCTTCGGCTTTAGCAGGAACAAGCCCCAGCCCGACTACGACTGCGACCACAATGAGTATAATTGACGTTCTCATGATCTTTTTGTGATTCATTTGATTCTCTCCACTCTTTTCTTTCCAGAATTGTCGTTTAGCTTCATTGTCAGCCCGTTCATCGCAATAAAAAATTGCAAGCGGTCTTCGGTTTTTTATTCGAATAATATAATGGCAAATCTAATACCGGAAATTACAAGACCAATTACCCCAAGTATATCCACAATCACGATGATTTCAGGTATACCGAAACCGAACACGCAGACCCTTCCCTTTCGAAACTATTGACTGTAAAGCCTCCAAAACAAGTTGCATAACCCCACTAGCACAAAAAAATACTACTCCCTATCGATGTGAGTAGTTCCTGTGCACAGCCTCATGCTAAAAATACTGGTGCGATTCAGCGACAATCCCTATTCATTTGCTCCGCCAGCAACACTCACCCTCAGCATCACGCCCCGAAGCGGCATGCGCAATTCCCATTGTAATGTTCTAGCTAGTCCTTGGCTATCCCTCCCCGTTCGATGCGATTATATAAATATCTTTGTCGAATTTATACTGTCCATCCATCTTCGCGTCGCATCGTTACAATCCACTAAACGCAGGATGGGCCAAAAAGCATCCATTCCCCGGAGCACCTTCTCAATCTCCCGCGCCCGTTCGAGCGTTTCGCGCCGCACAATTTCAGCCTGAGTTACAACCGACCGCTTGCCCCGCAATTCCTCCATCTCGCCGTTTATCCGGTGATATTCTTCGCTATAGATTTCGGTGTCAACCCCCGCCGTTAAGTTCGGCTTAACCAGCGTGGCCATCTCCCCACGCACTTCCCCCAGCCGGGTGTCAATGGCAGCTACATCGACCTTGCTGGCCTGCTCAATAAAATCCTTCTCAATGTTCTCCGTCATGAGTTTAACGAAAAAAGGCGAGCTATATGCCCGCCAGAAAAGCCTCTATGGTATTTGCTATCTCCTCTTTATCGCCCGGCAACAGATGACCATAGGGGTCCAGAGTAATACTTATGTCCGCGTGACCCAAGTACTGCGACAGCGCCTTGATGTTTACCTTTTGGGATATGCAAATGCTTGCGAACGTGTGTCGCATATCATGGAAAGTCCGCCGATCGATGCCAGATTTTTTCACAATGGTGATAAACTTGTCGCTCATGCCATTCAGGGACACTATTAGACCGCCAGGGAGGGCAAATACCAGACCGTTGTCCTTCCATATGCCTCCCCAAAGTTTAGCCTCTCCTGAGCCTGTCTGGCCTCGTGATGGCGCAATTCGTGCAATAGCACTGGTATTGATAGGGATGGACCTGACAGCGGTCTCAGTCTTCGTGCTGCCGATTATATAAATTTTGTTTTTTCCGGTCATGCTTTACGCCGTGCAGACTATATAGGAGTGCTGCCACTCTCCTGCCGGAAAAGTCAATCGTTACTCACTCTACTAATTCTATACGGTTTTACGGCCTATTGCCTTCCTAATTGCCTTCCTGACAACAAAAAAGGCTCTAGCCATAAGCTAGAACCCTCGATACATCTGGTGCGCCCGGGAGGACTCGAACCACCGGCAAACGGTTTAGGAAACCGCTGCTCTATCCACCTGAGCTACGGGCGCATGAAAGGCAACAGAATCTTTGCATGAGCGTACTCTTGATGATATAGGAGCTACGCTACCGGAAGAATTATAGCATTATCGTCAACCGCTGTCAAGGCAAGCCTGCTGGCCGATTTTACCGGTTAGGTCAAAGTTATCCACAGGGCGCTATGCTTTTTTACTAATAATTCAGGTTTAGTAAAAAACTTCCACAGCGTTATCCACAATTGTATGTAAAATGTTGATATCTCTGTTGATAACTAATTTTAAAAGCGAGTCTGCGGTCTGCAGCCTCGCTTATTGCCATTCGGTCAGCGGGAAATAATTGGCCTGCTCCAGTCGACCAGCACCCCGGTATCTTCCCACAAGGAGGTTAGGACCACTTTCAGGAAATCCAGGCTTTCGGTCGGAAAACCGGTTGCTTCGGTAAAATCCCGTAAAGAATGCTTCGCTACCCGGATAACATGCTTCCGGCGTAAAAATGCTTCCACTTCACCGCGTTTCGCCGCGTCATCAAGCACCACCGTAATCTGTCGCACATCCGGGTCATATTCGATGTAGCCGCAGTCATTGTCGTGGTGAATGGCCACCCGGAAAAGCTCCCCCATATCGTACACCCTCTCATCATAGTCGCAGTGCTACCGTGTTTATTATACTGTCTATATAGGGAAAAATCCTGCCAGTCCGGCCATTTTTTTTCGATGTTGCACTTTCTCCTTATTCTTTCGCAATAATTTTTTTCTGCAAAGGCGAAACAGGCCCGCCCGGACGATGAGAACAACCGAGGAATGGCTGGTTTACACCGAATGCCGCGCTCCAAACCCCGGCCCCCCCCTTCAAGATTACCAGTAGAAGTTCGGCCCATCGCCGACATCGGACGCCGCAGGAGCTTCACTGCGCAGCACTTGTTCCGCCTTGTTCAGATCATCGACCTTGAGAACAACCCGTGCCTCATCGCTGGTTGCGGTGGCAAAGGCATAAACATACTCGATGTTAATGCCGGATGCAGTCAGCTTTTTGATTTCGGCCAAGAGGCCGCCAGGATGATCGGTCACCTTCATCGCCAGAACCGGCGTGGTTTTGACCGCGAAGTTAGCGCCTTTTAGCACCCGCTCCACTTTATCCGGCTCGTTGACCACCAGCCGCAGGATACCAAAATCAGCGGTATCAGCTACTGCCATGGCCCGGAGATTGATGTCATGCTCTCCCAGCACTCCCAGCACCTCAGCCAGTGTACCAGGCCGATTTTCCAGAAAAACCGATATTTGCTTGATGATCATATCTAGCCCTCCCTGCTTATATTTTCCGGTTGTCAATTACCCGCTTGGCCTTGCCTTCGCTTCGTTCAATGTATTTGGGGCCAACCAGACGCACCTTGGCTGTCACCTGCAGGACGCTGGCCAACGCTTCTTTGATCTTATATTCCAGTTTTTCCAGCCGCCGCACTTCATCAGAGAACATCTCCTCTGTGACTTCCACTAAGACGGTAAGGGTATCAAGATTATCTTCCCGGTCAACAATCAGCTGATAGTGGGGCGACGTTTCGCCAAGACCGAGGAGTACGCTCTCGACCTGCGACGGAAAGACATTAACCCCTCGGATAATAAGCATATCATCAGTGCGTCCGAGCACTTTACCCATCCTGGCAAGGGTCCGCCCACAGTCGCAGATACTACGGTTGAGGACGGTGAGATCCCGGGTGCGGTAGCGCACCATCGGCATCCCCTCTTTGGTGATTGTGGTCAGTACTAATTCTCCTTTTTCGCCGTCAGGTAGCGCCTCCCCTGTCAAGGGGTTGATAATTTCCGGGAAAAAATGATCTTCACTGATATGCAGTCCATCCTGGCAAGCGCATTCATTGGCGACTCCCGGACCAATAATCTCACTCAAGCCGTAGATATCCAGAGCTTTTATCGCCAGCCGGTCCTCGATCTCCTGCCGCATGCGTTCCGACCAGGGTTCGGCGCCAAAAATACCGGCTTTCAGGGTTAGATCCCCCGGTTCCAGGCCCATTTCACGCATGGTTTCGGCGATATAGAGGGCGTAGGATGGCGTGCAAGCAAGCACAGTGGTGCCAAAATCTTTCATCAGCATGATCTGCCTTGCGGTATTGCCGCTGGACACCGGGATAACCGAAGCACCGATCATTTCTGCGCCATAATGCACCCCAAGGCCACCGGTAAACAGACCGTAACCATACGCGACCTGGATGCAGGAGTGCTTTGAGGCCCCGGCATAGGTGAGAGCCCTGGCCATTACTTCAGACCAGATCCCGATATCCCGCTTGGTATAGCCTACCACTGTCGGTTTGCCGGTGGTTCCGCTGGACGCGTGAACCCTGACAATCTCCGTCAGCGGAACCGCAAAGAGCCCATACGGGTAATTGTCCCGCATTTCCTGCTTGGTGATAAAGGGAAGCTTGCCAACATCCTCGATACCGGCGATATCTTCAGGCAGCAGTCCTAATGCCTGCAGTTTATTGCGGTAATACGGCACCTGGCGATAAATCCGCTCAACCGTGTCATGCAGCCGGAGGCTTTGCAGATTGGTCATCTCGCCGCGTCCCATCGTCTCCATGGGTTTATTCCAAAACACTTTCATCCCCTCCTTATTTAAGCAGGCGGCGTTTTATCCGCCAAACAACGGCAGTGTGTTGGCAGCCTCAGGCATCACCGTGACTGTATACTCGCTCCGCTTGATCTGGGCTTCAGCCAGAGCCAACGCCTCAGCAAAAGAGGTCACCGCCGTCATTCCCGCTTTTTCAACAAAGGCGCGGTTCTCCGGCAAGGTGACAATGATCTGCGGCATCCGGGCAGCGTCAAGTCCGTTCTTCAGGGCAACATACCCTGGTACGGTAAACCCGCCGCGAAGCGCCATTTCCCGCTCTGTCAGGGATGCAATATCAAACCAGCCGCTAAAATCAGGGGGATCGAAAATGTTGCGGCACTCTAAAAGCGCGATAATAACTCCATCTGGTTTGCAGGCCGCCACGGCGTTCTCAATCGCCTTGGTTCCCTGATAAAAATTGATGTCCTTGGGAAACCCTCCGGCTGAAGCAATGACCAGGTCGGTTTTTTCGCTGATGGGTACCCCGTATAGTTCCGCCACCGATCTGCAGCCTTCTTCCCAGGCCGTTTGCCAGTGTCCACTGACAAACCGGACAACCTCACCATGGGGCGTTAAGATGGCATTAAACAAGAAAGCCGGATTGACCATTGCGGCAATTTCCATCTGGTCTTCGTGCATCGGATTGCCGAGAAGTTTGCCGCAGCCGCAGTCTGGATTGATGCCTCTGCCGACCTGCCCATGCAGACAAAACCGATGGTTGGCTTGAATGGTACTATAGCTGGCCACCCCGGGAATAATGCTCTTGCGCCCGCCGGCAAACCCGGCCATCGGATGATAGCCTATCCCACCGGTAAGAATAACCTTGTCGGCCGCCAACACCTGGCGATGAATATGAGCCGCCACCCCGCGTGACGTGGTCCCGACATAGGCGAAATCAGCCTCATCGCAGGCATAGCTCTGCAGTATACTGACCCGGCTGACTGCTTCCGGGCCGTAAACAGCGGTATTTTCGGCGTCGCTGTGCCGCCGGTGGGCACCCAAAGCCACCACCAATGTTATATTTTCGTCCGGAATACCGGCAATATTCAGTTCATCGAAAATCAGCGGCAAAAAGCGCTCATAGTGCAGCCAGCTCCGGGTATAGTCGCTCACAATGATTGCCACCTTATCGCCGGAAGCGACAATCTCTTGCAGCGGCGGTGTTCCTGTCGGCTGCCGCAGCGCCTGCCGCACCGCCGCAGGGACATCGGCAACAGGCGAGGTGCTCTTGCCTTCCACCACCTGCACCTTCCTGGCTGCCGGCAAGTTTACCGAAAGAAATCCGTCGCCAAAACCCAGCTTAAATTCTTGCATTGTATCCACCCTCTGTTTCAAAATTAAAAATTCTTACACAAGTTGTAGTGCCTGCGGCCTTTGCCAATACTGGCAGCATACCAGAAGCGAGCCAAATAAAATACCCCAGCAAAAAGTTCCGCCTGGAACTTTCCGCTGGGGTATTTTGTACCCACGGTGTCGACTCCGCCCGGAGTCTTGTACCGCTCGGACCAGTCGCCGCTAGCAGCCGGAACCCTAGGTACACTTCCATTCAAGCCCGGTATGGGCAGCTATTAATGTATATCTCTGGCAATCTTATTGTAATTATAATCATCCCGCCAGCGTCGGTCAAGTGTTTATTCGTCGTGGCGGTAGGCCGGCTTTAACCTCTGCTGCAGCGAAATGGCAGGCGGCTGGGAAGCCAGATGAGCCTGCTGCAGCAGCACTTCCTGGCTGTTGAGAACCCTCTGGCGCCTGTCGCAGCGGCGATAACTGGAGTCGCTTTTCATGACACAGGCCTTTTGATTATCATCCAGCTGTAATTCCAGAATGTCTTTGATCCGCTTGATGTGCCCCGGATCATCCACCGGAAACATCAACTCCACCCGCTCATTTAGGTTGCGGGACATCCAGTCGGCGCTGGACAGGAAAATCCGTTCATCGCCGCCATTGGCGAAATAGAATACCCGGCTGTGTTCGAGAAACCGGCCGACGATGCTGCGCACGGTAATGTTTTCGCTTACTCCGGCAATGCCGGGACGCAGGGTGCATATTCCCCGGACAATCAGGTCGATTTGCACCCCCTGACAGGACGCCTCGTACAATTTCAGTACCATATCCTTGTCCACAAGGGCATTCATTTTGGCAATGATCCGGGCTGGCTTGCCGGCGGCGGCAAAACCTTTTTCCCGGTCGATCAGTTCATAGGTCCTTTGCCGCAGCCCCAGGGGCGCCACAATAATCTTGTTCCATACCGGCGGGTCGGAGTAGCCGGACAGGACGTTGAAGAACGCCGACGCGTCGGCACCCAGCTGGTCGTTGGCGCTGAAAAGGCCCATGTCGGTGTATATCCGGGCTGTAAAATCGTTGTAATTGCCTGTGCCCATATGTACATAGCGTCTGATCCCGCTGTCTTCCCGCCTGACCACCAGGGCAATCTTGGAATGAGTTTTCAAGCCAAGCAGACCGTAGATGACATGGCAGCCCGCTTCTTCCAGCCGTTTAGCCCATAAAATATTGTTCTCTTCATCAAAACGGGCCTTCAGTTCCACCAAAACAGTTACCTGCTTACCGTTTTCCGCGGCCTGAGCCAGAGCCTGAACAATCGGCGAATCGCCTCCCACCCGGTACAGCGTCTGCTTGATCGCCAAAACCTGAGGGTCGACCGCGGCCTGGCGGATGAAATCCACCACGGGTTCAAAAGATTCATAGGGATGATGCAGGAGAATATCCCGCGTCCGGATGGCGGCGTAAAGGTTATCCTGCCCGACGAGATCGGCCGGTCGGGCCGGACTGAACTGGGTATAGCGCAAATGCTCATAGCCCGGCAGGTCGGCGAATTTCATAAACCGGGTGATATCAATCGGCCCGTTGATCTCGTATACATCTTCGTCACTGATTTTTATTCCATCCTTGATAAACTGCGCCAGCTGGCGATTACTCGGCCTGGCAATCTCCAGCCTTACCGCCTCGCCGCGTTTTCGCTGCCGCAGCGATTTTTCCATTTCGGCCAGCAGGTCCTCGGCTTCATCTTCATCGATGGTCAGGTCGGCGTTGCGGGTAATTCTAAACAGAGTCACGTCCTTGATGGTGTACCCATGGAATAACACGCCGCAGTGAGTCTTAATGATGTCTTCCAAGAAAACGAAGCGTTTCCGTTTGCCGGCCCCCGGTATTTCCACAAGCCGGGGCAAAACGCCGGGGACCTGGATGAAAACGGTCTTGATTTCACCTTGACCGCGTTTTAGCTGCACCGCGAGGTTAAGGCTGCGATTGGCCAGGAACGGGAACGGATGGCTTGGATCCACCGCCAGCGGAGTAATGACCGGAAAAATAGTGTTATGAAAGTATTTTCCCACCCAATCGCGGCTTTTTTCCGGCAGCTGTTCCACCGGCAGGAAATAGATATCCTGGGTTTCCAGCTCCCGCAGCACGATTCTCAAATAGCTGTACAATTTCTTGACCTGTTCCCGGGATGCCTCGGTGATCTGGCGCAATTGCTCCTCTACCGCCAGGCCGGCGGCGTCTTTCTTGTTGATCCCGCCTTCAAGCTGCTGTTTCAGACCCGCCACCCTGATCATGAAAAACTCGTCCAGATTGGACGCGGTTATGGCTATGAACCGCAGCCTTTCAAGCAAGGGGTTAGCCTCATTTTGCGCTTCCTTCAGCACCCGCAGATTAAATTTCAGCCAGCTCAGTTCCCGGTTCAGGAAATAATCCGGTTTATCCAACATAAGAATCATCCTGCCTGTCGCTTCAGTATCGGTTTAAGGCCAAAAACACTTTCAAAAAATTCGGCTTTGTCAAGAAAAGTCCACTCTTCCAGGGAAATGTCCTCATCAGCGGTGACAGTAATGATGAATTCCTCGCCTGTCAGCGCGATTTCCCGGATGGTAGCCTTCTGCAGATGACTGCGGTCGATGGCGTCAGCCAGCCGCATAATCGCCGCCAGTTTGGATAAGGAAATTTTCTGATCTGAATCCAGACTGGAGTAATTGACGTCGGTTTCAGACGGAATACCTTTGGAATGGTAATAGGCCACATTGGCCATCAAAGCCTTTTCCTTTTCCGAAAACCCGAGGATGTCGGTGGAAACAATCAGCCGGTAGGAGTAAAAATAGTGCCGGCGCAGGGAGACGTATTTACCGATATCATGCAAAACAGCGGAAATCTTCAGCAAGAATCGTTCCCTTTTGCCCAAGCCGTGAATTTTAACCAGTCGATCAAACAGCAGCAGGGAAACCTCCTCGACCCCACCTGAGTGATTGGGGTCATACTGGTATTTTTGGGCAAGGGCGTGAGCAAGGCTGATGATCTGCTCTTCGATAATCCGAAGCCACTTATCGCCTGATTTCTCGCCGATATGGGAAATAGTGATGCCGTCTGCGAACTGATCGTTGGAAATCACGATCTCGGTTACATGACTCATCGCCATAATATGCTTATAAAGCAGCAGGGTGGGCAGGACCATTTCCGCTCTTTGTTCGGTGAGATCGAATTCCTGCATCAGTTGCGGCAGGTTTAGCGCCGCCACCCGCTCATGCAGGTGTTGCAGCTCCTGGACGTCAAGAAAGGTTAATTTGGTGGCTTCGCGTCGTCCCAGCATTTTCAGCAGCAGGCCGGTTTCGATTCCCGACAGCACCAAATATTTTAGTTTATGCGAATTGAGCTCTTTTTCCACAGGTTCGATGGTGCTGTTGATATACTCGGATAAAGCCTGATAAAAATGCGTCGACTCCCGCTGATATTTTTCGAAGCTCTCCTTAATACGCAGTGCCCCTATTTGGATATTCTGATGATAATGCAGCGCCCCGTCTTCATATAAAGTTATACCGAGGCCGCCGGAAGAAATATCGACAAAAAGAATTCCCTCCTGCTCTTTGGCCAGGCCGTTCTTCTCTATGGACCGAAACAGGGCTATATATTTATAAAATATTTCCTGAGTCATGTCGACAACTTCGACGCAGAATCCGGTTTTCACCCGAATTTGGTCGATGATATATTGCTGATTTTCGGCCTCTCGGATGGCAGTCGTAGCCAGCAATCGATAATCCTTTACCCCATACTCGTTTAAAATCCGGCGGTATCCCTTCAGCAGCTCACAAATCTCCCTTACGGCAACGAAACTGATTTTGCCGGTCTTAAACGTCTCTTCTCCCAGCGTCACCTGAGAGCTGACCCTTTCCGCCACCCGCATGTCGTCAAGCGAAACATATTCCACAATCTGTAGGCTGACCTGCTCGGAACCGATGTGGATAACCCCAAACAGGCTTGGTTGGCGATTTGTCATATCGTATCCTCCGATGTCCTTTGCTGTAAAATTTCGGACGCCATCGCTAAAATCCTCTTTTCTGGCAACCAGCAGGGCCAAGTTAGCGTGTTAAGTTTTGATAAACTCATATCAACATCCTGTTGAATTTGTTTTTGGCTTTTGCAAGGTTTTAGCCGGAAAAGACGAATACTATTTTTATGGGAGTGATAGTGTGACCGAAAGAATTGCGATCATCGACCTGGGTTCCAACTCGGCCCGCCTGATTGTTATGCATATCTACGTCAACGGTGCTTATAATCTTGTTTATCACCAAAAGGAAACCGTGCGCCTGAGCGAGGGGATGCATGGCAAAGGGTTTCTGCAGGAAGAAGCAATGCTCCGAGCCACCGAGACGATGAAAATTTTTGCCCAAATGTGCGAGCTGATGAAAGTGGACAAAATCTTGGCTGTGGCGACCGCTGCGGTCCGCAACGCCAAAAACGGCGCTGATCTTCTGGAACGGATCCGCGAGCAGACCAATATTGTCGTCCAGACTATCGGCGGTAAAGAAGAAGCACGTCTGGGCTATATCGGCGCAGTCAACACCATCGATATAACTGATGCGGTATTGTTCGACCTCGGCGGCGGCAGCACCGAATTGACGCTGATCAATGACCGCAAACTGCAACGGGCGGTCAGCCTGCCCTTCGGCGCAGTCAACCTCACCGAGATCTTCGCGACCCAAGATAAGGTCAGCGATGGCAAACTTGCCGAACTGCGCGACTTTATCACCCAACATATGAATAAAGTTCCCTGGCTGGCCGGCCTTGCCCTGCCGATCATCGGCGTTGGCGGCACAGCCCGCAATATTGCCAAAATGGATCAAAAACGCAAAAATTACCCTTTCAACAAAGTCCATAACTACCGGCTGGGAGACATCTCCCTCACCGATCTGTGGCGGGCAATAACGGCAACAGACCTGAAACAGCGCCTCAAATTCCCCGGACTCAGCAGCGAACGCGGCGACATCATCGTCGCCGGTGCCACCATCATCAAGAGCCTGTTTGACGTGACCGGATCCGACCGTCTGATTATCAGCGGCTGCGGCGTGCGGGAAGGCTTGTTTTTCCAACATTATCTTGCCCATACCGGCCAGAATGAAATCGTCGATGACCCTCTTCTTCACAGCACCCTGAATATGCTGCTGTTCTATAAGGGCAATGTCGCTCATGCTAATCATGTCGCCGAGCTGGCTGCCGCAATGTTCGACGGTTGGCAGGATCTGCACGAGCTGGAGCCGCGGGATAAAAAAATGCTTCATGTCGCCAGCCTGCTCCACGACATCGGAATTACCATCAACTACTACGACCATGCCCGTCATAGCGCTTACCTGACAGAAAATGCCCGCCTTTTTGGTCTCAGCCACCGCGAGCAAATGCTGGCTGCCGTCATAACCGGATGGCATCACGGTCCTGCCGCCAAGTACTTGCGCAACAGGCTCTACAGTGAGTTTCTTGATGAAACAGACTGGCAAAAAGCACGCAAGCTGGCCTTACTGCTGGCCTTGGCTGAAAGTCTCGATACAACGCAGATGGGGTTTGTCAAACAGGTAACCGCCGGCCTTAATCCATCGCCTTATCTTGATATAACAACCAACAGTCTCAAAGACTGTATCGAACTTCAGGAAATAACCAAACACTGCAAGTGGTTCAAAAAGGAATTCGGCGTGGAATTGAGTTTTCGCAATCAATAGGCGCACAACTAGAAAGGGGCTTGGCAGGAAACATTATGGTATACCTTATGGAAAAAGCCAACAGCCTAGGATTAATAACAAAATTCGTCCGCCAGGTCTTTCCCCTTGTAGACTCGGAGCTGGCTCACTGGCAGCAATACGCCTCCAGGCATTGTGCATCCGATTTGGCCGCCCAGGCCCTGGCCAGCATCCGCGATAAGAAATTCCACTGCCAGGGGGGCAGTATTTACTGCCTGTATCCTGGCGTAAATACCCATACGTTTGTGCGGTTGGTGGTGGCACTGCAAACTATCAGCGATTATCTGGACAACCTCTGCGACCGGGCAGGCGTTGCTGATGAAGAGGCATTCCGCCAGTTGCATCTGGCCATGACCGATGCCCTCGATCCAGCCTCCGACCTGCACGATTACTACCGCTATTACCCCTGTCAGGACGACGGGGGTTACCTTGTGGCGCTAGTGACCGCCTGCCGGGAGGAAGTAAGCCGGCTGCCGGCTTACGGCGTCGTAAAATCGCTGGTGCTTGAGCTTGCCGGGCAGTACAGCGACCTGCAGACCTATAAGCACCTTGACCCCACAATCCGCGAACAAAAAATGCGCACATGGGCCCAAGAGCGATTGGTTGACTATCCCGAACTGAGCCTTTGGGAATTTGCCGCCGCTACCGGCTCGACTCTGGGAATGTTCATGCTCTGCGCCATCGCTGCTGATCCGGCTCTGACCGCCGCTTCCGCCGATAAAACCTTTTCCGCCTATTTTCCCTGGATCTGCGGTTTGCACATCCTGCTCGATTATTTTATCGACCTGGCTGAAGATCAATCGCATGGCGACCTTAACTTCGTCGCCTATTACGCTGATGAAACAGAAATCCTGTCCCGTCTGACCCATTTTTGGCAACAAGCCCTTTTCAGCGCCCGCGAACTGCCTTATCCTCTGTTTGCTGAAACGGTTGTTCAAGGTCTTCTGGCCATGTATCTGTCCGACCCAAAAACAGCGGCTGCACCCGAACGGGCGACCAAAGCCGCCTCACTTTCCGAAGCAGGCAGCTATACCCGCCTTGTCTACGCCCTTTGCCGCCTTATGCGCCGACGCCAGGCCTTATAAAAACGTTGACCATGCAGGAGGGGAATTCCGCTGCGGAAATCCCCTCCTGCAACAATACTTTAGCAACAGTGAGAAACAGCGGGCGCGATATTCGCGCCCGCTCAGACTGTCGGCAAACCCACCGTTTTTCACGGTGGGTTAGACATATCTAAGAATAATGGCTAAAACTAATTAAAAGCAGCCCAAAAACGGTTAATATTTCA
>Ga0316231_1003320_pt1 | contig 14319 bp, 15 predicted proteins | sample TBH18027metaG_FD_206002 | JGI IMG/M metagenome (GOLD analysis project Ga0316231, IMG submission 206002) | Freshwater microbial communities from Trout Bog Lake, Wisconsin, USA - TBH18027 | ecosystem: Environmental > Aquatic > Freshwater > Lake > Hypolimnion/Profundal zone | place: USA: Wisconsin...
CAGCAGCACCGCCTCCACTTCGGCGCGCGGGGTAGCATATCTGGCGCGGGAAGCGGCAATGATTGCGGCGGTTCTTTCGGCATCCCCGTCCGGCGGTTCGGGTTTCCGCAAGGCCAGGTTGAAATCAAAATCATTCTGTTCCACGCGGACTATCGCATGAAACTTTTCCAGCCGGGTCAGGCTTTTGGCATCGAAGGAGGCAAAGCCCTCGCCCAGCTTTTTGGCGTCGTCATCGCCGACGCGCAGGACAATCCGCGTGCAGGGCTGCGTCATCACCGCGCTGGCGACCTTGGGATCGCTTTGCAACTGGTGCAACTCCTGGTGCGCCAGCGTGAGGCCCAGCCGGTATTTCCGCGCGCCGGTCAAAATCTTGGCCATGCTGGGCGTGATGAAATGCTGAAACTCGTCGATGTAGAGCCAGAAGTCCCGGCGGACATCCTGTTTCTGCGCCTGCCGCGCCATCGCCAACTGCTGGAACTTGGACACCAGCAACGTGCCGAGCAAATAAGAGTTTTCTTCACCGCACAAACCTTCCGACAGTTTTGCCAGAAAGATTTTGCCGCTGTCCATGATGTCGGCAAATTTGAGCCGGCTGTCCCGCTGCGACACCATGTTGCGGAGCGGCTTCTGGCTGAAGAAATCCTGCAACCGCGTCAGCACCGAACCGATGGACTTGCCGCCGCCCAAGCGTGGGAACACTTTCTCCCAGTAATAGATCAATTCCGGGTCTTGAACGGTGGATAATAACTCGTTGTGGAACGGCTGTTCCTCTAGGAGGAATCGGCGCAAGTCCGACAGTGTGCCGCCCCGGCTGTTTTCCAGAATGACCAGGATGGCGTTTTGCAATACCGTGTCCATCTGGTCGCCCCACGACGTGGCCAGCCGCCGGAACACGCCCACCAAGTCGGACGCGATGAGCCTTTTTTCCTCTTCGGAATGCGCCTGCAAAATATTGAACCCGACGGGAAACTCGGCATCCGAAGGATCCACCAATACCACGTCGTTAATCCGGTCTTCAGGAATGCAGCCCAGAATCTGGTCGATCAAATCGCCGTGCGGGTCAAGCACGGCCACGCCGTCACCGTTCTCGATGTCCTGCCGGATCAGATTCAGCAGCAACGATGATTTGCCCGTGCCGTTGGAACCGATGATGTGGGTGTGGCGCACCCGCTGGTCGGCCGTCAGGAAGACCGGCACGGTCTCGCCATTGTGTTCGTTGTCGCCAATGACAAAGTCTGTCGCCTGCCGCAAGCTGGCGGGCGCGGCCTTGGTCAAACCGGCGTCGCGCTGCAAGGCCGGCGAACGCACGGCGCTGGACGGCAGATGCACAAAGCCCGTCAGTTCGTCGCCGGTCAGGATCATCCCGCTGCGACGCGACTGGCGGCGCAGCACATCGTCCAGATGTTCTTCAAACGGATAGTCCTCGTTGTTTAACGGAATGAGGGCGTTGCCCTCCGGGCTGGAAAAGACGCGCAATGAGCCGGCCATGTCGCGGGCCATTTCCTCCAGCCGGTCACGGCTGGATGTCCGCCCCATGATGCGAACAACAGCGGCATACAGCGGCCTCGCCGCGCCCGCCAGTTCGGCGGCGTTGACGAACAGCGGCTTGCCGTCCGGCAGCGTCACGGAATTGACGATGCTTTCCGCCCAGGGATTCTGCACCGGCTGCCAGAGGATTTGATACAGGGCCAGTTCACCCGGCTGCAATTCGGCCAGGGCGCCGACCAGGCCGACGAACGGGTCAATTTTGCCGGTGGCCAGCGGCAGCATGAATTCACGCGCCAGCCCGAACTCAACCGCAAACGCTTCATCCCCTTCGCTGGCATCCCACGCCTTGTCCAACGCCCCTTCCAGTTGCCGGAATTGCACGTCGGGAAATTGCGCCGCCAATTGTCTCCGAACCGGTGACGCATCCGCCGCGCCGGCCGCGAACTGGGCGACCACCCGTTTATTAAAACCCAGCAACTCAAATGCAACCGGCGCACGGCACAATTCGAGGTTGCGGAAAAACTGGTCGAAAGATTCCTTGGCAATGTCGAGCTCGGCCGGCAAGGAAGCCTGAAATTCAACCAGTGAATCCCGCACCAACGGCGTCGGTTCAGGTTCCTCCTCGACTTCATCAACGGTCGGCGGCGGCGGTGGTGGCTGGCTGATTTTACGAAACAATGAACTCAGGAACGTGGGTCTGCGCCCGTCATCCACGACAGCTTCGGACAGACGATAACCGTGGAAGGGCTGGAATGGGGGTTCAGGACAAACCGGTTCGCCAAACACCTGCCAGCCGCGCCCGCGTGATTCCCACTTGTAAAACTGCCCGGACAGTTGTTCGTGGACGGAGGCCATATCTCATGGCGCGGCGGGCTTCTTATCCGGTGGCAGTGGTTTGTTCAAATCAGAAACCGGCGGGGTGAGTCGAAACTGCGGCTCCAGCCGGACACCCTTGGCCGCGCAGGTGTCCTCGGCGAGTTCCTCGATGAACTTGGGCAAAAGCTGCAGATACAGGTTCCGGGTGTCCTCCCGATAATACGTTTCCACCCGAAACCAGTCTTCGTAAATGGTGGCCACCACGGGAATCTTGAGCAGGAGGGTGTCGAGGTCGGAACACCCGCCGGACGAGGCGTTCCGCAGGACGCCCGCGAGGGCGAACACCAGGGCGATCACGGCGACGGTGCCGAAGGTAAAACCCAACGGAATGATCAGGAGCGCGGCGGCGGTCTGGAAAAAAAACAGCACGGCCAGGATATGCCAGAGCCGAACCAGTGCCGGCACATAAACCGTGCGGGTGGAAAAGAAAAAAATATTCCCAAACGGGGCGGCACAGGTGTCAAGGCACAACCGCTCCCGCATCAGGCGCAGATACGTCCGCTGGTCGGACAGCAGCCCGCCCTCGGCAAAGGGCACCCGCGAAATCTCCAGGCCGGGAAATTTTCGGGCGGCCAGCACCGCCTCGACCTTCGCATAAAATTCCTGCGGGGGGAAATTGAGGCCGTCAGCATGAGCCAGCTTGTAATCCAGGACCTCACCCCGTTTATTTTTGAAACCGAAGACGAAATCCATCAAGCGACGCATGAAGAGCCGAAACCTCTCGCTCTTTTTTGGCTTGTCGTTCGCAGCAGTCATGCTTATCTGTTGCCATTCAGAAAGACCGTTGTCGAGAGCAATGTTAAATACTTATCGGGGTGCGGGGGTTGGTTCCCGCGCCGTTAAATATTGCGCTGCCACCGGCATCAGGTTGTTTCCGGGTTTGAAGCGAAAGGTAATTAAATAAAATATGGCGACACCAGTTTCCCCGACTCCTTCGGAAAACCGCGCGCAGTATTGGCGGCGGGTTCTGCGCCCTCTGTTCTGGTGGCTGCTGCTGGTGCTGGTGCTTTTTGGCATCCGCACGCACCAGCGGCTGATGGATAAAACCCGGCTCAATTTCACCGCCACGCTGGCCGGGCAAAGGCCCTTCCCTGAAGACCTGGCCACCTTTGATGGCAAACCTGTTTTCAGCGGCCAGAAAATTTCGCTGGGCAATCATCGGTTCACGGTCACGCATCCCAAGGGCGAAACTTTTTCAACCAATTTCTTCGTCTGGTATGGGGCACACAACTTCGGCACCATTGATTTGAAACGGACGATGGGAACCTTGACAGTGACCGCCAATCCCCCGGCTGACGATCTGGTCATTCGCGGGCCGGAATGGTCGGTGACACTGACCAACAGCGCCGGGCTGACCCGGACAGTCCCGACGGATGCCTATGACATCGAAGTCCGGTATCCCCATTGGCAGAAAAATTATACAACCGGCGTCTTCGCCAACCAGACAGCGTTCTGCACCATCGCCCCGCATTTCGGCGGACTGCAATTGGGCTGCAACCAGACGGATGCCACGTTCCAAATGCAGGGGTCGGACGGGCAGTTGGTTGCTGACGGAAATTTGCCGGCCACGGTGGACGGGTTGCCGGCGGGAGTTTACCAGCTGACCGCCACGCATCATGGCCATCAGCGCACGGATGCGCTGACGGTAAGGCCGGACACAAACACCAGCGCCCAGTTGGATTTTCATTATGGCCAGGCGGTGTTTACCACCACGCCGTCCGGGGCGACGGTCACAACGACGGATGACGGGCGCAACTGGGGCGAGACGCCGGTCACGCTCTATGAATTGCTGCCCGGCAACTGGAACTTCACCCTGCAACGGTCCGGCTACCAAGCGGTGCAGCTGTCGGTCAAGGTCGAGGCCGATCAAGACAGTTTTGTCACCACCAACCTGGTCAGCCAAAATTATCTGCACGCCCTGACGGACGCCCAACAATACATGGCCGCTGCGGATTACAACCACGCCGCGCAGTCGGCGGCTGACGCCGTGGCGGCGAGACCCGGCGATGCCGATGCCCTGAAGTTGCAACATGAGGCCACCGGACTGGGATTGATTCAGCACGCTGAAAAACTGGGGCAACAGGGCGATTACCTCGGCGGCGGCAAAGAACTCAAGCAGGCGCTCCAGATGTTGCCGGACAATGCCGAAGCCACACAATTGCTCGCAAACTTCAAACAGCATGAGCCGGAACAGATCGAACGGCTCCGAGTGGAACGCCTGGCACTGCCAAAGAAAGTATTTGATGGCGTCATGGCCAACCTGCCCGAAACATTCTCGTTTGAAAGCCATGATCTGACGACCGGCAAATCGGCGGCGGATGCGCGGCTGCTCATCGAGATGCAGTTAAAAACCGAGCAGCCCTATTTTCAAATTCACCGCTGCGATATGGCGAATGGGATCTTCCGGATTACGGCCAGCCAGGAATTTCCGGGCGGCATACGCCAGTGTGAACTTGTCGGTGGGCAGAGCAAGGACGATGAAACCCAGATTTACTTCAAGGTGGTTGAGATGAAGAAAGCGGCCTTCTACAACCAGCCAATTGGCTCATTCTGGCACGCCCTGCCGGCAAATTATGAATTGGTCAACCCCAACGACCCGCAACTGAACGACAAGCTGAGGCAGCAGATCGCCGATGGCGTGTCGCTGGTGACGGGCAAGATTCAAATGGCGCTTGGCCAGACGCCGCCCGCAGCCGTGCCGCCGACGGTTCCGCAATGATGAACAGTTGCCGAACCGCCTAATTTGAGCTATCTAATCCCTGTGAATCCGGTGGAAACATCACAGATGCCGACGCTGTCGGCGGAGAAACTCACCTTGGCGCAATCGGCGTTCCGGGAGTTTCATGCCCGTTGTTTCTGGTTCATGCGGCCCGACGCGGAGATTGTCGCGGAGGAAGTGCCCTACCTTTGTGAACGGCTGCGCGCCGACGGCGGACGGCGCGGCTTCCATCTTGCCGCTGAATTATGCCGCTAGGCGATTTTGAAAAAGGCGTCCTGCGCCTGCTGGCGGTCAACCGCAACCCCGAAAGCTATGTCGCCGGGGCGACCGTTTTTTTGCGGCGGGAAGATTCCCACCGGCAGTCGCGCGACGTGGATGTCTTTCACGACACGGTGCAAAGCCTCAAACAGGCCGCCATCAAGGACGCCGAAGTGCTGCAACAAAACGGCTACACCCTGGAGTGGAACGAGACGCAGGAAATGCTGCAACGGGCGACGGTGTCCAAGGCCGGCCGTTCGACCAAGGTGGAATGGGCGTATGATTCCGCATTTCGTTTTTTTCCGGTGCAACCGGATGCCGAACTGGGTTTTGTCCTGCACCCCCTCGATGGCGCGACCAACAAGGTGCTGGCGCTCGCCGGTCGCGGCGAGCTGCGCGATTATCTGGATGTGCTGTTTTTGCACCGGACCGTCCTGGGCCTGGGGGCGCTCGTTTGGGCAGCGTGCGGCAAAGACACCGGTTTTACCCCGCAGTTTTTGATCGAGGAGGCGCAACGCCTGACCCATTACCCGGCCGTCCGCTTGAACACGCTGCTGCTGCGCGAACCGCTGGACATGGTGGAATGCAAACGCCAATGGCTGACGGCGGTGGCCGAAGCCACGGCGTTGTTTCTTAAACTTCCGCCGGAAGAAGTTGGCTGTTTGTATTTGAATGCCCAAGGGCAGGCCGTGACGCCGGATCCATCCGCGCCGGAATTTCCGCAACTGCGCCGCCACTTCGGCTGCGTGCGCGGCGCCTGGCCGACCATCGCCGCCAGCTAGGAAACCTGTTATCGCGGTTCCGATGATGGTGAATGAACCGGATCAAAGTTCCGCAAGCGGGACATCTTTTCAGTTCCGTCGGCCACTGGTCGTTCCAATCAAAAACATTACTGCAATGTTTACAGGCAACTTTGATTTTCGTCATGCGCTGGGTTGGGATTATTCTTAATCAAGCCATTCTAACACAGACACGGAAAAAATAAAAAGCCCCGGCCATGCGATGGTCGGGGGTTGTTTTTTTAGCACGCTAGGTAACCAAGCTCTCTTAACGATGAGTGGTTTTGGTTGCCAACTACCACATGGTCAATCAACTCAATCTTCAAGAGTTGACCGGCACGTTGCAAATCCCGCGTCACTTTGATGTCGGCCTCGGACGGGGCACTTTCCCCGCTGGGATGATTGTGGATGACCACGATTGAAGCGGCGGCGGCGATAATCGCACAGCGGAAGACCTCCCTCGGATGCACGAGAATCGTGTCCATTGTGCCGATGGAGAGCAACTGATGCCCTTTGACCCGTTTGCGCGTGTTCAACATCAACACCGCCATGCATTCGCATTCGGGATTGAAGTGCGGAGCCGTGGCGATGTGCAACCGCCAGTAATCCGCGACCTGTTGCGGCGTCTCGCACACCAGCATCTCGCTGGGCACGGGACATTCGCGCAATGACATCACCTTGAACTCCTGCGGATGGATCACCTTCACGCCATCGCCTCCGCCGGTTTCGGCGGCACCGAGATTTTGGGGATGACGTCTTCCGCCGGCGACTCCGGTTTATGGCCGAGGATGAAGTCCGCCGCCTTTTGCGCCTGCGCCGCCGCGTGGACGATCAGCGTCTTGTCCTCCTTCAACGATTTCAGCCAGCCTTCGAGATAGGCGGCAGAACTGTTGATCGTGCGATCCACGATGCCGGTGTGACCGCAGAGGAACGCACCGCCCAATTCGGCGACCAGTTCCTCCTTGGCATACGGATCGGAACCATAGCCGTTCCGCTCCAAGATGCCGGCGCGTTTCAAACGCTGCTCATGGCCGGTTGAATGCACCAGCTCATGAAACAGCGTGGCGTAATAGTGGTCTTCCGATTTGAAACGAGCCGGGTCGGGCATGTTCACCACATCGCCGGCGGGCGAATAGGACGCCATCGCCATGCCATGTTTGATGACCGGACGTTGTGGCATGTTGGCCACGAGCTCCGCCGGCAGGGTCTGAATGAAGGCCGTGTTGTCCGCCGGCGGGATATTTTTCAGGCCGGTGCATTGCGTTACGTTGAAGACATGATACAGGCGCAGGAACGGAATCTTCCGGTCTTCGCCCGACTCCCTGTCCTTCACCTTCATTGGTTTCCAGAACACGACCGGGCAGGATTTCTCGCCCGGTTTGATCTGGCCGCCCATCGCGTTCGCCTGCCGCAACGTGAGCCAGTTCGGCGATTCATAATTCATCGCCATCAGCAGAAACACGTTGATGCCGCGATACGGCTTTTGTGTGATGAGGTTGCGCGGCAGCCCGGTCTGGACTGACCATGGTTTGTGCCAGGGCACCGTCCCCTGTGTCAGCAGGCTGACGATGCGTTCGGTGATGCGGTCATACGATTTGTTGTTCATAATTTGCTCCTATGGTTTGTTTTTGTTTGTGAATGAACCCTTTGGTTCCAAGGTGAAGCGTATGACATCGTGCCGTTTCGCTGGAGACGTGTGGACTTGCCAGGACTGGCAAATAAAAACCGGCCACACATTTTCAATGTGACCGGATGATTTGCTACTCGGCTTTGAACTTCAGTTGCGACACCAGGCATTCGCCGGGGTCAACGTCGTCACGCGGGCCGAGATAGACCGGCTGATACAGCACGCCGCTTGTTTTTGAGGCGTTGAGATAACGCACCTCTACGATGGCACCAACCGTGGGGATCTCATGATTGGCCGGGATGGTTACATTGCCGCACGAAACCAAACTCCGCCCTTTGAACAGCCCAAGTTCGACGCTGCGCTGGACGTTGATCTTGACGACCACCGCCGACAACGTGGCAACGAGTTTGAACTTCAACTGCGATCCGCCGCTGTTGGGTTTGCCCGGTGTATAGGGCGCATCCAGCCGCTTGAATACGATGCCCTCGCGATTTTCCCGCCGCATTCGTTCCCACAGTTCGGTCTTCTGGTCGGTCGTGAACGCCGTCTCGACCAGCCGGAGATGCGGGTGCGGTGAACTGGACAGCAACAGGTTCACCAGCCGCACGAGCCGCAGCCGATACGGCAACGGCCGCAGGTTTTCGCCGCCGTGTTCCAACAGGTCAAAGGCGTGATAATCATCGCCGATTGACTCGCCGTCCGGGATGAAGCTGCCGGGCAATCGCCGCAGGTCATTGGCCACGGTCTGCGGCAAGCCGACGATGAAGCCCTTTTTGTTGATGCCTTCGAGGTCGTCGTCCTGCCTGCGAACCAGCAGATGCCGGCCGTCGAACTTTTCCTGCGCGCAATAATTGTCATCGCGCAGGAGCAGTTCCACCTCGGCCTCCTCGATGGGATTGAGCAACTGCGGCAGAATGCCCGACGCCCGTTTGTCGGCGTGTTGATACGATGTGCGGTTCTCGCCTTCGGTGTAGCCCTTCGCTTTCTTTTCGCTAACCAGTTTAGCAAGTTGTTGAAAAACTCAAATTTCATTGTAACGGGGTGATTGCATGAGCGTCTTGAATCGCATGCGTGGAAAAGCACAAGCTCAGCCGGACTTTTTGACCGTCATCAACCTCAACGCTGCCGTGCCGGCCAATCATCCGCTGCGGGTGATCAAGCGCCATGTGGACACTGTTCTCAAAAAGCTTTCCCCGTTCTTCGATGAACTCTATGCCGACGAAGGCCGCAACAGCATTCCGCCCGAGCAACTCCTCAAAGCCCGTGTGCTCACCGCCCTTTACAGCGTTCGCAGCGAACGGCTCTTCTGCGAGCAACTCGGCTACAATCTGCTTTGGCTCTGGTTCCTCGACCGTGAATACAGCGAAGGCAGCTTCAATCACAGCATCTTTGCCAAGAACTATGAGCGGGTTCTTTCCGCCGACGTGGCGAAGCTTTTCTTTGCCGAAATCTATGACCTTTCGCGGCAGGAAGGGTGGACGAGCGACGACCACTTCACCGCCGACGGCACGCTGATTGAATCGTGGGCCAGCCTGAAAAGCTTTGTCCGCAAGGACGGCGCGGATGCGGAGAAGGTGAAATCCGCCAAGGACGAAGACCCCGGTAATCCCACCCTCAACTTTCGCGGGGAGAAACGCTGCAACGGCACGCATCAAAGCAGCACCGATCCCGAGAGTGTGCTGTATCGGAAAGCCCATGGCAAAGAGGCGCGACTGTGCTTCGGCGGGCACATCCTGATGGAGAATCGGAACGGACTCTGCGCCGACTTCACGATGCACAACCCGATCGCCGAATCCGAACCAATGATGGCGCTGCGGCAAATGGACGCCCATCAGAAACTGCACCAGGGCGTGAGCGCCAAAACCATTGGGGCGGACAAGGGCTACCACCGGAAAGATTTTGTGAACGGTTGCCGTGAACGAGACATCGCGCCGCACGCCGCCTGCAAGAACAACACCAACATAGCAGGACTCGACGGTCGCACCGTCACCCAGAACGGATATAAGACGAGTCAGCGGATACGGAAACGGGTGGAAGAAATCTTTGGCTGGATCAAGACGGTGGGCGGATTGCGACGGAGCCGTTATCGGGGGTTGGAGCGGACTCAGGCGTGGGGCTACTTTGTCGCCGGGACATACAATCTGGTGCGACTGGCCCGCCTGTCGCAGGCTGCCGCATGAGCGGCGGACGGAAACCGGGCGGAAAGCCCGAAGCGAACGCCCTGCGGAACCACCCGCGAGCATCGCCAGCGGAAGTCGGACGCGGCAATGAGGCGAATTACAGCCTCGATTACGTCGTATTTTGAAAATCAAATCCATGAAAAGTTGCCGGTATGAAAAACTACCGGTTTTTCAACGGCCTGTTAGTGTAGATTTTCTTCGCGGCTGGATAATCCACCGGCGCAGACGTTTTCGTCCCGGTGCTCAATGTCGCACCGCGCCGCCCGTAGGCGAAATTGACGACGAACCGGGTGCCGGCCGGTTCAATCGCGGCTTGATACACCTTGTCGGATGAACCTTCCTGATAATACAACGCGACACGTTCGGTCGCTTCACTGACTGCATTCATGTTTTTCCTTTCTGTTGGTTATTGTTTTGTGATGAACCCTGTTAACCCAACGTGAAGCGTAGAACTGAGCGGTGTTCGGCGGGAGACGTGTGGATTTGCCAAAACGAGCAAAATAAAAAAGGCGACCCGTGAAGGATCGCCTTTGTGTCGTGGTCAATAATCGTCCGGCAGCAACAAGGTCGTCGCACTGCGGTCGGCCTCGGTGATGATCCAGAAGGTCACGCCGCCGGCACTGCGATAGCTGGACAGCAAACGTCGTCCGGCGTGAAGTGCCTGATCGTTTTCCTGCCAGTCATCCTCGCCCAGATCGCCCCAGTCGCCGGCCTGATGCCGCTGCAATCCAAGCTGGATGTCGGCCGGTGTGAGTTGACCGAGCGCGTTGGGTGTGATGACGACGCGTCCGAGTTGAAATGAAGCGCATTGAACGGCCATGATGAATCTCCTTTGGTTGATGGTTGAATTGAACCCTGTGAACCCACGATGAAATTTACAACCAACCGGCGATTGCTGGGAGACGTGTGGATTTGCCGGCAACGGCAAATAAAAAAGGCGATTCAAAGAATCGCCTCTGAATTAACGCCGTGCCTTGCGGTTAAGCACGGCAACCTCAGAATCCGGTGAGATATAAAACCGTCTGGGCGGAGGTTGGAATTTCACCGGCTTGTCGAACCTGGTTTTGAACTCCCGCACCGGCCGGCTCATGACGACGACCGCCGAACTGTAGTTGACGCGAACAACGCGGCAAAGCCGTCCGTCGAACCTGAAGACGTCCCCCGCCCGCAGCTTGAACGGATATTCCGCAAGCTGCCAGATGATGCCGAACTCGGTCTGGTTCGGGTCGTGGCCGTTGTGCCGCCTGCCGTTTGGCGGTTTCGTTTTCATAAACCGTAATCCTCCATGGTGGCGGCGATCCCGTCCTCATCGTCGCCCAATAGTTCGACGATGCCCGCTTTCATGGCGGCCTTGTCGGGATCGGGTTTCGCATCCTTGGGACACGCCGGACAGCGCATCACATTCAGGATCGAGCCGCCGAATTCGTAGCCGGCAGCGCGAAATTTTTCGCGATAGCGGTCGAGCAGCTTGACCTGCGGGGACAACTGCGTCCACGCCTTCGCCTCGGCCTGGCACAGGTCGGTTTCGTAAATGGCGTCGTGCCGGAGATGATAGACATCCCACGGCTCGCCACAGGTGGTGCAATGAACATCCATGATGAATCTCCTTTCTGGTTGTGGTTTTAATTTTTGTATCCATGTGAAGCCTACGTCCCGCTAGAAAATCACGGGAGACGTGTGAAGTTGCCGGATCCGGCAAGAAAAAAGCCCCGGCCAAAAATGGTCGGGGTTGTTTTTTTAGGCGGTGACATTTTCCAGCAACGGCTCCTGTTCCCGGAGCTTTTGCAGCAACAGATCAATCTGCTCGCCGGTCAGCAACCATGAACGATGTGGAAATCTCGCCACCACCGCCCACTTGAAGCGTTGATAAAAGTTCAACGCCCGCTCGTCGTCCTGGCAATGGTCGGCGAGGATGGCCAGCGCCAGTTGCGCCGGCCCGCTGCCGCCGTAGCCCCAGTTGAAGCCAGTCGGACTGTGATTCCACAGGTCGAACCGGGGATTCAAACGACGGCCGTCCACCGTGACGCTGACGGCGTAGCCCTGGCGCCTGCCTTCGTAGCGTTTCATAGGATGAAGTCCAGGACGACGTTCAGTTCCTCGCCGGTGATATGCTCCGGCTCTTTGTCCGGCGTAACGAACTGGAACACGCGGACGTAGCAGAAGTTGGCTAGGCGGCACGCGATGTCCTCCCGTCCTGTCCTGCCCGCCTCGTTCTCGTCCAGCATGACGATGACCCGCTGATTGCTGAGGACATGCTCCTTGATGAGCTCCTCCTGCGCGGCCGACATCGTGCTGCCCATGAGGGCGACGACCCGCCGGTAGCCCAGCTGGTGGAGCTTCATGGCGTCGAAGAAACCCTCGACGATGATGAGCGGCCGGTCGGCCTGCTCCTTGATCGCCCGGTCGAGGTTGAACAGCTCCTGCGATTTCCGGAATCCCGGCGGCAGCTTGTATTTGGGCGCACCTTCCGGTGGGACACCAACAAACCGGCCCGCATACGCGACCACTTCGCCTTTGACGTTGTGAATCGGGATGGCGATGCGGTCGGCCATCATGCCCTTGGAACAATAGCCGATGCCGAAATCCACGATGGTTTCCGGCGTCAGACCGCGCTGTTCCAACAGATACGGATGGCTGCGCTCCAATTTATCCAGCCGGAATTTCAACGGCGCATTGGGCACGTTGTTTTCTGGCGTGAACTTCGGCGTCATTGCCGGCCGTGCCGCCGGCTTCGCTGCCGGTGCGGATGCTTTTGGTTCGGCAGATGCCGCTCTGTCGTCACTGACGGTCATGGCCTCGGGATCGAGGTTGAACCATTCAATGGCTTTCAACGCGGCGGCATGAATGCTGCACTTCTCCATCTTGGCGATGAAGTCGAGGGTGTTGCCGCCATGCTCGCAGTCGCTGAAACAATTCCAGATGTTCTTGGTGAGGCTCACCCGGAACTGCGTCGGGTTGCTGCCCTTGTGGATGGGGCACGGGCCATTGAGGCTGTCCGTGCCGGGCTTGAACTGGTCCAGTATGTTGTAATGAACCAGCAATTGTTCCATGGTGATGGCCGCTTTGATGGCCTTGAAGTCAACGAACTTGGTTTTGGACATAATAATGCTCCTGTGTTTGTGGTTGTGATGAACGTGACAGCCCGGGAATCGGCCTGTCTCCACTGGTCACGCTAACGCCCGGCAGAAAAAATCAGGAGACGTGCGGATTTGCCAGATCCGGCAAGTCCACCAGGGCGGACATGGCGGCGGCCTTGCCGCATTGCCAGACGGCGGCGAGCAAATCTTTTTGCAAAATTGATTGATCGGCGAAAAGAAACAGTCCGTGGCCGCGCTGCAACCGCGAACACGCGTCGAGCAGCGATTTGACCCGCTCCGCGCTGGTGGTGACGGTCAGCACCCGGAACCGGGGGATGCCCAGATGCCGCTGATGAACCTTGTTCGTCCAGGTCGCCTCGTAGGCGAGCAGCTTCCGGTAGAATGAAGTCTGCGTCAGTTTCTGGCGGACGACTGGCATCGTGCCCCGGTCAGCTTCGAGGAAATAATAGACCCGTTGTGTCGAGCCATGTTGATCGGCGTATTCCAAGGCGAACACGCGGTCGGGGATGACACCGAGCCGGGTGCCATCGCGGATTTTCACCCGCCAACGCAATGGCACCTCGACGGGCAGCTTCAATTCATCCTCATGCAACAACCGAATGCCATGCCGCCGGCAGGCGAGTTCAAGTGACACCATCACATCAGAAACCAGCAGCGCGTGCGCCAGATAGATGCGACCGATGCCGCAATTCTTTTCGCCCCATGCCGCCGGATTGAGTTTTAGCAATGAACCACTCTTGTTCCCTAAACCGTAGGCGATAGTTTGGGAGTGGCTCCGTTCGTAGTATTGAAGCTGGGCGCGCGGGCGCTCCAACCAGCCGTGATGAAACAGCCATTGCAACCGGCGGGACAAATTTTGCGCGCTGCCGCCAATCAGGGCGACGATCTGGTGGGAACGCAAAAACCGGTGCCGGTGAATGAGCCGGATGATTTCGTGATCGCGTTTCGTCAACCGGATGAGCGCAGCTGTGGTGATACGCTGAAAGCGTGGAAGGCGGGACATCCCGCCAGCATGATGCGAATACAATCAATTCATAAGACGTGCGGAGTTGTCTATTCAGGCAAACCAGAACTTATCGGCGGCTCGTGATTCATCCAGCGCCGCAGCTTCGCCTCGATTTTCGCACGCGGCATGGCAAACCGTTCGCGCGACAGCGCAATCAGTTTTTCACGCCGGCCAACGCGGTTTTCCAGCGGCGGCAGCATCTTCGCCCGGAACGGTTCGCGGTTGGTGCCGCTGACCAGCAATTTCACCACGGCTTCATACTGCTCCAAGTCGGCTAATGCCGTGGCC
>Ga0316231_1003322_pt1 | contig 14312 bp, 11 predicted proteins | sample TBH18027metaG_FD_206002 | JGI IMG/M metagenome (GOLD analysis project Ga0316231, IMG submission 206002) | Freshwater microbial communities from Trout Bog Lake, Wisconsin, USA - TBH18027 | ecosystem: Environmental > Aquatic > Freshwater > Lake > Hypolimnion/Profundal zone | place: USA: Wisconsin...
CTTCTGCCGGTCTACGACAAGCCGACCATTTACTACCCTCTGTCGGTGCTGATGCTCGCCGGCATCCGTGAAATCTTGTTTATCAGCACACCCCGCGATCTGCCGCGTATCCGCGATCTGTTTGGTGACGGCGCGCAACTGGGTTTGTCCCTTAGCTATACCGAACAGCCCCAGCCCAACGGCATCGCACAGGCCTTCGTGCTGGGCGCCAAGTTTGTCGGCGCTTCGCCCGTCTGTCTGATCCTCGGCGACAACCTTTTCTACGGGCACGATTTGAGCGACATGCTGGAGGATTCTGCCCGCTTGACCACCGGGGCTAGGGTCTTCGCCTATCAGGTCCGCGATCCCGAACGCTACGGCGTCGTCGAATTCGATCAGAATCTGCGGGCCCTGAGCATCGAGGAAAAACCTGCCAAGCCCAAGAGCAACTGGGCCGTGACCGGCCTTTACTTCTACGATTCCTCGGTGGTCCAGATAGCCGCCGCTCTCAAGCCCTCGGCCCGCGGCGAGTATGAGATCACCGACGTCAATCGCGCGTATTTGGAGCGTGGAACCCTCCATGTGCAGCCCATGGGACGCGGCATCGCGTGGCTCGATACCGGAACCTACGATTCCCTGCTCTCCAGTTCCATCTTTGTTCAGACCCTGGAAGAACGCCAGGGCCTCAAAGTGGCCTGCATCGAGGAGATCGCCTTCGCCAAGAAATTCATCGACGCCGCCCAGTTGCGCCGCCTTGCCGACCCGGCCGGCAAGAGTGAGTACGGCGCCTATTTACGCCGCGTCCTCAAGGATGCCGGCCAGGCATGAAGAGCTTATGCGTTCAGGCGCTTGGCCGCCAACGCCCAGGCTCGAACGAGGTTCATCCATGAGAACAATCCTGGTTACTGGCGCCGCCGGTTTTATCGGCTCCAATTTTGTCCGCATGCTCCTCCAGCGCGGCGAAAGTTTTAAGCTCGTCGCCTTCGACAAACTCACCTACGCCGGCAACCTCGCCAACCTCTCTGACCTGTTGTCGGACCAGCGCCTTGTTTTCGTCAAGGGCGACATCTGCGACGTCAAACAGGTGGAGGCCGTCTGCCGTCAGCATGGCGTCGGCGAAATCGTCCATTTCGCCGCCGAAAGCCACGTCGATCGCAGCATCATATCTTCCGGCCCGTTTATCCAGACCAATGTCGTCGGCACCCAGGTACTGCTGGATGCCGCCCGAGCTATCGGCATGCAGAAGTTTCTCCAGGTTAGCACCGACGAGGTCTATGGCACCCTCCAGGAGGACCGCCCCGATCTCAAGTTCACCGAAGAGACGCCCTTGGCTCCCAACAGTCCCTACAGCGCCAGCAAGGCTGCCGGCGACTGCCTGGTGCGATCATATTATCATACCTTCGGCATGCCTGTCCTCACTACCCGCTGCTCCAACAACTACGGGCCTTATCATTTCCCAGAAAAACTCATACCCTTGTTCGTTACCAACCTCATGGAAGGCAAGAAAGTTCCTCTCTATGGCGACGGCATGAACGTCCGCGACTGGCTCTATGTCGAAGACCACTGCGATGCCATCTGGACGGTGCTGAACAAGGGCCGCTTGGGCGAGGTGTACAACATCGGCGGGAACAACGAGATCACCAATCGCATCATCACCGAGACCATCCTGAGCCAGATGAACAAGCCCTGGGACCAGTTTGTGCAGTATGTCAAGGATCGCCCCGGCCACGACCGGCGCTACGCCATTGACGCCTCCAAGATCAAACGCGAGCTGGGTTGGGAGCCCCAACACCGATTCTCCGATGCCATCCGCACCACCATCCAGTGGTACGCTCAAAACGAACTCTGGTGGCGCGCCGTCAAGAGCGGCGAATATCTCAAATATTATGAAACCCAGTATGCCGGTCGCTAGCCTGCGATAACCCATGGATCATTACCGTTCAATTGTCATCACCGGCGGCAAAGGGATGCTGGCCCATGCCCTGGCTGACCAACTGCGCCAGCGCGGCCTTCCCTTCGCCGCAGTTGACGTGGATGTGGCCGACATCACCAAGCCCGCGGATGTAGCCCGTCTTTTCGCGGATAAACATCCGACTCTTCTCATCAACTGTGCGGCCTACACGGCGGTGGACCTGTGTGAAGCGCAACGCGAAAAGGCCAACAGCATCAATGGCGATGCCGTGGCGTTATTGTCTGAATGCTGCCGTCAATACAATACTAAGCTCGTACACTACAGCACGGATTTTGTGTTCGATGGCCAAAGCAACGTGCCTTACAAACCTACTGATCCTCCCCATCCCATTTCCGCCTACGGAATATCCAAGTTGTTTGGAGAACAGAAGATACAGGAAATCAATACGCCGGGTTGGCTCATTATCCGCACCGCGTGGTTGTACGGAAGACATGGTAACTCTTTTCCGCGGACCATCCTGAAACTGGCCAAGTCAGGACGGCCTATGCGGGTAGTCAATGATCAGACCGGATGCCCGACCTACACCGTCGATCTGGCGGCGGCAACTTTCGACCTCATTGCCGCCGACGCCGCCGGCATTTTTCACGTAACTAATTCTTCCGCAACGACTTGGTACGATTTCGCGGCGGCAACGCTCAAGCTCTTTGCAACCGCGGCTGAGCTAGTGCCAGTAACCACTGAACAGTGGTTATTGGAGCGGCCCAATCAGGCGCGAAGGCCGGCCTATAGCGTGCTGGATAATTCGCACTGCAAGCGCGTGATTGGCAGAGTTCTGCGACCGTGGCAGGAAGCCCTGGCTGATTACCGCGCAACTTTTGCAACTGGGGCGGAATACTTATAACCCGCTTGCTCCATCTCCCTTGATCATTTGATAAATCTGTCGAGCCCGGCATGTTTTGCGCGTTCGCACCAGGCGCGCGGGGTGCTATGTTCAGAGCATCTGCCCGATGTGCCGTGCAGTGAGACAAGTGCGTCAATAATGCATTTTACTTGCCAATGGCAAGGACAGGCGATTCATGAAAGCGGTTGTGTTGGCTGGCGGTCAGGAGTTCGGGCAGTGCCCGCTCTCCCGGCAATTACCCAGAGCCCTCTGGCCCCTGGTTGATCGGCCGTTAATTGAGCACGTGTTGGCGGCCCTTCGCAAGGCCGGCATCGGTCAGATGGCCATTAGCGCCAATGGTCGCACCCATACCATCGCCGCCCACCTGGCCTACAGAAGAACTCCGGACATTGCGATTCACTACAGCGAAGACGCCATGCCCCGCGGCGCCGCCGGCTGCATCAAGGACTGCCAGGCATGGCTCGGCAACGACAGCTTCCTGGTCGTTCATGGCGCCAGCCTTTTATTGGACATCGATTTCGAACAACTGGTCGTCGAACACAGAAAGAGCGGCGCCGTCGTCACGGTTGCCGCCAACACCGACAATACCGGCTCCGGGGATAGCGACCACCTCGACCTCAAGCCCGCCGGCCTCTACGTCTGCCAGAGCGACGTCTTCCCGTTTATCAAGACCCGCGGCTACCAGGACATGAAGGAGCAACTCATTCCCAGGCTTACGGAGGCTGGACTCAAGGTGCAGGCCGTGCCCATAAGCGGGCGCATAGTTCCCATTATCAACGAGGAAGCCTATCTCAATGCCATGGTCGATCTGCTCAACAATACCCAGCGACGCCAGGCTTTTGTCGCCCACCTGCCCGACCGATCGCCCGGCATCTGGATCGATCCCACCGCCGAGGTGGACCCGCAGTCCCGCGTGGTGGGTCCCGTCTATGTCGGTCCCGGCGCCAGGCTGGCGGCCCAGTCCGTAATCATCGGGCCCGCCGTCATTGGCGCCAATTGCCAGGTCGCTTCCGAAGCGGTGATCCATGAATCAATTCTCTGGCATGATGCCAAGGTCGGGCGCGGGGCCATGGTGGCGCAGGCGGTTGTAGCCGCCCGGGCCACGGTCAATGCCGGCGTGGAGGTCCAAGGTTCCATAGTTCTTGACACCACGTTGAGTTCCGCGGAACGCCAGAGTCTTACCAGCAGCACGGACCTCCTGCCCGTCGAATTGGACGGACGGGGCTGGTGGAGCCGCATGTGGAATGGCCAGAGCGCCAACGCTTGAAAACGCCGGAGAAGTGGACGGTCGAAGAGACCGGTATGATTTATGAGTGATCATCGCGCCATCCAACCATATCAGATCCCTGTGCCTGCGGGCGTCATGGCGCCGCAGGGGTCGGCGGTGATTCAGGTCATCGACATGCCAGGTGGCGGCGAACTTGCCTACGCTGGCGGCGGGCCGCATTCCCGCAAGCCCGGCGGCGTCAACATTCTGGCTGCGGTGTTGCGCCGCTGGTGGCTGGTGGCCCTGGTGACGGTAATCGTCGGCGCCGCCGGGCTTTTGGCCGGCGACAAGTTCGTCAAGCCTGTCTGGGAGGGCCACGCCAAACTCAGCTACCACGACTTCAATCTGGACTCCAATAACAAGGGGCCAATCAAGGCCATCGTCGGTCGCGCCGAGAACCTCCTGTGCGATCGCGATATTGCGCTTTTGGCGGCCCATGATGCCGATCTTCAGGCCGCGTTCCCCAGAGAGCTCAAGGATCGCGACCTCAAAGATCCGGTGGTGCAGAATGAAGTCGTCGCCTTCCTTAAAACCATTGGCGTCGATGTAAGCGAACCCACGCCTGGAGGCGAGGTGGTGGAACTCATTGCTGTGCGCCCGGCCGCCAACGAAGCCCGGGCCACTGCCGACGCCTTCGCCAAGGCCTTCGTCCAGTATTGCAAGGATGCCGCCGGCCGCCAGAGCGCCAAAAACCGCTCCGACATCGAGGCGGCCGTCAAAGAGGACGCCGAACAGTACGCCAGTCTCAACGACGCCATCACCCATCTCAAGGTCGATAACAACTTTGACCAGGAACTTCAGAAAAATCAGGACGCCACCAAGGCCCTGACGGCCCAGCGCGCCAAGCTTGAGGAAGCCCGCATCCAGAAACTCGTGGCCGAACGCGCCCTGATAAATCTTCAGGACCAGGCCACCATCAATCCCAAAGACGAGATCGAACGCCAGCGGATGATCGCCGACGAAAAGGCCAAGGACGGCATCCTCCAGACCTATAGTAACCAGTTGCTAGTGGCCATCTCCGACTACGAAAAACTCATCGGAGATGGCAGGAAGCAGGAGCACCCGCAGGTTAAGGCCGCCTCCGACCAGATCGAGCGATTGAAAGCCAGGATCACCGAGCGCGATACGGAAATCAGCGCCAAGATCGACGCCAAGATATTCGCCGCCCAGAAGCTTCAGGGCCGCTTGAGCGTCGCCGAAGCTACCGACAAAGTGAACGCTGCCGAGGCTCTAATCAAGTTCTACGACGCGGAGATCGCCAAGGCCACCGATGAGGCGCGCCGCCTCACCATCGTTAAGCTCCAACTTGAAGACCTCACCCACAATCTGGCCATCGTCGAGCAGCATCGCCACGACGATGAAGTCCTCATGACCCAACTCCGCGAGGATCTGCTCCGCCATCCCGTGGACAAGTCCTTCGAGATTTCGGCCACCGCCATTCCCCAACTCAAGGACGACAAGACCATCAAGGTCAAGGCCGCCGGCATAGTAGGGGGGTTGTTCCTGGGCATTCTCCTGGCCCTGCTGGTCGACAAATTCGACAAACGGCTGCGCGATCCCCGCGATATCGAACCCATGCTCGGCGCCCCGCTCCTGGGCGCCATACCTCATATCCAGGAAATCAAGCGCATCAAGGGTGACCAGGCCCGCAACCTCATTGCCGAGGAATTCCGCATCATCCGCACCCAGGTGCTCTTCGGCAATCCCAACCTCAACTATAAGACCATCGCCATTACCAGTCCCGCCCCCGGCGACGGCAAAACGTCCCTGGCCGTCAATCTGGCCATCGCCATTGCCAAGGCCGGTCGCCGCACCCTGTTGATCGATTGCGACCTCCGCAAGCCGGACGTGCATCGCGTCTTCAATATTCCCGATTCCCCCGGCCTGGCGGAATTGATCCAGGGCAGCCACGAGCCCGCCGCCGTCATTCGCAAGAGCGAGATTGACGCCCTGGACATTCTCGCCGCCGGAGCGTTCAGCGCCCGTCCCAGCGAACTGCTCAGCCGGCCGGAACTCAAGAGCGTACTGGCCGCCCTGGCTGGTAGCTACGACCACATCGTGCTGGATACCGCCCCCATCCTGCCGGTGAGCGACACCCACGTCATCGTGGGCCTCGTCGACGGCGTGATCTGCAGTTTCAATGCCGAGGTGGATCGCGACACCGTGGCCATGTGCCAGGAAATCCTTCGTCGCAGCCGGGCCAACGTGATCGGGTCGGTGATGAACCAGGTCAAATACCGCCAGAGCGGCAGCTACCACCGCGGCAAGAGCGCCTACAACAGCTATTACAACAGCACTCGCGCCCCGCGCGGTAGTGCCCCCGAAAGCCCGGAAGCCGTCGCCGTACCCACCCTCGTTAGACCGAAATAATCGGGCATGAACGCAGAAAGCCTATGTCGACGATCATCGTCAATTCCGCTTCGCTTTCGGCTCTGAACTCGTCGGTGGCGGTTCCCGCACCCCGTGCCCAGTCCATCCAGGCGCCCCAACGCGCCGCTCGGCGCGGCCAACACCAGGCCATTGTGGTGGTGGAACGCCGCCTGGGGCGCCTTTCCGATCTCCGAGGCCATGCCTCCGTATCCGGCTGGCATTGGGTTCTGGGCAACTGTCGCGTCGGCGACCTCTTCGACCAGCTTCTGGCCGATGCCGATCTTACCTGGTGCAGCCTGGTTGTGCCCCGGGAACAGCAGGCGGCCTTTGCTCTTTTGGCCGCGCCTCTGGCCGCCAGTGAGGCCCTGGGTCTTTACGATGAAGAATTGCGTCTCAGTAAGGCCAATCTGACCGCCGGCCCCTGCGATGGCGAGCCATTCTACCTCATCTTCAACGGGCATGGTTTTCCCGTTTGTGATCTGCGCGATGCCATCGCTATCCATCGCCAGAATCACTGCGATGCCACCTTAATCGATTTTCCACGCGCCCAGCGGCGCGGTTATGACGAGAAAATTCAGATGGATGCCGAGGGGCGGGTGCGCCGCGTCAGCCGTTCTTATGAGGTGCGCGATGATTCCCTTCAGGTCCAAAGGGACTGGCCCGTCATCACGGTGCTATCCGGCCTGGCGATGAAGGTCCTGCTGGACGTAGCTCTGCCGGAACGCATAAGCCAATGGCCCGCGGCCCTGCTTCGTTCCGGGCTGGTTGTGCGCGGCAGCACCATCCCCGGCCGCGTTTTCAGCCTTCACGATCGCGAGCATCTTTATGAACTGAACGAGGCCGTGCTCCGCCAGCGTCCGCAATGGCTGGCCGCTGCCGGCGGCCTCATTGATAATGGCCGCCACGTCTGGGTGGGCCGCAACGTACGCATCGATCCCACTGCCAACTTGCTGGGCCCCATCGCCATCGGCGACGATGTGGAGATTGGTCCGGGGGCGGTGATCGCCGGACCCGCCACCATTGGTCACGGTTGCCGGATCGGGGCGGGCATGATCATCAAGCGTTCGGTCCTGCTGCCCAACGCCACCCTGGCCGGGGGCGCCTTCAATGGCCGCGCCTTGTCGCATGCCATAGTGCCGGGCGGCGGGCCAGGGGTTGTCCAGACTATCGGGCAACGCGGCGAACTTCAGCTTCAGGCGTGCAGCATCGACCGGCACATTCACCTGGAGTCGGTGCTGGAAAATCCCTCCACCCCGGCTCTCACGCCTTTCGTTTTTGGCATCTTCCGTTTCACCAAGCGTTTCGTGGACATCGTTGGCTCCCTGGTCGCCCTGATTCTGACCGTTCCCTTTTATCCCTTCGTCGCCCTGGCCATCAAGCTCAACTCGCCAGGCCCGATTTTCTATGGCCATACCCGCCAGGGCATGAACGGCAGAAATTTTGCCTGCTTCAAGTTCCGCACCATGATCGTTCATGCCGAGGAGATGAAACGCAAGCTCATTACCCGCAACGAAGTGGATGGTCCCCAGTTCAAGATGCGGGATGATCCGCGCATATTTTTTGTCGGGCGCATCCTCCGACGGCTGAATATCGATGAATTTCCCCAGTTTTTCAACGTGTTGTTGGGCCAGATGAGCCTCGTTGGCCCCCGGCCCAGCCCCGAGCGCGAGAACCAATTGTGCCCCGCCTGGCGCGAGGCGCGTCTAAGCGTTCGTCCCGGCATCACCGGGCTCTGGCAGGTCATGCGCGGCCGCGACCGTGGCGAGACCGATTTCCAGGAATGGATTTATTACGACATTCAATATGTGAAAAAGCAATCGTTCTGGCTCGATACGAAGATTGTGCTCAAGACGTTCATCGTGGCCCTCGGTAGCGGTGAGTGATCGGTTTTCTTTCCCGGATGATATGCGGCCCTTTGCCCATTTGTTCCTGTTGGTTGTTACGCCGTGCCTGGCCTTCGGCTGCGCTTCTGGCAAGGCATCGTCTTCGGCCGCCGATGGCGCCAACGGCTCGATCAACGCCTGGCTTGAAGCCCACGAAGATCGCGCCGTCCCCGGGGTCTACCGCGTGGGGCCGCCTGACAAGCTCAAGATCCTCGCTCCCAGGATCAAGGAGATCAACGGCTGCATCTGCCAGGTCCGCTCCGACGGCATTATCGCCGTTAATCTCATCGGCGAGGTGAAGGTGTCCGGTCTGACCCCGGCTGAAATTGCCGACCTGTTGGCCCAGAAACTGGCCGCTTATTACCAGAAGGATGCCTTGGACATCGCGGTGCAGATCGCCGAGTTCAAGAGCAAGGTTCTTTTCGTCATCGGGCAGGTTGTCGCCGGCGGTCCCAAGCCCTATACGGGCAACGATACCGTCATCAATGTCCTGGCTGAGGCCAAACTTAATGGCAGCGCCTGGCCCCAGAAGGTGGTAATTGTCCGTGCCAATGAGGATCCCCACGTGCGCCAGCGCGTGACCGTGGATGTCGAGGAGATGTTTGAAACAGGCAGCACCACTCAGAACTTCCTGCTGGAGGAAGGCGATGTGGTTTACATTCCCGCCAGTCCGCTGGCCAAGGCCGGCCTGGTCTTCCGGCAGGTTATTTACCCGCTCATCCCCGTCAGCAATCTGGCGATGATGGCGGCGGGGCTATAGCTCGAAAGGTCGCCGTCGTGAAGAAATCAACGCTCTCCATAGGGTTTATGCTCATGCTGTTCGTGTTGTCGGCGGTTCCCGCCGGCTGTACCCAGGAACGCAGCAGCACCGGCAATGCTGTCAAGGTCTTTGTGACCGCTCCTAAAGAGGTGAATCCGCCGACTCTGGAGTATATCATCGGCCCTCCCGATGAGATCAGCGTTCATGCCCCCAATATCAAGGAAATCGACAACTCCAAGCAGGAGGTCCGCTCCGATGGCAGGATTTCCCTCAATCTTCTGGGCGAAGTCCGCGTCGCCGGCTTGACTCCGGAGAAGGCCTGCGATCTTCTCAAGCAGATCGCCGAGAAGTACTACGTAAACCCCGATATCAAAATTGAAGTGGTCGCCAAGAGCAAATTCTATAGCATTACCGGTCGCGGCGTCCTCAACCAGGGCAAGCGGCCCTTCACCGGCAACGATACCGTGCTCAAGGCCATCGCCGAGGCCGGCTTCAATTTCGAGACCGGCTGGCCGGAGCAGGTCTGGCTCAGCCGTCCACCCAAGAACGGCAACGATAAGGCGACGGTGGTTGTCGATTTCGAGCACATGGCCGAGACCGGCGACCTCGCCCAGAACTACATCCTTGAGGAAGGCGACATCATCATGATTCCCGATACGCCTTTGTCCTCCCTGAACCATAAATTGGAACTCCTGCTTGGCCCGGTCACCGGCGTCGGCGCCGCTGCCGGTTCTGGCAGTGCCATCGTGAAGCCAGGCGGGTAATAAGTATCGATCTCAAGAGCCAGCGGAGGGCATTGGTTTCGGAGATCGATTTTAAGTAATCACCATCGAGTGGCGCGCACAAAAAAGCCGACCCGGGCAAGGTCGGCTTCGAATGGAGCTGGTGGAAGGTTCTTTGGGTTGTGGACAAAAGAACCCACCACATCGTTGGGGAAGAATGGACTGCCTTTATGGTCTACAGCTTGACCATAAGCTCCTTATTTTCATGTAGGCTGTCTCTCATTACGCCAAGCATTTGTAACAACGGCTATGCCACTTACTGTAAATGCGTTATTTTTTATGTGGTTGCGGTCTAGATTAGGTTCTAAGTTTAGGGTTAACAATAACTTATTAGTCTTATGTTTTGTCTTATCCATGGCATTTGTCATAGTGATGATCATTTTTGACAGCGACATAATGGCCATGTTGTTGTACTGCGACATGTCTTGTTTGGTGATTGGTCATGCGGCGGCCCCATCTTTCCATGATGCCCTTTACCGTTCCGGGCGTGGTGTCCATTTTTCTTGCACCGCCACACACCGCAGCCGATAATCTTCAAATAAACAATTGCTACCCGAAGGAGCCCCCATGTCCGATATCCGTCCCACTCACGGCGACAGTTCATGGTTTGTCAACGACCGCTTCGGTCTGTTCATCCATTGGGGCCTGTACGCACTGCCGGCCCGTCACGAATGGGTCCGGCACAATGAACAGATTTCCGATGAGAAATACGAACTCTATTTTCGCCATTTCGACCCGGACCTGTACGACCCCAAGCTCTGGGCTGACGCCGCCGCCGGGGCGGGGATGAAATACTTCGTCATCACCACCAAACACCATGAGGGTTTTTGTCTGTGGGATAGCAAACTCACCGATTACAAGGCTCCCAACACGCCCGCCGGTCGCGACCTGCTGCGCCCCATGGTCGACGCCTTCCGCGCCCGCGGTATGCGCACCGGGTTCTATCATTCGCTGATCGACTGGCATCATCCTCAGTACGTCATCGATCCGCATATTGGCCCCTATCGCGCCCGCCCTGACCGCGCCAAGCTCAACGAGGGCCGCAACCAGGCCGAATACGCCCAATACCTCCATGGCCAGGTCCACGAGTTGCTCACCGAATTTGGCGGCGTGGATGTGTTATGGTTTGATTTCAGCTATCCCGATAAACCCGGGGGCAAAGGTCGCGATGATTGGCACAGCGAGAAGCTCCACGCCATGATCCGCCGCCTCCAGCCGCACATTTTGCTTAACGATCGCATGGACCTGCCCGATACGTGGGACTTCAAAACTCCCGAACAGTCCCAGCCGCGCCAGTGGGTGCGGGTCAACGGCCAGCGGGTGGTCTGGGAGGCCTGCCAGACTTTCAGCGGTTCCTGGGGCTATCACCGCGATGAGGCGAGTTGGCGCAGCGTCGAGGAATTGCTCGGGACGCTCATCGACTGCGTTAGCAAGGGCGGCAATCTGCTCCTCAATGTTGGTCCCACCGGTCGGGGCGAATTTGACGAGCGTGCCCTCTCCCGTCTGGGCGGTATCGGCGCTTGGATGCGCCGCCACGGTCGTTCGATCTACGGCTGCACCGCCGCGCCCGATGATCTTGCCACGCCTCAGGATTGCCGTCTGACCTGGAACCCCATCACGCGCAGGCTCTACGTTCACCTGCTGGCCTGGCCTTATAAGCACTTGCACTTGCCCGGTCTGGCTGGACGCGTTGAGTATGCCCAGTTGCTTAACGATGCCTCCGAACTGTGCCTCTGCCAGCCCGATCCTCTTCCGGTCATGCACGCCGGTGATATTCCCGCCGGCCCGCCCGCCTTGACGGTCAAATTGCCCATCCAGAAGCCCAATGTTGCCGTGCCGGTTATCGAGTTGTTTATGAAATGAGGCCCACCGGCCCCGGCTGCCGGAAATTATCTCTGCCGCCGGCGGTTTGCGGCGCCGTTTGCCAGGCGTGTTGAGTTAGGATGACTGGCTCCGGGCATGCTCCGCTGGCGGCCTTGTCGTCCACCGGCGCTTCATCCATCCATGCCATCGACGACATCCCATTGCCGATTCCATGTTGCCGTCGGCGCCACCGGCAGGCCGGCGCGGGGGCCGAAACTGTAGAAGCCGTTGCATACCAGAGGACCGCGGTCAATCAAGATCGCTTCCTCGTCGCCGTCCTTGATCTTCGTTTGCCAGTTGCGCAGGTCTTGGCACATGCGATAAGTCAGAATTTCGTGATAGGGATCGTCTTTGGTGTCCTGGGGTGTCAGCGGCGACCAGAGGTAGTCGGCGCCGGCGTAGATTCCGACCAATTGCTCGGCAATGTCATTGCCATTCCACTGGCAGAGGGTGATGCCCAGCACGTTGGGCACCTCCGCAGCCAGACGGCTCCAGATGCGCGTGGACAGAAAATGGGCGCCCATCTGGCCCAGACCCGTACCCGATCCGCAAACCAGACGCGGCTTGCCTTGGCCGCCGAGTCTTTGCAGCTTTCCCTTGATGTCCTGCTCGTTGCGTTGGAGGTATCGCCACGGATGCAGGACCAGTTTGTTGCTCAGCCGCTTGGGAATGGCCCTGCCTTTATGGTCCGCCCACATGTGCATGGTGAGGCGTTTGCCGTGTTTCCTGGCGGCCTTCTGAACAATATCGTACAGCTTTTCGACAAGATTTTCCGGCGAATACCTGGCGCGATCCTGTGGAGGCACCGAAGGCAGTAGCGCCCAGATCGCCTCATCCAATCCCACGTGAACATGGCACTCTGGTTCCAGAACGGCGACAACTTCGTCGAAAACTTTCTCGAAAAATGCGAACAGTTCCGGGCCGATGCCAAAACTGGAACCGGCGAACATTCCCGCGCCGCCTCTGAGGTGCGGATAGTGAAAGGCGAACGAGCCAGCATGCCCCCAGCATTCAATTTCGGGCATTATGGTGACGTGATACCCGCGCGCGTAGCGTATCAAATCGCGCAGTTGCCCCAGAGTGATTGCTTGCGGGTTTTCGCTGCCCAGGGGAAGCCTGGCCAAACGCAGGCCATTAAGCTGGTCGTCGTTGAGGTGCAGATGCAGCACGTTCATCTTCAACCGTGCCAGGATGCGGATCATCCGTTTGAGTAGCGGCAGCCGGAAGACGCTGCGCCCCATATCCACCATGTAGCTGCGCCATCGGTAGTGTGGCCAATCCTCAATTGTCAGTTCCGGCCAGCTTTTAGACGGTCCCATGACCGCCAACTGCAATAGCGTCTGGGTGCCGTAAAACAGTCCGGCCGCATCAGCGCCGGTGATAACCGTCTGTTTGGGGCCGATCTCCAGCCGGTAACCCTCCGGCCGTAGACCGGCGCTCCGCAGTCGCAGGCGAATGGAGTACGGCGCAGTCGCCGTCACCCGGATATTGGCCAAGGTCCGCAGATCCTTGGTCAGCATTCCCGCGGCGGTGGAACCAGACGCTTGGGGGATGACGCGCACGCTGGCGGGGCGGAGGAAGCGTTTTTTGCCCTCAAGGACATTTTGCGGGCAGGGGACCAGAAATGACAGATCCATGGAGGTATCGGCGACCGCCTTGTTGTTAGTTTTCATCATTCCCAATTGTATCTGAAGGCTCGGCGAAGCGTTATAGACGACAATAGCGAGGCATAACGGCACGCGCGTTTTATGGCAGTGCCACAGCACAGAGTATTATGTACAACCGCCGCCATTTTTGACGGGATACGGCTGCGCAGCAGGCGCTTACTGGGCAGCGCGGACTTTTTGTGCTTGCCGGGAGGGGTGTGCCGCTATAGGATGCAGAAGTCATGTGCCAGGCGTTGTTGTGCCCCGATTTCGGGGGCGATCGGTTTCGACCGGATGGCGACGATGGCGGTGGCATGCCGAGGACGCTCGTTGGCCTCGTAAAACACCGAGCACATTTTAACTGCCAACAATGATGTTGCAGGCCGGGTCGGCTTTGCCGCACCGGTAACCATGGCTGCCTGATAACGGGCAACCTCAGCACGGCGTGAAGCTCACGGCACACCGGCTGCAAAAAGTGAGCTGGCTGCCGGATTCGGCCGTTGGTCCGGTGGTGAGATAAAGACAGCTGGGAAAGCGCGTAGATTGTCGGCGACCGCCGGGCTTTCCGAGATTAAACCACCGACTAAGCATGTAGAGGCCGCTATTGGAGTTATCTTGGGACGGGGGTTCAATTCCCCCCGCCTCCACTATTCGTGGAAAGCCAAGTGCTGGTAAAATCAGCACTTGGCTTTTTTCGATACACCTTTGGTCATAAGTATCAGATTCTGTAGCAAAATTCCCCTCCGTATGGCGTGTGCGCAACCGGTTGCTATGATCGCCGCAATGCGTGCTCGTAGGCGTATGTGGCCCTGGCGGCGGAGCCGATTGCATGACTGAAACCCTATCCATCTTGCCAGAGCCGCCAACCAGCGCCGGCTGTAAACCCCATGCACGATCCACGGCCCGGCGCATCGGCCCGTGGCTGGCCCTGGCGGCCATCATGGTGCTT
>Ga0316231_1003324_pt1 | contig 14310 bp, 14 predicted proteins | sample TBH18027metaG_FD_206002 | JGI IMG/M metagenome (GOLD analysis project Ga0316231, IMG submission 206002) | Freshwater microbial communities from Trout Bog Lake, Wisconsin, USA - TBH18027 | ecosystem: Environmental > Aquatic > Freshwater > Lake > Hypolimnion/Profundal zone | place: USA: Wisconsin...
TAATGATCAATGATAATGTCCGTGGTCGCCCCATAAGCAGTCGCAAGAAGACTCACAGGGAATATCTCTCGCCATCTTTTCTTATCAGCAAATATGAGCCAAACCAACCATTCGGCGGCGAACCTAATAATCCAGAACATGACTACCTCCAAGAAGGTCATCCGTATGGGGTTATTGTTAGCAAATACCTTCAATCCATGCGGTGACAGTGGTGCGTTTTATCGACGAAAAATATGACCTCCTAGGATGCGTTTTAAGCCATTTTATTTTAGGGGCTGGTACGTGCGCACCTAGGGCAATCTAGACCAATTCAATCCATGCGAGAATGATCATCAAACGTCCACAGAAAATGCGCCAGCGTTTTCATCCATCAGTAGGTTAACAGTACCCGCAAGTCGCATAACATCTCTTATGTCTAAGTAAACGGAGCAGGTTTGGCGTGAAAATTGCGGTTGTGTTTTCCTTTGCAATTTTTATGACAGAGCCTGCGTTTCAATCAAGGCACATAAAAATGTGGTCTCTCAAGCGTTTAGTTAACATAATAGATATTATCGGACGTTAAAAATGACTGTTAGAGGAGTCGGGTGAGTTAGTGTTTTTAGCATACTTATTCTGGCAGCGCAAAATTGGTTTGTTTTGCGTTGCCATTTTATATCAAGCACCCTCTTTCGCGAACCTCGTCACCTTGTGCGACGCCGTCATATATACTATAAACCCTGTCGGACGTTCTACGATTCAATCGTTGAATTGTTTTTTTATTGATTGTCATTTTCAAGTGGATTATTGTTCTGTAGCTGTCCTAATATTTTTGCTAAAGAATTAGCAGTATTTTTCGCGCAAAACCTTAAGGATAATTTGTTCAAAGATAAATATCCATAAAAAGGAAAAAAATGTGCGATTTATGCATTGAATAAAAGGCCAGCTAGAAAGCATATCCAACCTATGCTCTCTAGCTGGCCCTATCTGCTCCTACTAGGTATAGTCAGCGGTTACGCTATCTCTAGTCTCGATTTTTAAGACTATACATCGCGCTATCTGCGATGGTAATCAGGTCATCTAAGTTCCTTGTGTCGTCAGGATAAACGGCGAACCCAACTGAAATAGAGACTTCCACCTGTAACTTTTCGGATAGTTCGCGTAATCCATTTTTGAATCGAGTAACAATGATATTAATTTCTTTCTTATCAGCATATGGCGCAATAATTAAAAACTCATCTCCGCCCCACCGGGCAATAATATCGCTTTTCCTTACGCTAGTTGAAAGAATGGCTGATAAATTTTGTAATACTATATCCCCTTTTTTATGTCCAAACTTATCATTTATGGCCTTAAAACTATTGCAATCTAAAATAGCTATACTTAGTTTTGAGTTGCTTCTATCCATTTGCGCAACAAGAATCGGAAGAACATTATTAATGAATCTGCGATTATATAACCCTGTTAAAACGTCTTTCTCCGAGTAGTATTTTGCTTTGTCATATTGCTTACCAAGCAACCAGGCGATAATGAAACAAATGATTGCTAAGAAAGGCGGAGTTGTAAGCGGATAATTTACATTATAATAGGCCCATATCCTTATAAGTAAGAACACTATCACAGTCAATGTTAACGCAGTTATTCGCCCAGTATATCTCATATGTTCACCCTCAAAGCCCTGTTTTTAATGTTTTTGACTGAGCAGTATACGTCATAAACCAGATCAAACAGTGAACTATTGCGAGGCCGGTGATACTAACGAACAGTGTTTGATGCAATCCGTAGTTTTGCTTTATGTAACTTGAAAAAAATATGCCCCAAATGCTTCCAACTGCACCAGCCGCCATATAAAAACTCATTAATTTCGAGGAAACATGATTAATCTGCATAATTCCGTAGGACACAAGCAGAGCGAACATACTTGAAAAGCTTCCTCCGACAATAGCTATGAATAAATAAACATATTCGACTCTGTCACCCCACGCTAAGAATACGGAAAGGGCCAGAATGCCTGAAAATGAAATGATCAGTATATAGTGGTTTGCGGCGATGAATTTTGTAACGATTCCCGATAACAGCCTGCCAATCGCCACGAAGGTCCAAAAGATGGATAACGTGAAGCTTGCAGCACCCAAATCCAATCCTACGATTACATTCGTATAGGTCACTATCCAGTAAGAAACTACACTTTCAGCCGAGACATAGCAGAAAATAGCTGCTGCACTCATGAAGACGCCGGCGTTCCATCTTTCTTCGCACGCTGAAGCTTGTTTTGCTCCCCCTTTTATAGAGCTGAAATCAAGTTGGCTTGCAAACAATAGCAATAATGCGATCATGCAAATCGTGCTCAGGTAAATACCTTCCCATCTGATATGCTGTCGCAGTGCCAACCCGGCCAGGAAAGGAGCGATCAAAGAACCCAGGCTAAAGCAAAAGCTGACATAACTTAATTTCGAACTTCGCTCTTTGCCTTGGTACAATGCAGCTGTACTATAATAAGCGATGGAGTATGTTATACCTACGTTTACACCATAAAAAAACATAAACACCGCGAAAATAAGTAGCGATGATATGCTTGTTGCGCCTATTATGGAGATCAACATGCCTAATAACGAATAGATGAGTTCGTTCTTTATATTTATCTTATCAAGTATGTATCCATTAAGAAATATTGCTAAACTATACCCGACAGTAAATAAGGTGAACACATAGCCGATTCGATAAGTATCCACCTGAAATTCTTTCGCCACTTCGGGGGTTATGACTCCAGCCAAGCTCAGCGTCGATCCAACTGACACGATAATAAGATAAGCTAACAGGGTTAATTTTTTCAGCATTTATTTCTCCTTGGTTCAATGGCAAAGCATTGCATCGATGGCCTTCGGGCCGAGAAATCGCGGAATTACTCCTCCGGCCGACAGATCGTTCCCGCTTGGAAGGCCAACAAGGTTTTAATGAGCACTGTCAAAACCGTAATAAAGCTTAACGCCACCAGCCCTGTGGCCATGTGTGCAAACGGAGCATACCCGGTCATTTTATAGGCCAGGGTTGTGGCAATACTTACGGCACAAACTGGGAATGTGTAAGCCCACCATGTCACAGTGAAGCGCAACCGCCGGAAACGACCTATCTGGCAAGCGAGAACAAGCAACAAAAAGAAGGCCAGATAGATTAGAATGCGGGCAAAATAGTCGAAAGCCCCGGTGAGCTTGGTATAGGATATAAACCCGACAGCCGGGGGCGCCATCAGGATGAACAGAGTCGGCATCATTTTTTCCGGCAGCTCAGGGTGGAAAAGGATACGGTAGAAAATGATCACAAACAGTACCAGCCAAAACACCAGTCCTATGGTGAAGAAGAACCAGGACAGCTCGGTAAAGCCAAGCTCGACCCCAACAATCGGCACCAGTATGTTTCCCACTACAGGCAAAAACCAAACCGGGTTGATGTGGATTATTTCGAAGCTACGGGTTATCCAGCGGGACACGATGGCCAACGTGAGCAGAAAATGCCCCGCTGTTCCGCTGGCCCACATCAAAGCAGCCAAATCGCGGTGATAGTCGATGGTGCCGATGCCCAGCAGCAGCATGCCGATAGTGATAGTGGGAAAAAAGCTGAGACGCACCGGATGATCAAATTCGTCGGCCACATCTGACCGGTGCCAAACCAGTTTGCCGGCATAAATAAAGCCGTTGGCGAAAAACAATACATAGGCGAGCACCAGTAGCGGCAGCCCGGCGATATCGGGCCAGCCCCAAATCTGGCTGTAGCGCTGGCAAGCCAGCGACAGCCCGCAGGTACCCATAACACTGGCGAATAGACCCACAGGATAATGTTTCAGCCACTGCGTGGTACTTACCACAAAATACCTCCTCGAAATAATTGCAACATCTAGTTATATGCGCAATCCTTATGGGACTAAATAGGGGATTTTCCTCAATGCTTCAGATAGTAGGTGTATGATTCTTTGCCATCCCCCGATTAGACCTGTTCTTGGCTTTTATGATTTTACCAACTTCTGTCGATAAACCGTAATGGTCTCTCCGCCCATCCCCCAGTTGTCCACATCTACTTCATCAATTACGACAACCGTTGTTTGGGGCGGTTTTCCTAACACATCCTCCAATAAACGGGTTGCTCCTTTTATCAGTTGCTCTTTTTGCTCCTTTGTCGCGCCTTCTTTGGTAATCTTGATACTAACATAGGGCATATTAGTACCTCCTTTTATTTTTGCACAATATCGTCTTTTTGATATTTCGCAAATAATGACAAAACACCTTTAGAATCTGAAAATTTAAAAGTTGCCGGAAGCAAATCTCCGCCTGTAAGTCAAAACCACAGCCGAAAGAGACTTCCGGCTGTGGTTTTAATCCTTTCAATGCCATGACATCGTCAGCGCTGTGGGGAGCGATATTTTTCCTTTGCAAACTCTTGTACCAGCAGCGCCGGATCCTGGCAGGTCATGGCTTCCGACATGACGCACATACCCTTCGCTCCACTTTCCAATATCTCTTTTACGTTGTTTCTGGCAATCCCCCCAATGGCAAAAACCGGCAGGGCAACCGCCTGGCATACTTGCCGCAAAAAGGACAACCCTTTAGGGGAAATCCCTTGTTTGCAGGCAGTGTCATAAATGTGTCCAGCCACAACGTAGGCAGCCCCCAGGGCCTGGGCCTCTTCGGCTTCAAGAGCCGAGTGGACGGACGCGCTGATAAGCAAGTGATGCTTTTCTTTTTGATAGGCTCGTAAGGCCGGCATCGACAATTGAAGATAGGTTGTCTTCAGTTTTTCGGCGACCTCACCATGTTGGTGGAGGATCAGGCGCACTTTGTAGCAGTCACAGATTTCTTTCACTTTCCGGGCCAGCCGTTCATATGCCGCCGAATCCAGATCCTTTTCCCGCAGCATCACCGCATAGGGCCTTGCCTGCGCCAATTGATCAATGCGCTGCAAGAAATCCCCCTGGCCAAGTTTACGATGGGTCACACAAATCAACATATGCGCGTTACACCCTCACAAAGTCGGTATAAACCGGTTGGAGACCTCTGCTGAGAAGCATCTGATGGACCTCCGGCACACTGCGCGGATCGGCAATCTCTAACTGCTCATCGCCCTTCTCTTCGGCTTTGTGCCCACCAACACCAACGCGAACCCCGGCAGAGATTTTGGTAGCCGCCATGCCGATGACATGGTCGCGAAACCCTGCCCGTTCCCGGGTGGAAATTGTAATTCCCGCAAACGGCATGAACAGCCGATAAGCCAGCATGGTCTGCAATAGCTGTCTTTCGTGGTCGTCATTGGAATTGTTTGTCGCATTGTTGATATAGGGCCGCAAACGGGGAGTCGAGAAGGAAATCTCCGCATGGGGATATTTCTGCTGGAGGAGATGGGCGTGCAGACCAACAGCAAAGGCGTCTTTGCGAAAGTCATCCAGCCCCAGCAGGGCACCAAAGGCTACACCCCGCATTCCTCCTCTCAGAGCCCGCTCATGGGAATGAAAGCGGTACGGAAAAATTCGTTTCGGTCCCCGCAGATGAACCTGCTCATACTTGTCTGTATTGTACGTCTCCTGATAAACACAGACAAAGTCGCTCCCACATTCATGCAAGTACGCATATTCGTCGCTGTTCAGAGGGTAAATCTCGATCCCCACTGTCGAGAAATATCGGGCCGAAAGTTTGACAGCCTCCCCGATATATTCGACCCCGGATTGCTGGCGGGCTTCTCCGGTAAGCAGCAGGATCTCTTTCAGTCCTGTTGCGGCAATCTCTTTCAGCTCTTCTTCGATTTCCTCCAGGGACAACTTTCCCCGGTTGATGCGGTTTTGGCAGTTGAAACCGCAATAGACACAATGATTTTCACAGTAGTTGGAAATATAAAGCGGGGTAAACATCTGAATCGAGTTGCCAAAATGCCTCCGGGTCTCCATAGTGGCTTTCGCTGCCATTTCCTCCAGATAATCCGCTGCCGCAGGCGACAGGACCGCCCGGTAGTCTTCGATGGAAAGCCGTTCTTTTCGAAGTGCTCGCCTTACATCGTCGCCTGTATACCGCTGATAATCGTACGTTTCCACCAAAGCCTGAACTTTTTCCATCATGTCCGAGTCAATGGCTTCCATCCCTTCCCGATACGCCATATGATTTTCCTGGCCGGTCATCATCAGCACTCCTCCAAAAATCCGGTCAAAGGACTGGACGCCTCCGCCCGGGCCTCCAAAACGCGTCCCAGACCGGCCAGATAGGCCGCCCGGCCAGCTTCAACAGCCAGCTTGAAAGCTCGTGCCATTTGGGCTATATTGCCGGCGGTCGCGATAGCCGTATTGCACATCACCGCATCCACCCCCATTTCCATCGCTTCGCAAGCTTGCGATGGCCGGCCGATTCCCGCATCGACAATAAACGGCAGATCGATTTCCTCCACCAGAATGCGGATAAAGTCTTTGGTACACAGGCCCTTGTTGCTGCCGATTGGTGCCCCTAGCGGCATGACCGAAGCCGCCCCTGCGTTGACCAAAGCGCGGGCGACGTTCAGATCCGGATACATGTAGGGCATGACGATAAATCCTTCTTTGGCCAGAATCTCCGTAGCCTTGACGGTTTCGTAGTTATCCGGTAGCAGGTATTTTGAATCATGAATAACCTCCAGTTTGATAAAATCCCCGCAGCCTATTTCTCGTGCCAGCCGGGCAATCCGGACAGCCTCCTGGGCATTTCTGGCACCGGAAGTATTCGGCAAGACTGTGATCCCTTTGGGAATATACTCCAAGATATTCTCCTGTCCGCCGACATTAGCACGGCGCAAGGCAAGGGTCACCATTTCCACCACGCCGTGTTTTATCACTGTCTGGGTCATTTCGAGCGAAAACTTACCTGATCCCAAAATCAAGCGGGACTGAAATTCATGTCCCCCAATCACAAGCTGATCGTTCATGCTAAGCACCTACCTCATATTTCCTCTATTCCCACTAAAAGCCGCAAAATCATATTGGCCTGATGTCCGGCACAAATCTGCACTCTGGGGGCCATAAGCCCTGTGCCGATTCTGGCTCCGTTTTCAAGGTCACCACACACATACAACCGTTCAAGAGGCCGTGTCGTCTTAATCAAATTGGAACTCGAAAATCCCGCCATTCCGGAAGCGGCAACGATGGTAACATCCGGAAGCTTTTCCAGGACCGCATTCACCAGCATAGCCTTGGCATCCGGCTTGTCGAAGGCCTCACAAAGAATATCATAATCGCCGAACAGTTCAGCCACGTTTTCTGCTTCCACCCGTTCCATGCGGGTTTCGATTTGAATGAAAGGATTGATTTCTGCCAATTGGCTTTGCAGCGCCAAGGTTTTCGGCATTCCCAGATGGCGGATGTAGTAGCTTTGCCGATTCAAATTACTGGGCTCGACAATGTCGAAATCGACCAGAAGCAGCTGCCCCACCCCGATTCTTGCAAGCATGACCGCAATATTGGATCCCAGTCCCCCTAGCCCGGCGATGGCCACCCGGCCCTGTTTCAGCCTTTTATGTACCTCGGGGGTGTGCCTGGCCATCATCATGCTCTCCAGTTCCTCTTGGCCGGGAAGGCTGCTTTTACGGATGATCGTGAGGATGTCCTTTTCCGACAAGGGACAGTCGCTGTCAATCTGAAAGCCATTTACAATGACAATATCGGTTTCGCTTCCAAGCAGCGCTCTTGCTTCAAAAGCGCTGCAGCCGGCGAGAGTCCGTTTCTTCCCGTTTACTTCAACCTGCATCTGTCACCCACCACCTACAAATCGAACGATTTCCAATATGTCTTCATCCGAGAGCCGGATACTTTCATACTCTGCTTTGGGGACAATCGCACCGTTGCGTTCCACCGCAATGGTTTTGCAATCAAACTGATAAGCCGTTAAGAACTCGAATAAAGTCTGCCCTTTTTCCACTGGAACCGTCTTGCCGTTTAGTTTCATTGCCTCACCTCCCCTTCGCCGGTACAAAATAAAAAGCACAAAATGAGATCGACACCCTTTTGGTGGTGTCCCCCATTTTGTGCTCTTTTCAATTTTTACCAGTATAGCACGTTCTTTACCGCAAATCAAGTAGCCGGGGTTCGCTAAACACTGACTTCATATCCAGCCGCTTATAATCTTACTGGGAGGGATTTGCGCTCCTACACTAGCCCCAGCCAATGCCAATAGGTTAAGGAGAACACTACAAATAATGCAAACCCGATAATGGTTAAAGGAATGCCGACTTTAGCCATATCTTTGACATCAAAAGTTTCTGTGGCATAGGGAATCATATTTTGCGGCGACGTAACCGGCAGAATAAAGGCGAAATAAACGGTAAAAGTGGCCAGTAAAGTCATTCCCCAGACAGGCAGGTCGGGATTGTTAAGGCTTACCAGAAAACCTAAAACCGTGGGTACAAGAGCCGCAGTCGCGGATGTAATACTAGTGAATGCAAACCGCATAATCAGTAGCGCTGCCGAAATGATCACCATCATCATCGTCGGAACCATATTCCCCAGCCCAAGTCCGCCAAGCGACACCTTGGCCAACCAGACGGCGGCTCCCGTCGCCAGCAGAGCCTCACCGAGCGAAAGACCTGCCGCAAACAGCAGCAGCGTGCCCCAATCCACCTTGGATGACATTTCTTTAAAATTAGTCACACCGATAACCGGGAAGATCATCAACATTACAGATATAATGGCGACACTATTTGCATCAATATGATGCAACGACTCGGTAGCCCACAGGATGATCGTAACCGCAAAAATCACTGCTATCCGTTTTTCCTTCGGACTCATGGGTCCAAGATCGGAACACGCCTTATCAATAACCGGCTGTCCGCCGGGAACCTCGTCAAATTCGAACTTGTTCATGCGGGTAACCAGAAAATAAAAGACAACACTCAAAGCCAGAGAGAACGGCATACCGTATTCCGCCCATTCCAGCCAAGTAACGGTATGGTGCAGCGTCCCTTGGATAAAGCCAAGGGCGACGGGATTAGGCGCACCTGCCGTCAATATGGCAATACCGGATATCGATGATGAAATGGCGACAGTGACAAGCAAGTTGCGGCCAAATACACTCTTTTGTTCGACATTGAACACTTTGAGCAGCCCCATGGCGATCGGAACCAGGGTGGCGGACCTGGCTGTAATGGATGGGATGAAGAAATCAAGCACCAACATAACAAGTATCATACCGGCAAAGATATTATTCGTCTTAGGTCCGACCATTTTGAGAATATTGAGCGCAATCCGTTTTTCCAGGCCTGTGGAAAGAATACCAGCGGCAATAGCCAGACCGGCAGCCACCAAGATCCATCCGCCGTTTAAAAAGCCGCCTAGTGCCAATGGAATCGCTTTGCCTGTACCTAATAGCGGACCCGACGCCCCTTTTGCCGGAGCAAAGCCGAGTAAAAGAAGCATAGCTACAATAATGGATATACCACTTACCGGAAACGGAATCGATTCGCTCACCCACACAATAACCGAGAATGCCAGGATCCCGAGAATACGCTGACCGGCCGAAGACAATCCCGGTATATCAGGCATAAAAGAGATCCCCAGCATAACAAGCACGGCAACCAGTGTAATCATCATCTTGGACGCGGATATTGAGGAAATCGGCGGATTGGTTTGCGTCTGAGCCATAATTTCTGAGCCTCCACTTATCTAAAGATTCTCGTATTTACAGGCAGATGCCATATGGCCCGTCAGTACCGGCTGGATTTGTTCCTGCACAATTTTTACCGCCTCAAGATACCGCTCCAGGTTAATCCCTGTTTCCACATCCATCGAGTGGAGCATATTGAGCATATCTTCGGTTGCCGTGTTGCCTGCTGCGCCCGGGGCGAAGGGGCATCCGCCAAGACCGCCGACCGACGTCTCAAAGGTAGTTACCCCTGCTTCCAAGCCAGCCAGCGTATTGGCCAACCCCATCCCTCTGGTGTCATGCAGGTGCAGCCCAAATGGCATGCCGGCAAATCTTTCTTTTACGCCTGACACCAGCTCCGATACTTGCTTGGGATTGCCGATGCCGATGGTGTCACAAAGGGTGACAAACGTAACCCCGCTGCTCACCCCGGCTTCGACAAGACTGTAAACCAAATCATAGTCGACTTTTCCCTGAAAGGGGCAACCAAGGGCAGTCGCAACAGCAAGCCGCACTTTCAGCTCTGGCATCTCGGCAATGATTCCCTGTAGTTCCGCCAAAGACTGTTCCCTGGTACGGTTAATATTGGCCAAGTTGTGCTTTTCGCTGGCGGATATGACGTAGCTTACCTCTCGGATACCTGAGTCATATGCTTTTCTGGCCCCCGTCAGGTTGGGTACTAGAGCCATTACCTTCAGGCCGGTATCCTGATACTTGGCAACAACGGTTTTTACCACTTCAGCCGAATCGAACATCTGCGGAATCGCTTTAGGGTGAACGAAAGACGTCACTTCCATGCTCCGCACACCAGCGGCAATCATCTTTTCGATTACCGCTAATTTCGTTTCTGTAGGGATATATTCTTTGATGTTTTGGAACCCGTCCCGCGGGCCGACCTCCAACACTTCGATACTCTTGGGCAGGTTAATCATGTTGTATTCACCTCGTTTTTTTGACTTCACAAAGACGTTCTTGCGCGGAATCTCTAGTTCTCGCATGCTAAATGATTCCTTGGGACCTCAGATCCTCGATTTCGCTCGCTGTTAATCCGGCCAAATCAGCCAAAATTTCGTGATTGTGCTGGCCCAGGCCGGGAGAAGGGGTACGAATAGACGGCTTTGTATCAGAAAGCTTGATATGCGACCCGGTGAGGGTTATTGCTCCTGCCTTGGGATGCACTGTCGGTACGAACATCTCCCGGGCGACAGCTATATGAGGGTCGTTCGCGACTTGCTCAATGGTATAAATGGGTGCTGCGGGAATGCCGGCTGCCAGTAGTTCTTCAACAATTTGTTCGACTGTTCTGGACGTAGTCCACTCTTCAACAATTTTCTTAACAGCCTCGTGGTTCTTCACCCGATCGCGGGTTCGCTGATAGTCGGGATGATCCGCCAGCTCAGGGCGGCCGATTACGTCACAGAACAGTCGCCACAACTTGTCATTACCCCCGGCGATAATAACCAGGTCGTCCTTTGCCTGGAAGGAGTCGTAAGGGTAGACCGATTCATAGCGGTTTCCGATACGCTGCGGCAACCTTTTCTCGGTAAAATAGATCATATTGATGATTTCCAGGCTCGCCACCGCCGAATCCACCAACGCTACATCGACTATCTGCCCTTGATGGGTATAATTCCTGTTATATACCGCCGCCAAAATACCGATGGTTACTGACAGCCCGCCGAGTACGTCTCCCATCGCGGTTCCTGACCGGGTAGGATGACCGCCTGGCCAGCCGGTGGTGCTCATCAGACCGCTCATGGCCTGACTGATAATGTCATACCCCGGGCGCTTGGTATAGGGACCGTAGTGTCCGAATCCGGATACCGCGGCATAGATAATCCGGGGATTTACTTCCTTGAGCACATCATAGCCTAAACCAAGTTTGGTCATAGTACCAGGGCGATAGTTTTCAATCACAACATCGGCTTTCGCGACAAGCTTCTTAAAAATCTCCTTGCCTTTGGGGTCTTTCAGATTTAAGGTAATTCCTTTTTTGTTGCGGTTGAGATTCATATAATAGGCGCTTTCTCCGTTTTGGAACGGACCCATCTGGCGTTCGTCGGCACCTTTGCCGGTTTCTTCGATTTTTATGACATTGGCCCCCATGTCAGCAAGCATCATGGTGGAAAATGGCCCTGCCAATACCCTTGTCAAATCCAGTACCGTCAAACCTTCTAAGGCCCCTTGTCGATTACTCATAGCCTCATCTCCCTTTTTATCGGTTTCACTATTATCTAACGCAAAAAGCATGCCAACACTAAACTCCTTTAGTGCTGGCATGCCTGGTGGTACTGTTTTTCATTTTTGGATAAGAGCATCTGCGGTATTCCGGTAAATCTTGAATAACAGAGTGCCGCGGTCAGCTTTTTCATTTTAGAAATGTATTTTCCATAATTGAAACAAAAGGATCAGGTGTTCACTTTTCGCCACAGGGTAGTGCGTCCAATCCCTAGTTTTCTTGCAACTTTGTCTTGATCCTGCCCATATTTCTCAAGCATATAATCAAGAACTTTTTTTTCAACAGCATCAATCGCTTGTTTTAAGCCCTCTTCCAGTTCGATTCTCATCGTAATCGAATCCCCATCCAGAGCAGGAGCTTCATTCATAACTTTACTAAACATTTCAGACGAGGTCAACTTGGCGCGGGGGCGTTCAAGCAATAATGCCAGCCGCTCGCTTACATTGCGCAGTTCGCGAATATTGCCTGGCCAATTATAGGACTTCAACAGGGGAGCCAGATCCTTTATCGGTTGCTCATAGTCAGCAGCCGTCTTAAGCTGCCGCAGGAAGGCCAAAGCCAGTAACGGAATGTCTTCCCTCCTATCCCTGAGGGGAAGTAACTTCAGACTAAATACATTTAAGCGGTAATACAAGTCATCCCGAAACTCTCCCAGCGCTATTTTTTTCTCGAGATTTTTATTCGAAGCGCTGATAATACGGATATCAACCGGTATCAGTTTATCACCGCCAACCCGCATAATCTCTTTTTCCTGGAGCACTCTTAGTAACCTTGCCTGCAGCGATCGCGGAATTTCTCCGATCTCATCCAAAAATATTGTGCCATTATGCGCCAGTTCAAACAGACCTTGCTTGCCTTCTTTTTTTGCCCCCGTAAAGGCGCCGCCTTCATAACCGAATAGTTCACTCTCCAGAAGATGTTCAGGGATGGCCGCACAGTTAAGGGCGACAAATGGTCTGCCGGTACGCTTGCTTGCATTATGGATGCTCTGGGCGAACAACTCTTTTCCTGTGCCTGATTCGCCCTCTATCAGTATCGAGGAATCCGTAGTCGCATATAGTGCCGCCAACTCTTTCATCTCAATAACCTGCTGATTGGCGGTTAAGATATCTTTAAAGTGATGCTTGGCAATAAAACCTTTGGCATGAATTTGCTTCCTGATTTGCTGTTCCAATTGCTGTATCTTGGTTACATCTTCAAAGGTGCTGACAACTCCGATGGCTTTATTGTCAAGAAATATTGGACTGCGACTAGTTGCAATTACTCCGCCGTGGACTTCCTGAAGTACGCCTATTTCGGGCTTACCGGTCTTAAAGACCGTGTGCATCCTGGTGTTGGGAATAGTCTCATGGACAATCGCCCCGACCACCTCCTTTTCCGGCAGCCGAAAAATTCGTTCGGCGGCGGGATTGTAGACCGTGATGCGGTTTTGGTCATCGGTGACGATGATTCCTTCGGCGATTGAGTCAAGCACGGCTTTAAATCTGACAGCCTTACTGCGTTCAACGCGGCTTACCTGCACAACATGGACAGCTTCAATCATCGACCGGTAAACAGCCTCTTCCCCGCACTGGATCAAGATTGCCTCCAATCCGTGCTTGGATGCCAATTTCACTGTAACAATACCACCGATGATGACTTCAATTCCATTTGCTTTTGCATCGATGATTCCTTCTTCAATCTCGTGTTCATTAAGAAAAGTATATTCGCGAATTGTCGTACTAAACATATTTTCAATATCTTGAATACCATGCATGTTATGTCTGAAATTAAAAAAAGCTATTTTTTCCCCAAGATGCTTGATGCTATGAATCGATTTTACGGCATCGAATGGGGTTATAGGGATCGATATAACAGGAACTGACACGACTTGTCTGATGAATTCAGCTGTGCCGCCACGACTAAGAATAGCATCAATTCCCGGCTCGATTTCTTTGGCAACGGCGACAGCCTCATCAAGAGCGGCGAAGGCTATAAAAGGTTCAAGATTTTCTTGTCTCGCCAGACTTAAAAAAACTTCGGCCATTTCAGGATACGTTGAGATCAGCGCAAGACGGACAGGTTCTTTTACCAGTCCGCCGCTCAAGTCTTTCATACAATCACCTTCATTACAGATTCTCCCGATATGAAACGGTAAATACTAGGTGCGATAAACGATATTTCTATGGATCAGCGTTATTTCCTCTATCTGATCGCAATGGCGGCGACAACAGCTTTTCTCCTGACGCATAAAAAAACAGGCCGAGTGGCCTGCTTTGAAAGTTGAGTTGTATCTGGGTTGTCAGTATTGACATCCGCATTGTATCGTAGCTGTTATTTAACCGTCGGATTCTTGATCGGAATTTTCAGCGCTTCGCCAGGATAGATCGCCACATCATTGCTCAAGCTGTTCGCTTGTTTGATTGCCGTGACCAATGTCCGGATGTCTTCTTTGGCGCCAACATGTTTGGCGGCAAT
>Ga0316231_1003330_pt1 | contig 14281 bp, 16 predicted proteins | sample TBH18027metaG_FD_206002 | JGI IMG/M metagenome (GOLD analysis project Ga0316231, IMG submission 206002) | Freshwater microbial communities from Trout Bog Lake, Wisconsin, USA - TBH18027 | ecosystem: Environmental > Aquatic > Freshwater > Lake > Hypolimnion/Profundal zone | place: USA: Wisconsin...
AGACATTCCTGCGCCATTTTGACCATATGCTGTATAAGGGTTAATACCATTAATAGTTGGAGCCGATGTAGAAGCTGCAGTGCCGGTTCCGGGAACTAAGTTACCTTGATCGTCATATTGTGCAGGAACAGCAGGTGTTGTTGTTCCGGGGGACATATTGAAAACTTGTTGCTGTGCAGCACCAAGAATAGAATTTACATATGGTTGTGCCCAAGGAGAAATATTTGAGTACTGATTAGACTGAGTAGCCTGTCCACCACCACTAGAGCCTCCACCAGAGCCACCTTGTGCTGTATACCCGAATACTTTGCGTTTCCAATTTGAAATCATATTTTTGCCTCTACAATTCTGTAGCGTTCTTCAAACCCATATCTATGCCATAACCTAGCAATAGACTCTCTAGCAGCACCCTGAACTTTAGTAGCTCCAAGCTGCTTAAATATTTGCACCATCTGAGCATACGTATCACGGCTAGAAATTAATCTACCGCCAATAAATGTAATAAATGCAATTCTATCGTTGGGCATGTTTAAAAAACTAACAGTTGCCGCACCATGAATTACACCCTGCTCATCTACCGCTACTAACAAAAGCCACTGCCCATTGCAAACAAATAATTTAACCTGATCTAATGTGTAATCATCTCCACCATATTTCAGTGCTTCAGCTATATGTTTTTCAACATTAGGCCATACCTGAGCGCAATAATTTATGTGGACTTGTTTAACAATCATGTTGGTAAATATTTATCTGCTTTAATTTGTTTTCCTTGCTTTGAGTTGCCAGTACGTGCTTTACGTACCTTATCCATCATTGCATATAACTTTTTAGCTCCTACATCAGCAGAACCATTGCCTAATTCTTTTACCCGTTCTGGATGAACAAGTGCCTCTCCATTTGCTACACGAGCTGGTTGTTTACCATCAATTGTAGTCGGAATACTGTCACTCATACCATCTCCATCACCCATAATTGGATGTGCCCCTAAATGTTTGTGCAGAGCATCTAAACCTGCATCAGTAGATCCATTGCCAAAATGACTTACTACATCAGCAGGGATGACAAAAGAGCCTTCTTTTAAGCTCGTAATGCCACCCTGAGCTAATTTTGTGCTGGGTTGATTAATGCCTAGAGCTTGAGTTGTTTGAGTCACTTCTTGTGGACTTACCCCATATTGAGACATTAATTGCTGGACTTGTGATGGCAATTGAGTTTGTTGTTGCAAATCTGCTGGCATAACATCAGCAGGAGCAGCCACTCCACCTGTAGCATATCCCCATTGTGAAGCACGGGCAGGAGCATAATTAGAACTCATTTGAGCTCCTAACCCCATAGAAGATGCAGAAACAGGAGAATATGGTTTTAAATAATTTGGATTCATAGCTCCTGAATTTTTTAACGCCAATAACGTAGCAATTCCAGCACCACCTAATAAGCCTTTTTGGGCTAAATTCATGCCACTTTTGTTGTAAAGATCTGAAGATGGGCTATTAGTTACAGCATTCCAAGCAGATTGATACCACGGTGTATTACCAGTTTGTCCGGGAATATTAGCTGAAGTAGGCGGTTGTGCATAGGAATTGGTTAAGCCTTGACCATAGGCATTTGCTTGGTCCATTGTATACGTGCCATTGGCAACACCTTCGGACAATTGCTGTGGAGAAAGATTTCCCAAGGTTCCTCCTTCAACTCCACCACCGGGTCCTCCGCCTAAAATCATGCTTGCTGTACCAGCTTGAGTAGCGCCATTCATTAGGTCATTTGCTCCATAGCCTAAAGTATTAGCACCAGTCAAAGCACTGCCGCTTAAATCAGCAATACCTCCGGGAGCAGCTGTTGTAAACAAATCACTAGCAATTCCGGGAGCAGCAGTAAATGCACCTCCTCCAGCATCTGCACCCAACGCTACTGCATCTAATGGCGTATCTGCACCACCCGTCATGATATTAGACGCAAGTAATGTGCCCATTAATGCGCCTTGTCCAAGCTCTTGTGTTGTATTCCCGCCACTCATATTGTGTCCTTTGATTCAATTTTATCAAATATTAACATTTAAACTGCTGTTCCGGAAGCATTTACCCATTTTGTACCGTTCCACCATATTGGAATATCAAGTGTTGTATCGAAGTACATTAACCCTGTTTGTAATGCAGTGGTAGGTCTATTAATGGTAGTACCGTAATTTGGTGTTGCTGTTGCCTGTGTATAGTTATTTAACTGTGTGAAATACAGGCGTAATTGGTTTAATAATTGATTTTCAAACTGCTGACTATATTCAATTGGCGCTACGTTTAAGTTAGGTGGCGATGGATTTAACGGGGTTCCGTTATAGTTCTGATAGGCTTGATTAGGCATTATCTACGTCCATCCTGACGAATATCTATACGTGGTGCACCAAACTGCCAAGCTACTCCTAATCCTGTAGATTGAACTTTGATAGCCATTTGACGGCCTCTCAATCGGGTATACACTTGACCAGAGAATTGGTTGACCGTATAGGCTGGAACATTGGTAAAATTCTGTGAGCTTTGTACTAAAGGCATATCTACATTGGTGTTGTATGCAGAACCTGAGTTTTGCCTTGGGTATAAGGTCATAGTCACAGAAGGCTGATTAGTAGTAGAACTATTAAAGTTCACATCAGGCAATATACGCCATACAAATCCAAAGTTATTACCATCACCAATATCAAAGTCGGATGATTGAACATAAGCTGTAATAGGTTGCGTACTTGCTGTAGAGGAGTCATCATTGCCGTTTTCATGGTACAAAAGTACGCCATTCCCATTTTGACTAATAATCTGACCAGAACCCACAGTTTGACCAATGTTCAGAGTATATGTACCAACACCGCCAGTACCTGTACCAAGTGCCGTAATAGTTGTATTATTTTGAATACCTGTACCAATAATAGTTTGACCTACAGCTAAAGATCCTACTGTCATTGAAGTAACGGTAAGTGTAAACCCTGAAATCGACCCAGTAACAATAGCAGCAGATGCTGGAAAAGCTGCAATCGGATAAGGCTCAATACCTGTTTGGTGCCAAGCGGTACGACTCATAGTACCGTAGTACCAGATGTTATCTAAATAGTTGTAGATAACATATTTATCAACTTGATTATTTGGACTTTCATCGCTAACGTAGTACCACCATACTTCGTTAAATCCTTCATTAGCACCCGCAAATACTTGGAATGACTGTGAGTAATTTAAGTCTTCAAATAAATATTGTTTTACTGAACAAGGCAGTGTAGAAACTGTACCGTTGTACATATAGAATCGGTCACGTCCCATCCAGTAAGTTACGTTGTTAACCGTAATCATGGAATTTGGAGACATAACAGAAATGTTATCCATCAAGATCTGGAAACCCCAAACATACGGAGAGCCAATGTATTGCATGGAATAAAGTGCTGAATCTGTCCAAACTAGAATCTCTTGGCGGGTTGCCCGGGCTTGCATAATATAAGACCCGTTTGTTAGTGGGAACTCACCAGACTGATTAGTAATTTCTGGAATCCATTGATATGCATTTGCTTGGTCTGACCAACGTACCAACATTGGATTAAATGCGGTGTTAGGATTTCCGGGAGAATATGAATTTGCGCCAAAAGCTATAACAAACTCTTGTACTGCAGATGTAATAACTTGATAAGTTTCATTAGGAACAAAAGCACCTGAATACGAGTATGTGTATGTACCTGAGCTAGCGCTAGTAGTTGAACTACTTAATACTGCAGCACCTGTTACGTTATTGATAGATACTACATAAGTATTTGCTGGAATTCCTGATCCAGTTACATATGAATAAGGGTATACATAGGGGGCATTAGCAGAAGTAACTGTAATACTAGTTGTTCCAGAACTAAACGTAGTAGCATCGGTTAAGAGCGTAGTGTTATTAGCTAATGTGCTTAAATATTGAGCACGTGTAGATACTCCGTTAGCATCCTGCCAATAAAAGATTGGACCGCCACGAGGAGCAATAACAAGGTCAGCACCAAAGTTATCGTTAGACCAAAGGCGTAACTGTTCACCGATACCTGTAACAGCAGGGGCACCCCAACCAGTATTTTGAGAACTACCAGTACCAAAGAAGCCACTCCAAGGACCAGCACCCCAGCCATTACCAGTGGTATATACCGTTAATCCAGAAGGGTATTCATATTGAGCAGTGACTGTTCCACCACCAGAACCCGTGCCTGTAGCTGCATTAGCCGCAGTGATTGTATATGTTGTTGAACTAGGAACAGATTGAACTTGATAATCCCCGGCAATAGTAATGCCATCTACAGCACTTGCGCCAGAAAAGTAAACGAAATCGCCCTTATTAGGGTTATATGTTGAATCGGTTACTGTAACTGTTTTTGACCCATTGGTTACCGAAAATGGGTTAGTTAATGTGCTGGTATGCACTATCGGAGTAATATCGTTATAAGTACCGCCAAAATAGATATAGTACTTAGTGTTTGTACCTACCCCAATATAAGTATTACCAGCGCCTACCCCAGCGTCTGACCATATCCATAAAGCACGACAGGTACCGTTATATTGATTATTAGATACTTGAGTCCAGCCACCAATTTTTTCGGGCAGCCCAGAACGGAAACGAATCTTATCCCCGTCATACCAGCCACCTTCCGAACTATAAATAGTACCTTCACGGTTTAACCCGGGGCGAAAAGATAGTTTCTGTAATGCCATATGGTTTACCCTAATACAAATGTATTTTGCTTTGAGCAGTTGTCACTACCCCGAATTACTTGTAGGTTGCTTGGTACATGCAGCCCAGACACCATTTTACCTTGTAATGGAATAATATGGTCCACATGCCAAGGTTCATTATGCAGTTTTGTCAGTATTTCAGCAAGTTTATATTGATTTTTGATGCGCTCAAAATCAATTGGATTTAACCATTTTGGCGTTCTTTGATTCTTTGCTGCTTTCCTTTTTGCTTTGCTAGCATTAGCTTTATGTGGGTTCTTTTTCTTATATTCTGCTACATAAGCTTTAATTTCTTGATTTTTTTCTAAATATCGTTTTTTGCTATTTTCTTTTACTTTTTCTGGATTAGCTTCTACCCATGCTTTTTTGTAAGCAATAAGCCTTTCCCGATTTTTAATTCGGTATTGCTTTTGATATTCTTTATCGTATGCCATTATCCGAGCACAGAAATTGCTTTAGCTATTGTAGCTTTTCTATCATCAAGGCCAAGAAGCCCACCATTTATACGTTTAGTCATAGTTTCATAGTCTTTTGCATCTGCTAAAACATTTAAACCACGTTTTCCCCAGAACCATCCAGCACTTAAAACCGCATACTGAGTATCAAGTAACAAATCAGGGTTCCCAAGAAGATCCAAACCAAGACTAGATCCACAGTTGGCATAGAGGTCTTTGCCAGTAAGTTGTATAACGCCACGCCCATGATAGCGCCAGCCATCACCATCTTCTTCATTGCCTAGCCTACCTGCATACACAAAGTTAGCAATCTTTTCTGGATTTCCAGCATATTTTTCAGCCACATCAAGAGTAGGAAATCTCGAGGGCCATGTACGCATAAGTCCATTGGCAGAGTAATGAAGGTTCTCTTCCAGAGTTCTAAAGTTGTTTGACTCATATGCACATTGTCCTATAAAGAAAGCCTGTCTTACGGGAGTACTGATATCGTACTTATTAAATGTCTGATTGATTGGATCAAGCCATTTTTCATCAATACCTAACGTTTGTAACTGCTGACCGTTCATTGCAACCCTACTTGGTCTTTAACCCATTGCTGGAGGTTGACGAGCTGGGCAGTGGTATCGGCACACTGTTGAGCAAATACTGGGTCTGTGGTGTAGCCATTAACGCTGACGAGGGTTGCGCTGGGGCCGGGCAGTTTACTGCTACTGGTGTTGTACAGGCGCTTAATAACAGCAAGCTGATTAGAGTAATCTGATTTAATCTTGGCATTTTCTAAATCCCTTTGTTTAATTAAGTCTTTGTTGTGTTGCTCTTGGACTTTTGCTTGGGCGACAACTCCTTCTTTATAGTCCACGAATCGTAAATGTTCCAAATAGAAACCACTACAAAAAGAAAGCAATAAAACCACAAAACCAATGATAATTTTGAAGTAACCATTAGGGGTTGGAATTGTCGGAAGATCCATAATCTACAGGTCCTTTCGTTAAAAAACGCAAGATTGCAGTGATAACCCCAATCACAATAAAACTAACCCCGTATATCTTAGGATCAATTAATCCTTGAAGATACGTCAAGTTATCATATAGCGCCCCGAATATCACGAGGAGCAATGAAAACCACATGGTTTTAGAGCGGTGCATTATGTTTTGATAATAAAGTTAATACCGAGGTATGGAGAAATTGTAGTGACTGCAGTACCTGAACCCGTATTTCCAATAGTGGTTGATACAGATATACCAGTAACAGCGGAAGCAGTAGTTGGGTTGTTAACTGCATTTGAGTTAGGGCCTGTACCACCTGTACTACCAGCACCAAAAAATCCACCACTTAATGAATAGTGTAAGTGGCCTGGGTCTGATACAGTTGATGTTGCACTATGGCTGTGACTTGGAAGATTTGAAGTAGACAGAGTTGTAGTTGCAGAGCCTCCACTAGCTCCAATAGAAGCCGCAATAGTACCTGCACCAATTGGCATACGATCTGCGTAGTTAGGTAAGTTAAATGTAGTAGACCCATCACCTGCGCCAAATGTTGTGCCAACCACGGCAAACAAAGCAGCGTAGGTTGTACGAGAAACTGCACTGCCATTACATAATAAATACCCACTAGGCGCTGAAGCTGTCGGCCACATTATTAAAGCGCCTGTTAAAACAGAATTTTGAGTAACAAATGCAGTTGTAGCTAGCTGAGTAGTGCTTGTACCGGCAGTTGCTGTAGGGCCTGATGGGATGCCAGTAAATGTTGTAGTACCAGTAACGGCTAAATTACCGCCAATAGTCATGTTGCCAGTCTCAGTTTCACCAGCAGCAGTAAGTGTTCCATTGACTAAGAAGTTACCAGCAGAACCTGTAGCACCAGCATAAAAACCATTGGTACCGTCACAATAAACAATAGTAGTTACACCATTAGGAATAAGCAGTGGGCTCCCTGTAGGTGTGCCACTTACGATACCTTGAATATAGATAGACTGACCGCCAGAAGATTGATTTGAAATAATATATGTCTTATTTACATATGGTGCATATACATATCGAGTTGCGGATAAAGTCGTTGTACTTGGAATTACAATAACTTGGTTACGGGCTTCGTCAGATGTGCCATTTAGGTTAGTGAGCGTATAGTTTGCATCACCCATTGAAGAAAGATAATCTACTCCAGTAATCGCTTGTTCTGCTAAATTCCAGTTAGTATTAGTCGTATCACCCCAAGTTCCGGCAAGATCTCCGTCACCGATAAAGGTAATTTTTAATGAGGTTGAGTATGATTCTGCCATAATTTATTCCTTAACATGTTTGGGTATTATCTACCAACGTCCAATTTTCTGTTTCACTTGTATTAATTTGATTCCAGTTAATAGGTGGACTATATCCTAATGGGTAAGCACTTTGTGTTGTATTTGTAATACTTCCTGCAAAAGGTACTCCACCAAATGTAAATGCACCAAAATCAGCGACCTCATTTACAACAAGTGTTTGTGTACCCCAACTTATATTTTGAGTATCATTAACTGCAAACCACCCAATATAGCATTCATTATCTAATATTCCTATGTTTTCTACAATAGACTCAAGAAACGCAGATTGCTGTGTATTTAGGTCTGCTACAGTAATACGTTCAACAATAGATTCTGCAAACTGAGCTTGGAAAATCTGTGTAGCAGCTATACCTGAGTTTTCTGTTACTACAAAGAAATAAGCTGAACCAATCGTAATAACATCCAGCATATTCAGATTTTCAGCAATACTTTCGGCAAACTGAGCTACTATGGACTCGGTTTCCGCTACACCTAGGTTTTCTGCAATGGTTTCTTTAAACTGCGCTGTAATTGCTTCTATATCTAATAGGCTTGTATTCTCGGTAATGGCTTGTAGGTAGCTCGAGCTTTGAGTGCTTGAATCAGCAGCTGTAAACGGTTCTGTTAATGCTAGAGGGAAAGAGGCGGCGATTGTTTCTGTTTCTGCGCTGGTAAATGGTTCAGTCTGGGTTTCTTTAAATTGTGCAAGGATGGCTATTACATCTGCCAAAGTAATCGGTTCGGTAATGCTTTCGTTAAATTGGGCTGTAATTGACTCTAAGTCAGCCTGACCTACGTTTTCTACAATGCCTTCAAAGAAGTTATCTTGTTCGCTAAAGATGTCGTTTAGATTAATTGTGCTTTCGGTGATGTTATCTATATAAGCACTTTGTTGTGTGCTTGAATCTAAGATGGTGGAGTTTTCACTTAGCGTAGCTGCATAAGAAGTCCAAAGACCATCAAACGCTAACTGTGCAAAGGCTTCTCCACCATACATATATTACTGTACTACTTCTACTTCAGCCTTTTCGACAACAGGTGTTGCTTCCAAAGATGCTTTTAGTTTATCTAAGAATGCAGTTTTCCCAACTTTAAGTTGTTCTAGATTGAATGCTGCTGAACCAATTTTACGGTCCAAATCAATGCAGTTATCAAATAAATACTGCTGCTCTTGTGTCATATCTTCATAGATATATTGATTACCATCAATAGTTACGGGAGTTGTTTTTTTCTCGCCCATAATATTTCTCCTAAAAATGCCACCAAAAAGGGCTGGTGGCTTGCCCTAAATTAAGACTGGGTTGCCCAAGGCAAAGGTGTTACTGCTGGGCTAATAGGTGGATTGACAATGGATAAAATTTGTCCATCAATGTTAGCTTGAGTATTCTCTACCAAGTTAGGTTCAGCTTGAATCCAGCCTAGAACTTGCGCTTGGGTAAGCTGTGAGTAAGGAATTGGAGTAGATGTTGTATCAATCGTAAATTGTGCAGAACCAGTGATTGATGCTGTGTGAGTGCCGTCTGTACCAGTTACCAAATACTGAGCTAATACCACATACTCATTAATTGGTGCAGGAGGAGAAGGAAGGGTGGACATTGAAGTGATTGTCCAAATGTATGTATTGCTCATTATTTTTCCTTTAGAAGCCAGTTACGCCAGCAGATTTGAGTTTAGCTTGTAGGTCTGTTACTGTTGCGTTGAGTTCTTGAACTGCTTTAACTAAAACAGAAACAATTTTAGCTTGGTCAACACCTTGATATCTTGGTTTACCCTCATCATCAAGCTCATCTTTTACTCCCTGCACAGCCCCGGGAATAACTGCTTGTAGTTCATGCGCAATAAAGCCTTCATCTGTTTTTTTAGTTTCAATCCAGTCAAAAGAAACTGGGTTAAGAGCTAATATTCTTTCTAAAGCTCCAGTTTGAGTTTTGATGTTTTCTTTTAGACGGTAGTCAGACAATGAGTTATACGATGTTCCACCTGAAGCAACAGTAATATACCCCCGTTGGGATGTGTTTTGAAAGAATGTGATTCCATCACCATCTGAACTTGAGCGTACAATCTGCATTGTTGATACGTTTCCAGCATTTGTACCAACAAATGCAGCTACTATATTATTAGATGTGCAATTTAATCTTTCAGAGGAATATTGACCTGTTGTATTCATTAACAATATGCCAGCTGGAGTCAAACGCATCCGTTCTGTTCCAAAACCAGAAGCAGGATTTGTACCCTGCATAAACAATAAATCGCCGGTAGAATCAACCGCTAAAGCATAATTATTTGGTGAACCGCCATTGTAATTTGAAATGCAAACAGATGGATTATCTGTTCCAGAATATGTTTGAGCCATTACACAAACACCGAAAGTTGTATTCCCAGGATGCGAAGCGGTAATAACTCCTAATCCACCACTACCAGATGCTGCTTTAACCTGTAGTGGACCAACAGGAGATGTTGTCCCGATACCGACATTCCCGTTGTTATCTATAACCTGTCTAGGATTACCATCACCATCAGATAGGACAATGTAGTTACTTGATGTACGGATGTCTAGACCGCCTTGGTTGCCTGAGAAACCGCCAAAGATAGAGTTTTTAGAGCCTGTGGTCATTAATAAACCACTAGCTGTTGACCCAAAAACATAAGGTCCAACAAAAGTATTAGCAACACCTGTTGTATTTGATGCGCCAGCACTAGCACCAATAAATGTATTTCCAGCTCCTGTAGTTGTTGCTGCCCCAGCACCATTTCCTATAAAAGTACCATTAGCACCAGTTGTATTAGCATAAGCAGCTTGATAACCTACTGCGGTGTTGTTAGATGCTGTGGTGTTTGGTGTAGTTGAAGCAAGAGCATAAGCACCTACAGCAGTATTGTATGAACCAGTAGAGTTATTAACTAAAGCATTTTTTCCTATAGCAGTATTGTCTTGTCCTGTTGTGTTTAAATATAATGCGCTATGACCTAAAGCAGTATTTTCAAATCCAGTTGTGTTTGAATATAAAGAACCATAACCAAAAGCGCTTATATTTGTGCCTGTAGTATTACTATACCCAGCTTGATAACCTACTGCGGTGTTTTGAGAGGCGGTGGTGTTTGAGTAAAGAGCGGCATCACCAACAGCGGTGTTATAGCTACCTGTTGTGTTTGTTTGTAATGTTTGCGCTCCAATACCAGCATTATTACTTCCAGAAGTATTTGCAGTTAACGCACTTTGCCCTAATGCAGTATTTAATGCTCCAGAAGTATTTGCATTTAATGCACTATTACCAATGCCAGTATTATAATTGCCTGTGCTTGTTGCCGCTAATGCACTTGCTCCAAAAGCAGTATTAATTGCGCTACCACCACCTAAACCAACAGTAAGACCATGAATGGTAGCGTCATTAGCTAAAGTTAATTTTGTGCCGTTAAATTGAAAATTAACCGATAAAGCTGGTGTTGTTGTTCCTTGTCCATAAGGAACATAATTAGTTGTATAAGTTAAAGATGGTGCTTTGTTATTAAAGGTATTCCAATCGGTGCTTGATAAATAACCATTAGTGCTAGTAGTTGCTTGGCTAATACTAATTACAGGAGTTGTAGTTCCTGTTGCTACACTAATTGGTGCAGTTCCGCTAACACTTGTAACTGTTCCAGTAGTAGGTGTTGTCCAAATTGGAGCAGAAGCAGAACCTTGGCTTGTTAATACTTGACCTGAAGTTCCAAATCCAGTTGTACCGCTTGTTGCAGGGGTTGTACCAAGGTTTGTAGATAATCCAATAGCACCTGAAGCATTGATTACATGGGCTGAAGCACCGCTAGAACCCCAAGCAAAATAAAGCTTATAACCATTACCAGAGCCAACAGTAATATCGCCATCATGACCTGAAAAATAAACACCATTGTTAATGCTATAAAAATCACTAGGAGTTGATGAACTAAATACCGATGAATTCATACCAAACTCACCGTAATATGATGAGTCTGTTCCTAAGTCATTACTCAGAACATAGTTAGTAGAAGCCCCTGCAGTTCCTGATTTGTTTTGTAATATTGTTTGCAAATAATTATTGGCAACAGTAGACCCTGAAGCATAACTTGTATTTGAGCCATTAAATGACAATACAGGAGTTGTGCTTGTAAAAGAGCTTGTTGCTAATTGTGGAACAGTGGCAGTGTTTAATGCATCCAAATAAACTGCTTTTTCAGAAGGCTGAGTTACAAATACGTCTTTAGTACCGGTAGTAAAATTAACTAATGAACCGCCATTAGAAGAAGATAAAACAGTAGTACGAGCAAGAGTTCCGCCAGTTGACCATGTACCAATACCCGTCTCCCAATTGGGTCCACCTTGATCCGCAATCGTATAGTATGTAGTATTTCCATTGCCAATAACAGAAAAACTTTGGTATCCAGTAACTGCACCTAGTAGCGTAGCTGAACCTGTACCTGTTACTTGTGTCGTTTCCCTTACACGGTCTTGCAGAACTAATGCCATATACTGCTCCTAAATTCTGTTAAAAAATACTTAGCTAGTGGCGGTGGTACTGTAGGTCACCGACACAGTATCACCAGATGTCGTTGTTTTTGCAACGCTAAAGTTTCCTTCAGAATATAAAGTACCACCAGTATTGCTTTGTGTGCTAGAAGCGCCTGTACCCAATACCAAGAAACAACCATAAACAGTACCGCCAGAACCAGTAATGGTATAAGTAATAGCGGAAGCCGTAGATGAAGTTACGTTTGATGGTGTAGCGCCAGTAGAAGTAGACGAAGCAAATACCGCTGTACCACGCACTGCAGAACCACCTACTGTATAAGCAGTAAACTCTTTGCCACCGCCAACCAAAGTTGTCATGGTATCTGTTGCAGCTGGAGTCAATGAAGCATTAGTCAAACCAAGATACGGACCAGTAACTGAATAAGAAGAGCCTTTTAACAAGGTATCTAACATCAATTGTTTACCTACGGCAACAACTAAGTTTGGAAAACCTTCAGTCCATTTTAAATTACCGTCTTTATCACGGCATTCAACGTGCCAATAACCTTCAACTCCCATTCCTTCAGGGATAGCTACGTTGGCTTGTAATGTTGCTACAGCGCTATCGCCACAGCTTCCAAATTCTTTATGCATAATTGCTCCTATTGAATCAAAATAACGGCAGTTGTAGACGTATCCGCCGGAAAAGTTATTGTAAAGTTAGCGGAAGTCTTATCACCCCCGAAATATAGAACTGCGACAGCTGCGTTAGTTGTACTATTGTAAATCAAGGCACCATTAGCTGTAAAGCTAGAACCGGGCCAAGTCACATTAGTAAATGATAAAAAAGCCGTATTGTTGCTGTTGTCACCTTGAGGTGCAAGCGGGGTTAAAACATTCCCACCTGCTGTATACCCGCCACCTGAAACTTCACCCGCAGTTGTGTATGTGAGCGTGGTGTTGTCTAGGTTGGCTGTGTTGTTGTACAGCGCTATCTTATAGACGTAAGGAGAGGTGGAGCTAAAGTTCTCCAACCCATTTAACAAGTTCTTTTTAAAGACTGTGCACTGACCTTGAGCTATAGCCATTAGAGACCTTTATACGGTAAGCTAGTTTGACCACGGCGGTACGCATCATTACGCTCCAGACCATCACCAAGGCGTTTCAACTGATTCATAGACTCTTGGTACTTTTTATCGTACAGCGCAATCATGTCAGCTTCGCCCTTCATAAAGGTATAGGCTTCAACAAGTGATCCATAAAGAAGCACAGGAGAGTAGTTATCGCCAAGCCAACTAGTACCAGTAGCGTTGTTAATTGTATTAATAGTAACAGAAAATGGAGTAGTAACAACTCCGCCAAGGCTAGAAGCAGGGGCACTAAGAGTCTGCCCTATGCTGAATAAAGAGCCGCCTTCCACAATAGCTACGTTAGTTACAACACCAGAGCTATTAATGCTTATATCCGCTGTGCATCCGGTGCCCTGTCCACCTGTCATAGCAACGCTATAGTAAACACCGGGTACGTATCCAGAACCGCCTGTTGTTAAACTAAATGATGTTATAACGCCCTGTACTATTGATGGTGGGTAGTAAAAATAATGAAGTTCCGCGGTGTAGTTTTGGTCTGGGGTAGGCCCTAATATAAAGCTCAAATCGTTAATACTAGAAATCTGTGACCCAAACAATGCGTAATATTTTGGAGTGCCTTGCACGCTCGGGTTAGGGTAAGACTCACGAATAAAGTTAACGTCTTTATTTAGCATATACGTGTAATTACCTGAACTATCAATTACCGCTATTGAGTAAGTAGCTAAAAAATCATTTGGGCATGAAAGGTATTGGTTAGCAGCTGTTAAAGTACCTGTTACGTTCTTACGCAAAACTGGAATCTGAACTGTGTTGTAGATTCTGTCTTCAGCTTGCGTAATAAAAGTATTGATTTGCTGTGAACTTAACGCATTAACAGTAGTTGAGTCATCTGCACCAAGAAAAGACGTAGTTGGAAAGTCGTTTTCCGTGTATGTCTTTATGGTGTTTAGAAGCGTTGTATAGTTCATTTGGGTTTACCCTATATATGACACTTAGGCCATTGGTCCGCGTGATGTGAAGCCTTTAGTAGCAGCGCCAGATCCACGTTGCTTAATGCCGTCAGTTTTAACTCCAGCTGAAGGGCCTTTAGTTACGTTGCCGTTAGAGATTTTCATATCGTTCATATAGCTTGAGCCATCTTGTGTAGACTCGGCGGGTAATCCTCCGCTCACTGGGTTTCCGCTCATATCATGTGGAGTAGCGTACTTTTCAGCTGGTAGCGTATTCTTGTTGTTACCGACTTT
>Ga0316231_1003334_pt1 | contig 14255 bp, 12 predicted proteins | sample TBH18027metaG_FD_206002 | JGI IMG/M metagenome (GOLD analysis project Ga0316231, IMG submission 206002) | Freshwater microbial communities from Trout Bog Lake, Wisconsin, USA - TBH18027 | ecosystem: Environmental > Aquatic > Freshwater > Lake > Hypolimnion/Profundal zone | place: USA: Wisconsin...
ATTCTGCAGCCCGAGCGGCGAGCCGATGGCGATCACCTCCTGCCCCGGACGCAATTCGCCCGCCGATCCCAGCGGGATGGTGACCGGATTGGGGGCGCCGCCGGACAGCTTGAGCACGGCGATGTCATAGTCCGGGGCCATGGCGCCGACGTAGGCGGTGGCCGTCTCGCCGCTGGACCTGCGGATGGTCACGTAGGAGTTGCCGGTCACCACGTGGACGTTGGTCAGCAAGGTATCGCCCGAAACGAAGAAGGCGCTGCCCCGGCCCCGGGAGGTTTCCACCCCCACCACCGCGGAGATCCCCCTGCCCACCACCTCCTCGAGGCTGTCGCCCGCCGCCTGGACCGGGGCGGAATGGACCGCGGGCGCCACCGGGGCCGGGGCGGGCGCCGGTGGCGCCATGGCCGGGCCGGGGGCCGGGGCCGGCGCGGGCTTGGGCCGGGTCCAGGTCCAGGCCAGGGCGGCCAGCGCCAGGGCGCCCACGATCCAGCCGCCCAGCGCCAGGGCGGACGCGCCGGAACGGCCCGCGGGCCCGGGAACCTGGATTGGAGGTGGCATGGGACGGCTCCGCTGGTTGCTTGCGGCCAGTATGGGCCAATCGGCTGCTTCAGCCCAGCTTGAGGATGCTGTCCCCGCCCGGGTATTCCTCGGTGGTGCTCTCCCGCATCTTCTGCAGCACCTGCACCAGCACCCGGATCCGCTCGACCATCTCCATGACCTTGGTCAACTTGGGCTCATCGGGATACTTGCGGATGAGCAGCTCCACCTGCATGGAGATCACCGCCAGCGGGTTGTTGATCTCGTGCTTCAGGGTCCCGGCCATCTGGCGCAGCGAGTCCAGGCGTTCCACCGCACGGGCCTTGCGCTGCAGTTCCTCGTGGCCCTTGAGCACCTGCAGCCGGTGGTGCAGCGTCTCCCAGCGGAAGCCGTCGGGCAGGCAATCGGTGGCCCCGGCCGCCAGCAGCCGCGGGTAGAGCTGGTCGGGGGCGCGCACCACCAGGATGGGCACGGTGGCGAACAGCGGATTGCGCCGGTAGGCCTCGGCGCAGGCCACGCAGTCGACGGTGCCCTTGGCGTCGATGACCAGATAGCTCAGCGGGGGCACCGGGGTGTGCGGCGGCTCCTCCTCCAGCGGCAGCAGGGTCAGGTCGCCGGCGCTGGCGACGCTTTCGAACAACCACATCAGTTCGAACTCCTCGGTCACCAGGCCCATCAGCGGGCGGCTGGCGGGTTCCGGGGCGTGGTCGATCTGCTTGGCGAACACCAGGGCGAGGGACTGGTCGGCCCAGCGCCAGACGATGCCGGTCTCCTGGAGGGTGTGGAAGGTCCAGGGATCGGGGGTCGGGATGGGGATGCCGTTGGGGAACTGCAGCCGGAGGGTCCAGGTGGCGGGCTGCTCCAGCCATTCGCCGCGCACCACGGAACCCTCGGGCACCTGCATGAGGATCGGCTCCACCAGCCCCAGGAGCGCCTGGGCCGCCAGGCTGCCCGCGGCCCAGATGGTGCCCTTGGGGACCTCTTCCAGTTCCAGGGCGATGTCGCGGATTTTCAACAGGTCGCGACAGGCCGGCTCCACGGCCGCCTGCAGCAAGCCCAGGCTGGTGGACACGGGGGTCTCGATGGGCACTTCCAGGAGGGTCTCCTGCAGCCCGGACCCCACCAGGTACTGCAGGCGCTCGGCCTGGTGCCGGAGGATGGCCGCGCGGTCGCCATAGCCGCTTTCGGCGTAGCTCTGGATCCAGCGCAGGCTTGAGCCCATGGTGCCCATCAGTTCGGCGGTGCGGGTGAGGGTCCTCTGGTAGCGCCCCTTCAGGCGCAGGAATTCGCCCTGGGCGTCGGCCTGGCCCATGGCGCGCTGGGCCAGCTGGATGTGGCGCAGGCCCAGCGCGCCCTGGCGCACGAAAGTCTGCAGCAGGACCAGATCGAAGCGGGTGAACGGGCTGCCTTCCCGGGAGCGGTCCAGGTAGAGCACGCCCTGGACCGTCTGCTCGAGCTCCATGGGCGCGCACATCACCGCGCCCCGGTGCAGTTCCACCAGGCTGGCGCCGCCGAAGCGCGGGTCGATCAGCGGGGCGTTGCTCAGCACCGCGGTCTGGTGCTCCAGCACGTAGGCCACCACCGAATGGGACAGCCCCGCCCGGTCCTCCAGATCGCCGATCCGGTGCATGCTGCGCCAGCCGCCGTTCGGGTCGGCCATCACCACGAAGCCCCGGTCCGCCTTCAGCAGTTCCAGCGACTCGGTGAGGATGCGGCGGAACATGGCGTTGGCGCTGCCCTCCTCCATCAGGCTTTCGGTGGAGCGGTGCAGCAGTTCCAGGGCCTGCATGAGCAGCCTGGCATCGCCGGGGCCGTGGGCCTCGTTGAACAGGCCACCGACGCCTTCGATGAAATTCACCCCGTCCAGCCCCGGGAAGCCGTCGGTGAAGCCCAGCACCCAATCGCCCAGGCGCAGCTCCTGTCCGTCCAGCAGGGCCGCCTCGCCGCCCTTGTCCAGGGCCAGGCCGCCCACCAGGACGCCGTTGTGTGAATCCAGGTCGCGGATGCACCAGCCCCCGCCGCGCCGGGTCACCAGGGCATGGGTCCTGGACACGCTGAGGTCCTGGGGCATGGCCACCGGGCACAGGACCGGATCCCGGCCGAGCTGGCAGTCCCCGGTCAAAGCGTGCCTGCGCAGGACATCACCTTCGAACCACGACAGAAAGGGCACCCCGACCTCCAGACCTTAAAGCAAGGCCTGCCACGGGTTGTTATGCCCGCCCGCAGACCCGTGAGCTAGCAAAGCTGAATGGCTGAGCTTACCATCCAGGGGTTCACGGCAGCGGATATTGCGTCGGGTGGGTGCGGCTGGCCCGGTAGACCAGCACGGTCTTGCCCAGGGTCCGCACCACTTCCAGGCCGGGGACCTTGGCGGCGAGTTGCTCCGCCACGTCGTCGCGATCCTCGGAACTGTTCTGGTTCACCTTGATCTTCATGAGTTCCAGGCTGTCCAGCATGATGTCCAGCTCGGCGCCCAGGGCCGGGGTCAGGCCGGATTTGCCGATGTGCACGTGAGGTTTGAGGGGATGGGCCTGGGCTTTGAGGAACTGGCGCTGGCGGGGAGTGAGCATGGTGGGCCTCTATACCTTAGAGGTTACGGGATGGGCGTGGCGTTTGTCCCCTGGGAATTATGCCGGCTGAAGCCTGTGGCATACTCTATGCCATGGCCTTATTCGCGCGCCCTGGTTCCATCCATGGCTAGACCCACTCGACCCACCCTTGCCCACCGCCTCCAGTTCGCCCTGTATCTGATGGTCGAATGGCTGGTTTCCACCCTGAGCTGGCGCGCCACCTGGTCCCTGGGACGCGCGGTCGGGCGGCTGTTCTACCGGATTGACGCCCGGCACCGCCGGGTGGTGCGGGACAACCTGCGCTCTACCGACCTCGGGCTGGATGAGGCGGGGGTGCAGGCCATGTCCAAGGCCGCCTTCGAGCACTTCGGCGGCCTGCTGTTCACCACCGTGCGGATCATGAAGATCACCCCGGAGGAGCTCCGCCAGATCACCAGGATCGAAGGCCAGGAGCATCTGGAAGCCGCGTTCCGGGAAGGCAAGGGGGTCGTCGGCCTCACGGCGCATATCGGCAACTGGGAGCTGCTGGCCCTGGCCGTGGCGCTGGGCGGCTGGAAGCTGGCCGCCATAGGGCGTGAACTGGACAACCCCCTGCTGGAGGCCCGGCTCAAGCGCTTCCGCATGACCTTCGGCAACTCGGTGATCGCCAAGGACGGAGCCGTGCGCGGCTCCATCAAGGCCTTGAAGGAAGGCCAGCTGGTCGGCTTCCTGCTTGACCAGGACGCGGTCGCCGGCGGCATTTTCGTGCGCTTCCTGGGCCGCTGGGCCTGCACGTTCGCCACCGCCGGCATGCTGGCCGCCCGCTTCGACCTGCCGATCCTGCCGGTCTCCAGCCGGGTCGAGCCTGATGGAACACTCATTGTCACTGCCTTCCCCCCGTTCCACGCCCCGCGGACCGGGGACACCGCCAGGGATGCCTGGACCGCGACCCAGCGCATGACCACCTGGATCGAGGACCGGGTGCGGGAAAACCCGAGCCAGTGGTTCTGGATGCATCGCCGGTTCAAGACCCAGCCCGGCCCGGGGCAGCCCGGGCTCCCGTCTCCCGAATGGCTGGCCGTGGATGGGCGGAGCGCCCCGAACCCCACGGAAACCGAGGGCGAGCCCCGCCTTCCCTTGAAGGACCAGCCATGAATCCCCAGGAATTCCTTAGCTCCCTCGGCCCGAAGGATCTCGTCCTGGTCGGCGAGCATCTCTGGGAAGGGGAAGCTGGAGCCTGGCGGGTGGGCGGCGAGCAGCGGCTGTTCCAGGCCTTGGCCGGGCTGGCCCGCCGGAACGGGCTGCAGGTGGTCGCCGTCCAGCCCCATCCCAGCTGGGAAAGCTGGGATGGCGACGGGATCCGCTGGGTCGGCGTGCCGCCCGGGCGGCGCTCGGGATGGCGCCGCTGGCTCTGGAACCGCCGGTTGCACGCACACCTGTCGCCCCTGGCGAGGGTGGTGTACAGCTACGCCGAGCTGGCCCACCCCAAGCGCGTCCCCGGCGCGGTGATCTGGCAGCATGGCGTCGCCTGGGACGGCCGGAGCCCCGAGCGGCAGTGGCGTTCCCGCCGCCAGAACAAGGCGGTGCTCGCCGACTGCGCCGCCATCGTCTGCGTGGACACCAATTTCCCGAACGTCCTGGCCAGTTCGCTCAGGCACCTGGAGCCCCTGCATCGCGCCTGCGTCTACATCCCCAATTTCCCGACCGTCGCCCCGGCCGGGGTCCCGGCCGTGCCCGAAGGCCCCACGCGGGTGGTCTACGTCCGCCGCTTCGGCGCCGGCCGGGGCACCGACCTCATGGCCGACGCCGCCCGGATGCTGTGGGACCAGGGCCTCGACTTCGAACTGGACATGGTCGGTTATTCCGAGCGCGGGCTGGAAGAAGCGATGATCCGCGAACGGCTGGCGCCGGAACTCGGCTCGGGCCGGGCGACCCTGCGCAAACTGGGCTTCGACCAGGTGCACGAGGCCTACGAACGCGCCCACATCGCCGTGGTGCCGACCCGGCAGGGCGAAGGCACCAGCCTCGCCTGCCTGGAAGCCTTCGCCTTCGGCCTGCCGGTGGTGGCGACCTGGATCGGCGGCCTGCCCGACCTGGTCCAGGACGGCCTCAACGGCAGGCTGGTGGCGCCCCGGCTGGCCGACGTCGCCGCGGCCCTGGCGGAGCTCATCCGGGATCCCGCCGGCCGGCTCCGGTTGCGCGAGGGAGCCCTGGAATCCGCCCGGCGCTTTTCCCGGGAACGTTGGGAAGCGCAGGTGCTCGGCTGCCTAAGCGGCCTGGGCTGGATCCCCGGATCGACCCGCTGAGGAGCCGGAGTGGAAACCCTATCCATCGTCATCGTGACCCACAATGAAGCAGCCAGGATCCGCCGCTGCCTGGAGAGCGTGGCCTGGGCTGATGAGATCGTCATGGTGGACAGCCTGAGCGATGACGCCACCGTTGCCATAGGCTCGGAATTCACCAGCAAAATCCATGTGCGGCCCTGGCCGGGCTACGCCAGCCAGAAGAATTTCGGGATCGACCAGGCCACGGGGGAGTGGATCCTCATCCTGGACGCGGATGAACGCGTCTCCGAAGCGCTGGGCGCGGAAATCCGCGCGCTGTTGGCCGGAGCGCCGGCCCATCCCGTCTATCGGGTCCCCTTCAAGAACTACCTTGGCGCCACCTGGCTTGCCCATGGGGGGCTGCACCCCGACTACCATCCCCGGCTGTTCCGGCGCGGCGCCGCCCGCTATGGCGAACGGGAAATACATGAAACGCTTGAATTCACCGGGAGCCAGGGCAAACTGCGGGGCCCGATCGAGCACCTGACCTACGCCGACCTGGCGACCTACCTGAACAAGGTGAACCGGTACACCACCCTCGAAGCGGAAGACCTCGCGGCCCGGGGATTCCGGGTGCGCTGGTGGCACCTGCTCAAGCCGGTCCCGCGTTTTTTCAGGCTCTATGTCCGCAAGAAAGGCTTCCTGGACGGCGTGCCCGGTCTGGCCAGCGCGGTCCTGTTGGCGGTCTACCCGCTGCTGGTGCTGGCCAAGGTGGTGGAACGCCAGCACCAAATGACGGGCCCCGAACCGCCGGCGCGCCAGTGAGCCCTGCCCGCTCCAGAAGGCCTTGATCGTACTGCTGTTAACATGACCACCCCGAGGTAGCTCCGACGATGCGATTCGCTTCCAGCCTGTTCCTGGCCCTAGCCTTCGGCAGCAGTCTGGCCGCGCAGATGCCGCCCGGGTGGAACGTGGCGCCCCCCCTCGGCAGCGCAGAGCCCCGTGGCACCTTCTGGTACGGCGCGGGCCTGTGGGCCGCGGACCGGCATGGCCCGCCGGCCACCCTGGTGGACAGCCTGGGCATGGGCAATGCGATCACCGGCCGCGGGGTCCACCTGGAAGCCGGGTTGGCGCGGGGCAACTGGGACGTGGCCGCCGAGCTGCAGGCCGTCCATGCGCCCAACGGCGCCGACTACCTCACCCTCTACCGGGGGCACGCCATGTGGCGGCGCGACAACCAATGGCTGTTCAGCCTGGAGATGGAACCTCTGGTGTGGGGCTTCGGCTTGAACGGCGGCTATCTGCTGGGTGACGCCGCCCGGCCCTTTCCGCGCTTCCGGGTGGAATCGCCCAGGGCTGATCTCAGGTTCTTCAAAGTACCCCTGGGCACCTGGAGCTGGCAGGCCTTCCTTGGGCGCCTGGAGAACCACCGGGAGTTCAGCGATTCCATGCAGAACCCGCTGGAACAGGAGGCCAACGCCGCCGGCGATCCCCAGGCACCCCTGATCAGCGGCTACCGGGTGCAGGCGGAGTTCTCCGATTTCATGGAGTTCTACGCCAACTACCTCAACCTCTGGGGCGGCTCCGTCAACGGCCGCGGCGTGCTGGATGGGTACAGCCTGAGCGAATTCGGCACCGCCATGTTCGGCCTGAAGGACACCCTGGCCGAATCCAACATCGACCCCAACAGCGGACTGCCGCAGAACAACTCCTACGCCAACCGCGCACGCAGTTCCTCCAACGCCGACGTGGGTTTCCGGGTGCGCAGCAGACCGCTGGAGCGGGCCCTGGGCGCGGAGTCGGTCTACGGCTACTTCTCCCGCGGTTCCAAGGCGGAGGGCTCCAGCTTCAGCGTGCTCGGCAGCAATCCTGGTAAATACATCTGGAAGGACGTCCACGCGGAACTCCGGTTCGCCAGCCGGCTGCAGTACGGTTCGATCTGGCACGAAACCGGACGCTACACCTCGCCCAACCTCACCAGCCCCAACGAGACCGTCGGCTTCCTGGCGGCCTGGCCCGGGGTCCGGCTGGGACTCGAGTATCTCGACGCGATCAACCCGTACGGCCCAGGGAATCCCGCGGTCCGGCCGTGGAACAACGGTGCCTACCCCTCCGGCTTCTATTACCACGGGGATCCCCTGGGCAACGCCATCGGCGGGGAAGCCAGGACCACCACCCTCCGGCTCGAGGCCGACCTGGGCCGGCGCCTGACCGGGACCACCATCCTGCACCGCGGCCAGAGCCCCTTCCGCGACAGCCTGCCGCTTTGGACGGCCATGCATCCCGGCACCGGGCCCACGACCGACCGCTTCGAAGGCGTGCAGCAGAGTCTGCTCTGGCAGGCGCGGCCCGGCGTCAGCCTGGCCGCGGGCGCATCCTGGGAGCGGCACGACGCGGTCGACAATGTTCCCGGGGCCCGCAAGAATGGTTTCCAGTACTACTCGGACCTGAGCTTCCGCTGGCCCGCCCGGGGCATGTGACCGTGGCGATCGTCCGGCTACCCGTTGGCCATCGACACAGCCCATGGAGCTACCAATGAAAGCAGTGATACTGGCCGGCGGCGCCGGAACCCGGATCAGCGAGGAGACCCATCTCAAACCCAAGCCGATGATCGAGATCGGCGGCAAGCCGATCCTCTGGCACATCATGAAGGAGTATTCCCACTACGGGGTGAACGACTTCATCATCTGTTGTGGGTACAAAGGCTACGTTATCAAGGAATATTTCGCCAACTACTTCCTGCACATGTCGGACGTGACCTTCGACATGGCCAGCAACGAAATGACCGTGCACCAGCGGCACGCCGAGCCTTGGCGGGTGACCCTGGTGGACACCGGCGAGGCCACCATGACCGGCGGCCGCCTGCGCCGGGTGCGCGACTATCTGGCCGGGGAGGAGGCGTTCTTCTTCACCTACGGGGACGGCCTCTCCGACGTGGACATCAACGCCCTGGCCGCCTACCACCGGTCCTGCGGCACCCTGGCCACCGTGACGGCCACCCTGCCGCCCGGGCGGTTCGGCGCCCTGGCGATCCAGGACGGGCTGGTGCAGTCGTTCAGGGAGAAACCCGACGGCGAGGCCGGCATGATCAACGGCGGGTTCTTCGTCCTATCGCCCAAGGTCATCGATTTCATCGCCGAGGACGCCACCGTCTGGGAGCGGGAACCGATGGAGCGGCTCGCCGCGGCCGGCCAGCTCGCCGCCTACCTGCACCAGGGCTTCTGGCAGCCCATGGACACCTTGCGCGACAAGCTGCACCTGGAAGAACTCTGGGCCTCCGGCAAGGCGCCCTGGAAGGTGTGGTGATGGACGCCGGCTTCTGGCGCGGCAGGCGGGTCTTCCTGACCGGGCACACCGGGTTCAAGGGCAGCTGGCTGGCGCTCTGGCTGCAGCGGCTGGGCGCGGAAGTCTCCGGCTTCGCCCTGGCGCCGGAAACCGATCCGGCGCTGTTCGATCTCGCCCGGGTCGGCGCTGGAATGGCCTCGACCCTGGGCGACGTGCGCGACCCGGGCGCCCTGGCCGGCGCCATGGCCCAGGCCCGGCCGGAGGTGGTGCTGCATCTGGCGGCCCAGGCCCTGGTGCGCCGGTCGTACCAGGACCCGGTGGCCACCTACGCCACCAACGTCATGGGCACCGTGCACCTGCTGGAGGCCGTACGGCAGACCCCGGAGGTGCGCGCCGTGGTGGTGGTGACCACAGATAAGTGCTACGAAAACAAAGAATGGATCTGGGGCTACCGGGAGGATGAGCCGCTCGGCGGGCATGATCCGTACAGCAGCAGCAAGGGCGCCGCCGAACTGGTCACCAGCGCCTACCGGCGGTCCTTCTTCCCCCCGGACCAGCATGGCCGCCACCAGGTGGCCATCGCCAGCGCGCGGGCCGGCAACGTGATCGGCGGCGGCGACTGGGCCGCGGACCGCCTGGTGCCCGACTTCCTCCGGGCCATGGACGCCGGGAGCGAGCTGGTGCTCCGCAACCCTGACGCAGTGAGGCCCTGGCAGCACGTGCTGGAGCCGCTCTCCGGCTACCTGGAACTGGCCGAGGCCCTGCACCGCCGGGGCCCGGCCTTCGCCGAGGCCTGGAACTTCGGCCCCTGGGACGCCGACGCCAGGCCGGTGCGCTGGATCGCCGAGCGGCTCACCACCCTTTGGGGCCCGGATGCCGGTTACCGGATCGAACCGGCCCAGGGGGCGCATGAGGCCGGGCTGCTCAAGCTGGACATCTCCAAGGCGCGGACCCGGCTGGGCTGGCAGCCGCGTTGGGGACTCGGCCGCGCCCTGGAGGCTATCATGGAATGGCACCGGGCCTTGCGTGCCGGCGCCGACCCACGGGAAACCACCTGGCGGCAGATCGCGGCCTTCGAAGCGGACGCCGTTTCTTGAAAAAGGTAGACACATTGGAAAAGCTTGAAGCAATCCGCGCCCAGATCGCCGATCTGGTGGACGAATACTCACGGCACGCCTATGCCCCCCGCCCGTTCCAGCCCGGTGTGACCCCCGTCCCGCCCGCAGGCAAGGTGCTGGGCGCGGCAGAACTGCGCAACATGGTGGACGCGTCCCTGGACGGCTGGCTCACCACCGGGCGCTTCAACGAGGCGTTCGAGAAGCGCCTTGGAGGTTTCCTGGGGGTGCCCCACACCCTGACCGTGAACAGCGGCAGTTCGGCCAACCTGCTGGCCTTCTCCGCGCTCACCTCGCCGCGCCTGGGCACCCGGGCCATCCGCCCCGGAGACGAGGTGATCGGGGTGGCCGCCGGCTTTCCCACCACGGTGAACCCGATTCTCCAGGCCGGGGCGGTGCCGGTGCTGGTGGACGTCAGCCTGCCCACCTACAATGTGGACCCCGGGCAGCTGGAAGCGGCCATCAGCCCCCGCACCCGCGCCATCATGCTCGCCCACACCCTTGGCAACCCCTTCAATCTGGAGGTGGTGACCGGCCTTTGCCGCCAGCATGGGCTCTGGCTCATCGAGGATTGCTGCGATGCCCTCGGCTCCACCTACCAGGGAAGGGGGGTGGGCACCTTCGGCGACATCGGCACGCTCAGCTTTTATCCGGCCCATCACCTGACCATGGGTGAAGGCGGCGCCGTCTTCACCCGCAACGCCGAGCTGCGCAAGATCATGGAATCCTTCCGCGACTGGGGACGGGACTGCTTCTGCCCGCCCGGCCACGACAACACCTGCCGGAACCGCTTTGGCTGGAAGCTGGGCGGCCTGCCGCAGGGCTATGACCACAAGTACATCTATTCCCACCTGGGCTACAACCTGAAGATCACCGACATGCAGGCCGCCTGCGGGCTGGCCCAGCTGGATCGGCTGGAGGGCTTCATCGAGGCCCGCAAGCGCAATTTCGCCTACCTCCGGAAGGCCCTCGAACCCTGCCAGGATCAGCTGATCCTGCCCGAGGCCACCCCCGGTTCCGATCCCAGCTGGTTCGGCTTCCTGCTGAGCCTGCGCCCGGATTGCCGCCACACCCGGCTGGACCTGCTGAACCACCTGAACGACCTGAAGATCGGCACCCGCCTGCTGTTCGCCGGCAACCTCACGCGCCAGCCGTACATGGCCGGGCGCGAGGTCCGGGTGGTCGGGGACCTTGCCACCACCGACTTCATCATGAACAACACTTTCTGGATCGGCCTGTATCCAGGCCTCAGCGAAGAGATGCTGGCCTACTCCGCCGGCAGCATCCGTGCCTTCCTGGAAAGCTGAGACCGTGGCTCCCCGATATCCCGAACTGCGCGAAACCGGTATCCCGGGCTGCCATGAGTTGTTGGCGTTCCACCAGGAAGACGCGCGCGGACGGTTCCTCAAGCCCTTCCACGAACCGTCGTTCCAGGCCCTGGGCCTGGCGGTGGACTGGCGGGAGGTCTATGTCACCACCTCGCGCAAGGGCGTGCTGCGGGGCATGCACTTCCAGGCCCCTCCCCACGACCATGTCAAGCTGGTCACCTGCCTGGCCGGCAAGGTGCTGGACGTGGTGCTGGACCTCAGGACCGGGTCCCCCTCCTTCGGCCGTTGCGCCGCCCTGGAACTCAGCGCGGCCAGGGGCAATGCGATATACATCCCGGCCGGCCTGGCCCATGGCTTCCTGGCCCTGGTCGAGGACGCCATCCTGCTTTACCAGGTCACCAGGGAACATGCGCCGGACCACGACCAGGGGATCCTCTGGTCCTCCATCCCGTTCACCTGGCCGGTGACCGAACCGCTGGTGTCCGCCAGGGACCAGGCCCTGCTGGTGTTCCAGTCCTTCACCAGCCCCTTCAGGAGTTGATCCCATGCCGCGAGCCCTGGTCACCGGCGCAGCCGGCTTCATCGGTGTGTCCCTGGTCCGCAGGCTCCTGGCGGAGGGCTGGGAGGTGCACGCCCTGCTGGGCCCCGCCTGCCGCCGGGAGGCCTTGGCCGGCCTCCAGGATCGCCTGGCCCGGCACGACCACGACGGCACCATGGCGGGCATGCAGACCATCCTGGATGCCGCCCGGCCCGACGTGGTGTTCCACCTGGCCTCCCTGTTCCTCACCGAGCACGGACCGGCGGACGTGGCGACGCTGGTGGGCTCCAACATCCTCCTGGGCACCCAGCTGGCCGAGGCCATGGGATCCGCCGGTTGCACCCGGCTGGTGAACACGGGCACCTCCTGGCAGCACTTCGGCACCGCCGGCTACTGCCCGGTGAACCTCTACGCCGCAAGCAAGCAGGCCTTCGAGGACATCCTGGCCTACTACCACCAGGCCCGGGGCCTTTCCTGCACCACCTTGAAACTGTTTGACACCTATGGTCCCGCCGATCCCCGGCCCAAGCTGGTCCGCCTTCTGCTGGGCGCGGCCATGAGCGGGGAGCCGCTGGACTTGTCCCCGGGCGGGCAGACCCTCGACCTGGTGCACGTGGACGACGTCTGCGCCGCTTTCGCGCTGGCGGCGGCACGGCTGCTGGCGGCGCCGGCGCCGTTGCAGGAATACTTCTTCGTGAGCGGCAGCCGTCTGACGGTGCGCGATCTGGTGGTGGAAATCGAGGCGGCCGTGGGCCGCCCGGTCCAGGCCCGGTGGGGCCGGCGGCCGTACCGGCCGCGGGAGGTCATGATGCCACTGGATGCCCAGGGCATGCTGCTGCCGGGTTGGGTCCCGGGCCAGGGTCTGCGGGACGGCCTGCGCGCGGCCTACGCGGCCCAGGCGGGGGCCGCCAAGGCCTGAGGCCAGTGCTGATGCCATTTCACCATCCAGGCAATGAATGCGCCCAACACCCGTGAGCGACAAAAGTGGTTATCTTACTCGCCCCTACTTCGCGATATCAGCCCAATGCTTCCGACCGAAGAGCCTTGCTTTCGTCCGACGCAGCCACAGGGCGAAACGTTTGCGTTGGAACCGGTGCCAGCGGAACACCTGGCGGGTGAGCAGCGGTGATTCTTCCCGCAGCCAACTTACGAAAGCCGGATAGCGGTCCGGGTGGTGCTCGTACATGGCCAGCAGGGTTTGCATGAGCGAGGCCCGGGCGGTGCGCTCGAACGCCTTCAGTTCTGCCGGCGGCACGTCACCCTTGGCCAGCGCCAGCCGGTGCGGGTTCAGGAACATCCGGATGGAATGGGCCAGCAGACCGGCATCTCCGCGCACGGTGTTGATCAGGTTGTCGCCGTGCAGCCGGTAGAGGCTCACGAAACCTTTCACCACCCCCACCCGGCCGCAGAGACACAGGTTCAGGAACAGCTCCGAATCGCAGCACAGGTCCTGGGGATCGGCGAAGGCGTCCAGTTCCAGGGCCAGCCGCCGATGGAACAGCACGTTGCAGAGGGTGAAGTCCTGGGGGGCGATCTGGCAGCGCATGGAGAACACCCGGGTACCCGATTCGACCTCCGCGTAGGGCAGCCGCAGTTCGCTGCGGTGTCCGGTACGGGTGTCCAGGAGGTAGCCCTCTGCATGCACCAGCACCAGGTCCGGATGCTCCTGGATCAGCCGGGCGGCCCGAGCCAGGTAGTCCGGGTCGAGCAGACAGTCGTCATCCGACAGGATGAGGAAGAAGTCCCCGGTGGCCAAGTCCCGGACTGCCTGCCGCCAATTGCCGACCATCCCCAGGTTGACCGGGTTCCGGTGGCAACGCAGCCGCGGATCGTGCTGGTAACGCGCCAGCAACTCGCCGGTGCCGTCGCTGGAGGCGTTGTCGCTGACGATGATTTCCAAACGCTCATAGGTCTGGGCCAAGGCGCTGTCCAACGCCTCCGCCAGCATCAAGACCCGGTTGAAGGTGGGAATGATGATGGAGATCTTCGGGGGCTGGCGGTCAAGGTCCGGGTTCACGGTGGCGTCGGGGCTCCTGCCGTCAGGATACCGCAGGTCCGCGCCGAACCGTGCCCAGTGCGGTTAGAATCAGGAATCGACCCATCAGGAGGTGCCGGCTTTGACCCTTTGCGGTAGTGAGATATTGCGTGAGGAACTGCGGAAGGGCACATGTCCGGAAGTCTGGGTCCGCTTCCCGAGAAACCTGGGCGACGTCATCTTCTCGCTGCCTTTCTTCGGCAGCCTGCAACGGGAATGGGACCAGGTCGCGGCCGAGGCGGGCGCGTCCCTGCGCTGGATCGCCGTGGGGCACGCCATCGGCGCAGCGCTGTTCAGCGAGGCGTCGCCGGACCTGGTGGCCGAGAACCTGGTAGAGTCCGGGGGCCGAGGCAAACCCGATCCCTGGCGCCTGCTCGCTCGTTGGCGTCAAAACCGCCCCGTGGCGGTCATCAACCTGAGCCAGAGCGTCCGCCTGGCCCTCGGCGCATGGATGGCCCGGGTGCCGATCCGGGCCGGAGACGTGAACAACCATCTGGGCCTGCTCTACCACTTCCGGTTCACCTACCGGGATCTGCCGGTGCCCATCGTCGAGCGGTTCCGCCCGCTCCTGGCCCAGCTCACCGGGAAGGACGATCTGCGCTGG
>Ga0316231_1003337_pt1 | contig 14248 bp, 10 predicted proteins | sample TBH18027metaG_FD_206002 | JGI IMG/M metagenome (GOLD analysis project Ga0316231, IMG submission 206002) | Freshwater microbial communities from Trout Bog Lake, Wisconsin, USA - TBH18027 | ecosystem: Environmental > Aquatic > Freshwater > Lake > Hypolimnion/Profundal zone | place: USA: Wisconsin...
GGCTGCGCCCGCTGACTTTTCGCTGAGTCCACGTATGGAATGTATGAGATCCTGCGGGGTCAGAAGCATGTCCCCTTCTGAGACCTTCTCCAATGCGTCGATTAGCTCATCGCGTGAAACGCCTTTGAGCAGGTACCCTGCCGCACCTCCAGCCACGGCGCGGGCCATGTATGTTGGATTGTCGTATGTTGTCAGCATCAGTACACTGGTTGCCGGGTGTTTCGCCTTGATCGCCTGAAGCGCATCGAGCCCATCCCCTCCCGCCATACGGATGTCCAGCAACACCAGTTGAGGACCAAGTTCCCCCACCACTTGAAGAGCCTCCTTGCCGGACGCCGCCTCGCCGATCACTTGGAATCGTGTATCCTCCAGCATGCTTCGCACTCCGCCCCGCCATATTGCGTGATCGTCCACGAGAACGACGGTAACCGGCGTCTGTTCGCCTGCTCCTGTTGATGCTTCCCCTTGTTGCTCTTGCGCCATGTTCAATTCTCTCCCTTCGGTGCACTCAGGCCGCCCGCCCTTGCTTCCATCACCGGAAAGGTCGCCCGAATGCGCGTGCCTTCTCCGATATAACTCTCAAGGTCGTACACGCCGCCCATTAAACTCACTCGCTCAACCATGCCATGCAGCCCCAAATGATTGTAATCGCCCACCTTCTGCTCCGGCACGAACCCACTGCCCCAGTCGCGCACTTCCAGTGTGAGCTTGTCACTGTCCCGTTGCGGGTCCGGTCCCAACAGCAGAACGACGCGAACTCTTTGTGCAGCGGCATGCTTGCGCGCGTTGGTGACTGCTTCTTGAACGACACGGTAAACTGCCGTTTCCAGAGCCTTGTCAAACCGGCGCCCTGCAATATTGTGGATCAAATCGGCATCGTTCCAATCAGCCCGGTTCTTTTCTTCTTGTAATAGTTGTTCAAGAGCCCCTGCCAGCCCTAGGTCGTCCAATGCCAATGATCGCAGTCCGTTGACCAGGCGGCGCGACTCTATCACCGCCTCCTTGAGGTAACCGAGTCCTGTGTCGAGTTCCCGTGTAGCCTTGCCGGAATCGCCATTGGTTAGCGCCCGCCGGAACGTCTCAAGATGCGCGTGGGACGCCATAACGAACTGGGTCAGGCCGTCATGGAGATCGTACGCAAGTGCGCGACGCTCTTCCTCTTGCGCCATGATTAGACCACTCACCATGGCCTTTTGGCGCGAGAGCATTTGAAGATTGTGAATTGCCACGGCGGCATGGGCTCCCACCGCCTGAACGCCGTCCTCGTCTGCCTGCGTGAACGCAAGCGAGCCGACCTTCTCGGTGACATACAAGCTGCCAAGTACTTGATCGCCGCGACGAATAGGCACTCCCAGGAAACTCCTCATCACGGGATGGTTGTCGGGAAAACCAGCAAAGGAAGGATGGTCCGTCAGATCGCCTATACGCAGCGGTTCCGTCCTCGTAAGGAGGTAACCCAATATTCCCCTGCCCAAAGGCCGAGAGCCTATGGCAGCCTCCTCCTGAGCCGTCATTCCAGTAGTGACGAACTCGGACAGTCCCCGACCATCGGGCCGAGCCACACCAAGGGCGGCATAACGCCCACCAGCGAGAGTACACGCCGCGTCGACAATATGACGAAGAGCTTCGATGCCCATTCGGCTCGATAGGATGTCCAGCGCTACCTGACTGGCCGTCGCAAGAACCACCGACCGTGAATAATCATAAGCGGACAGTGCGCGAAGTTGATCGCGAATGCCGAGTTCCTCCGAAACGTCGCGCCCAACGATAAGCACACCGTCCGCACGGCCAGTGGTGCCGCATGCCGGTTCCAATGACATACGAACCGTTCGTGCTTCTCCTGCGGCCGTTAGGTGAAGGCGATCGATGTCACGGACGGACTCGCCGGCAAGCACGCGGGCAAACAGCATATCGTGGTAATCGGCATCTGCTGCAGGCCAGAGCAATGATACGGATCGCCCAACAACGAACTCGGAAGAATAGCCGTAGACTGCAGACGCTCCCGCATTCCACGATTGAATTATGAGTTCGCGATCAACAACAACCAAAGAAACAGCCGTCGAAGATTGCAAAGCATCGATAAAATCAATGCTGCAACCTTCGACGGCCTGTCCGTCACGCCTATCCTTCCGAAGTTCCATTGCCACCATTATGACATCTTGGTGGCAATCTGGTCATCTTTTATGCCGCATCTAAAATAATGCGCGCATCGACAACCGCCGCCCCTTGGCCAACGGGGTAAACGAGCATCGGATTGATGTCCATTTCCTTGATCATCGGGAAGTCGGTCACAAGCTGCGACAATCGCATGATCGAGTCATACATCGCATCCTTGTCCGCGGGCTCCGAACCTCGGAATGTATCGAAGAGGGCCTTGGTCTTAAGGGAGTCCACCATACGCTGAGCACCCAACTCTCGCACCGGGGCCAACCGGAACGAAACGTCCTTGAGCAACTCTGTGTAGATGCCGCCAAGACCGAACATCAGGATCGGTCCGAAGCGTGGATCGCGGGTCATTCCAAGAATTACCTCGCGTCCCGGCTTGGACATTGGCTCGACAGTTACGCCCCAGATTCGGGCATTGGGAACCAGCCGTCGCGACGTTTCCAGTATTTCGACTGCTGCGGCGCGAACCGCCTTTGCGTCTCTCAAGTTGAGTTTGACACCACCGACATCGGTCTTATGCAGAATATCGGGGCTTGAGATCTTCAGGACCACGGGATAGCCAAGCTTCTCTGCAGTCTCAACCGCTTTGTCCGGATCGGGAGCATGCCCGAAAGCGGGAACAGGAAAACCGTACGACTGAAGGAGTTCGAGCGATTCGATTTCGGGAAGTTGCGTTCGCCCATCGGCAATCGCGCCGTCGATGATCGACTGAGCTTTTGCACGATCGACATCGAACACCTTTACATCGGTTCGAGGTCGGACCAGCCAATTCTCGTACTTGACCATCTGAGCCAACGAACGAACAGCTGATTCGGGGAACTGGTAATTCGGCACGCACCGCTCTTTGAGGATATCGGCGCCCGGCACCATGTCGACCGAACCCATAAATGTCGCCAGGATCGTCTTGCGATCGGGAGAATCCTTTTGAGCATCGTTGGCATTGGCGATTTCTTCGGCAATTTCCGGGACATCGGTCATATTCTGAGGAGTTACCAAAACGATCACGCTGTCGATGTTAGGCTCCTTGAGCAGAACGTCGAGCGACGCCTTGTATCGGTCGTGGAGAGCGTCGCCTATGACGTCCACCGGGTTATTCGTGCTCGCCATTGGCGGCAGGGACTTCTCCAATTCCTTAACGGACTCGGGGGTGAGTCTTGGAACAACCAAGCCATTACGTACACAGGAGTCGGTGGTCATGATGCCAGGTCCGCCGGCATTGGTCAGAATAGCGACGCGGTTGCCTTTCGGAATGGGCTGATTGGCAAACGCGGTTGCAAAGTCAAAGAGATCTTCGACCGAGTCCACCCGCAGTACGCCGGCCTGGGCAAAGAGGGCATCGTAAACCTCATCGCTCCCGGCTAGAGAGCCGGTGTGGCTGGCGGCCGCGGCCGCGCCCTGCGCTGTCCGCCCTGTCTTAATGGCGAGGATCGGCTTCCGAGGCATGTGCTCTCCGGTGATCTTGCTCGCAAGATCCACGAACGCTCGGCCCTGGACCAGATCCTCGATGTACATAATGATGACATCAGTCGCCGGATCGTCCGCTAAATAACCTAGAAAATCGAACTCGTTGATGTCAGCCTTATTGCCAAACGAAATGAACTTCGAAAAGCCGATATTTTTGGCGGCAGCATAGTCGAGAATGGCGCCGCACAAAGCGCCGCTTTGCGAGATAAATCCGAGGTTGCCGTGAAGCGGCATCCGGCGGGCAAACGAAGCGTTCATGCTGACATCGGGATCTGTGTTGATGTGTCCCAAACAGTTTGGACCCATGAGGTTCATCCCGAACTGCTTGACCAGATCCTTGATCCTGTTTTCGAGAACGAGACCCTCACCGCCGACTTCCTTGAAGCCCGCAGTAATGACACTGACGTTCTTGATGCCGAGAGCTCCGCATTCCTCGATAGCCGGAATAACGGCGTTCGTAGGAACGACGAGGACGGCCAGATCGACCGCTTCGCCAAGGGCGGTCAGCGAGGGAGCCGCCTTGACGGACATAACGTGCTTTGCCCGAAAGTTAATTGGGTAAACGACACCCTGGTAATGATTCTGCAATAGGTTGCGAAAAACGGACTCGCCCACGGCGCCTGGGCGTTCCGTGGCGCCGACGACGGCAATGGACTGCGGTGCAAATAGTGTTTTTAAATCTCGAGGAGTCATACTTTTAATCCTTCCACTTGCGGATTGTACCGGCCTATCAAGTCTCGAAACACCGCCTAATGACGGATTGATTACCAATTACGGAAAATAGTGAGGATAAATAGAGGGCTTCCGAAAAGAATCGCTAGCTTCCACGAACGCTAACGCTATCGGAGGTATTATGTGAGCCGATGTCAATAGGTTATGATCTTATCGGAGACCTGCACGGTCACCTGGGGCTTCTGCGAAAGCTGTGCGAGAGACTCGGCTACTCCCAGCAATTCACGCCGCCACCAAACCGCAGAATGATTTTTGTCGGCGATCTTGCCACAAGAGGACCGGAAAATCTTGCCACGTTGCTAACAGTTCGAAGCGCCGTTCTGGACGGCCGTGCCTACGCAGTTCTTGGCAACCACGACGACACCTTGCTGCGATGGCTTCGAGACGGAGAAAGCCAATTCAAGAACAAACTGGCCGATGTAGCATCGGAAATCCGCAAATCCCCCAATCCAAACCAGTTGCGCGCGGATTTGAAATCGTTTCTGGAGATGCTTCCTCTGATCTTGCGTCTAGACGAAGGACGTCTGGTAGTCGTGCATGCGGGTATCGAAGAACCGATGCTGGACCGTCCCATTTCTTCGGAAGACAGGCGATTCGTACTCAACGGGGATGCAATCGGTAAGAGTTTGGAAGGCAGAACCCTGCGAAGGGACTGGGCGGCAGACTATCGCGGGGCGCCGTTTGTAGTTTACGGGCACACGCCCGACGATGAGGCATCCATCAGATTTAACACGATAAACGTCGATAGCGGTGTATACCGGTCGGGCCGTCTCACCGCCTTTCGCTGGCCTGAGCGCCAAATCGTAAGCGTCACAGCCCGCGATTGAGTTTGGCGAGCAAAGCCGCCAAAGCATCATTTGACCAGGTATAATACACGCCACGAGAGGGCTTTAATCGCTATGCCGGCTGAGAATTGGTTCCAAAAGAACACGAAGTTTGGCGTAATCCCCGCCAGCAATACGCGAAGTACGGTCCCGGATGGACTGGCTATCAAATGCAGCGGTTGCGGGGAGATTCTGTTCAACAAGGAATTTGAAAAGAATCTGAAAGTCTGCTCCAAATGTGGCCATCACCATCGGATGAGCGTGGACGAACGGATCGCGATCCTGTTCGACAGCGGAACATTTGAAGAAATCGATGTTCCAATTCGATCGCGCGATTTCTTGGAGTTTCCCGACTATCAGACAAAGCTCGAGAAGGGCTGGGCCAAGAGCGGAATGGGCGATTCATTCCGGATCGGGCTTGGCGAGATCCAGGGACGGCGTTGCGTCGCCGGCCTTTCCGAGTTCTCGTTTATGGGCGGATCGATGGGCTCGGTCACCGGCGAAAAGATCGCCATCGCGCTTGAGACAGGAATTCGCCTGCGGCTTCCAGTTCTGCTTACAACGACATCCGGAGGCGCCCGAATGCAGGAAGGTCTGATGTCGCTCATGCAGATGGCCAAGACATCGGCCGCTGTCGCCCGTCTTGCCAAAGCGCGCCTTCCGCTGATAGTCCTGCTTACCGATCCGACAACAGCGGGCGTTATGGCATCATATGCCAGCCTGGGAGATATTCTTCTGGCGGAGCCCGGCGCTCTCATTGCGTTTACCGGGCAGCGTGTCGCAGCGCAGGCAGCCCAGGGCCAAAAGCTTCCACTCAATTATCAAACATCGGAATGGCGGCTCGAGAAGGGGCATATAGACGCGATTGTCCAACGGCGCGACCTTGCAACTATAATCGGCAGGCTATTAGGCCTGCTCCATAATCCACCAACCAAGCAATCGAATGCAAAAATCACTAAACGTCCTTGACTTCGAACGCTCCCTCATGGAGCTCGATAAGAATATTTGCGCCTACGAAAGCGCGGCGTCGGAACGCGGTGAGGACTACACGGCTGTGATCGAAGACCTCAAGAAATCGCGGCAACGATTACTGGCTGAGATATTTGCCAACCTCACCCCTTGGGACGAAGTGCTTTTGGCGCGCAAAACCGAGCGCCCGTACTCTCTGGATTACATCGGACTGATATTCGATGACTTCACGGAGCTTCATGGGGATCGGCTGTTTTCCGACGATCAGTCCATTGTCTGCGGGCCGGCTCGTATCAATGGGCGCAACGTCATGGTCATTGGCCAACAAAAAGGTCGCGACCTCAAGGAACGGGCACTGCGCAACTTCGGATATCCTCGCCCCGACGCTTACCGAAAAGCGCTGCGCATGATGAAATTGGCGGAGAAGGTTCGATTGCCGGTCATCTGCCTGATCGACTGTCCGGGCGCGGACACCAACCTTGGCAGCGAGGAGCGAGGCATTTCGAGCGCAATCGCCGTCAACCTCATGGAAATGAGCGTCCTTGCCACTCCCATTATCGCCGCAGTGATCGGCGAAGGCGGATCAGGAGGCGCCCTGGGAATTGCAGTGGCAGACAGGATCTTGATCCTAGAGCACGCAGTTTATTCCGTGATTCCCCCCGAAGGCTGCGCCGCCATTCTGGAGACGTTCGGGCGAGATCCCGGTCGTAAGGACGAAGCCGCGGCAGCCCTGCGAGTCACGGCCAAGAGCGCTCTTGAGTTCGGAATCATCGACGAGATACTTCCAGAACCCCTGGGCGGAGCGCATCATGATATCGATGCCACGGCAGCCACGCTAAAAGAAGCGATCCTGCGCCATCTACGTAACCTGGATAAGCTATCGACGGACAATCTTCTGGAGCAGCGATACGCCAAATTCCGCAACATGGGGATCTTCGACGAGATAGTCCCTCCTACTCCCTCGCCCGCCTCGGGAGAGGGTTGGGGTGAGGGCTGACCGGGTTGGCATAACTGGCACGGATACTTTGCGCCCAGATTGAAATCGGGCATGGGAAGTACGCGTAACCCGCATTCGCGGGTACGTAGGCGAAGGGCTTGGTCAATGAACCCGCGAAGGCGGGTTGCGCGTTTTTCCCAGCCCGTATTTTAATGCGAGGACATCTTCAGCCAGCCCTCACCCTAACCCTCTCCCGAGGCGGGCGAGGGAATTACTCTGTAATCACGCCGGCGTTGGGATCGCCGGGAAGAATCATGGAGATGACCATACCGCCGTCCAAGTATTCCTTCGCAACGCGGGCGACATCGCTTGCCGTAACCGCGTTTATCGCATCGGCATAGTTCGTGTCGAACTTATAGCCACCCAGTTCCTTTTGCGCGATTTCGGAATAGCCAAGGAAGTATGCGCGGCGATCCAGGCGTTCGTGGGCAATTAAGTAGCTACCGATCAAGAAGCGCTTTGCTCGCGCAATATCTTCATCGGCCGGTTTCGTTTCGCGGAACTGCTTTACGGCGTCGAGCATAGCGTCCCGAACGACAGGCGCCATCTCGATCGGCTTGCCGTCGGGACCATCTTTTGTCGGTGCGGAAACGACAAACGCCGCAACGTCGCTCCACGCCACCTGCGACGCGTAAAGCGATGAAACCTCATACCCCAGCCCCTGCTTCTCACGGATGCTCGTGAAGAGTTTCGAGGTCTTCATCCCGCCCAGGAGCGCATTGGCCACCAGCATCGCGGGAAAGTCCGAAGATCCGGCGCCGGGAGCAAGATATCCCAAGAGGACATAGTCCGCATTAATATCGCTGCGAAACTTCTTGACCGTTGTTGCACTGGACAGCGGCGTCGGACCGGACGTCGGCGGACTTATACGCGCCGGATTCGACCTGGGAAAGTTCGCCAAATTGGATCGGAACGACCGCTCAACTTTGCCTGGATCCATGTTGCCGGTAACGGCAATTACGATATTGCGCGGAATGAAGTTGCGTTCGAAGTAGATCCTCAAGTCCGACGGCTTCAGCGCCTTGATCACTGCAGGATCGCCGTTAATCGGCCTGTCGCGCGACGTTCCGGCATAAAGGACATGCCGCAGGTTGTCATAAGCCACAGTGAACATATCACCTGATCGATTTTGGAAACCCTCAAGCAAGGCGTGCCGTTGTAACTCCACCTGATCGTCAACAAAATCGGCGTTCTTAAGCACGTCGCAAACCAGATAAGATACGTCGTCAAATCGCGAAGCAAGAGTCAGTGCTTGCATCTGTGTGAAGTCGGGATCCCACGACGCACTGATGTTGTTACCAAGGGAGCCGATCAAATACTTAATGTCATCGGGACGCTCATTCTTCGTACCGGTAAACAACGTGCTGGCAACAAAGCTGCCTATGCCGCAAGTCGACGCGTCTTCCTTATCGGAACCGGCTCGCACAAAGACCTGGACGGCAATAAGGTCGGTCGAAGTCTCTTGCCTTATGATGAGTCGGATGCCACACGGCAACTGAACATCGCGCGGCGCGGTGCTGTCTGCATGCGAGTACGATACGATCGCGCAAAGCAACATCAGCAACATGGCCGAGCAAATCAACAATCTCCTAGAATTGAACAAGTACATTTCTCGTTTTCTTCGCCGGCGCGGCGGCATTGTCAGGAGCACTGTACGGAATAATCTCAACGATGTTGTATGCATCGGGAGTTAGGTACTTCTGAGCTATGCGCTGAACATCCGCAGCCGTGACAGACTGAAAGTGATCAACGTAGTCGACATCATACTGGTACGTGTCGATCATGTCGTAGAACCCAAGCGCGTCGGCGCGCCCTGAATCCGTTTGGACATCGAAGAGATACGAAGCCAATAGACTGTCCTTTGCGCCTTGAAGCTCTTTTGCCGATACGGGTTGATCTCTCAAGTTCTTGATCTGATCGATAATCGATGATTCAACTCCGTCGGGATTTCCGGTTGGAAACGAGCAGGAGATCGTGAGCAATCCCTGGTAGCGCTGCGTCAAGTAGTCCGCGGAAACATTGTCAACCAGATGAAGGCTCTTGTGCAAACTTCGATCCAGACGATTGTTGCCTCCCTGCCCCAAGAGCGTCAACAGGACATCCATCACCCACGTATCGGGCTTGTCGGCCACAGATGGCGCAAAAAACGAAATTGTCATGTACGACGACCCAACGCCACGACGGAGAATGGATCTGTGGATCGATGTCTGTGTCAATACCTTTGGAGCCGCAGGCGGAGTGACATCGGTCGACGCTGACCAGGAGCCAAACACTTTGATGGCCTCTTGTTGAACCTGATCGGATGTCACGTCGCCAGTAACAACAAGAGAAATATTATTGGGAACATAGTTCGCTTTGTAAAAACCCAACACCTGATCGTGTGTGATCGCCTGGACATCTTGCGGGACGCCGGTCACCATGCCGCCGTAGGCTTGTTTCGAACCATAGGCCAGCTTGCGAACCTCCGCGAGCATGAGTTGTTCCGGGTTATCAAGCTGGCGCGCGACTTCATTGAGTATAATCGGCCGCTCAGCCTGGACGTTCTTATCGTCGATCGTGGCATGTTGCAGCACGTCTCCCAAGACAGCCAGGGCAGAGCCGAAATTGGCCGACGGCACCACCACATAAAAGTGAGCCCAATCGTACGACGTAGCGGCGTTCAAACTGCCGCCCAGATCCTCGATCGCGCCATCGATCGTTTCTTCCCGAGGCCGAGATGTCGTGCCGGTAAACAGCACATGTTCAAGGTAATGCGCGACACCGCTGCCCGAAACGGATTGCCGAGAAACCCCTGCCCTTACCCAGGCATCGATTGCCACGAGGCCTACGGCATGATTAGGCGCCGTGATGACGCGCAAACCATTGGTCAGCGTATACTCGCTGGTCGAAAAACCTGCGACGGCAAGAGATTGGGAAGCGAGCAAGATAATCGACGATATAAGGACAGCGGCCCGAATACGGTTTCGATTGAAAAGGGGATATTGCGCCATTTGGTCTATTTCATTCTGATGGGCGGTCAGCTCTCGGTTCCATGATACCTGAGACGAACCAAGAAAAGGGCAGAGACTAACCCTGCCCTTTCTATCAACGCGGCATGTTACGGCATGCCAGGATGCCACCACGGATGGTCGTGCCGCCATTGCCAGGAGTTACGCCACCACCAATAGTGGCTGTGCCCTACTCGATGCCAGTACCGATGGTGATGGTAATGGTAATAGTAATATGGTGGAGGGGGCGCTCCGACTACAATCCCTGCCCGAGGGCCGTGATGACCGCCTAGGTAGACCCCGATCCCAACTTGAGCCTTGGATGGTACGCAGATGCATCCAAGGACAATGACCATGAGAGCGATTGTGACAATTGCGCTCATGGCGCTTCTCCGTTCCATAGACATTCCTCCAACATCGTTCGCACACTCCACGGGCATTCGAACGCGCCGCGTGCGAGTTGCTACTATTGGAGTTCTACCAAAACGCCATCGTTGTTAAACTGCGACCTGACGAGCGCCATCCCCTATCGCGCATACAAAGATATCGGGGACCTTGCCCGTGTGCTTCTCGTAGCGTGCTCCAAGACAACTGCAAAAGGCGTCTACCTGAGATATCTCAACCAGGTTCACCGTTGCCCCACCCCACCCTCCGCCGGTTAAGCGGGCGCCATAGCAACCGGCAAGCTCACGAGCGGTTGCAACGAGATAATCGAGTTCCGGAATGCTATTTTCAAACAAGGTCCGACTGGACTCGTGCGATCCGAACATCGCGCTGCCCAGTGCATGCAGGTCACCGCGCGACGCCGCCGCAATACCGGCAAGCACTCGCTTGTTTTCACCCATAATATGCTCGGCCCGTTTCCGGACATTGTCGGGCAACTCGCCTTTACGTCGCTCGAATTCCGCATCGTCCACATCGCGCAGCAGAGCTTTTCCAAAGTGTTTTGCCGCGGCCTCGCACTCGCTGCGCCGCTCATTATAGTGGCCGCTCGTCAGGGTATGGCTCGCCATCGAGTTGCAAATCACTAGGGAAACATCCGCCTTTGCAAGGGCGACTGTCTTGTGCTCCAGGCTCTTGCAGTCCAGAAACAACAGGCTGTCCTTAGCGCCAAAAGTCGAGGAAAACTGATCAAGCAAACCGGAGCTTACTCCCACAAACTGGTTCTCGGCGCGCTGGCAAAGTCGGGCCAGATCCATCTTCTCCATCTGATATGGATAGAGTTGCTTGATAAACAAGGCGGTGGCCACTTCAAGCGCAGCCGACGATGACAACCCCGCACCAATCGGCACATTGCTTTCGATGAGCGCTCTAAAACCGCCCACATTGACCCCGGCCTTGCGGAGTTGATCAACAACCCCCAGGACATAATTGGGCCACGCCTGCTCGTCGTCATGGCGAATGTCCGACGCATTACAGGCTGCTTCCTTGCCCATGTCCGCCGCGATGAGCTGGATATCATTGCCGTCCAGCGCTTCTCCGACAACGGCCGTTACCCGATCGAGGGCCGCGGCAAGCACGTAGCCGCCATTGTAATCCGTATGATTGCCGAGAATCTCCACACGGCCCGGAGCGACGGCGGCCACACGGGCGGTAACGCCAAAACGAGCCGCATACTGGGCAGATGCGGTAACAATTGGTTGAGTCATGAATGAATAACCTCGTGATCCTACTTTAACTTGTTCGACGACGCGGCATCCACTACGGCCATCGCCTGTTCGGCCGCAGCCTGCTGCGCTTCTTTCTTGCTCTTTCCGGAGCCAACGCCCAACACTTCGCCGTCGATAACAACTTCGGCAGTAAATGTCCGGTCGTGCGGCTTGCCGTGCTCGCTGACGATTCGGTATTCCGGAAGGGCGCTCCCCGATGCCTGCCGCCATTCCTGCAGGGCCGTTTTCGGATCGCGCCAATCGGCAGTGGTCTTCACATACTCTATTTCCGGCGCAAGCGTATGGAGGATGAAGCCGCGGGCGCTCTCCCAGCCCAGGGTCATGGCAATCACAGCGACGATCGCCTCATAGGCATCGGCAATAAGCGACGATCGCGAGCGACCGCCCATTGCCTCCTCGGTGGGTCCCAGAACCAGCAGCGGCGTAATGTCCATTCGCGTCGCCGCCGCCGCCAGAGCCGTCTTGCAAACAATCAGCGCGCGCGCCTTGGCCAGGGCCCCCTCGCCATGCTGCGGGAGCAAATCGTACAAATACCGTGCAATCACATGGCCCAGCACGGCATCGCCAAGAAACTCAAGCCGCTCGTTGCTCTGCAGCGGATGATCGGCCACCGCGGATTTATGAGTCAGAGCCTGACGCAGCAACGGAATATCCGAAATGGGGATGCCGCGCGAACGCGTGGCTTCCAGAAGCCGCTGATCCGACATATCTTGGACAGACATAGGCGCGGCTATTGCAGCCCTTTCACAGCCGACGCAATTCGGTCAATTCCCTTGCGAATAGCTTCGGGAGAAGTGGCATAAGAGAGACGAACATTCTCATCGGCGCCGAAGCCGCTTCCCGGCACAACCGCCACCAGGGCCACATCGAGCAGCCAGGCCGCAAACGAATCGCTGCCCGTGATCGCTACCGTGGAGCCGTCCGAACCCCTGCCTTGTTTGCCATAAAACGCGCAGACGTTCGGGAACACATAGAACGCGCCCCCGGGCGTCGGACATGTGACACCGGGAATCGCGTTCAGCGCATCCACGATTATCGCGCGACGCTTTTCGAACTCAACCCGCATTGTCTCGACCGCGTCCTGAGGACCGTTAAGAGCCTCGACCGACGCCGCCTGCGTAATGCTGCAAGGGTTGGATGTACTCTGATCCTGAATTCGCCCCATCGCGGCAACAACCTCGGCATCGCCCGCCGCATATCCGATGCGCCACCCTGTCATCGCATGGCTTTTCGAGAGTCCGTTGATCGTGAATGTCAGGCTCTTGATCTGAGGGCTCAGCGACGCGATCGACGTGAACTTTCGGCCGTCGAACAGAATTTTTTCGTAAATCTCGTCGGAAAGCACATAGATGCCGCGCTGAACGGCGAAGTCCGCAATATCGGCAAGCTGCTCCCTGGTGTAAGTCGCTCCGGTCGGGTTCGACGGCGAGTTAAGCACAAGAAGCTTCGTGCGGCTGGTAGCGTGCTTTTCCAGATCCGCTGCGCTGGCCAAAAAATCGGGGCCGGTCTGCACCACGACCGGTGTGCCGTCCGCCAGCTTGACCTGTTCGGGATACGACACCCAGTAGGGCGCCGGGATTAAAACTTCATCGCCCTCTTCAAGAATCGCTTGCATTAAGTTGTAAATGCTGTGTTTGGCGCCGGCCGAAGCGATGATCTCATTAGGCTTGTATGTCAAACCGTTATCGCGCTCAAGCTTATCGATAATCGCCTTTTTGAGAGCGGGAGTGCCACTCGACGGAGTGTACTTGGTTTGGCCCGCGGCAAGAGCCTTGACGGCAGCCTGCTTCACATTCTCCGGGGTGTCGAAGTCAGGTTCGCCGGCGCTAAAGCCAACGACATCCTTCCCTTCCGCCTTGAGCGCGGCCGCCTTGGCCGAAATTCCCAGAGTCGGAGATGGCGCGGCATTAATAGCGCGCTGCGATAGCTTATGCGATAAAGTCATGAACTCGATTCCTTGAGCCGAAAAGCTAAAAAAGTATAGCCTAATCGGTATGCGGGTGTCAACCAAACTACCAGACGGTGTTATACTGACACTGAAACTTTAGACGGGATCTTCCGTCTAAACTATCAGGTTAACCCATGCATTGTAAGATTATCCCATCAGTCGGCTTAATATTCGCATTGTATGTGCTGATCTTGGCGCCTGTGGCCGGGCACGCGGATTCGCCGCAACCCACTCCCGCTAATCTTCTTGCGCAAACACAGATCACACTCAATACAGAGGACCGCCGCGCACCCAGCAGCGTTGAACAGGTAATTCCCATTCGGCCGGAATGGACCAAAGTGCTCGTTCGCGGCAACGTTCGCGTCCCACGAACGATCAAGCCCGACACAGGCGCCAGCCAGCAGGCGGGAGCCTGTGTTCATCTGGCCTGGCGAATGAAATCGACAGGCAGGCGGGTCAATGCCCCCATGCCGCATTGGCTCGACCCCACC
>Ga0316231_1003338_pt1 | contig 14246 bp, 9 predicted proteins | sample TBH18027metaG_FD_206002 | JGI IMG/M metagenome (GOLD analysis project Ga0316231, IMG submission 206002) | Freshwater microbial communities from Trout Bog Lake, Wisconsin, USA - TBH18027 | ecosystem: Environmental > Aquatic > Freshwater > Lake > Hypolimnion/Profundal zone | place: USA: Wisconsin...
ATCGTTGGTGCCAGCAGGATCACTTGAATACCAGCCGCTTGCGCCATCTCAACCATCTTGCTGACGTTTTCCTTGTAGGCTTTTAGGATGGCATCATCCGACGGGGATTTTAGGCGGTGTAACACATCGTTAATGCCGATGCTAAGCGTGACAATGGCCGGGTGCCGGTCAACGACATCCTTTTGAAAACGGGCGACTAGGTTCTCCGCTTTCTGGCCACCTATTCCCGCGTTAATAATTTTCGGAATCTGCAACTCGGGATACCACTGCGCCAGGACTGACTCAATGTCGTGGAGATAGCCACCCGCATAAGTAATTGAATCACCAATCGCAACGATCTGGTCGCCCTTGTTCAGTAGCAGTTGGTGGGGTTTTCCATCGGTAGGGCCAACCAACCGGATTGCCTGAGCCAAGAGCGTTTCGGAAGGTTGTGGGTTGAGCCCCGCCGGCGGAGGGGTAAACGTTGAAAGTTGAGGATTCAGGGTCGGGGGTTGCTCGCCGGAGGTGACCAGAGGTTGGAGGCCGGTCGGAGAACCCGACTCTACACTCTCATCGCTCGACTTTAGACCGCTAACCACCGTATTCCCTTCGATTCCGCCTAGGTTCTTCGACTGACCGCTGACCGCTAACTTCTGAGCTGCAAACCGGCTTCGGTACGGCTCTTGCAAGCCCGCCTCAGCTTTAATGCTTTCAATCCGCTCCTTCCAATCGTCAAATGGCCAATAGGCGACCACGCTATGTTGAAGTTGAGAATCGAGGGTTGAGGGTTGACTGAAGCGAGCCTTAATCTCATCGGCTGAAAGGGCACGATTGTAGATGCGAATTTCATCCAACACGCCGCGGAAAGTGGAGCCGTAGTTGTCTGCCCGCTTGGCAAAACGGAGTTTGCCAGAGCCCATGGATCGCTGTCGATTGATCGTGGTCACGCAGGCCAATGTGCCATTACAGTAGACTTTCAGGTCCTGACTGTCATACGTCATCACCAAGTGATTCCAGACGTTACTCAGCACCGGGCTGTTTGAACTCCAGGCCGCAAAGCAGTTGTCCCGACCCCCACCGATGTTCAGATAGGCGCCGATGTTGTGGTGGCTGACAACCAGTGCGTAGTGCCCATTGGTGAGTTCATTGGTGCTTTTATTGACAATCCAGACGCAGGGGTCACTGCCGGTGGGAAATTCTGCAAACTTGGCCCACGCTTCCACAGTTAAATTGGTCGGCTCAAACTTTGCCTGATGGTCGGTATCAAAGTAAAAGTCGTAGGGGCACAGCAAGCCGCAACCCACAATCCCGGGGGGAAAACCACCGGCAAAGAGTAGTATGTTTTCGCGCCACGTATGGGTCCCCGCCCAGGTTTGTCCAAAGGAATTCCAGACGAGCCGACCAGCGATATTGAAGACGACGTTACTTTCTACCAAGAACCCGCCCACGCTGCCTTCATCAAAATACAGACCATTTCCTCCGACATCATGAATGGCATTGCCGCGAATAACCATTCCCGGTTGCAACCCCAGCGTGTAGAGGCCGCCGCCATCATGCATAGTACGCATCACATGATGGATATGATTATTGAGAATTTGGTTTCCCTTGCAATTGGTCAAACCGTTGCCCCACTGCCAACCGACTGATATCCCGTCGTGCGGCAAATCGTAGACCAGATTATGAGCGACGAGCGTGTTTTCGGCAAACCCAATCCAAATTCCTACCGCACCGAAGTAGCTCACGCCACAATCGTGGATGAGATTATTGACCACTTGATTATTCCGAACCAGTTTGGCGGGATTGGCTTCATTTTGTTCCCCGCGGCCCTCGCCGACCATGATGCCATTGGCGCCGATATCAAAGAATTGGTTGCCTTGGATTATATTGGCGGAACAACCGCGCCGCAATTCGATCCCGTAAGACCCAAGATGTGCAAGCTCACAATCCACGACGCTACAGTGGCCCGCGAACTCGAACGACAGGGTCGCCTCCATTCTCCCGTAATACTGGGGAGGGTCCACATCCATGGTACAAGACTGAAAGCCATTGTACCCGAAATCCGGCAGCGGCCAGGTCGTGTGGGCGAACGACAGGTTGCGGAAATGAATGTTCTGGACCGGTTTGGTTGGCAAACCTTTAACTTGGATTAAGTGTGTCAGATACGAGGCGACGGTCACAACCGCCTCCCGATTCTCGCTCGGCCGGGGCCAGTACCACAATAAACCGGTCGAACGATCCAAGTACCATTCACCGGGCTGGTCGAGAAAAGGCGCCGCGTTCTCTAGGAAGCAGCGGCTGCCGTGGTTCGGAAGCGAGGGGCTCCCCACGGCTTCTTTCACGTGCGGCGGCATGAGGACAATGGTTCCGTCCAGCGGGTTCACCGTCTGGATTCTTTTCCGGATAATTTCGAATCCGGCCCCTTCGCAGACGACCAGTTCGACGTCGGATAGATTCTGCCACGCGCTTACCTCCGCCGGCGGTTGCAGTTTGATCTCCCACGAAAGCGAATCGGCTACCTCGTTGCGCCTGGATTCCAAGATTCTATAAAACGGCTCCTTGGCATCGGCGTTCGGACTGCGGGCGCGCGTAGCCCGTTGATTGTTCACATACAACTCGCGAAAATACCAACTACCTTCCTTCGCTTGTGGAATTTCGGCTTTCCAACGCACCCCGTCCGGTTGCCAACCGGTGATCCGGCGGCCCGCGCTTAAAACCACTGCCTCATTGGGATAGGCCGCATAGGTGACCGAGTGCACCGGCGTCCCGGAGTCCCGAGTATCCAAGGATAAAGTCTCCGGAAGATAATAGGTCCCACCGCGCAAGAAAACTACGACGTCCTCCGAGAGACCGGTGGTGATCATCAGCCGGACGAGGTCGCGCGCATGCGCCACAGTCGCTAGGGGTTTTTCCTCGGTGCCAGGATTCGCATCGTCACCGTTGATTGCGACGTAAATAATTGTGGCGGGTGCGGCCAGAGTAACGCAACTCACGCTGCACCCGAGGCAGAGAATCCACCAGAATTTAGTGAATGGAATTCGTATTTTCACTATGCAAACCTATCCGGAACAATGCAATTAACGACGCCTCCCCTCACCCCGCATCGTTTCGAGGTCGGGTAATGGGCTTGTCTGACGTTCTGACTGCATTGTTCCTGCACTCAGATAAACGGCGCGTAATCAGCCATCGTTCCCAAGGTGTAGCGTAAATCGCGGGGGCGCTCCCCGATGACCTTGGCGGGCACGCCGCCCACAATGGCATAATCGGGCACATCCTTCGTGACCACGGCGCCTGCGGCAACGACTGCGCCTGTGCCAATAGTGACACCGGGGAGAATTACTGTTCGGCAACTTAACCAGGCGTAATCCTTGATGACAACGGGGGCGCTCAGAACGGCGAAGTCAGGACTGTGTGGATCATGTTGCATGGTCCAAATCCAGACCCCGCTAGAGAAATTGACATTGCGGCCGATGGTGAGGCCACTGCGGGCATCGAGAACAGCATCGTGACCGATCGTGGTGTTCTCGCCGATCGTCAACTTATGCGCGGCGCGCAGTTCGGCCCCACCGTAGATGACAGCGGTTTTAGCAATGCGAGCCCCGTACAGGTGACGGTAGAGAGTCTTACGCAGAGTTTGCGATGGAATCCGACCGGTAAAATTCATGAACGCCACTGCCAATCCCGTCTGGTAACGCTGGGCCGTTTCGCGGCTGTGCCAGTAGAGCCGACCCAGAGATTTTCTGGCGATTAGAAGCAGTGATGCCATAGCAGTCCGTAAGTCGGATTAACTTGTCAGCCCGGCTGAAACTGGCTGTGCGACCTCGACCGGTCGGGCGCGGGTTGCCATCAGCGTACGAATGGCGGCCTGCACCTCAGCCACTTGCACTTGCGTAATGCAGTGCGGGACGAGTGCAGCACAACCATCCGCACACGGCGGGAGCGGTTGTGCAGGTTGCAACACTCGTGAATCAACCCCCCACGGACCAAACCGGACCGGTGAATTGACGTGCCCGCGTGACCCCGACAATGGGTGGCAGGAAACTTCAATCGCCGGGACCTTTACGGCGGCTGCCAGATGCATAGGGCCGGTGTCATTGCCGACGAATACTGTGCACCGCGCGAGGAGTGCGGCACTTTCACGGAGGGTCGTGGATGTCGCAATGATCACTCGCTGCGGCCCCAGTGCGCTGCGCAGGAGTTTGCCCATGGCCTTTTCCTGCCAGCCACCAACCATGACGACATAACCAGCAAACTCATCAATATACTGTTGGGCAACTGCGATGAAATTTTGCAGTGGCCACTGCCGCTTGCCGTGTAGCGCCCCCGGCGCGAGCCCCAGAAGGGGCGCACCCTTCGGTAATTTAGATTCCGCGAATACTTTGGCGGCAAATTGCTGGTCGGCTGCTGATAACCAGAACTCAAGCGATTCGTCTTTGACCGTGCCACCGATTGCCCGCAGGATCGCCAAGTTGTGTTGGACGGTGTGTTGATCCGCTACGTTCCGCAATGGATGCGTAAGTAAGCAATCGAAATAGGGTGTTGCGGACGAGGCGCGAGTTGGGTCGTCAAGTCCCTCAGAATATCCCACTCGCCATTTGGCCCCACTAAAATAGGCCAGGAAACACGCCTGATGATTAAAATCAAAACCGCGCCGGGGCGAGATTGCAATATCAAATCGGCGTTTCCAGAGTCGTGTAACGGCAAGTTTCAGAATCAACCACTGACTTTTCAAAATACGGTGGACTCGCAATTCCGTACTACAATCGAAGCTGACAATTTCGCTGACATAGGGACATTGCGCGACGAGATTGACTGTCGAGGGGCGAACAATTAGCGTGATCCAAGCCGTCGGGGCGTTCCGCCGTAGCTCGCGCAGAAATGGGGACAGCAAAACGACATCGCCGATTTCGTCCAAACGAATCACCAATATTCGTCTCACTGTAGAAAGTTCGAGATTTTTTGAGCAGAATCTCAAGCCTAATAGCCGAAAGAGCGGTTCGCCAACAAACATTGCTGCCCGTACGGAAGTCAAGCGCTGTTCGAGTTGTTTCCAAAAGCAGTAAACCATACCCACGCAATAATTAATTGTGAACTTCGTGCGATTTGCGAGCGATACTGAAGCGATTCAGAATCGTCCGGATCCACTGCATCGGCAACAACAGCATCTTGCCGAGTCGATAACTTGTACTGCACCGATAGATTTCGACTTCTTTGAGCAAACTGTCACGCTGAGCCATGACCGCATGCAGGTCCTCGGACTCCAGCCGGTAGGTTGGCAGGTCATGAACTGCCGACTCAATGTCCGGATACTTGCTGACGCCAATTCCCATCCGGTAGTATCGCCAGTCATTATGCAGTATAAACGCGGATTGACAGTAGACCAGCTTGAAGCCGGCAGCCCACGTGCGATGCGACCAATCGGCATCTTCGCCCTGGTAAAATCCCAAGGAGTTGCTCCACGGAACAGTTTCCCAGACGCGGCGCTTCAGCAACACCACTCCCCCGGTGACATACTGGTCAGGTGACGTCTGGTGATACGGAAGGAGGGCCGGAGCTTCCCACTCGGGTCGCCAGGCGGCCCAGTCCCAAAACCGGCTCCCATCCGTGTTCTTGATCGGAAAGGATACGACCTCGAAGCTCTGATTCTTGAGGGATTCCACGAGTTTGACATACCACCCATCCAAAAGAAGAATATCGTCATCTAACAGGCAAATATTGTCAAACTGTGCCTGCGCTGCAAGCGTGTTGTACATCCGCCCTAGTAATCCCTTGTCCGCTGCTTCTGGATCGGGTAGCAATCGTATTTGTTGAGCGAGTTTGCCCTCTAGCATCGAAGGATTAGTTTTGCCAGTAATCAGAATTTCAAAACTATCTACTGGTATGTTCTGGCTGAGAATACTGTAAATCCCCATCACCAGCTTATGTGGGCTGCGCAAGTTGGTACGAATTCCAAACGTGATTTTCATATCAATTGGAAGCAATCGCCAGTATCAATGGCGGCTGTTTTACTGCGGATAAGGGAGGTGAGAGGGATCCACGGCCTGACGGCGGCAGCTACGGGCGACAATCATCGGTATCTGCGACATCTGCGGTTGACATCCGAACCTAGTGCGCAATAGCGCACCCTACTTACTGTCTTCTATAGGCCGCTGACCACTGGCCTTTGACTGCTGTAATTCGGTCTTTTCCGGGTCCAAATGCCAGCGTGACCGATACGGTACCTCTGGTCCTGCCACTGCGATGGTGCGCTCCATCTGTTCGCGCATATCATCGAAAGGCCAATAGGCGACGCAGTTAGACTCTAGACTTGAGACCTTAGACTGGAGTCTCTGCTCTGAGTGAGGCAAGCTGGCGTCTGCGATTTGATTGCTGATGGCGGAGAACTGAGAGCTAATTTCCTCGGCGCAAAGGGGGCGGTTGTAGATACGGATCTCGTCCATTACACCAGAAAAAGCAGCAGAGTTGTCGTCGCGTTTACCAATGCGTAGATTGCCGGTACCGGTGGTGCGGGGACAGCCACCGACATCAGATGTCGGGATCCCGACTCCGAGTCGGGGACTGATAGACTTGCTGTTTTGCAGAGTTCCGTTGCAATAGACCTTAAGGTCATGACCGTCGTAGGTCATAGCGAGATGGTTCCACCCTTTGGATAAAATGGGATTGCCGCTGCTCCAAGCAAAAAAACAATTATCGCGGCCACCACCAATATTCAAGTAAGCCCCCACATTGCGATGGCTAACTGCCATGGCGTAATTACCGTCGGTCAGTTCATCGCCGTTTTTATTGACGATCCAAACACAGGGATCGGAATCGATGGGAAAGTGCAGGAACTTTACCCAGGCTTCCACAGTCAGGTTCGTTGGTTCTAAGGCCGGCTTGGAAACTAGATCGAGATAACTATCGTTGGTGAACAACATTCCAACCCCAACGACACCCAAAGGAAACGCGCCTCGGCTGACAAAAGTATTAGCGCGGAATCGGTCGTTAGTTCGCCAAGCATTCCACGCCTTGTCGGTAACCCATGGACCAGCAGTGTCATACACCAGATTGCTTTCCACCAAAAAACCGTCGGGGCTACCTTCGTCAAAGTATAAGCCGGAAACTGGTTGACGGCCATGGTCAAGATCGTGCAGGACATTCTCGCGAATGATCGTTCCGGGCTGTCGGCCTGCGGTATAAATCCCGCCCACATCCGTCAAAACCAAACCAATGTTGTAAATCTGATTGCGCCAGACCTGATTCGTCCGGCAGTTGGTTTCCTGCTTACCCCACTGCCAACCGACTGAAATTCCCGTTCCAGGCAGATCCCGCAGCATGTTATGGGCGACGAGGGTGCCCTGCGCGAAGCCCACCCACATACCGACTGCACCAAAGTCCGTTACACCACAATGGTGGATAAGATTATTGACCAAGCGATTATTCAGAATAGCTTCCGCAGAAGTTGTCCAATCCGACCCCTCACCCACCATCAGGCCGTTGGCGCCAACATCCTGCAGGTGATTGCCTTCGAGCAAGTTATTGCAGCAGCCTCGGCGCAATTCAACGGCCGAACCGCCAACGTGTGCGATCTCACAATTTTCGATGCTGCAGGCCTCTGCGAACTCAAAGCAAATCGCCGCGTCCATTCGGTTGGTTCTTGTAACGCCCGTCGCTGTGGGCAGAAGGTAGAAGCCAGCCTGGACGCCATTGAATCCGCCAGCGGGTGGAAGACAAGTAGCATGAGATAAAGTGAGGCCGCGGAAATGCAGGTTTTGCACTGGATTCGTCCTTGATCCTGTGATCTGAATTAATTGTGTCAGGACCGGAGCAATCACCTCCGCCTGAGTCAAATCTTCGTCCGCGCGTGGCCAATACCGTAGTTCGCCGTTGGCGCGATCGAGGTACCATTCACCCGGCTGTCGTAAAAATGCGAAGGAGTTTTCCAGATAGCCGAGAGTGCCGGCGCTCGGCAAAGCGTTGGGAGCGGTACCGGGCAGTGGGCAGACCGTCAATGCTGCCGACTCGGGCGCAACCGAGCAGAGTGGCAACCGGGCTATCTCCCGCTGTCGAAACGCCACAAATTCCAGGTCCGTCAGATTCTTCCAGTTTACCGTCCGTCCCGGCGGAGCCAGTTTCATTTCCCAAGTCAACCGATCGGGAGCGAATTTCGATTCGAGCAACCGCAAGAACGGCTCCTTGGCGGCCAAACTGGGGGACCGGGTCCGGCTAGCGCGGCGCCCGTTCACATACAACTCACGAAAATACCATTGTCCAGCCGCAACTTCAGGAATATCGACCGACCATAGCCCATTCTCCTTTTGCTGCCAGCCGCTGATACGCCGTCCGCCGCTGATGACCACTTTCTCGCCAGCGTCGGCAGTGTAGGTAATGGAATGCTGAAGGGTACCGGAATCTTGAGGGTCGAAGGTTAAGGCTTGAGTGAGTTCGTATGTGCCGCTGCGCAAAAGCACCTGCACGTCGGCATTGAGTCCAATCGCGATCCAGCGGCGAATCTCCGCCTTGGCGCGAGCGAGAGTGGCAAACGGCCTATCGGGCGTGCCGGGGTTACCGTCATTCCCTGTCGCGGCAACATAGAGCATGCGGGGCAAGACAACATCGGCGGGCGCCGAGTTCACCGCGCCGACCACGAATAGAAACAAGCCAATCAAGACGAGCGGAAACATTTAAGAAGATTGAGGGTGGAGGATCAAGAGTTGAGAGCGCAAAGTTGAAAGTCTCCTGTTGATCAGTTCGTTAAACAACTCGCCTAGCCCGGCGGTCCAGCTCTACCCTCCAAGATTTTTAGTAGGGCGCGGCCGACGGCGCCCCACGAATCAGATCTCGTAATCGATCTTTACAGTCGCTTTCACTCGCACTTCCGGATGTAACCTCGGTCAATCGCTTCGGTGAAAACTGCAAAACTGTCGGTTTCACGGACACAGGAATAATCGACACCATAACGCCGGATTTCACTGAAGGACGGGCGGCGGCGATACGCCCGATGAATAAACTGCCAGTCACGCTGGCAAACGTGGAGGTACTCGGACTCGGTGGCGATTGTCGTGGTCCCATTTTTGATCGAATACGGCAGCCGCTCCTTCGAAAACACTCTAAGTTTTTCATCCTGTTTTTTCTCCGCGTAATGAACGCCAGAATTCCAGATAAAATTCACGCCGAGTGTCAGGATTAGTCCGTTTTGCCGATGGACTTCGGCAAGGAACGAATCTTCCGAGTAGGGAGACGTTAAATCTTTTTGCATTTCAGCATATTGCCCCGCGCTTTTTCCGATCAGGCTATACGGGCAGCCGGGCTGGGGCGTACGCCGTGAGTCTTTACGCCGGCGTGCAATTTCGGTGAGGAGTCCGCGGCAACTGGGGGTACGCTGTAGATCAAACACCGGGTTTGGCAACAGATAATCTTTGAGCCGATCCTTAAATGGCGCCGTTGGGAATGCCAGGCAGCCCTCCGGCGCCAGTCGACTGCGCAACAGTTCAATCAATTGATTGGGGGGGGCGGCGAGCCGGAGGTTTTCCCAAGAGGAATAGACAACCAGGAGCCGCTCATTGGTGATGCGGAAATCCTCCAGAATACCTTCGAGGACCGGCAGGTCGATTTCCCGGGCAGCCAACCGATTGATCTGGGCTGAGAAGCCCCACTTGATCTGCTGCAAACTCAGCACGGTTGGATCCCCTCCACTTGACGGATCAGTGAGCCGAGAACGACAAAGTCCTCGATCGGCTGCTCAACGAGATCGAACTCGACGCCGAATTTCATTTCGAGGTGTGACACCAGACCGATAAAGTCAATCGAGTCGAGCAGACCCGACTCAATGAGATTGGTCTGATCGGTCACCGCCGTCAGGGCTGCGGCATTCTTGGTATTCTGTTTCAGAAACTGGATGATTTCAGTGCGAATTTCGCTCGAATTCATGTTCTTCACATCTCCTAGCAAGTTCACGTCTATCAAATTTTCCGTTAGAGTTCAGCGGGATCTGGTTGAGAAAATGAAAAGCCGCCGGGCACATGTAATGCGGCATCTGGGCGTGACACGCTGCCACGATAACTTCCAGGGATGGGGAATTGGGTCGGACTTCGAGAAACGCGACCAACCCCTTTGCCGCCCCGCCCTCGATGGGATGCGGGATGACCACCACCGAATCGCTCCCGTACGCTTTGCGAATCACACTCTCCACTTCCCCCAGTTCGACTCGGTAGCCTTGAATCTTCACCTGGCTGTCGAGCCGACCAAGATATTCATAGGTCGCCAGGGCGGTGTTGTACACGGCTCGATCCCCGGTTTTATACCAGCGTTCGCGTTGGTGCGTCGCCGGATTTTCGCGCGTGAAAAAAACCGCGCGCGTTCGCAGTTCATCCGTGTATCCCAGGCAGACCTGCGCGCCGCCGATACAAAGTTCCCCTTCCGTTCCGGGTGGAACAAAGTTTCCCTGCGGATCGGCAACGGCCAAGGTCGTGCCCGGCATGGGCAGCCCGATGGGAACGATTCCGTTTCGATATTCGTGCTGATGGGACGCCGCATTCCACCGAAACCACGCACAGGAAACCGTCGCTTCCGTCGGTCCATAATGATTATCCAAGCAGGCGGTCGGGGTGGCGCGTTGCCACGCGTCGGCGGTGCGGACAGTGAGCGCTTCCCCACAGAAGATGCTGACACGCAACGACGGCATGCTGCCCGGTTTCAACATGTTGAGTTCCTGGGCATACACCGCGAGGGACGGGACCGAATACCAGATCGTCAGGGCGTTGGAGCGGACATAGCGGACAGGGCTGAATTTGTCAGACTTGCCAAACGGAAAGAGCGCGCCGCCGCAGGCGAAGGCGCAGAAAATACCCAGCACCGAAAAATCAAAGGTCAGGTCAGACAACTGCGAAAACCGATCGGCGGACGTAAATTGATACTCGGCCCGCAATTCGCGGACGTAATGCGTGACATTTCCATGACTCACCCGGACCCCCTTGGGCCGGCCGGTACTACCGGAAGTATAGAGGATATAGGCAATGGTTTGCGCATCCGCCTTGGGCAACGCGCCGGGGGCAACCGCGGCGCTGTCCCGTGGCATCCCAATGATGGTCAGACCGGGCGGAAGTAGCAGCTGCAACCGGCGGAATGACTCTTGCTCGGCGTCCGCAACAAAGAGCACCCGGAGGCCGCTGTCAGCAACCATAAACGCGCTGCGGTCAGGGGGAAAATCGGGGTTGAGCGGCACGTAGCCTCCCCCGCCGAGAATAGCCGCGGCGATGGCGGCGTAGGTATCGGCTGTTTGGCCGCCGTAGATTCCCAGCAGGCGGGGTCCGCCCAAGACGTCGCAGAGCGCGGTGAATTGGCGGGCCAATGCGCTCGCAATACTGGCCAACTCCGCATAGGTCAGCGTGCGCTCACGGGTGACAACGGCGGGGCTAGCTCTGCCGCCGCTCAGCGCCGCCGCGAACAGCTCTTGAATGGAGGATTCGATCGGTGGATTCATGCGCAGAAATTTTGAATAGGTTGAGCCAACGGAGCAATTCCCTTAGAGCTTGTTTGAGAAATCATTGTCGGGCGAACTCCGACAGGAGTCGCGAGTCCGTCTCGGACTTCCAGCTTGCCTGCGTGAGAGAAACGGCGACAACCAAGATGGTTGTCACAGAATGTTCGACGGTGTGGCGAATTTTTAAACATTCTCTAAAATAAATTGTTTGCGAATAAAAACCAGCCCAGATGATACGAGCGAACCTCTTTATTGATCTCCAAGGACCACGGCAGTTTTTCAAAACACCGGGACAAGGCACGATGCGTCAGATTGTACTGCCGCGCGCGCCGGTTGCGAATCCGCACCGCGCGGTAGATTTCACCTTTGTCAAAGTTCACCAACCCATGCGCAAAAATATAATCGAAACTGCGTTGAATTGGGCCCGACAAATCGAGCGTTAACTTCTGTTGTAGGGCCTTGAGCGCCATGATCGCCATTCCGTCCTGATGCACGGTGTAAACCGGATACAGGCCCGCAACAGCCCCCCGCTGCACGTCGTACTGCCAAGGCCAGGCACCGTCAAATCTTTGAAATGCGAGCAGATTTTTACAAAGTGGCGCCAGGTCATCCTTGGTCTCCGTCTGCGCCAGCATGAAAATTGGATACACTTGATTGTTAAAACCAGCGTACCGGCTCCGCGCCGCATCGGCGCTGAAAATCACACCGTACCGGCGGTTCTTGAGTTCAACCAACGGTCCTGTGAGCGGATCCCGGCTTGCCCCCATGGCATGCAGACGCTGCAACCCGGTACAAAGAAACGCCAGGTCCATTGTCCCCATTTGTTGGTACTCACTTTGAATACGCTGCAACTGCGTTACTGTGAGCGGAACTGCCGAAATCGTTGTTAAGCGCAGGCTCGCGAACCAATAGAATAATCCCAAATCAGGTAGTGGCATCGTTTCCAGATCAGCCTGTAGCCGCTCCAGAATGCGGTCGAGATCAAACACAAAAGGGTTGCGGCCGGTCTTGGCAATGTATTGGTGTGCGCCAATGGCGGACATCAGCAAATACCGGTACGGTGTCGTATAGTAACGCCGTTCGTATTGTTTCTGCGGTTGGGCCCCTTTGTAAGACAGTTTATAGGCAAAATCGTCTTTTTCTGAATTCCATAAGTCGTTTAGCAGCTTAATGGCTAACTCTTGAAATTGTGCGATTTGATTCATGGGAGCGGGGATGAATGGCAACTGCGCGCGACTGCCAGCTGCTGGATGAATTGTTTCAGTTGCAAGGCTTTCCGGTCCATGGTGACATGCGCTTCGGCAAAGGTTCGCAACTTGGTGACATGCTCCGAATCGGCCAAGGCGCCGCGGGCAAATTCCGCAACCCGCTGGAGATCGATAGGATCTTCGGTCGCTGGTAATTCGAGATACAGATGGGAAATTGACTGCGCCTGGCTCAAATCCATTTCGTGATGGGCCACAATCAATGGGATTCCGCGCATTAAGTACTCCCCAACCTTCAGGGTGGATCCTTGCGACATTGTGAGCCGGTGCAAACCCAGCGATCCAACGGCGATGTGGCAGTGGTCAAAGAGCGCGGTGAGATCTGCGCCAGCGAGCTTGCCAGTCAGCGTCACACGGGACTCGATGTTTAACGACCGGATCAGTTCCCGAATTTTGGCCGGATAATCTCCCACCAAGACGAGTTCCACCGGCCAGGACCCGGTGTAGCGCGCCAGCCCCTGGAAGAGTCGGTCAAGCCCATGCCACTCAGCAGGACTGGCAACAAAGAGCAAGCGAAGTGTTTTGTGATCTTGCGGGATCCGCCGCGGAGCAGTCCCCTCCGGACTGATCCCATTGGAAATCGCGATTCCTTTCCGCGGGTCGGCACCCGAACGGTCCAACTCATACTCGAGGATATCCTGTGTCACCGCCACAATTCCGGCAGCATTTTGCAGAATCTTTCGGACATAGCGGCGCTCCTGTTGCAGGAGGTACGACACTCCTACATCCGCACCAGAATAGCGAATCTCGTGGGTCTCTTTTGTATTGTGTTCGAAGATCAGCTTGTTCGGGCAGCGGCGAATGAGTTTTGCGAGCGCCCGGCTGGCGAGCGGATACCGCATAAAGGCAAAATCATAGAACTGTTTGGCGAGGACCGTCGCAATCGCGTGATACCGCAGCCGATTCGCGGCTGAATACTGGATCCGGGCTTTGTAATTGCGGATATAGCGCCGGTTGAGAAAAAATGGCAGTTGGGGTTGAGGGACCGGCACGATCTGAATATTTTCCAACTCCGAGGCCGGGGGAACAAGTCTCACTTCTGGAGAAAGGAAAAATACCGGAATGGTTTTCAAGCCGACGCAGTTCAGCGCCCGGATCCGGGCGACCTCTTTTTTCGCAACGCCGGGCACGGCACTCGAATCGCCAGTCAAATAGAGCAAAGTAAGTGGAGCATTCGACATGTGAATTGTCGATGGTTGGGTGCGCCCGCCGGGCGCACCGCAGCTTCGTGCTGGAAATCCGCATTCGGCGCGCCCGGGCGCCTTCGGCCACGAGCCATTCGACAGGCTCATGGCCCCGAGCAAAGTCGAGGGGCTCAGAGTCGCGGGATCACGCACTGTCACGGATTGTTTTCAACTACATCAACCTGTCTTGGTGATGCTCATGACAATCGCCGCATCACATCGGCAATCCGGGTGGCAGCGCATCCATCCCACAACGGCGGTGGCTGCAAGGGTTTCTGCGCGCCAACTGACAAAACCGAGCGGGCTGCCGTCAGAATGGCTGCGGGCTGGCTGACCACCAGCCGATTGGTGCCCTGCGTA
>Ga0316231_1003346_pt1 | contig 14233 bp, 12 predicted proteins | sample TBH18027metaG_FD_206002 | JGI IMG/M metagenome (GOLD analysis project Ga0316231, IMG submission 206002) | Freshwater microbial communities from Trout Bog Lake, Wisconsin, USA - TBH18027 | ecosystem: Environmental > Aquatic > Freshwater > Lake > Hypolimnion/Profundal zone | place: USA: Wisconsin...
GAGGAAACAGAAGCGTCTGGTCGACCGTGTCAGCTATGAAGTTCTGGCCCATAGCTCGAAATTAAAACAATGCCTGCTGCACTCGATGTAGGCTTCGTCACCGATCTATGCCCGACACACTCCTAGAGCCAACAGATCGTGAGATACAGCGCAGAATCACGTCTAGAATCATGTTTGGCAACCTTATGGCCGAACTTCTGGAGGTGCGGCCTGATCTGAGTACAGGTTCAGCGCCGCTGTATTCGGCATCCGCAGAAGCTTTTGAAAGTTTGCTCAGTCATACGGATGAAAACGACCACATCTACATTGTTGTGGATGGGATCGATCATATCTCTCGTGTGTTCCATCAATCGCCGTCTGTCGCAGCAGAAGACATTGATATCGTCGAGCAACTCGCTCTCCTGAAGCTTCCCACAAATGTGCACCTTATCATCGGATCGCAGCCTGGACCTCACTTGTCGCTACTGCAATCCCCAGACAATATCTTTCTATTACCGGGTTGGCAACCGGACGACATTGAGAGCCTCGCAGAGAAACTGGGTCTCTTGGCGGCGTTAGCCTCTAGTGGACATGATGATCAGAGCGCGAATGTCGTGCAACAGATTGCGCAGCGCTCGGAAGGCAATCCCCTCTACGCGACGTTTGTTGTTCGCGAAGTCGTCACGCGTGCAAAGGGTGGTGAAGCAGTTGATATACCGTCCCTGATCGGCAAAATCCCCTTCCGCATGGGCGATCTCAGACGTTATTACGACTATTTGTTCGCGCGTATCGAGGAACATCAAGCTGTGTCGGTCGCGGAAACCTTGGCATTACTTGATTTTGGAGTTTCGCAGTCCGATCTGAAGGAGATATACCCCGCCGAGGCTCACCGCTTGTCGGTGGCGCTTCCTGTGCTCTCTCCAATCCTCGAACAGGCGTCCGCACAAGGCGGATTCCGCATCTACCATGAGAGCTTTCGCCGTTTTGTTATCGAGAAACTGATAGCCCAGGAAGCATCGATCAGTAGCCGTCTGGAACCGGTCTGCAATTGGCTTGATCAGAAAGGATTCCTGAGCGATTCACGAGCGTATCGATTCCTGCTTCCAACTATGCGGCGCGCCAATCGATATCGAGAAATTCTGGACCGTCTTTCCCCAAGGTTCATCCAGGACAGTCTCAGTAATGGCCATCCATCTGCGGCAATTGCGCTCAACCTGGTGGTGGGGGCCGAGGTGGCAACTCGGACACAGAACTGGGAAATCCTCGCACGAATCAATGAGTTACAACGCGCCAATTCAACGTACAGAAGTGAGCGTCTCAGCGATGTAGCGATGTACGGCAGGGCTTTTGCTGCGCTACGTGGCGCGTCAGCACTCAACGAGCGGTTGTTATTTGAGGGGCGGCCCACATTTGAACGCGAGGCAGGGTTACTGCTCTGCGATGTTTGCGACCGTGCCGGCGTTGTACCGCCATGGCGCGAATATTTCCGGCTTTCGCAGTCAAGTGAGACCGACTCGTTCAGCCAGACCCAGGTCACACTGGCGTGGTTCCGCGGATGGACGAGGCTCCGTGGAATCGATGCCGCCGTTGAGGTATTGCTCGATTGGGCTCGGGATTTTCCCAACGACACCACCGTCCTCTATGGCGCGGTCGAGATACTCCGCTCTCTGGGCAGTGATAGTGTTCCTGAGCAACTACTAGAGAAGACCATTCCTACAGGGTTTCGAGAGGTTCTCCTCACTGAGGCATTACGTCACGCAAAGCGAAAGGGGGACGAGGCAGGAGCTTCGGTTCACGCAAAGGCACTCCTATCGGTTACGAGCAATCTACCAAATATTGCGTTCGCTATAAAAGCGGGCGCGGATGCTTCGGCCCTAGTGAAATATCCATCACCATCTTCCTACTCATTTGAGAATCTGTACATGGGGGAAGCTGACGTAAGACTGGCCGAGTGGGCAGCATCCTTGACAATCGCCTTGCGAAAAGGTGAGAGCGTAGCGTCGGAACGACAGAGAGCACAAGGGGATGGATGGTATCGATATTGGTTGCAATATGTGGTCGCGATTGCTGAGGCTGAAGCGTTATCTCAACAAGATCGCAATGCGGGCAAGCTTGCAGCCTTGGCTGCTTTCGATCTGCTCTTAGAAGACACGCGGCCTTTCGTCGGAGATCCGCGCGCGTGCGATCTGTATGGCATACACAGCAACATCTTTGATTCGATACGGGATGGTCTTCAACTCCTCGACTTTGATCCGGCAGCATTTAAAGTCGTACTGCCGATGCTGGTAAAAATAACAGATGATACGACCACGTCCCTCCAAAACGACGAGAGCGGCCCTTTAGACACCGAGGCGCTATTCAATCTTCTCAGCGAATTCGTCGAAGATCCTGCGCTTACAGACATAATCCTTCCCGTGCTGGAAGCCCAGCGTGCCGAACGTACCGAAAACCGTGGCTACTACACCGCCCTGGCCGTGCAGGAACTACATTTGTGCCATATCATGGCTGGCCTTTCGAGGCATTCTGAGGCAGAGTCACATTGGTGCAGAGCGTGCTCGTTCCTTGCGGCCTATGGACACAGAAAAGATGTAACTCTTCTGGAACTACTGGCCGGTCAAACCGAAATTGCGAAACTGGACGGAGCTAGTGCTTCTGATCTGATTGCGCGCACCCAGCCTCTCATCGCAGAACTTGTGGCGCACACTGATGGAAAAGGCACTCAACATTTTCCCGTCGATTGGTTTGAAGGTTTAGTTACGGCGCGCCCAATTCAGGCGGCGCTATTGCTCTCGCAACGGCTTGCTGGTGCACACGGTAGGGTTGATTGGCGCCTGGAGGATGGCCTGGAAGCACTTCTTTTGACGCTTAAGGATAGCGGAGATCCCCTATTGCTGAGCCTCCTATGGTCCAGTTATTTCGACAAGACGCTTTCGTCCACCATCCCTGCCCGCCTGGAGATTTTGAATAGGCTGCGCCAACAGCAACCTGAGATAGCAGATGAGTTTTATCAACGCTTCGCAGCCGAAGTCGAAGGTGACAGTCCTACCTTTGATCCCAAAGATCTGGAGTGCGTACTGGCCGCCGCCAGAGCGTCTGACAGCTCAATCGCAGTGACCACTGGTGTTTTCGCCACGCCGCAAGAGGAGCGTCCGCCGCAAAGTTGGAGATCCGCACGATCCATTCAGGAGCAGTTCTCCTTTCCTGCCTTTACCCCAAACGCAACTCCTTTTGAGTTACTGGCACAGGTACGAAAAGTAGCTCTCGACGAAGACGTATCTGTGGATGCGTTTGTGAATTCGCTAGGTTTCCGCCTCGTGGAATTGATCGAAACAACGAAGAATAACAACGAAGCTGAAGTCCTTCTGAAGCAGATCGCGAAGGAGAATCGTTATACATTCAAGGCAGACAGCGTATATCCAGCGCTCGCGGAGGGGTTTGAGCGTCTTGGCCTGATCCGATTGGCGTCTCTTTGTTACACACTTGGTTTCACGCGGGCCAGAGGCGGCGGCGGCTGGTTCGCCCTCGGCGATGAGAAGCATGCGCATCTGTTCCGATCGGCAATACAACTCGATCACACAACGGCATACGAAACGCTGGCGGAAGAGATGTTTTCGAGTATCGACGGCGATTCTTATGTCGCAGGATTAACACAGCATCTTGTCACGCTGTTTTGCCAGATGGGGCAGCTCGCTGTAGCCCGAAGCGTCTGGCTGGGAGCCTGTGAGGTCGTAGAGAGCAGATTCCCAAGAGATGTCGACGACTTTGATCCAGTCGACAGATTTGACCCAGCCAGACCTGATCCCGTCCCCTTGGATGTTGCTCTCTGCTGCCTTTTGCTCTCCCGGATCGTTCACCCAGATTTGCGCAAAAAGCGGGCGGGCCTAGCTGGTGCTGCCTATCTGGTGCGGTATCAACCTGCATCGTTCGCCATTGCGGCACAGCGATTCATTGAAGAAGACTATTCCTTTACAGCGAAGTTGGCACTGCTAGTTCTCTTAGAGCGGTTTGAACTCGCGCCATACGTTGTCTCCACTGCAATCAGTCCAATCCTCGCGGCGATGGCTAATGGCAGTGAGTTTGGGCTATGTGAAGCAGCCAGGAACCTATTAAGACGACTGGACGCCACTCGGAATTTCGACACGCGCTTGCGTATCCCTCTCTCGAATCGAGTTGTAAATGCAAGAAAGACTGAGGCGATCCTATCGCTTGACCGATCAGATCGAGTCACAGTTTTAGAAGAACTCTGGCCCGGGTTTCCAACCGTCGTCTCCTCCTACTTCGATGAGCAATGGGAGTCAGTCCCCGACCATAAACAAATTGAAAAACGACGTTTGGATCTTATTCATGATCCCAGTGACAGACGATTGCCCACGCCTCCAATCCTTGAATGGCATCACGATTGTTTTGAACTTTCTCTGCATCGGACGCTCAATCATCTTGATATTGAGCTGTGGAAACAGGGTGCTCCTAACCCCGCACTGTTGCAAGAAGTTGCGGAACATGTCTCGCCGCAGGTGGATATCTACGTTAGACACTGGCTGAGTCGAGTGGTCCGTCCCAACATTCCGCTGCCATCCCAACTACCTGCCGATTATTCGCTGCTTGGGGAGCTTCCGGCCACAGATTCTCAATCTGGGTGGGTACGAATCGCGTATTACGAGATGGAGCGGATTCTTTCGGAAGAAAGCATTCTCGCCGAAGTGACAAAGACTCTTCGCATAAGCGCCGGCTTTGGCATTCCCCGACCCGGCGAAAACTACCCAATCGAAGGAGCGTTGCCCTTTGGCATCGGCGAGCTAAACAGTTGGAGAGATACGAATTCGCGCGAACCGCTGTTTCGCGGGGGACCGCTCATCGGGTTTACATTCCTGACTGATTTCTTGGGAATACTCCCCGTCCTGGGTCTTTCGACACGTCTGACGAATCGTCTGTCTGTCAAAGCGAGTGATGCATTGGGACGCCTCCAACTCCTTGATGCAGCGAATCAACCCTGTGTAATCTTTCGACAATGGCATGTTCGGCCACTAGGAGAACGACCGTGTCGGTCTGCGGACCGCAATAGTGGCTGCGACTTGATTGTCAGATCGGACATATGGAACGCGATTGGGGACTTGTATGGCAACCAACTCATACTTCCGAGTGTCCACCGTTCTGAGACAGCTTTTGAAGATGAATGACATATTGTCCTTACGATATTTGTCCTCTCGTCTTCCAGTAGACAATGCCCCCGTCAAGCGTAGTCTAGTGCCCGGCTAGGCACTTGCTGCAAACCGCCGAGACTCGGAAGTTCACCGATTGAGAACAGGGCAAATAGCCCATCCAATCCGACTCGTAAGAAGAAAACATATGGTCGGATGCAGACCGGCTTTCGACAGATTATAAGAAATCCACAAACAGCTCGCCCGGCTTAACGGAGAGGGCTTTGGCCAGCTTGACGATATTCTCCAGAGCGACATTCCGCTCGCCGCGCTCGACGCCGCCGACATAGTTGCGATGCAGTCCTGCCCGTTCGGCCAGTTCTTCCTGGGAATAGCCCCGCTCGTCGCGGAGTTGCCGCAACCTTGCGCCAAATCGAGACTTAACGGAGCGTGGGGCCACATCTCCATGCTCGGAGGCTGACCACTATGCGTCTACACACGATGAGTGTGATAATGTGCTGGTCAGAGTTGAGTTCATGCCCGCTCTCGCCCAGTGCGTTGCGGAAAACTGCTCCATTGACGGGAAATTCATCGGCTTGAGCCAGCATTGAGGTGGAAGGGGTACGATCTTGAAGGAGGTAGAGGGAAACCCATGAAAACCGATTTCATCGATTGCCCGGAAGCCGCGGGCAAGACGATTCAACTGCTCCGCATCCATCGGGATGTCGGGGAGGGAACGCGCGTTCAAATCGAGCTGACAGACGGAACCAGCTTCACCTGCTATGTCACGGTGCGCCCTGCCGTGGAAGCATCCTTATATAAGGGTGGTGCCGGAACCCCTGAAACCATTCGCGACTACAAATTCTAGGCCAATCCTCCCCCACAAAACCCCGCCGTTATTCCCAAATGGAATAACGGTCTCCCTGGAATTCATTGGACGCGGCCCCAAAACCGCCATAACTTTGCCCTAATGCTGACGCCAAGTCAGCGGAGGTGCAAAGTGAATCGATTCCGCCGTATCTTCCGACGCGACGCCAGTCGTAATCGGCTGCTCATTCCGTCCGCCAACCGGCTGACGGGACAAACCCTCAAAACCACACTTCTCTCTGCCATCCGCACGATGGCTCCCACCCTCTTTGTGCTCGCGTTTGCTGGCGTGGCCCGTGCCCAGGGAACGATGGATTTCTCTGGCGCTACCACGCTGATGAACACCTTCAAAACCTTCGCCATCTATGCGGGCGCGGTCATCTGCTTCGGCGGATTGATCTTCGCCGGAATCCGCATGATGTCGGGAAGATTCCAGGACGCGATTCCCGGTCTCTTCGGCGCGCTGTTTGGTGCCGCCGTATTGGGCTGGGGCGCTGGCTGGATTGGCTCGCTCACCGGGCAGACGATGCAGTAGGAGGCGGCCATGACCAAGCGAGGAGAGCCGTTACCAATCAATCAGGCGCTCAATAGGCCACGAGCCAAGCTCGGATTGGACCTCAGCGCATGGATGGCGATTGTCTTCGTCTGCGTAACGGTTTTCCTCGTTGGGTTCCGCGTCGTGGCGCTGATCGCGTTCCCGTCGTTGGCCATCGGCGCGTGGCTCGTCGTCCGCAAACATCCGAAGATGTTCGAACTTTGGGGCTTGAGTTTGAGCCAGAGGTCCTACTATGACCCGCGTAAACACTGAGCAGCAGAAATACACGCCGTGGTTTGCCAAGGCCGGAGCCGCGTGCAGCATCGTACCAATCGCGCGCTTCGTCAATGAGCGTATCTTCGCGCTGAAGGGCGGCGGTTACGGCTGCCTCTTCTCACTCGCTGGTATCGACGAAGAAGGCGTGACCGATCAGGGGCTTGATGCGCAGGTGCGCACGATTGAAGGCGCGTTGCGGGGATTGCCGGAAGGCGCGTGCCTGTATCAATACACGCGTGTCGTGTCCGGCTTCAATCTGCCCCAAAAAGAACAGTACGGCAATCCGGTCACGCAGGTATTTGTCGATGACCGAGTGAGTTTTCTGGGCAAATCAGCGGGCTTCCGCCGTATCGACCTGCATTGGTGCTTGACCTTGGAGCCGCCCAAGGCAGCGGCGTTTTCGCGTAAGCCGAATGAGCACGGCTCCGACACAACGCGGATGCTGGCCGACCTCGAAAAGACTGCCACGCTACTCGAAGGTCATCTCAGCGGATCGTTGGGACTGCGGCTGCTTGAAAAGAACGCCGTCTTCCAGTTCTTCAGTTACCTGTTCAACCTAGAAGAGTGGGCAGCCGCCCACACATTGACCGCCGATGAGGGCGTGGACCGCCAGATCGTGAACAGCCCGGTTTCATGGCATAGCGATCATCTCACCATTGGTCGCCGGTACGTCCAGATGTTTTCGCTGAAGACGACGCCGGAGGCATCGCGTCCCTGCCTGTTTTCGGGACTCATGGCGCTCGATTGCGACAGCATCCTGTTGACGACCTGGCGTCCCAAGTCCACCACCGCCGCGCGAAGCGAGATCGACGCGCAGGAGAAGTTCATCTCCTTTTTCAAAGTTGGTGTACTGACGCGGGTGATGAGCGGGCGCGACACTGCGTCGCTTGAAACTGGCGCAGGAGCGCGGGCGGCGAACACACAGGTCGATGACCTGGGCGAAGTCATTCGCTCGCTCGACAAGAAGGCGCAGGGCGAATTCTCGCTTCGCTTTCTTGTGGCCGCGCGCAGCGTGGACGAGTTGCGCGGCATAGCCCCCGCCGTGCATCGCGTCTTCGTCGATGCGCGGGCGCAGGTCATGGAAGAGACGCTCGGCAATCTCTCGGCCTTCTATGCCATGTTTCCCGGCAATGGCAAGTTCAACGTCTTCCCGATGTGGCTGGCGGAGGATCACCACGCGCGGCTGTCACAAGTATTCGCGCCCAATCTCGGTCATCCGTATTCGGAAGACCTCGATAACGAGTACCTCAACATCTTCGAGACGCGCACACGGACGCCATTCTTTCAGGACGTGTATGTGGACGGCGTGCGGGTGATGCTGATCCTCGGACCCACGGGAACCGGCAAAAGCGTCCACGGCAACATGGCCATCGCCCATGAGCAGAAGTATGGCGGCTTCACATACATCTTCGATATTGGCGGAAGCTATGAAAGTGTCGTCGAGCTGTACGGTGGGCGCGTTGACCGCATCGGCAAAGACGGTCCGCGCGCGAATCCTTTTCAGTTGGAGCCGACTGAGAGCAACATCACCTTTCTTTACTCGTTCGTGAAATTGCTCTTGACCAACGGCGGCGCTGAACTGGAGCCGGAAGACGATAACGTGATCCACAAGGCAGTGCGGGATATGTACCTGCTCGACCAAGAAAACCGCCGCCTCTCGAATCTCTTCCTGCCAAAGAAACTCGACCGGTATTTATCTAAGTGGGTTGGCAAGGGCGTCTACGCGGCCATCTTCGACAACGTGGAGGACAGCCTCTCGCTGTCTCGCTTACAATGCTTCGACTTTCAGGGCGTGAACAACGAGCAGTACGCCGATTTGATCGAGCCGCTGATGGTCTGGTTGCTGCGCCGCATCAACGATGTGCTTTACAACCCGGCCAATCTCGGCGTGCCCAAGCACATCCTCATCGAAGAGATTTTCTCTTCGATGAAGAACCGGCAGTTGCTCGAAGGCGCGCTCGCTTCGATCAAGACCGTGCGCAAGAATCTGGGCGGCGTCACGATGATCGGCCAGTCGGCAGAAGATCTCGGCGCGAACGCCGACAGCATCGTGAACTCTTGCACTTCGTTTCTGTTTTTGAAGGACGCCACCTTCAACCGAAAGCGATACGCGGAACTCTTCAAGATGAACGAGCAGCAACTCACGTTGTTCGAGAGCTTGCAGGACCGCGAAGGTCTCTACATGCGCCGCGACGGATTGACCAAGGTCGTGAAGCTCAATCTCGATAACCGCAGCTACGCAGTCTTTTCGACCAAGCCGAAAGACCGCGTGCGCCGGTCCAGGCTCATCGCCAAGTACGGACTCACGGAGGGAATCACACGATTCGCCCAGGGCGAGTCCGAATAACCCCAACACCACACCGCAGAAAGGACTTGAGAATATGCGCCCCACCATTTTTGTCTCATTTTCCGTTTGCATGATGCTGGCCGCGAGCCAACTTCATGCTTCAACCGAAACGCATCCTCTGCAACCGAGCGCGCCGCGCACGGTCACGGTGTCGGAAGCGGATACGCCGCCGCAGATTCGCGCTGGCCTTCTGCAATCGACGCTCATCGTTCTGCCCAACGAGGAGAAAGTCGCCAACGTCTTCGCCGGCGACACGGTGAACTGGATCTTCGATGGCGGCCATGTGGCTTCGCGCTTCATCAGCGTGAAGCCCAAAGCGGCGAACGCCGCCACGGACATTCATATCGTCTCCGACCATGGCAACGAATACACCCTTGCACTGCGCGAGGTCTCCGATGATTCCGATCCCCACTTCGATTCCAAAGTTTTCATCGCTCCCGGCGACCAGGCCGCCAAGGACCGGCTGGCCCAGCTTCCGGTGTTTGTGCCGGTTGCCGAACTGGATGAGGCGAAACAGGAAGCTGCTGCCGCGAAGGCCGCTCAGGAGGCGGAACTCAAAGCCGAGGCGACGAAGGCCGAGCAGTACCGGAGCGAATACCCCGGCTCGCTGCACTTCGACTATGTGTGGGACGAGCGCAAGGGCAAGGAACTTGGCCTCCAGCAAATCTGGCGAGACGACAAGTTCACCTATCTGCGTGGACAGTTCCAGGAAACGCCCGCGCTCTACGAGCTGAAGGACGGCAAAGGCTCGCTCATCAACTTCGATTTCAACGGTGGACTATACACCGTGCCGAAGCAGTTAGAGCACGGGTATCTGGCCATCGGCAAACAGAAAGTCGAATTCCATCGCGAGGGAGGCGCAAAGTAGCCATGACGGAACAGACACCAAACACGCCCGCCACAGTTCCAGAGCAGCCGGATGCGAAACCTCCGCTCAAGAAGAGTATGCCGGTGGTCATCGTACTGGTAGCGATTCTCGCCATACTCGGCATAGCCAACGTAACCAGTCTTCTGCGCGGCAACAAGAGGACGGCACCAACAAGCGCGCTGCCAATGCGCCCAGCCTCGCCCAGCGCGCAGCAGGTATCGAGCTTCGAGACACAGCAACAGTTGCAGGCGCAGCATGATGCCGAAGAAAAACAACGTCAGCAAGAGTTGCTTGCGGCGATGCAGCAACTTCAAAACACCGAGGGCGCACCCGGCCCAGAGTCAACCAAGGCCGCGCCGATGACAGCGGCGCAACGTGATGCGATCTACGGCGGGAGTTCCAATGCACCGCAGCGCACCTCGAATATTTCGGAGGCGCAGGCCGAAGCCAAGCAGCGGGCACTGGCGCGTGAAAAGCAGAAGCAAGACGCCATCAACAGTGACACGATGGCAATTGACTTTGCGCGCGCTGGAGAAGCTACAACCGGCCCATCACCGAATGCTCCGGCTGCCACCGTGCTTGCGGAACGTGCGGAAGCGCCCTCTTCAGCGAAATCGGAAGAGGTAACGTCCGCCCAGACCGTCGTCGGTGCGCCGTCACAGAAGAGTTCCAATGCGGCGGCATCGGAGCAATTACCGGTTGCGAACACCAAAACCGACCCGATGGGGCCGTATCCGTTCGACCAGTATAAGGGCCGTCTCTATCGAATCTTTGAGGGCACGGTACTCGAAGGCGTTGTCACCAACCACATCGACGGCGGACTTAACGGGCCAATTCTGGTCATGCTGACCACCGATTACTACTCCCACGATCATCAACAACTGCTCATGCCGCAAGGCACGCGCCTGATCGGCACCGTGCAGAGCGTGGGCAGCGCCCAGCAACGCAAGATGTTCGTCACCTTCCATCGGGCCGTCTGCCCTGACGGATTCTCTCTCGACTTTGACAAATACATCGGGCTTGACCCGCTGGGTACAACGGGACTCGCCACCAAGGTCGATCACGGATACTTCCAGGCCTTCGCCGCTGCCGCCGCCATCGGCGGTATCGGCGGCCTTGCGCAGATCGGAAACAACGGCAGCGTTCTCAACCCCTCTACCGAGATTCGCAATGGCATCTCAGAGCAGATGGCAAGCGAAGGCGAGCAGATATTAAATCACTTTCTCAACCGCCTTCCGGTTATCACCCTCAAGGAAGGTTCGCGCGCCCGCGTCTACATTGGCCGCGACATTCTCATTCCGTCCTATGCGGAACATCGCATGGACTTAACCCTGTAGCGCCGGAGCCTGGCCATGATTGAGCAGAGCGAACGATCGCGGCATCTGATTGAGGTTTCGCGCCGTGCCATGCATCGCGGTCATGATGCGTGGGCCGCGTTCAACTTGAGCGACAAGGTGACTGTGGCGCTTGTGCTCAATCGTGCCGACTGGCTCGAAGAGTTTGGCTGCACGCTGGCCGACGCCATTGAGGAGGCGGGCGAGGAATGGATCGTCGTCATTCCTCGGATTGCCCGCGCGCTTCTCGAAGAAGGGATGTGACGCAGCGCGGCAGCCAATTTCACCAACAACGAGGAGGTAGTATGCCAATTCAACTCAAAAGGCAGCGCAAGTGGCTCGTAATCACCGCCGCTGTTCTGTTGACCGCAACGCCCAGCTTTGCGCTCTTCGGGATCGGCGACATCGTGTTTGATCCCACCAGCTACGCCAGCCTGATCCAACAACTGACCACGCTTCAAATGCAGTACAACATGGTCAAAAACAACATTACCCATTTCTCGCTCAAGCAGCAGTGGCAAACCACGCTGCACAAACTTGAAAACGCAAACGTCGCCAATATGTTTGGCGAGACGGCAGGCATCAAGATTGCGCTCAACTCGAACGCGCCTTCCACTTCGGCCACGGCTTGGAAGACGGCTACGGTCTCGATGAATAGCGGTACGAGCAGCTACCTTGCAGGGCAGTCGCTTGGCAGCGCGCGCATCTCGCAGCTCGCGATGATCGAAACGTCAGATTCCATCTCGCCCGACTGCCTTACCGCAGTGGGCCAGTACCGGACCAACAGAACCGAGAACTCAACGGCCAATTCCTCGCTTCTTTCAAGTCAGTTCGACATATCAAGCGGCACGAACAGCGAGGTCCAACAACTCAATCTTTTGAACGCCGCCGAAGCTCAGAAGTTGAGCGAGATGCAATCGCAGGGAACGCTTCAGTCCTGCCTTGCCGGGCAAATGACCGTCGCCAACATGGAACGGCGCAATGCCGCCGTCGAAGACATCAATACAGCGGCCTTCGTGCAGCAGCAGCGCTCAACGAACAATGTCAGTGCTGCCAGTGAAAGCAATACCTGGAAGACCTACCTTCCGTAAGTGCAACCCACGCGGCGCAGGCTGCTTCAGCCCGCGCCGCACATTCCACTACGAGGTGGCGACTATGATTTCACCGACGCTGCTGGTCCAGGCATTACCGGGCACGAGTTCCGGCGTGGACTGGCTTTACCAGTTCACCAACAATCTGACGAATCTGACCACACAAAACGGCGGCGTATTGACGCAGCTTGGATTGACCGAGCTGAGCTGCATTGCCCTTTTCTCGCTCATCAACATGGTCATCAATTGGAACACCTCCACGATGACTGCATGGCGCTTCCATGCACACCCGGTTCGCGCGGGCGATCTGACGCACTTTCTGATGCGGCTCATAATCTGCTGCCTGCTCATCAATTACTGGGTCAATCCGCTGCCCGGTGCGAGCTTCGGGCTGAATCACTTCTTCAGCTATATCGCCCAGGCTATGGTTGCCGCTTTCGACCAGAGTTCGCTCGACACTTTGCTCCAGCTCATGAAGGCCGCTGGCGACAATACGCCGATGCCTTCGCTGACCGCGCCGGTGCAGATACTCTGCTACTTCTACGTCCAGGCATTGATGGGCATCGCTTCGGCGATTCTCTTCCTCATCAACTGCTCTTCGTTCATCCTCTACGGCGTCACCGCGCTCTTCGGTCCGGTTTTCATTCCGCTGCTGATGACCAGGACATTCCGAGGGAAGTTCTTCCACTTTGTCGATGTGCTACTGAGCTTTGCGATGATCCGCGCTGTGGCCGCCGCCTTCATCTTCGTGTGGTCCGGTTTTCTGAATACCTTCATTCAGCAAACCTTCAACGGAACCTACTCGATGGAGATGTGGCTGGCGAATCTGATTCCCTGCACGATGGTCTTCATCGCCTTCATCATCAATATGCTTTTCATTCCGAGCATGACGCAGGCGATCTTCGGCGGCACGGCGGGCTTGGCCGACAGCGTCTCGAAAGTTGGCGGCGCGGTTGCTTCCATCGCCATGATGGCCGGTTGAGGAGGACGTCATGTGGACCTATCTCTTCAGCTTCTTGCTTTTTCGCCGGCTCAGGCTATCGAAGCCGTTCCGATACGTGCTCGCCGTGCTCTTGATCGGCCTCTTCATCGTGGTCCTGATCTACACCGTGGACTTGTTTCTCACACTTGAAGAAAGGATAAGTGCATCCCATGCCACGACACTCGACTTCTTCTGAAGCTCCGCTTGCACCTGCGGAATCCCTGCTCGTTGACCATATCGGCAATGAGGTCTATTCGTCGCACTATGCCGAGCGGAAAGCCTACCGGCTCATCCTAGCCTGTGGCACGGTCATGCTGCTCGCTTCGCTTGGCATGAACCTGATGCTGACACGCCGTCCAGTTGCGAATCGTTACATTCGCATCGATGAGATGGGCCGCGCCCAGGCGATTCAGTATTCGGATTTGAACTACAGCCCGCGCGAGGGCGAAGTCCGCACCTATCTGACCGATTGGGCGAACTACCGCTACACGGTCAACCGGGACGTAATCGCCAAGAAATACCCGCTCAACTACTACTTTCTTTCGCAGACGTTGGCGTCGCGCCTGATGACGGAAGACAACGCCAACCACCTCGTCTCTCAGGTCACGGCAGGGCAGATCGAAGCGAGCGACGTACAGGTCCAGAACGTGACCATTACGACGATGTCGGAGGAGATGTTACAGGGCGCACGCATTGCCCGTGGAACTGCGCTGATGGCAGTTGATCGCTCCTACTCGGCAGAGAATTCGCACGAGCCGCGCACGGAGCATTGGCTGCTCAGCATTACCTACTATCTGAACCCGAAACAGGTCAGCG
>Ga0316231_1003350_pt1 | contig 14226 bp, 13 predicted proteins | sample TBH18027metaG_FD_206002 | JGI IMG/M metagenome (GOLD analysis project Ga0316231, IMG submission 206002) | Freshwater microbial communities from Trout Bog Lake, Wisconsin, USA - TBH18027 | ecosystem: Environmental > Aquatic > Freshwater > Lake > Hypolimnion/Profundal zone | place: USA: Wisconsin...
CGACGTTAACGACATCGCTATCGCGGTTCAGCTCGCAAATTGTTCCCCAGTCCGCTCTTAACCGTCTATCTCGCAACTGTTAGCACCCCCACGCCAATTCCATACCATTTTATTCCTTTGAAGTAAAGAAAAGTATTAATGTTTTAATGCAATCATAATTATTACGAGGTAAGACCGAGCACGAAAATTCATTTTCAGCCGCCCGGTATTAAACTTAATCTGAGGTGAAAGTAATGAGTTCATCATGCGTAGGCATGACCTGCCCTTTTTGCAAGGGTGTTATCAAGCCCGGAGTCCTTGCTCTTAGATGCCCCTTATGTAACAGAGGCTATCATGAAGTCTGCTGGGCAGAAAATCGCAACAAGTGCGCAATTTATGGGTGCGCTGGAACGACTGTCGTCGGGGCAGAGCCGCCAGATCAGCCACGACGACCACTACCAACTCAACCACCACTACCAACTCAACCACCAAATTGGCCTCGCGCCTTTTTGGTCCTGGTATTGCTTATATGCATGGGCATCGGGCTATACCTTCTGCCTCCGAGCAGGGCGGCGCAAGACGTTAAGGTGATAAAACCCCAAATATTGGCTTGTGTGGAGATAGATGGTAAGTGGGGCTATGTTGACCAGACCGGCAAAGTTGTCATTCCGGCGCAGTTTGAAGAACCGAGGGATTTCAGCGAAGGATTGGCTTGTGTGAAAATAAATGGTAAGTGGGGCTATGTTGACCAGACCGGCAAAGTTGTCATTCCGGCGCAGTTTGACAATTCTTATGGATTCAGCGAAGGATTGGCTTGTGTGAAAATAAACGGTAAGTGGGGCTATGTTGACCAGACCGGCAAAGTTGTCATTCCGGCGCAGTTTGACAATGCTTATGGATTCGTTGAAGGATTGGCTTGTGTGAAAATAAACGGTAAGTGGGGCTATGTTGACAAGACCGGCAAAGTTGTCATTCCAGCGCAGTTTGTCGCAGCTGATGGATTCGTTGGAGGTTTGGCTGTGATAACAGATGGTAAGTGGAAGCATGGCTATATTGACAAGACCGGCAAAGTGGTCATTCCGGCGCAGTTTGACGATGCTTATGGATTCGTTGAAGGATTGGCTTGTGTGCGAATAAATCATAAGATGGGCTATATTGATAAGACCGGAAAAGTTGTCATTCCGGCGCAGTTTGACCTTGCTGGTGGATTCGTTGAAGGATTGGCTTGGGTGTATATAAATAATAAGTGTGGCTATATTGACAAGACCGGCAAAGTGGTCATTCCGGCGCAATTTGATAGAGCAGGTGATTTCTCCGAAGGATTAGCTAGGGTGGTAATAAACGGTAAACTTGGCTACATTGACAAGACCGGCAAGGCGGTCATTCCGGCACAACTTCCTTATGGGGGGGGGTTCCACGAAGGCTTGGCTCAAGTGGCGATAAGCGGCAAGGTTATCTTTATTGAGGGGACGTTGGAGTCAGTGGGTGCGGTGGTGCGGAACGGTAAGTGGGGCTACATTGACAAGAGTGGCAAAGAGGTCATTCCGGCACAATTTGATCACGCGCTCAATTTTAGAGATTGTTCAAAAAGTTCCACTAATATTTACGAATTGCGAACGCCGATTGAATTTGCTGAGTAAGGACAGAAAAACTAATTATCCTCCACAAATGCCGCTAGAAATTTGCGAAAAAGCTAGCTAAGCATTCTAAGGAGCTTTGGTGCAAAAAGAATATAAATTTCCCCCTCCACCTTTGATCTGGAGTGACGAGCCAACAGGCGTGGACGCCTGTCGGTGACGGTGCGACTGGCTGAAGCATAGAGACAGATGAGGGGGCTCGAAAGATGAGACATAAGAGCCGTCCCCTTGTCTTATAGCCGTCCCAACTTATTCATCGTAGCCGACAAGGTCGAATTTAACTAGGGTACCAAATTGAGCGTACATGAATAACTCCCGGATAAACCGGGAGTTATTTATTTGCTAAAGGATACTAGGGATCTGATTGGATGTTCTACACCTATAATTTGCGGGTTTCTTACAGGGGGACGGAGGCCGTAAGATTTGGTAGCCCCGTGCCAGTTTTCTGCGAAAAATCATAAAAAATTATTCGGCTTATCAACTTTTTAAACGTAAAGATTCGGCTTATATCGCGGGGCTGCTGGGATAGACGGCTGGGACAAGCTATTTTATTACTGGAAAAGTGGCGAGATAGATGGTGATATTATCCAGTAACCAGTGTGGCGCGTGTCGTAAAAATCCAGTAATTTTACATTGTGGTTCATGTGAATTTCGATCCTGGATATTATCAACATTTTTACGACCACCGAAGCAAATCGTCGAAAGTGCTGGGCTATAAAGGAGAAATGATATTATGCTTGTTATAGAAAGATTAGTCAAAAATGTCAGGTGCATAAAAACCAACCAGACCTGTATGGTACAAGAAACCGCCCGTAGATTATATAAAAAGCAGGACTATCCAGACCAGGTCACGCACAAATATAAATGCCAAAATTTCTCTCAGTGTGCTGAATGCGTCAATTGCCAATACCATCTATAAGAGCAATGCTTTCATTTCACCGGGAAAGGATAGTTTTAGGAAACGGAACCCGATACACTGGCTGGGCTAGGCTGAAACCCTGAACCTCTGGAGGTGCTACTCTATTTATTTATCTTATCAAATACCGCGTTTGCTACGAATTGGGTTTATGTGATGAGAGATAACTCCAAATATAACTGTGACGTCTATATCGATAGTGACAACGTTTTCAAAAAACGGAAGTACCATAATTTTTTGGGAGTTAATCATATTGGATAAACCGACCGACGTGGATGAAAAGAAGATAATGCAGAATATGGAAGCCAATTTAATGAATAGCTGCTATGACAGAGTATTAGAGTTTTATACCTATAATTCTAATAACCAACAAATTGACCACGATACTATGGTTAGCGAATGGTACCAGGTTCGGCCGGGTAGCATAGATTATGCTGCAATAGAAATTGCATCGAGATACGCCCAATAAGGGCAAAGCTAAGGGTAGGAAACTGCACAGCCATAACCTAGCTCTTTTCGAGGTTGCATAATATTAGGTCATGCATGGAGATACTGAAGGAACTATAGTAATTGCGGCGAATAATGAAAGCAACCAAATTTTACACAGGGAGGAAGAAAGAGTGAATAAAGCTGAATTGATTGCTAGCGTAGCCGAACGCGCCGACATAACCAAAAAGGATGCTGAAACTGTCATTAATGCAGTTTTGGCCAGTGTAGAAGAGGCGCTTGTGAAAAAGGATAAAGTTCAGTTGATTGGGTTTGGTACTTTTGAGGTAAGGAGTCGTGAAGCTCGTACAGGCCGCAATCCCCAAACCGGAGAAGAAATTACTATTCCAGCTTCTCTTACCCCAGCATTCAAAGCTGGTCAGGGATTGAAAGATAGTGTAAATAAGTAAGCAGTAACGGTAATTGAATCGGCTGATGAAACCGCCTTTTAACGAGGCGGTTTTTCTATTGGCGGCTCACAACAAAATTGCCTTTGGGGTCTTTTGTTTTGCTAATGCGGATTTCGAGAGGGTGGGGGCAATCGGGGAGGAGTCTCGACTCGCTCTTGAGTTAATAAGCTGAGCGAAGGCACCATCATCCAGATTACAATGGCGCTGTTTTTGCAGAGCGTCCGTCAATAATTATTACTACTTGTGGGTATATTGACTTGGGGGTCGTTGCTGCGGGAAGTGCTCGGCTCGCCGTGAAAGCTGATCTAACGTTGCGTCTCACTTGGCATGCCGCGGTTTGTAGCCAAGTATGCCGGGTACCGTTGGAACTACCGATTAACTCACCAGGATGATGGGTGCAATGAAGACGAAGTTTAAAAAAGTATTCTATAGATACGCACCTTTTTTGGTCGCACTGTCAGGAGCGGGAATTACCTTTCTCGGCCACATGACCGGCAGGGCCCTAGGCCGCATTCATGATAGTGATGCTGTGATTTGGGTCGGGGTAGGAATAGTCCAGGCCTTTGCTGGCTATTTTTATGGCAGAGAAATAAAAAAACTAGAGCTCTACGCCAACACCGATAGTTTGACGGACCTTTGGAATCGAAGACATTTTCGGGCAAAACTGCAAGAAGAAATTGCGCGAATCCAAAGAAGCGGGCAGCCTCTATCGGTTGCACTTGTCGACATCGATAACTTCAAAGCTGTGAATGACACATATGGTCATATTGCGGGAGATAAGCTTTTGCAAAGTGTCGCCCGATTGTTAAAAAGGAGTACAAGAGAGATCGACACTGTTGCTCGGTGGGGAGGAGACGAGTTCGTAATCATACTCCCTGATACAGATGTCTCCAAGGCAACCCAGGTAGCCGAGAGAATCCGACAGAATATCCAAGTCGACCCCCAATATAGGCAAGTGACTGTAAGCATGGGTATCATTCCCGTGGTAAAAGATATGGATATAGAGCAGGTATTTGGGCAGGTGGACTGGGTCTTGTATAAGGCAAAAGATAGCAAAAACACGATTGTAGCAAGTTGATTAGAGCCGTGGACGGAAAACACAGGTACACAGCCAAGTCGCGATGGCATGTGGTGGATACTTGTCGACAAAGCTCTTTCGGAATTTCTGATGACATGAAGTCTGGGTTCCAGCAAAGCGAACAAACCTTCTCTTAGTGGATGAACGCCAAGCAAAAGCTGGTTTTTTGCATTTATCCATAGGTGGTCGCTTCTTTTTTATGACATTTGTGGAGGAACTGACTGCGTAAGTGGATATAAGACCATTGTATTTGCCAAGAATATCTATCTTCTTTGAGGAGGCAAGCATGATGAGTGAGCCATATATGCTAGACCAGCAGGTAACCGATATTATCAAGAGAATGGGTATCACTGCCAATTTAAAGGGTTATTACTATTTGCGGGAAGCCATATTACTGGCCATTGAAAACGACGAATTATTGAGATCTGTTACTACTAAGTTATATCCTCTGGTCGCGGAAAAACATCATGCTACCATTTCCCGAGTGGATCGAGGTATTCGTACTGGTATCGGTGTTGCATGTAGTCGAGGCAATACGCCCTTTATTAACCGCCTGTTTGGACCGGGCGCAGCGGAACAAGGAATTACTAATAAGAAATTTATTGTGACAATCGCAGATTTACTAAAAAATGGAGGACTAGATCCGGCAATCTACGACGATTAGACCTACCACAAGCCATAACCGAGCCGTAAGGCTCTTTTCTTTGGGCAGTCGCGGGCAGGGTAAAAAGCGGTCTTCCAGAATGCCGCTGACGGTACCCGGAATGGAACGAGATTAATTGCACAGAAAGTGGCTAATGATGCCATTTAAAATGCCATCAGCTATTAGATTCTGATAGGCGTTATTTATAAGACATAATGCTTCCGCAGGATTGGATAGGTACCCCATTTCAATTAATGCTGCAGGCATGTCATTATGAACGAGTACATAAATATCGGCTGGACTGACACCATTATCAACTGTGCAGATTTCATTTACTAAAGAAGTTTGGATAGCACAGGCAAGGCCAGAAGAACGTCCTATCGCGAAGTAACTGGCAGGACCTACAAGATTGATATTTGGAACATCGTCAACATGCAGGCTTACGAAAATATCAGCACCAGAGGTTTTAGCAACATCCACTCTGGCTTGGAGATCGGCGTCAAGAATCGAGCCCGCTGGTGCTAGGTTAACGTCACGTGTTCGCGTCATAATAATTGTAGCGCCTAACTTGGCTAGTTTTTTGCGTAGTTTAAGAGCGACCGACAGATTAATATCAGCTTCCCGAATCCCATAGTTTATGGCTCCCGAATAAATACCTCCATGACCAGGGTCGAGGACAACAATTTTATTCAATAATGGCTTTAATACGCAGCCATAGTGGCATCCGCTGACGTCTTTTTGATTACAGGCATCACAGTGCACCATTTTCTCCTCCAATATACGTCTTGATATATATTATGTTAAGTGATATAAAGGAGTTCCGGTAGCCGACTACGCATAGTAATGTCCCAGAAGAGCCGGATAGCCTACCGCTGTTGATGTAGATTCTTGATCTATCAAACAGAGGCAAAAATATATAGCGAGAAGCCATTTAACCTTATTTTGAGCGAGGGTGGAAAGGAAATGAAGCGAATGAAGCCATGAAGCGCAGGAATTTACCACAGCATTGTCGAATTTTGGCGAAACAGGTAACCGGTGGATTAGGAGAAGCTAATGACGGTATATGCTATAGTCATTTTCGTAACATTGATTACATTTTTAGTAATAGGCATACATGAATTTTTGGAGACAGGTGCTGCAGGGCTCTTGACATTGTTCGGCTTGCTCCCCTTTATTGCAGTATCCGGTCTTGTTTATCATGTGCGCCGCTCAAACCATGTAACAATAGGCGAATTTCGTGCTCAAGCAGAGTCGGCGAAAAAGGATGCTAAAGAAACCTATGCTCTATTGGATAAAGTAATTGATAACTTGCCGGGAGCTGTCGCTGCTATCACTCCTCACTTCCAAATTGTAAGAATCAACAGCCGGGTTGTTGAGCTTACGGCGGTCCAGCCAGAGGAAGCTGTAGGGAAAATCTGCTTTGAAACATTTGGAAACGGTAAGATTTGTGACGGCTGCCCGGTTGAAAAGGCCTTGCTCAGTAAGAAAGTACAACACAATATTAAGCGGGAACTCACCCGAGACGACAAAGAGATCTATATCGAACAGACAGCCATACCTATTCTTCGTCCCGACGGCCAAGTGAAATATGTTCTGGAGTTTATTGTGGACGCTACGGCAAAAACGGAACTGGAAAAGGAGAAGGAAAACCTGCTCCTCAGAACGGTCGACGCCTTAGCTGTACTTATTGATAAACGTGACACCCCAACGGGTGAGCATTCAAAAGAGGTAAAAGAGATTGCAGTTGGAATAGGCAAAGAACTACGCCTAAATCCCAGCGACCTGGGTGAACTGGAAATTGCCGCCGCGCTACACGACATTGGAAAGATTGGAATACCCGAAACAATTATAAATAAGCCTGGAAAGCTTACCGACGGAGAGATGGATATCGTCAGGAAACATCCTGAAATAGGCTTTGAAGCGTTAATCGGCATTAAGCCTTTGGAAACGGTAGCGCGATATATTCGCCACCACCACGAAAGGTTTGACGGCATGGGTTATCCGCAGGGGCTTCGCGAAGATGACGTCCCGCTAATATCCAGAATCCTGGCTGTTGCAGACGTTTACGAAGCTATTACCGCCGACCGGCCTTATCGCGTAGCGCTGGGTCTGAAAGATGCCTTGGTCATCATGTATGAAGGCAAGGGAACTCAATTCGACCCGCGAGTATTAGAGGCTTTCTTCCGCTATCTAAATAATAGCAACCTTAATGTTCGCGAGGTATTTGAGGAGGCACGAAGGATAGTGGACGAGAGGAAATCCAAACCTCCCAATTAGAGTGAGACAGTTGACTTCTGGATCGAAATACGAATTACATAACGCATAATTACAGGATAAGTCTGAGTCAGTTGCCTGATATGTTCAAAAATCCCCAAAGCCCTCCGAGAGTATCAGAGGACTTTGGGGATTTTTGGTTTTCTATAGATTGGGAACGAAGAATAGAATAAACAATGAATGGCAGCAATGAATGAGGTGACAGTACATGAACAATTATGCCGGAATATTTCGCCCAAGAGAAACATATAATTAGACAAGCTTAAAGAGGGAGCGGGTCATTGAAAATGTTGGCCTGTTAGTAATTGCCGAAAGGATGGATATAGGATTGCACGTAGCGGATTCAAAAAGCAGCTTTATGAAGCTCCGAAATGAGCTGGAGCGCCGCTGGGTTACCCGTAAAAACGGGCGCCCGGACCGGCGGGAATATACCTTGATGTATCTTCCGCATAACGGCAAACACGTCGTCAGCCTTCGTATTCCAATTAGCATTCTCAAATATTCAGCCGCTGTGCTTGGTGTGCTGCTTGTAATGGCGATTGGTGCTTTTGTAAGTTGTCACCACACGGTATATGTAGCTACTGTCGAAAAAGACGAACTCGAGCGGCTGCGACAAGTGAACGCGACACAGAGCATTCGGTTTGAACAACTGGCGAAAGCCACTGCGTCCATGCAGGAAGACATGACCCGGTTCAACCGCCTCGACGCCGATTTGCGGCGGATGGTAAACAGAGAGAAAATTCCTGCTGTCTCACGGTCCGGAGTTGTCCGAGTGCCCGGTTATAGTGGACAAGGTGATCCAATCGTGAAGCAGCAGGCCGCAGATTTGATCAACTTAGTGCAGGAATTGCAGGTTGCCGCAAAATCCCGTGAGCAGAGCCTTACGGCATTGCGGGAAGCTCTCACTGAGCGAACCGCCCGACTATCGGCGACCCCATCCATTTTGCCAGCCGGAGGTGATGTTACTTCCCGGTTCGGATGGCGCAGCGACCCCTGGGGTGGTAGGGGGAGCGACTGGCACCCCGGTATTGATATCGCAAACGATTACGGTACCCTAATCGTAGCCACCGCCGATGGGGAGGTAGTCTTCAGTGGATGGTACGGCGGGTACGGCAAGATGATACAGATTAACCATGGGAATGGTGTGTCAACGGTGTATGGCCATTGCGCCGAGACCCTTGTCAATGCCGGCGACAAGGTGAAAAAGGGTGGGAGCATCGCCTACATGGGAAGTACCGGCTACAGTACAGGCACTCACGTTCACTACGAAGTACGGGTTAACGGAACGGCAGTCAATCCAGCGAACTTTTTATAGTCATATAAGCCTATTTTATTGTGTATCAGGGATCCGGGGGGAATGCCACTCTCCGGGTCTTTTCGCGCTTTCGGGAATCCGCAGAAAGAATGAAATAATGAAAAATATCCCGTTCCGCCCGACCATGAGTGAACCATAGACTAATAAGAATCATTGTCGTGTAAGATGTTTGGAAATTTGATAACCTTGGGGGCGGTCCCAAAAGTCGGGAATCCCTGGAATAATATTAGCGAAATATAATATGCTTTAACAGATGCCGGATTCAATAAGCGATAGGAGTGGGGAAACTTGTTGGATAATGAGGTGGAGAGAACTGAGCATAATGATGTTGGTTCAGTCCGGATCGCCAACGAGGTGGTGGGAATCATTGCTGGATTGTCAGCTACCGAAATTGACGGCGTGGCCGGAATGAGCGGTGGTCTGGTGGGCGGCATCGCGGAAATGCTAGGCAAGAAGAACCTTTCCAAAGGAGTTAAGGTGGAAGTTGGCGAACGCGAAGCTGCTGTCGATTTATTTATTATCGCGGAATATGGTGTGCGTATTCCCGAGGTGGCACTCAAAATTCAGGAGAATGTCAAAAGGGCCATCGAATCTATGACAGGCCTTGCTGTTGTCGAGGTCAATGTTCACATTCAGGGCATTGGATTTGCCCAAGATGTCAAGGAAGATGATATTCGCGTTCGTTAGAGGAGAGGCAGTGGCAAGATTGAAGGTGCTGAGTCGTGGCACTTGCCACGGTTTTTTGTGTTAAGAGGTAAAATGGGAGTGCGGAGAAATACTTTTTGATTACTACATGATGCGGTGCGAGAATTGACCAGGCACAAAGTAATAGACCGCCAAAAAGCATGAATGCTTTAGGCGGTCTATTACTTTATAAGATCAACGGACACGCTGGATGTGACTTGGAATATGTAAAGGAGTGCGAAGTAATGTTATAGCTTGTCTAATTTAGCTATAAATGACACCTATACAACTCACCAATTGCAGACTTACCTCATAGTCTAAAGCAGCTACTTTTTGAGAGTAGTCCGCTTCGACGTTTTTATGAACGAGGTGATTGTAGATTATAATCAAAGGGATGATAAAAATTGCAGGGAGAAAAAGTTGCTGACCTTCCGCGTCACTATGTGCCAGTACCCGGGGAAATAAGAGCAAAAGCTAAAGGTTTCATGAAATACCTTGGTCCAGCTTTTATTGTGAGCGTGGCTTACATGGACCCCGGAAATTTCGGAACGAACATCGCTGGAGGTTCCCGTTTCGCCTATGATCTCCTGTGGGTCATATTGTGGAGCAACATTATGGCGATTTTTGTCCAGATTTTATCCGCTAAAGTAGGGATTGCAACTGGCGTTAATCTGCCGGACAACTGCGGCCAGGTTTTTTCCCGGCCTGTAAACTGGGGCTTATGGTCGATAGCTACGGTGGCAGCCATGGCTACAGACCTTGCGGAATTTCTGGGGGGAGTATTGGGATTTTACCTTTTGTTTGGGATACCTCTAGTCTGGGCCGCGGTGCTAACGGGAGCAATTACCTACGGTATCTGTCATATGCAAAAATTTGGCCAGGTAATTGTGGAGCGGATCATAACAGCGATGGTTGCGGTTATAAGCATAGCCTATGTCGGTGAGATGTTATTCGCTGGGGCAGATTGGGGGTTGGTAGGATATCATGTAGCTGTTCCAATTTTGACTCCAGAAAGTACGCTGGTGGCGGTTGGAATGCTGGGTGCAACGGTAATGCCCCATGTAATCTTTCTGCATTCCAGTCTGGTGCAGTCACGTCGAACAGATTGCCTGGACGATTGTAAGCGTCATTTTAAGATGGCTAAGATTGATGTCTTTGTGGCCATGAATATGGCCTTTGTCGTGAATGCAGCAATGGTAATTGTAGCGGCTGCGGTCTTCAACGGCAACGGTCTGGATGTTGATAGTATTGAAGCTGCTTATTCTACACTGAAACCCTTAATGGGGAATATGGCAGCCGGTGCGTTCGGATTAGCTCTTTTAGCCTCTGGGCTATCGTCTTCGACTGTCGGCACGATGGCAGGAGAAGTAATATTAAAAGGATTTGTCGGGTTTGATATACCAATTAGTATCCGCCGGTTGATTACTATGCTCCCAGGGCTGGCTATTCTGATGTCTGGTATCAACCCGATGGAAGCGTTGATATACAGTCAGGTGATCTTGAGTTTCGCCTTGCCATGGGCGATCATACCGTTAATGATTGTTACCAACAAAGCAGCGATCATGGGGACGTTCAAAAACAGCTTACTTACCAATTGCTTTGGCTGGCTCATTGTCGGCATGATTCTTGCTTTGAATGCTGTATTGATGTACCTTACCTTTACAGGTCAAGCTTAATCGTCAAGCCTCGGGGCAGTTCCGCAAGGTTTATAGTAGGTGGCAGCCCATCTACAAACCTTGCGGAATTTTTTGGGGGGAAATCATAATACAAACCTTGCGGAATTTCTAGGGGAAAATCATAAAAGACCTTTATTCCCAGCTGAAAGATGGAAATAAAGGTCTCGCTATAGCAGTGGCGCTGCCAGTAGAACCGGGCTTTCGCCAGTGTGTCGATTCTACTCACGGATACATCATCCGTTAGCTACTCCCCTTTACGGGAACAACTTATAATTTATGATATTGTATGCCGAACAGCTTAGAGATGACACTGATTTTAGTAAAAAAATTAGAGTACAGACGACTTTCAGTGTTACAAACATTGTCAGCCCAAACTAAGCTGTTTCCTGCTTATATAAACGAAAAGCATGATTTCAACTGGATCAAAATGATAAAGCCCCTGCTAATCCCCAAAGGGTTAGCAGGGGCTTTGTTTTCCTGTTCGGGAACGTCAATCCTGTTCTAGCCATTTTACGGGATAGGTATGTCGAACTTCTTCCCATCGCGCCCAATAAATAGTTGCCCACTCAGCACAACGAACAGCCAACAATAGACGTCCCGGCATCTATTATCCGTCTGGTGGGCATCATATAACTATTCTGCAAATCACAGGAGGTCATTACACAATGTCTACCGCAAATAAAGTGCCGTTGACTTCTGCCGAGATTGGTAACCTGTGGAATATGTATATGGGTGATACCCTGATCGTGTGTGTTAAAAAATATATGATTGCAAAAGCGGAAGATGCGCAGATACGGACGATCCTGCAACAAGCACTAACCATCTCAGAGAAACGCGCTCGCGACATAGCTGCCATTTTCAATAGTGGTAATGTGCCCATCCCAGTTGGTTTCAGCGACAAAGACCTAAATATAGGAGCCCCACGGCTATATTCGGATACTTTTGCGCTCTATCATGCTCTCTCAAGAGCTAAATATGCCTTGCAAATGACGGCACCTTCCCTTTTTTTGGCCGCACGCCAAGATGTAGGGGCCTTGTTCCAAGAAGCGACCGCTTCCTGTGCAAAGTTACTCGAAGATGGGACGCAGGTTGCACTAGCAAAAGGGATACTACTACGCGCACCCATTGTCAGCATACCGCAAACGCCCCATTTTGTGGAAAAGCCCAGTTATATCGGCCACATAGTAGGTGAACATCGTCCGCTCCATGTCGTCAGTCTCACGCATGTTTTTCTTTCTATTCAAGAGAATATCTTAGGTAAAGCATTAATTTCTGGGTTTAGCCAGGTCGCCCATGACACGGAACTCAGGAAGTTCTTCCTCCGGGGAGCGGAAATCGGAGCAAAGCAGATCAAGGTGCTAAGCGCCATGTTGAGTGATGAGGACGTTCCGATACCGTCAAGTCCGGACTCTATGCTCACCAGTTCTACCCGATCACCTTTTTCTGATAAACTAATGATAAATCACATCATCTTGATAAACCAGTTTAACCTAGCTGATATTGGGACTGCTATAGGGCGGAGCAGCAGGGCGGACATCGCTGCTGATTACCTGCGGCTCGAAGCAGAAATTATTCAATATGGAGAAGATGGGGTAAATATTGCAATCAAGAATGGATGGCTGGAAGCGCCCCCGCAGGTTGTTAGTCATCGTGAGCTGGCACTTAGCGGTAAAAGCAAGTAGACGAAGGGAGGAGTAAAGACATGCTTCAAGAAAACCCAATACTGCATGGATATATACCTCAGGAAAATGCTATACCGCAAGAATTTAAGACCCACCTCACCGCTTCATGCGTCAGCGGACTGTGGGTGCAGTACATGAATGCAACTCTCTTAGATTGCATGTTCCAATATATCCTGGCCAAAGATGAAGATCAAGAAATACGCCAGGTTATGAGTTTCGCCCAGCAAGTGACGCGCAGTCAAAACCAACGAATTAAGCAAATCTTTCGCAGTGACGATTACCCGATACCAATCGGATTTACAGACAGCGACGTCAACAAAGGCGCACCCCGGCTTTTCTCTGACCCCTTTTTCCTGGCCTATGTGCGCAACCTTACCCGGCTGGCCTTGACCAGCTACAGCGTGTCCCTCACTATATCCTCCAGGGAGGACGTTCGGCAGCACTTTCAGCAGAGCATTGCCGAGATGGTTGAGGTCGAGGATCAGGCAGTAAAAGCAGAGCAATCGAAAGGTCTTTATATACGAGCTCCGTACATCTCTGCCCCGGAAAACCCGGAGCTTGTTCAGAACAGCGAATACATGGGCAGCCTGTTCGGAACCAAGCGCCCGCTCAGTGTGGTGGAAATCGGAAACATCTTTGTAGGAGCCCAAAACAACATTATGGGCAAGCCGCTATTGATGGGGTTCGCCCAAACCGCAGAGTCCAAGGAACTGCGGGAATTCTTCCAGCGGGGCAAGCAGATTGCCCACAAGCCTATCGAGGTGCTGAGCGCCCTGCTTATTAATAATGACCTGCCTGCGCCTATGAGCCTTGACTCCTATGTCACCAACTCCACGGTTGCACCCTTCTCGGACAAGCTAATGCTGCAGCACACTATGCTCATCAATCAGGCTGGCGTTATGTATTACGGTATGGCGTTGTCCAGCACCGCCAGGCTGGACATCACCGGCAACTATGTGCGGATGATAGCCGAAGCATCCGAGTACGTGGAAGACGCGGCGCAGCTCATGATCAGGCACAAGTGGCTGGAGCAGCCACCGCTTGCCGTGGATAGACAGGCGTTGGTAACGCATTAGGAACAAGTGGGTGGAGGTTTGCTAAAGAACCAATAATATGCCACTATTGCAAATGCGAAAACCAGCAATCCAATGGGTTGCTGGTTTTGTTGGTTGAAGTTCTCTTGCGGCAGCAACTAGTTCGGTTATTTCCCAAGTTTTGCGTGAAAATACTGCCTTTGGGGTCGGAAAGGTAAAAGGTTAAATATCCCTGCCTTTTCCAATAAGGCATGAGATAAAAACTATGGAAGGATATCCTCTTTCGAAGGGCTGTCGATGGTAGCCCTTTCTTCATGTTAGGTGAACTTCACTCGCGAAATTTATTGAAATCATATAATTTGACCTTGGACGAGCAAATGTATGATTGAGGTGACTGGTGCCAAAGTAGCAA
>Ga0316231_1003362_pt1 | contig 14194 bp, 13 predicted proteins | sample TBH18027metaG_FD_206002 | JGI IMG/M metagenome (GOLD analysis project Ga0316231, IMG submission 206002) | Freshwater microbial communities from Trout Bog Lake, Wisconsin, USA - TBH18027 | ecosystem: Environmental > Aquatic > Freshwater > Lake > Hypolimnion/Profundal zone | place: USA: Wisconsin...
TCGATCGCAGGCTCGCCATCAAACTTGAAATTTTTGAAAGAAGTATTGAGGCCGCCAAGGGAGGAATCGACATTGTCCTTACTGAAGAGGACCTGGGCACTCAAAAAGGGCCAATGATAAGCATGTCCATGTTTCGAAAGCTTTTCCGGCCCCGTCACCAGCGGTTTGTGGATGTCGCAGTTGCCCATGGGCTACCCGTCATGACCCACTGCTGCGGATCGAGCAGTTGGGCGTTCGAAGATTTTATCGAAATGGGAATAACGATCGTCAACACCCTGCAGCCGGAAGCCACCAACATGTCGCCCGCCTATCTCAAGGCGACATTCGGCGACCGTCTGTCGTTTCACGGCTGCATCAGCACGGCAGGCCCTGTTGCCCATGGCACTGTCGCGGATGTCGTGGCGAGCTGCCGGGAAACGCTCGATATCATGATGCCAGGCGGGGGCTACTGCTTTTCGCCGACACACGCCCTGCAGGATAACTCGCCGACCGAGAATGTGGTCGCCATGTACGAGACAGCGCGCACCTATGGAAGGTATGACCGATGAAGAAGACAATGACTTCGCGCGAGCGGGTCCTGACCGCCATCTCGCACGCAGAGCCGGACAGAGTGCCTATTGATTATGGGGCCAACCCTGGAATTACGAGGCGCCTGATGACGCACTACTGCCTCGAAGCCAATGGATATGGCGATCTGCTCGATGTGTTGGGTGTCGATTTTCGATATGTCGGCGCCCCCTATACCGGCCCGTGTCTGCACGCCGAAATCCCGGGCATCAATGTGGACCCCTGCTGGGGATACCAGACCAGATGGATCGAGAATGAAAGCGGCGGGTACAACGATTACACCAACTGGCCGCTGAAGGATGCGCCGGCGGAAACTCTGCGATCCTGGCCGATGCCGTCGCCCGACGATTTCGATTACAGCTCAATCGCAGCTCAGGTGGATGCACACAAGGACAAATGCCTCCTGGTCGGCAGCGCAGGGCACGGGGACATTATCAACAGCACCGGGATGATCCGCACCATGGAGCAGACCATGCTGGACCTGGCCATGGAAGACGAAGGAATGCTGGCGTACACCGACCGCCGGTTCGATATTCAGATTGAAACTCTTGCCAGAACCATCGAGGCCGGTAAGGGACGGATCGACATGCTTTCGTTGGGCGAAGATCTGGGGTCACAAAAGGGGCCGATGATCAGTGTGGCTATGTATCGAAAGCTGCTTCGTCCCCGCCACCAGCGGTTTGTCGACCTCGCCCGCAGCTATAATCTTCCCGTCATGATCCACAGTTGCGGGTCCAGCAGTTGGGTATTCGACGATTTTATCGAGATGGGAATAACGGTTGTCGACACCCTTCAGCCGGAAGCTGCCAACATGGCGCCGGCCTATCTCAAGTCTCGATTTGGGGATCGCCTCGCGTTCCACGGCTGCATCAGCACGGGCGGGCCCGTGGCCTATGGAACCGTTAGCGATGTCGTGGAGAACTGCAGCGAGACACTCGATATCATGATGCCGGGCGGCGGATACTGCTTTGCCCCGACACATGCCCTGCAGGATAACTCCCCGACCGAAAACGTGGTCGCCATGTACGAAACCGCGCGCCGATGCGGCGTTTACGAATAAACTCCAATAAGGAAGACCCATGAAGAAGACAATGACCTCGCGAGAGCGAGTCCTTACAGCCATATCGCGTGAAGAAGCCGACCGGGTCCCGATCGACTATGTCGGCAACGGCGGGATCAACCAGCGCCTCATAAGCCACTTCGGCCTGGCGCCCGGCGATTACGTCGGCCTCCTGAATGCACTGGATGTCGATTTTCGCCATGTTGGCGCCCCGTATATCGGCCCGCGCCTGCATCCTGAGATCCCGGGCATCAATGTCGATCCCTGCTATGGCACTCAAACCAAATGGATCGATCACCCCAGCGGCGGTTACAACGATTACACAGGCTTTCCGCTCAAGGATGCGACTGCCGAAACCCTGAACAACTGGCCTATGCCGTCGCCCGACGATTTCGACTACACAGCAATCCAGAAGCAAATCGCAATGTACCCGGATAAATGCCTCATGGCCGGTGGCGCAGGCACTCCCGACATCATCAACAGCAACGGCATGATTCGCACAATGGAACGGATTCTGCTCGACCTGGCCACGGAGGACGAGGCAGGGATGGCGTATATCGACCGCAAAAACGCCATTCAACTGGAAGTGCTCTCGCGGACACTTGAAGCGGGCAAAGGGAGAATCGACCTCCTGGGCATGGGCGAAGACCTGGGAACTCAAATCGGTCCGATGCTCAGCATGCGAATGTTCCGGAAGATTATCCGTCCGCGCCACCAGAAGTTTGTCGACCTCGCTCGCTCGCACAACATTCCCGTGATGATCCACTGCTGCGGGTCGAGCAGTTGGGCGTTCGACGATTTTATCGAAATGGGAATAGGCGTTGTGGACACCCTACAGCCGGAAGCATTCAATATGGCGCCCGCGTACCTGAAGTCGACCTTCGGCGACCGCCTCGCGTTCCACGGCTGCATCAGCACCGCAGGCCCGGTAGCCTACGGCACAGTCGACGATGTGATCGCCAACTGCCGTGAAACGCTGGAAACCATGATGCCCGGAGGAGGCTACTGCTTCTCCCCCACGCATTGCCTGCAAGACAATTCCCCTACCGAGAACGTGCTGGCCATGTACGAATCGGCGCACCGGTTTGGGATGTATGAGTAGGAGAGGTTAAGGAGCCCACCTTCCCGCAGGGCGGGCTCCCTTCCTCCCGAAACGGGAGGAGCCAACCAGTACCAACTGCTTAGATTAGACCTAACGTTGAAGCAGCGCGTAGCGCAACAGAACCATTGCCATCGGTAAGCCATTCTTATGGCGCAGCCGGTGGTTCATAAAGCCCACCGCTAACCACCCAACCTATCGGTTGGCTCCTCCCGTTTCGGGAGGAAGGGAGCCCGCCCTGCGGGAAGGTGGGCCGCCTCCTAAAAAAATATTTTCCCCCCGCGACACTTTTGCCCCCCATTTCTCGTCTATGGCTTCTAAGAACGAAAGATCGAGGGATAGCGATGAACTGTGAGCAAGTTCGGCAGCTTCAGAGCAATTATATCGACGAGGAATTGATCGATCCGGTGAGAGCCAGGATCGACGAGCACCTGGCGGGCTGCAGGGTTTGCCGGGAGGATTACGCAGCCGTCGCAGAGGCGGTGACGCGGTTGCAGACGACGCAATCCAGGGAAGATGCGGCGAAATGGTTCGCGGATCGGGTGCTGGAACGTCTGGCGCGCGAAAACGATGTGTGCGACATATTGGCCGGCGACGATGCGAAATCGCAACTCTCATTCAACGATTTATAACACAGGAGAAACGACATGACAAGTAAACAAGGCCTGACGGCAACGACCCCGCGCAGGGATCTATTCGACGGAATTCAGATGGTTGGCAAAGCGGTCTCGACACGATCGACTCTGCCGATCCTGATGCATGTGCTGATCAAGAAGGACGAAGAGTCCGGCAAGATATCCATCACTGGGACAGACCTGAACATGTGGATCGAGCACACTCTTCCTTCGTATCAGGACAGCATCGGCGGCCTGGGAACCGGCGGAGCGGCGACTGCTCCGGCGCGCAACCTGACCGAACTGCTTTCGGCGATGCCTGAGGCCAATGTGGAGCTCATGGCGGAAGGCGGCGCAGGCCTGAGCGGCGCGCCGTTCTATGCCCTGCATCTTCGCTGCAACAAGGCGAACTACAAGCTGCTGGGCCTGGCGCCCGACGAGTTTCCGCCGGTACCGCAACTCAAGGGCGACACCACATTCAAGGTGAAGCGCTCGGACCTTCGCGACGCGGTCAAGCAGACCCTGTTCGCGGTAAGCACGGACGAATCCCGCCCGGTCCTGACCGGTGTTCTGCTATCCTATGCGGCGGGGAAGCTGCGAGCGGTGGCCACCGACACGCACCGGCTGGCGGTTCGGGAGCTTGAAACAGTGGACGGCGACGGCCCCGACATCCATGGCGTTGCGCCCGCGAGCGCGATGCAGGAAGTTCTGCGCATGGCGGTAGACGACGGTTTCGTGACAGTGACCCTGTCCGAGAACCAGATCCAGTTCCGTGTGGACGACGAGAAGACGGGCGCGGGCACCACACTTATCACCAGGCTGATCGAAGGCCAGTTCCCCAGCTACGAGCGAGTTGTGCCGGCCAGCCACGACAAGCGCCTGACCATCGAGCGCGAGGCGCTTCTGTCGGCAGTTCGCCGCGCAGCCATCGTCGCCCGCGAAGGCAGCGCCAACCGCGTGATCCTGCGAACCAGCCGCGACGGCGACGGCGACCGCCTGACCCTGACCGCCCAGAGCGGCAACCTGGGCGACGCCCTCGAAGAGATCGAAATCCTCCGAGACGCGGAAGAGCCCGATGTCGAGATCGCGTTCAACGCCAAGTACCTGATCGACGTCCTGAGCGTCCTCGAAGGCGAAGGGTTGTACCTCGAGCTAACCGAATCGCTGCGGCCGGGCGTGGTAAGGCCGACCGAGAGCTCGGATTACTTCTGTGTGCTCATGCCGATGCAGGTGGTGTGAAAAGTATCGCAACCGCCTTCCGAGCCGGTGTCGTCCTGCCCCGCGATCACGCGGTGGGCAAAGACGACATCGGCAGGCAAAATTCATTAAAATACGACATATGGTGTAATTCGATACGAAAATATTCATGACGCGAGGCTGAAAATGGCAAACATGCACGAAACGAACTATCGAAAATATGTCGAACCACTTCTTCTTGCGGCGCAGACAGTCTTGACGCCAGTGCTGCGCGAGCAACTAGCACCACAAGCGTACATTATTCGCGACATACGCGCCAATGAAACTTCCGACGGCGAGTGGGATTACGAAGCATGTCTTAAGGCAATAGCGTTTCACAACAGCTCGATTCGAGTTAATGGTAAAAGCCTGGACAAGCTGCTGTCGAGTAAGGCGCACGCTCTCCTTGCGTTGAGAAATGAGCGTGGTGCGCACAATCACAAACGGGATATTAGTTTGCTTGAATGTCAGAAGGCGATCGGTCAGTTGCGGGCAATCTGTGAAGCGCTGGGTGGTACGCCGCATGATATTGAGGAATATTATGACGAAGTCGCACGCAAGATTGCCTCTTCACGGGCGATTAAGGCGGGCTCATCCGATGGTCAAAACCAAACCGGCGATACCGGGACCAGCGAAAGGTCTGAGCCGGATTCCATCGTGCACCACGAAACTGTCGGCGAACTTGAAAATATGGCGGACACGGACGATCACGTTGATGAAAAGTCAAGAACGAAAGCGTTCAGATCGGAAACAGCCTCGCTAGCGCGATCCGTTATAAATTGTCAACAGTGCGAGGGTTGGGCGGGCAAGCTTGGACTACCAAACCCAGGCTGGGTCGGTTCGGGGTATGAGCCTGGCAAAGGCCTGATAGTTCTACTGCAGAATCCAGCGATTGTCTCAGCAAATTACGGCATCGATCGTGACGCCATTCTGCAAGACGCAATACTGAAATTAGGTACATCGGAAAGTGTCGCCGATTACGACTCTCTGGTAGAACGTCACATCGACGACATGTTAGGATTTGGCGATGCTAATTGGGAGTGGCCAATGTGGTCTGGAATCGCTGGAAAAATAGTTGCCGATCGGTTGCGACCGGCCGAGTTGGCGTGGTTGAACGTAGCAAAACACAGGACGGCGGCGAATGAACCACTTACTCCGGAACAGATCAACCACGGCCTCGGCCACCTCAAGGCTGAACTCAGGCTTTTGAATCCTTTCATAGTTTTGACAGTTGGCGCTCCCGCCAGAGTAGCACTTGATCGCCTGCTAAACACTGGCGCAGTTGAACCTCCCGTGCATACCGTTGCGATCGCGCAACGCGGTGCCTCCCATATCGAGTTGTTGGAGGCAGCGCGTAAAGTTCGAATATGGCTTGACGAACGAGATGGAGTTTTACCAGAAACGTCGGACTTACCGGTGTCGATCTACAACACGGTCAATCCTGACCAGCCCCAAATGGATCGGGACGGCGAGGTTGATTGGTTGACGCCAAGCAGTCGGGAGCAGTTTCGAGACGGCAAGTTAGTCATAAATCCGATCGGTGGATCGCCTGTGACTTTCAAACATTTCCTATTAAACTACGACACGTACGCGTCGTTCAGGGATTTCGACGTAGTGTGGGTCAGATATTGTGTATATTTGGCTACTGGCGTTGCTCACAAGACGCGGCAACTTCCAATGGCTACTCCTACCATAGATCCACAAAGGATGCCAGACTGGGCGACCGATCTCGCGAAACAGCTTCGGAAGTGGCCTCATTTGAGCGTTCTTCTCGTAGGACAAACGGCATTCGGAAAGCATGCCGGCTTCGATCGTGTTACCGGGGCGCGCAAACAATACGACATGGAGTGATTGGCTGAACACCTCGATTGGACTATACGTCAGCCTACCGGTTCACAATTCGCCCTCACGCCTCTGTGTCCAAGCGAATGCGCCTTTCCGAACATTACATACGGCCCAGGTGGTTTGAACACTACGCTGCATTTGCATGGCCAGCCTCGCGCGAAGAGCGCGGGGCTGGCATTTGAACGCTAACCCGAGGTGGCGCATTACACGCTAGATCAGCGCGATAGACGCCTTCCCTGAGGGCTCGATCGTAATACGTGCGTTGAGGGCCGCCGCAAGCTTCTTTAGGTTCGGCAGCTCGGGCACGCGACCGTGTTCTATGCGCGATAGCGTGGGCTGTTTGATGCCGGTCATTTCCGCTAGCTGGGCCTGCGTGAGGTTGCGCGCCTCCCGCGCATCGGCAAGGGCGATCGCCAGGTCGAGTTCGGCCTTGGCTTTTTCGAACTCGGCGGCGAACTGGGGGTTCTGCATCTTTTCAGCGAACACATCGGTTAGCTTTGGCATGTCTTGTAGTCTCATATGTCGAACTCCTTTTTACGTTTGATGGCAAGTGCGAGGTCTCTTCGCGGCGTCTTCTGCGACTTCTTTTTGATAGCGTGAAGCATGACGATCGTGTTTTCAATTATAGTGAAGTAGAACAAGCGGAACTCAGTGCCGCCGTACTCCGGCCGAAGTTCCCATACGCCCTGTTCTAAGTGCTTAACGTAGTTGGCGGGAAGCGAATTGCCTCGCTGGGTTACGTAGAAAACGATCTCATTGGCCATGACTCCATTATATGACGTGCACGTTATAATATCAACACTGGGGCCGACATTGGGATATGCTCGAAAAGCGGATCGCGTGCTCCTCTAAGATCGACCGCCGCAGACCCCATGTGTCCGCGTAGCGCACATGGTTGATCCAGCCTTGAACGCCGGCATCCAGTTCAGCAAAGCTAATAGTTCCGGCACGGTAGAGGTGTAGATTACGCTCGAACCGCCGGGTAAAATTTACCAGGTTTCGGTGCTTCAGCATGCGATGGTCGGGATACACCACGAAACCAAGCCAGGGAACGCCGGATTTAGCGGGCACGACCTGCGCCTCGCTTTCGTGTATAGTCAGCCGCAGGCCCGCCAGACGGTCGATAATCGCGCGCTTCCACGCGAAGAGCGTCGATTTGCTATCGCTGAGCAGGACGCAGTCGTCGACATAACGAACATAGGCCGGGCAGCCCAGCGAACGAATGACGAACCAATCGAAGGGATTCATAAAGCAATTCGACCAGAACTGTGAGGTCAGATTGCCGATCGGCAAGCCGCGCGGCCGATTAACAGCCAATAGGTCGTCGCCCGGAAACCACACCATTTCATATTCATCATCGAGGACGCCGGCGCCGCCGTCTAAGATTTGCGCGATTAGCCAGAGAACGCTGTCGTCGTGGATCACTTTCGCCAGCTCGTCGAATAGCAGAGCATGGTCGAGCGATGGAAAATGCTTTACGATGTCCATACGTAGGACATAGCGATAATTGCGCATTAGCTCCTGCAGGCGGTCCAGTGCGCTGTGAGTTCCCTTGCCCTGCCGATTCGCGTAGCTATCCGGGATGAAACGCCGGTCGAACAACGGCTCAATAACATTGCAGAGAGCGTGGTGAACCACGCGATCCTGAAACGGCGCAGCGCTAATCTTGCGCCGCTTTGGCTCGCAGATCGCAAAATGCCGGTATCCGCCTGGCTTGTAAATGCGCCGACGCAAGTCGGCCTGCAAGTCGATTATCCGATCCGCGACCTGATGCTCGAACTGCGCAGCCGGCTGGAGACCGCGCTTCCCGCGCGCCGCCTTGCGGTACGCCGTCCAGAGGTTCTCCCATTGAGTGAGGGACTGAAAGAGAGTTGAATCCATGGATACGAAGCCCGATGACATGGTGATATTTGCCCGTACGTTCGACCTGCTTGACTGGCTGCTTCAGCGATGCGATTCGTTTCCAGGCCGTCAGCGGCGTGCTGTCGCGACCAGGCTGCAAAATGCGGCGCTGGATTTTCAGGAGGCGATCTTCGATGCCAACGCGCACACCAGCGCTTCGCGCCTGGCCTTCCTGCTTACCGCGGATGCCCACCTGAACAAGGTGCGGCTTTACTTGCGATTGGCGCACCATTGGCGCTGGCTGAGCAGCGGGCAGTACGAGCACGCCAGCAGGATGGTGGCCGAAATCGGCAAACTGCTTGGCGGCTGGCTGAAGCAGACGCAGAGCAGTTTGAAAAGTCATTGAGGGCAGACGCGGCGGGAGCGAGTCCAAGCCGCGCCCGATATTGTGTATGCGCCTGACGCCGGCGGCGCCCTCATGCCGCCGCGCTGTGAGAGCCTGCGTGCAGACCAGACCGATTCGGCGCTGCTTCGCCTTCGTTCGCCTCGTCCCGTAAGCCGTAACCGCCGGAAAATTCTGGCATCGAACGCATGACGAAACATGGGCAACCGGCCGAAACCCGATGTTGTTGTTGCGATTATCGGGTTTGTTGTTGTTGCGATAGACCGCGCGCGCGTTGTTGTGATTATTGTTCCACGAACCGCCGCGCAGCGCCCGGCGACCTCACCGAACCGCCTGACCAGGATATTTACATCCCGGCGCCCAAAGTGTACCCGCACCGCATCGGAAAAATCGCTAGGCTCGCTTCGCTCGCCTAGAGTACATAGCCCCGTAATTACCGCATTTTCAGGATTCGGAGTCAGAGGACACAGATTCAGAAAAATCGGCAGGGGCAACCGGCCGAAACCCGATGACGTTGCGGCGATCAACGGGTTTGACGTCGTTGCGATAGACCGCGCGCGCGCCGTAGTGATCATAGTTCCACGAACCGCCGCGCAGCGCCCGGCGAGCGTTTGAACCCTCATTCGCATCCGACCTGCTCTCGTATTCCGTAGACGTCCACTCCCAAACGTTCCCGCTCATGTCCAGCGCCCCGCAGGGTGACGATCCTTGCGGGTACATGCCAACCGCCGTGTTTTTTCCCACGTAATACTGGCCCGCATTCGCGAACCTTTCGGCGATGTTGGCAAAGCCCTCGCGATAGCCGTTACCCCACGGATACTCCCGGCCATAGCTCCCTCGCGCGGCCTTCTCCCATTCCTCTTCGCTCGGCAGACGAATCTCGTAGCCCAGCTTTGCCGTTAGCCAGCGGCAGAAAGCCACCGCGTCGTACCAACTGACCCGCTCGCGCGGGTGATTGTCGAATTGGAAGGCCTGCTCGCCTGATCCTTTACGCTGCTGATCTCTTCCCTCTTTATGCAAGCCCGTCCACCAACTACCATTTTGGTAGCCATCCGTTGCGTCGATGAATGCCTTATACTGGCGGTACGTGATCGGATATTTGGCTATGCAAAAGGCGGGCAGAGATCGCGTTTCGCCGTCTTGATAGGTGAACGCGCCAGCGGGTACGGGGCGCCAGACTATGTCCGGCAAGCCGTTGCGCAGACCAACGCCGGGGCGCAGGTCACCCAACGCCGAGAGCACCCGGCCGCAGAGCGCGCGATCCGGCGGAGGAAGCGCCGATGGCGTTTCGATGAGGGTGCGGAGCGGCGCAATGAGCTTCGCGCAAACGAATTCCTCGTAGCTGCCCGCGCGGTGATTCTCGATCAGGTCATGCGTCTCGCAGAGTGCGGCAGCCAGCCAGAGTGGCCACCAGCGCTTGTCCGTGCCGTCAAACCCATCGTAGGGGCAGATCTCGTCTCTGCCCTCTTCCTCCGGGCCGACCAGATCCGCCACGAGTTTGAAGATTCTAGTACGATTGTGCGCCAGCGCCTCGCCGGCCAGCAAGCCGACCTCGCGCCAGAGTTCCGGTTTTTCGATCATCAGTTCGCGCAGCCGGGGTTCGTCTCCCTTTTGGACAAGGTAGTCCGCCGCCAGATACTCTTGAAAACTGAGATGGGCGAACTGGAAGACCTCAGACACCAATCCATGCCCTGGCGAAACCAACACTCCTGCGGTATCGCTGAGATAGGCGATCACAGCGTTGCGACACCAACGGTCTAGTGGCCGCAGGTGCGTGTCGATCATTTCGCATGGAATGTCGGGCAAGCCGCCGCCATCCGCCGCGGCAATTTGAACCGCGAAGGCCAAGGCAGCCAGATTCGTAAGCAGCGCCTCTTTGTGGAGTGCGCCTTCCGGAAGGTCGATCAAGTCCGCCAGCGAACAATCGGTAAAATTGCCTTCGCCGGTCGGTACCCGCTTAATCTTTAGCCACCGCTCTAGCAAGAGGTCGATGCTGGCGGCATAGAGCGGTCCTTTGCCCTTTGGCAACTCGCCGCGCAACAAAAAGAGCGCCGCAAGCAGCGTGATGAACAGCGGGCGATCATTGTAGCCGATGGGCAGTTCCACGAGCCGTGCCTCCAGTGCCTTCGCCTTCGCATCCGCTTCGTGGAACGCCATTCCAACGGCGCGATAGATTCTCCCGACCATGTCGGTTCGGTAGCTGGACTCAAACGGACCAAGTGTCAAGACCGCTTTGAAATCCTTCAACATCCACGCTCGATATGCGTAGGGTCGGCTTGTAACGACGATGCGGGTGTCGCGATAAAGGCGGACAATGTCAGCAGCCAGATGCTTGATCTCTTCTTGCCGCACTGTTAGGAAACCCGCCTTGAACGGAACCTCGTCAAGGCCGTCAAGGAGCAGAACGGCCTGCCCACCTTTCAGATCCGCGTGCAAAGCGTCACCGAATCTGTCCAGCTCGTGTGTACGCAACTCTGCCTTGATAAAATTCCACAGATGCGATTCGTCGGGATTTACGCCATCGCTCGGATAATGCGGGCTCAGAACGAAGCGCCGCAACTCGACGTATACCGGAATCTGCTTGCCATTCGGCCACTCTGCCCTATCGCGAAGTATCCGTGCCCGCTCCGGCGCCAGCGCATCGGCGGCCAGCCGCAAGGCCAGGTACCGCGCGAAACAGCTCTTCCCGCTGCCAGGGTCGCCAAGAACGACCAGGCGGCGAGCGCTGACGGCAGCGTCCCATATGTGAAGGCGGATCGGCTTCTTGCCGCTCTTCGCGTCCCATATATTTCGAAGATTGGCTTCGTCCAGTCCTAGCTCTGTGGGCTCTCGATCGTGCTCGTCGCCCGAACCGTCCGGGTGCAAACGCGGCGTAAGCTCGTCTTTGCGGTTTCCGTTCTCGGTCAACCGAATACGCCCGTTCTTGTCGGCATGAATCCACCACTGCGTGGGTCCATCGACGTAGACCTGTTCCAGGCCGATCTCGGCCCCCCCACCCGACGATGCGTCCGTCGCCGACAGGCTGGCCAGATTCACCGTCCCAATGCGCCCGGCCAATCGGCGGAGATACTCCACGCGCATATCAGCAAGCTGATCTGGAGTAGGAGGCAGCGCAGAGCCGGCAGGCGCAGGTTTGTCGGATGGTGGCGCTTGCGAGGAAAGAATGTTCACGTTGACGACTGCCTTACCGCCAACTTGTATTTTTTCCGCGACCAGACCAACACCCGATCCTGATGCGGTGTTTGTGATTATTGTCTGCGACGGCGGCAGCGCGTCGTCCCCGCCTGCGCCCACGTGTTCCTTTTGCAGCCTGATTTTGATGATTATTGTGAGCAGAATCAGAACGCCACCTATTTCCCAAATAACCTTGGCGGAAACGCTCGATGGTATATGTGTCCGAAGCGCCGCTGTATGGATGACGAACTCGAGTACAGCCACCAAAACGACCTCGATCGCGAGACAGAGATATACGGCAATGCTGGTTTTGCGATTTGTCATCGTGCACCTGTCCAGGAAGCACCCAGATGAGCGAATTGTACCTCACACTGCATGCTTCCCCGGTTCGGATCTGTTGCGCGTCAGAATTGTTACGCTTTAAGAAACGCACCTGTTTCTTTCGTGAATTTGGGTGCGCCGCGCGGCTTAGGATGACTGTAAATTATCCTGTGGCAGATTCCGCACAGGACCCACATTACCGTTTCGGGGAGAATAAGTGGCCGCTTGGTAGAACGGAAACCTTCGGCTGTGATACGCTAAGCAAATATGCGGTCTGCGCCTGGGTTAGGCGCTTTTGCTCGATAGCGTCCGCGATGGCGCTAATCAATTCTGACGAACGCCGGCAGGCGGCGGCTCAATCCGACTGATTCGTATGCATCGATAAAATCGGATCGGTCGATACCGGCTTAGGTTAGCACGGTTCTGAGAGTTGCGCCCTTAAGTAGACGATGGTTCGGCATCGTCCGTGGAGTCGAGGTACCGGCAAGGTTCCGGCGTTCCAACGCGATGTGATTGCCTTCTCGAACTGGTTGGAATCCAAGCAATGCCAATGCCTTGAGTACGCGCCCTATTGGAGCGCCAATCGGGAACTTTGGCATCAGGCCGCGATCCCTGCCTCTGCGATGAACGCTTCCAGCACGGGTTGTTCAGCGTCGAGAACGTCCCGCCCGAATGTTTCGATGTGGAAGTTAAGGGCAGACTTCATGTCCGCTAAGGCTTCATCATACGTGTCGCCCTCGCCGACCACGACGCCCTTAACTCCTAGCGGGTATGCGACATAGCCATCGGTGTGTTTCTCGACAACGACTTTTACCTGCTGCATATGACTAATCCATTCGCTCGTCGCCGGCGGAAACAGGCCTAACCTTCTCGATTTCGGCGGCATATTTGTCTTTGGCGACTTCGATATCGTACTGCGCCTGCAAACCTATCCAGAGTTCTGCCGACTGGTTGAACAGCTTACCAAAACGGAGGGCGAGGTTTGCCGTAACGCCGCGCTTACCGCTCAATATCTCGGTTAGGTTTGATTGCGTTATTCCCAACTCCTTTGCGAGTCGGCACCGTCCACGACAGGCGGCATGGTAAAATAAACTTATGAGCCTTCAACCCGGCGAACTGGCCCAATTCGCGGAGTAGTACAAGTGGGACGAGCAGATCGCCGCCGATCTGGAGCGCGCAAGCCGCTTTCCTCGTCATTACCTCAAGATCAAGAGATCTGATGCCGCACAGAGCCCGATTGCGGCGCGCCGGATAGGTCGGCCAAAGCGGAAGCCAGCGCTTAAATTATAGACCGTCAAGAAGATATACGGACATGCCAAGAAAACCCCAAACTAGCAACATCTACCAGCTTAAGATTGTCCTTAAGTACTTTAGCCCACCGATTTGGCGACGCGTACTGGTTTCCCCAATAGGCACGCTCGCCCATCTGCACGAGGTAATTCAGATTGTTATGGACTGGGACGGCGACCACCTCCATTGCTTCGAAGCCAATGGAAACGTTTACTCGCCTGGTTTCGACGGTTCATTCTTTCCGTCCGAGAAGGACGAGGATGACGTCCAGTTGTGGGAGGCGTTTAAAAAGGAGGGTTCGGTCATAAAGTACACCTACGATTTTGGCGACTCGTGGATTCACACGGTCACTCTGGAGAAGATAATTCCTGCCGATCCGGCGAAGGCATATCCGTGCGCGATCGCCGGCAAACGAGCTGCCCCACTCGAGGATTTCGGCGAATTGAGCCACGCGTCGATCGTAGAGCAATTTGCCCTCGATGCGCCAGATCGGGACGCGGAGATCATGGACATGATTCCGGAAGGATATGACCCTGCTGTCTGCGACTTGGATAAAATCAATCTCAGGCTATCGTTTCCAAAGCGGTCGCTTTAGAGTTGGCTACGCGACCTCATCGCCATTTGTGATTGCCAGGTATTCATCCGCAGTTTCGACCCCGTTGATCTCCAATATAAGCTTGTAGTCGCCGTATTCCGTTATGCGTAAGGGCAGATCCTGCGCCAGCGAATAATAGAGTCGTCGA
>Ga0316231_1003369_pt1 | contig 14177 bp, 13 predicted proteins | sample TBH18027metaG_FD_206002 | JGI IMG/M metagenome (GOLD analysis project Ga0316231, IMG submission 206002) | Freshwater microbial communities from Trout Bog Lake, Wisconsin, USA - TBH18027 | ecosystem: Environmental > Aquatic > Freshwater > Lake > Hypolimnion/Profundal zone | place: USA: Wisconsin...
CATGCTGCCCGCCGATGCCAACCGGGTGATCAACGCCCTGCAGCGGGCCGCGGATATCGTCATCCAGAAATCGCTCCGGGAGGGCTTCGGGCTCACGGTGACCGAGGCGCTGTGGAAGGGCAAACCGGTCATCGGCGGCAACACGGGAGGCATCCGGCTGCAGGTGATCAACCACCACACCGGCTTCCTGGTGGACACCCCCGAAGGCGCCGCCTACCGGATCCGCTATCTCTTCCACTACCGGGACCAGCTCAAGGAGATGGGCCTTAAAGGCCGGGAATTCGTCCGGGAGAATTTCCTGCTGACCCGCCATCTCCGCGACCACCTGGCGCTGATCCACGCGCTGCGCTCCGGCGGCTCCGAACGCATTGAACTGCACCGGGTGAACCTGCCCGGGACCGGCGAATGACCGTCGCGCCCGGGTGGCAGAGCGCCGTCCTGTCCATCGGCCTGGTGGCGGCGGCGGCGCTGGCGGGCCTGGCCGCCTACGAAGTCCTGTTCTTCATTTTCATGCGCCTGGCCAGGCGCGCCGGAGCCACCCAGGGCCTCGCCCTGGTCCAGCGCATGCGCAGCCCGGTGCGGATCCTGCTGCCCCTGCTCGCGGTCATGGAGATGGTTCCCCCGCTGGCCATTTCCGCGGCGGCCAGCGAGGTCCTGAAGCACGTGTTCAGCCTCTGCATCATCGCCGCCATCACCTGGCTGTTCGTCAACCTCGCCTTGACCGGGCAGGATATCGTCCTGAGCCGCTTCGACGTCCAGCTCGACGACAATCTCAAGGCGCGCTCCGTCCATACCCAGCTCACCATCCTGGTCAAGATCGTGCTGGTGGGCATCATGGTCCTCGCCGCGGGCACCATGCTGATGACCTTCGACCGGATCCGCCACGTGGGCGTGAGCATCCTCGCTTCGGCCGGGATGATCGGCATCATCCTCGGGTTCGCCGCCCAGCGCAGCATCGCCACCTTGTTTGCCGGCCTGCAGATCGCCTTCACCCAGCCCATCCGCCTGGACGACGCGGTCATCGTCGAGGGGGAGTGGGGCTGGGTCGAAGAGATCACCTTGACCTACGTGGTGATCAAGATCTGGGACCTGCGGCGGCTGGTGGTCCCGGTCACCTATTTCCTGGAAAAGCCTTTCCAGAACTGGACCCGGTCTTCTTCCAACCTGCTGGGGTCGGTGTTCATCTATGCGGACTACGCGGTGCCGGTGGACAAGGTGCGCCAGGAACTGCGGGACATCCTCCAGGCTTCGGAAAAGTGGGACGGCCAGGTGTGTGCGGTGCAGGTCACCAATTGCTCCGAACGCACCCTGGAACTGCGGCTGCTGATGAGCGCCGCCGATTCCTCCAGGACCTTCGATCTGCGCTGCGAGGCCAGGGAGAAGATCCTGGCGTTCCTGCTGAAGCACTACCCCGAAAGCCTGCCCAGGCTTCGGACGGACGGAGCGTCGGACTAAGGGTTTGGACAATCCAAACCGATCAATCGAGGCAAGGTCTGCTTGGCCGGTTCGCATTCTGGCGCATCCGTCCACCGGCCGGAACGGACTGGCGACATGGGCACCACCGAGACGGGCGGCAACGCGGTGGCATCCCTGCGGGGATCGGCCGTTCGGAGGTTGCCCTTCAACGAGAGGATCCTGAACCCCTCGCATCCGACCACGGCGTTGTCCGGGACATCCCGGTAGATCACCGCGTTGGCGCCGATCTTCACGTTGTTGCCGATGGTGATTTTCCCGAACAGCCGGGCTCCGGGGGCCACGTAGACATCGTCGCCGATGACCGGCGCCCCCTCCCGCGCTCCCGTCCCGGCCAAACCGATGGTCGTGCACTGGCAGAGATTGAAGTGGGCCCCGATCACTGCCGCACCGGAGAGGGTTATCCCGCCGAAATGGGCGATGATGAAGCCCGGGCCGATCCGGGCCGCCCGCTCCAGCTCGATGCCCCAGAACACCTGGATGTAAAGATTCCCGATCAGGAAGATGGGATCCAAAAGCAGCCGCAGCGCCAGGTTCCGCGCCAGCAGCCAGTGTCCGAAGCGGAAGCAGATGACCGCCTGAAGGCCCGGGGAACGCAAACACGCGATCAGCTGCCGCAGCATTCCGCCGGTCCGTTGACTGCAGAACGCCTGGATATCCTGGGACACGACACCGCAGATCCTTGCCATGGCGAAGCTCCCTTCATCGGAGGTTGCGCTTGAGCACCTCCAGCACGTGATCGATCTCAGCCGGGCCCAGGTTGTTGTGGAAGGGCAGCGCCAGGGTCCGTGCGGCAATGGCCTCGGTGATGGGCAGGGTTCCCTCCAGGTCACCGAACATTTCCCGGATGTAGGGCTGGGTGTGGATGGGCGAGAAATAGCCGCGGGCTGGAACGCCGTCCGCCTCCATGCCCAGGATGGTCCGGTCCCGGTCCAGGCCCGGCGCCAGGGTCACGACGTAGACGAACCAGCTCCTCCGGCCAAGGGGCACCGGACCCGGAGCGGTGACCATGGGCAGGCGGGCGATACGCTCGGTATACAGGGCGGCCACCTGTTCCCGTTTGGCCAGCAGGCGTTCGATCCGCGACAGCTGGGACAGCCCCAGGGCCGCGGACATCTCGTTCATCCGGTAGTTGTAGCCGAGCCGCTCATGCCGCAGCCAAGCCCCCATGGTGCCCCTGCCCTGATTGGCGCAGCTCCGGGCGAGGGCCGCCAGATCGGCGCGGTTGGTGACGATCATCCCGCCCTCGCCGGTGGTGATCTGCTTGTTGGGATAGAAGGCGAACGCACCGGCGTCGCCCATGGAGCCGACCTTGCGCCCAAGGATTTCCGAGCCCAGCGCCTCGCAGCAATCGTCGATGAGCGACAGCCCATGGCGTTGCGCGAGCCGGACGAGGCGCTTCCAGTCCGCCGGGTAGCCGAAGATGTCCACGGCCATGATGGCCCGGGTGCGCCGGGTGATGCGGCGCTCCAGATCCGTCACATCCAGGTTGAAGGTGACCGGGTCCATCTCCACGAACACCGGCCTGACGCCTTCGTAGAGCAGGGCATTGACGCTGGAGGCGAAGGTGAAGGAGGGCACCAGCACCTCGTCGTGCGGACCGAGCCCCAGGGCCTTCACGATCAGGTGCAGGGCCGCGGTGCCTGAACTGACCGCCACCGCATGTTCCACCCCGACATAGTCGGCGATCGCCCTTTCGAAGGCGGTCACCACCGGCCCGAGCGCAAGCTGCCCGGAGCGCACCACCGCGCTCACCGCCTCGATGTCGCCGGGTTCGATGTCGGGGTGGGCCATCTGGATGGCGAAGCGTTTCGCCATGGCCGCGGAAGGCCTGGCCTTGGCCCTGGGGAAAGCCAGCTGAAGGTTGGGCGATGGGCTGCCGAAGGAATGGGAATGGTCGAGCTCAGACATGGCACCTCCGTCGGGAGGAAGCAGGAATCGATTCAGGCGGTGACCGCGAGGTCGCCGTGACCCGGTTCGGGGGCATACAAAGGCTCGGCCGGGCGCCCGGAAAGCAAGCGGCCCAGGCCGGTGGCGGAAGGACGATAGCTGGGCACCAGCTGCATGAAGCAATCCAGGATTTCCCGCTGACGCCCGCGTCCGGGGTAGGTGAGGATGTTCTCGAACCTGCGCAGCGATTGGTTCAGGAGGGCGCGGTCCAGGGGGTCCTGGCGCGCCTCGAAGAGCTTCGGGTGGACCCGGGACTTCCGTGCCTGGCCCTGGATGAAGAGTTCTTCGAACAGCTTCTCCCCGGGCCTGGTCCCGGTGAAACGGATGGCCATGTCCACCCCCGGCGTGTACCCGGACAGCCTGATCATTTCCCGGGCCAGATCGACGATGGCCACGGGCTCGCCCATGTCCAGGGCGAACACCTTGCCGTTGTCGCCGAGCAGCCCGGCCTGCAGCACCAGCTGGGCGGCCTCCGGTATGGTCATGAAGAACCGCACCATCTCGGGGTGGGTCACGGTGACGGGCCCGCCGCGCTGGATCTGTTCCCTGAAGATCGGGATCACGCTGCCGCGGCTGCCGAGCACATTGCCGAACCGCACGCTGGTCAGCCGCAGCCCCGCACCGCCAAGCGCCGCCTCGTTGCTGGTGACCAGTTCGCCGATGCGCTTGGAGACGCCCAGCACATTCACCGGGTTCACCGCCTTGTCGGTGGAGATGTTCACGAACGTCCGGGTGCCCGAGTCCAGGGCCGCATCCAGGACATTGCGGGTCCCGAGGACGTTGTTGGCGATGGCCTCTTCCGGGTTGCACTCGAGGAAGGGAACGTGCTTGTGGGCCGCGGCGTGCAGCACGACCTCGGGCTTCAGCGCCCGGAACACCTGCTCGAGCCGCTCCGGGTTGCGGATGTCGCAGAGCGCCAGGTCCACCCGCTGCCCCGGGAACAGGCCGGCCAGCTCGCGCTGGGCCAGCCACAGGCTGTTCTCGCCCCGGCCAAGCAGGACCAGCCGTTCCGGCCGGAGTTCCGCCGTTCGCCGGGCCAGTTCACTGCCGATGGAACCGCCGCCGCCGGTGATCAGCACCACCTTGCCCTGCACCGCGGCCTGGATGGCCTTCGTGTCGAGCACGATGGGCTCCCGCCGGAGCAGATCCTCGATGGCGATGTCCCGCACTTCAGGTTTCCAGGGCCGGTCGCCGACCAGGTCCTGCACGCCCGGCACGGTCTTGACGTCCACCCCTTCCCTTCTGGCCGCCCCCGCCAGTTCCCTCAGCTTGGCGCCCGGAATCCCGGCCATGCCCAGGATCACCTGGGTGGCCCGCTGCTCGCGGATGTAGGTCGGCAGGAGGGTGGTGGGGCCCAGGACCGGCACGCCGTGGATCCGGACACCCTGGTTCTCGAGGGCGTCGTCCACGAACCCCACGACCACGCAGCTGCGGCGGGCGTGTTCCCGCAGCGCCTGGCAGAGCAGGATTCCCGCGCGCCCGGCGCCGATGATGAGGGTCCGGCGGACGGCGGGCCGTTCCTGGATGCCCGCCTCGGCGTTCTCCTGCCGCTGGTGCCAGGTGACACAGAGCATGCGCAGGCCGACCCACAGGAGGCCGGTGAGCAGACTGGCGCCCAGCACCGCCTCGGGTTCCTCGCCACCTGGCCAGCCGGACTGATGCAGGAAGCAGACAGCCATGGCCCCGCCTGCCAGGACCAGGTTGCCCAGCAGCAGCGAGCGGGCCTCCATGATCCCCAGCACCCGGTAGTGCTGGCCGTAGAACTTGAAGCCGACGTTCACGGCCATGGCCAGGACCAGGAAAGCCGCCAGGCTGGCCGGGTGCGGAGCCCGCTGTCGAAGCAGGGCTGCGACGGCGAACACGCTCAGCCCGGCCGCCAGGGCATCCAGGCCCAGCTTCACGCTCCGTCGAACCAGCGGGTCCCTCCGGATCCGGCCATTGAAGGCCTTGCCTAGCACGTTCAGGGGCAGGCTGAACTCCACCATGGGGGCTCCTTGGCGTTCAAACATACCTAATTGTTAATAAGATAAGTTCTCGACGGCTTGCAACTCCTTGTGTCTAGACCTCTTGGTTTTTTTAATGGCATGATAGAAAGTAATCTTTTTTTACCAATCATTTCATTGAAAATGATTAGGCATATTGGTTATCCTACTGAACATCAAGCTGACAAAAATTCTGAACGAAACGGCAGGTGACCACAATATAAGGCAATTGTCAATCCTATATAATAATTTTTTATTAATATTTAGTCCGAACAGATCCTGCTGGACGGCGGGTGAGCCTACGACGCCGAATGGGAATGCTCCGTTCTTAACGATTGGGTTATGACAAATTCGTCACATTCCATGGGCATTGGCTTTCCACCCACAAACGGCCTTCGTTACTAATTACTCAATATTTATTTGACTGTTTTAATATTTTTCAATAAGTCAGGTATCCCTTTCAGGGCCGGAACCGGGATCCCAGCCACCAGTGAAAAGCTTCGGCGAGGTGCTTCAATCTGATCGGAAACGCCCTTGCGGTGCAGGTGCATTTCACGAAAGTTGCTGATTTTTAAATACTTAATTTTTGGTTCCAATCTTGCTTTGATCTGGCCTCCGAAAGGGGCTGGCATGCTTCGCTCACTGCTGATCTTGATCCTCCCGTTTGCCACGCTCCTGGCGACCGCCACTTCCGGCGACGCCCTCAAGGGCACCCCCAACCGGCTGGGACTGCTGGAGATTCCCATAAGCGACGATCTCGCCAAGGCCGAGGCCGGGGAACTGGCGAAATGGCGCGCCATGGCGGCGGCCGGCGACCAGGAGGCCCAGACCCACTTGGCCTCGATGTACTACCTTGGCAAAGGTGCGCCGCTGGACTGGATCGAAGCCCAGGCGTGGCTGCGCAAGGCCTCGGCGGGGGGCGACCGGGATGCCCAGACCAGGCTGGGAATCATGTGTTTCCTGGGTCAGGGCGGCCCCAGGGACCCGATCGAGGCCCTGAAATGGTTCCGCAAGGCCGCGCAGCAGGGGGAGCCGCACGCCCAGGGCTGCATGGGCGTCGCCTACGCGGTCGGCGCGGGGGTTCCGCGGGACCTGGCCGAGGCGTACTACTGGCTGTACCAGGCCAAGGCCGGGGGCGATGCCGGCGCCGACCTGCCTTTCCAGCGGGTGAAGGAGCGCCTTTCACCGGCCGAGATCCAGGAGGGCAACCGACGGGCCGCCCAGGCGATCCTGGAGCGCGGCCCGGACTGACAAGGCCCCAGGCTGCGCTCACCCGAACCGCTGCTTCGCCTCGGCCACGACGCGTTCCAGGCAGGTCTCCAGGCCGAGGGCGGAGGCATCCAGCACCAGGTCGAAATTCCGCGGATCCTGCCAGTCCAGCCCCGAGATGGCGCGGATGTAGGCGGCGCGGTCGTGGTCGGCGGCGGCGATGGCCTGGCGGGCGGCTTCCGGGTCCGCCGCCTTGCCGCGCGCCACCAGGTACTTGATCCGGAATGCCAGGTCGGCGTGGATGCTCACGTGCAGCGTGGCGGGGCGCCGGCTGAGGGCGCAGAAGCCGCCGCGGCCGACCAGCACCGAAGGCGCCCGGGCCACCAGTTTCAGCATCACCTCCCGCTCCAGGTTGTACAGGTCCACGCTGTACATGGGCAGTTCCAGCAGCGGCGTGAAGCAGGCTTCCGGCGAGCCGTGGCCGATGATGTTCAGCATCTGGTCCAGGAAGCCGCACTTCCGTTCTTCCTGCCCGGCCAGGCCGGAACTTGAATGGCCCTTGGCCTCGGCGGCCAGGCGCAGGATGCGCCGGTCGCAGAAGGCCCAGCCCAGCCGCCGGGACGCCATGAAACCGACCTCGGTGCCGCCGCTGCCGAGGCTGCGGGAGATGGTGATGGCGGGATTCGGGTTCATATCGCGCTCCACAAGGTGACGATAGCAGGACGACCCCTGGCCCGCTCGCGATCCTTGACGGGGTCGCGGGGGGCACTACAATGGCTGTTGCATGGCGAGTGGCCTCCGCGGGAGGTCCGGCAACCGAGCAGGAAGCTACGGTGCCCAGGATCGCAAGATTCCATGCGCAGGAACCAACCTGAAACCGGAGTCCAGCATGACCTGAACCGTTCCCCCAGCCGGCCGTCAGCCCTTTTGCCCTTGAACCCCTGGAGTTACAGAACATGCATAGTGAATACCTGTTTACCTCGGAATCCGTTTCCGAAGGCCACCCGGACAAGGTGGCCGACCAGATCTCGGACGCCGTCCTGGACTGGCTGCTGGCGCTCGACCCGCACGCCAAGGTGGCCTGCGAGACCCTGATCGCCCGGAATTTCCTCGCCGTCGCCGGCGAGTTCCGGGCCGCCGTCCCGGACCTGATCCCCACCCTGCAGGCCGCCATCCCCGGCCTGGCCAAGGCCGTGCTGACCAGCATCGGCTACACGGCTGCCTCCGGATTCGACCCCGGCCACCATGGGCTGCGCATGGTCCTGAACGGCCAGAGCGACGACATCGACCGGGGCGTCGAGCGGGGCGGGGGCGAACTGGGGGCCGGCGACCAGGGCCTCATGTTCGGCTATGCCTGCGACGAGACCCCGGAACTGATGCCGCGCGCCCTGACCCTGGCCCACCGCCTGGTGCAGCGTCAGGCCGAGGTGCGCAAGTCCGGCCGGGTGCCGTTCCTGCGCCCGGACGCCAAGAGCCAGGTCACCCTGCGCTACCGGGATGGCCAGCCGGCGGGGCTGCACGCGGTGGTGCTCTCCACCCAGCACACGCCCGACGTGGCCGACGCCGACCTGCACGAGGCGGTGCGGGAGGAGATCCTGGTGCCGGTGCTCGGCCGGGAGGCCCTGGCCGGCGCGAAGATCATGATCAATCCCACCGGACGGTTCGTCACCGGCGGTCCCGAAGGGGACACCGGGGTCACCGGGCGCAAGATCATCGTGGACACCTACGGCGGTGCCTGCCCCCACGGCGGCGGCGCCTTCAGCGGCAAGGACCCGAGCAAGGTGGACCGCTCCGCGGCCTACGCGGCGCGCTGGGTGGCCAAGCACCTGGTCGCCGCGGGCGCGGCGAAGCGCTGCACCATCCAGGTGGCCTACGCCATCGGCGTGGCGGAACCGGTCAGCCTGCTGCTGGATTTCCACGGCACCGGCCAGCTGCCCGAGGCCGAGGCCGAGGCCATGGTGCGGGAGCTGTTCGATCTGCGCCCCGCGGCGATCCTCGAGGCGTTGGACCTGCGCCGGCCCCGCTACCTGCCGACCGCGGCCTACGGCCACTTCGGCCGGGAAAACCTGGGCTTCTCCTGGGAAGAGACCGGCCGGCTGGAGGCCCTGCAGGCCAGGCTGAACGACCGGATGGTCCGCCTCTGATCCTGGCCGGACCGAGCAGACGCGAAAGGGAGGCGCGCGGCCTCCCTTTTGCATTGCCCAGGATCGGCGCTACGCCAGGAACTTGGCGTCCCAGATGACTTCCGCCCTGGGTTCCTTCTTCAGCCGGTTGATCTGGGCCTTGCCGAAATTCAACTGCTTCTGGAGCGCGTTGACCTGGAAATTCAGGGCATATTTCTCCGGGCTGACGGCGGCCTGCAACTGCGCCTTGGCGACGGCCAGCTGGGTCCGCACCGTGGCGCTGTGCTTGGCGATCTTTTCGATGGCCTCAGCCTTGGGTATTTTCACGGCCTGGTCCGGGGTGGTAATGGTCGACTTTTTCATAACTGGCTCCTAGCCATGGTCGGTAAGCATACCACGACATTCTCTTTCGCAATCACTTCCCTGCTAGCCGGGGTAAAATCGCGCTTCCAGCCCACGCGGACCCGCCCTTTCCGGCTGTATCTGGAGGGATCGGGCCGGCGCGGCAAGGATGCGGCCATCATCAGAATTTCCATGAAGCCCATCAATTTATATGATGAATATTGATAATTGTTCAACTTTCTCGACCAAAAGCAATGAGGATGGAGGTTGGGCGCGAATCTCGGATCTTTCAAACCATGGAAAGTGGATGCAGTTCTATAATTCATTGAATTCTCCAACGAACCGGAAGAGGGCGGACGATGGGCAAGGCGCCGAAGACTTCTCAGCTTCCCCTCCAGGGCCGGACGGTCCTGGTGGTGGAGGACAGCGCGGTGCAGCGCGCCCATGCCGTCGACCTGGTGACCCGCCTGGGGGCGGACCGGGTCCTGGAAGGCGCCAACGGCGTGGAAGGCCTGGCGCGCCTGGCCGAACACTCCGGGATCGATCTGGTGCTGAGCGATCTTGAGATGCCCACCATGGACGGGGTCCGCTTCATCGGCGAGTTCGCGGCCAGGGGCTATCGGCCGGAACTGATCGTCCTCAGCTCCCACGAGCACTCCGTGCTGCGCTCGGTCCGGCTGATGGCGGAAACCTACGGCCTGGTGGTCCCCGGGGTCCTGACCAAGCCCCTGGTCATGGAGGCGCTGCGGCAGCTGCTGAAGACCGCGCCGCTCCTGGTCCCCTCCGTGCCGGGCCCGGCCCGGGAGGATCCCAGCCTCAAGGAAATCGCGGCCGGGATCGAGGCCGGCTCGTTCATCTGCTATTTCCAGCCCCAGGTCACGTTCAAGGGGGCCCTGCTGAAGGGGGTGGAAGCCCTGGCCCGCTGGCGCCATCCGGAGCATGGCGTGCTGGGGCCGGCGGCCTTCCTGCCCCAGGCCGAGCGCGACGAGGGGGTCATGACCGCCCTCACCCTGCAGCTCCTGGCCGAGGTGGCGGGCCACTGGCACCAATGGCACCGGCACGGCCTCAACCTGGAGGTCTCGGTCAACCTTTCGGCGCTGTCCATCGGCACCCCGGGGTTCGCCGACCGGCTGATCGAAGCCTGTGAACGGCTGGAGCTGCCATCCCGCTCGGTGATCTTCGAGGTGACCGAGTCCGCCTCCATGTCCAACCTGGGGCAGAGCCTGGCCAACCTGGCCCGGCTGCGCATCCGGGGCTTCCGGCTGAGCATCGACGATTTCGGCACGGGCTTCGCCACCTTCGAGCAGCTGGAACGGATCCCCTTCACCGAACTGAAGATCGACCGCTCCCTGACCCAGTACCTGCCCGGGGCCGAACGGCCCATGATCATGGTCCGGGGCATGCTGAAGATGGCCCAGGAGCTGGAGCTAACCACCGTGGCGGAGGGCATCGAGACCCTGGCGGCGTGGACCGCGCTGCGCGGCATGGGCTGCGACCTGGCCCAGGGCTACCTGGTGGCCCGCCCCATGCCCGGCGAGCAGATCCGGGCATGGGCGCAGCAGGACCGGGCCCACCTGCGGGCCTGACTTTATTTGGCGATGCCCTTGGGGTAGCAGAGCCCGCCGGTGATCTCGATGGTGGTGGCGTTCAGCGCTTCGTTCTCGGCGGCGTAGCCGATCATCGAGGCGATCTCTTCGGGCGCCACCAGGCGGCCCAGGTGCACGTCCTCCAGGATCGCCTTCAGGGCGTCCTGGTTCATCCCGGTCAGCATCGGCGTGGCGGTGTAGCCGGGCGCGATGGCGACGCAGCGGATGTTGCGGATGCCGCGCATCAGGAATTCGCCGATGATGATCTTCGGCATCAGGGCGTCGGCGACCTTGGCCGAGGAGTAGTTGATCTGCCCCACCTGGCCGCACTTGTTCACGGAGGAGATGGGCACCAGCAGCCCCGGCCAGCCGCCGTTGACCATGGCTTCCGCCGCGTCCCGCATGGTCAGGAAGGTGCCGGAGAGGTTGGTGTCGATCACCGCCTGCCACTTGTCGAAGCCCAGCTTCTTCGAGACCTTGCCGGTCTCCTTGTCCAGGCTGAGCATCGTGCCGTCGCGGATGATGCCGGCGCTGGACACGGCGATGTTCAGCTTGCCGAAGGCGGCGAGGGTGCCCTGGATGAACTTGGCGGTATCCGCCTCGCTGGTGACGTTGGCCTGGATGCCGATGGCTTCGCCGCCCAGTTCCTTGACCTCCCCGACCACCCGGTCGATGTTCTTCTGCACCATGTCGACGATGGCCACTTTGGCCCCGCGCTTGGCGAAGTACTTGACGACGGCTTCGCCGATGCCGTTGCCGCCGCCGGTGACAAGAACCACACTGCCCTTGATTTCCATAAGATCTACCCTCCTGATTTCAATTGGTTGACGGGCTGGCCGCCCGGATTACAGGTGCCTGGGGCACGAGACGCTGTCCTTGTTCCAGTAGATGAAGTTGGGATGCGTCACGTCGGGGCCGACGATCTTCAGGTCGCCGATCGTGTGGGGATGGCTGACATCGGGTCCCACGCAGCGGATCCCCACCGGAAACACGGTCTTGATCAGCGCCAGGGCCTTGGCGGCCACTTCGCTGTCCGGCAGGCCGGCAAACAGCCCGGAGCCGGCGATGGCGCGGGAGCCGTCCTGGCGCCGGCAGAGGATGTCCCACCCGGCGCCGCTCTTTTCGACGGAGAATTGCATGTCGTTGTAATGAATGGTTTCCATGGTCGTCCTCTCTAGCGCTTGCGCAGGACGGTGACGCAGTTGGTGACGGCGGAGCCGCCGACGTTGAACGACACGGCGATGTCGGCCTTTTTGGCCTTCACGCCGATGGCCTCGCCCACCAGCTGCTTGTAGAGCAGGGCGTGCATGGAGACGCCGGTGGCGCCCACGGGGTGGCCCTTGGACTTCAGGCCGCCGGAGAGGTTGATGGCGACCTTGTCGTCCCGGGTGAACCGGCCGTCCAGGTAGTCGTAGCCGGCCCGGCCGTCATCGGCGAAGCCCAGCGCCTCGGTGGACATGATCTGGTTGATGGTGAAGCAGTCGTGCACCTCGGCCAGGTCCACGTCGGCGGCGGTGATCCCCGCTTCCTTGTAGGCCAGGGCTGCGGCATGCTTGCCGGCCATCAGGTCGTACATGTTGGGGCGCACGTTCTCCGCCAGGCGTTCGACCGCGTGGCCGATACCGGCGATCTCCACGGCGCGCTTCGGATCAGGGACGTTGGCGGTCAAGGTGATGACCACGGCGGCCGCGCCGTCGGTGACCAGGGAGCAGTCATGCAGGCGCAGGGGGGCGGCGATCATCATGTTCTTGCACTTGCCCTTGGCGTCCACCTCGTTCAGCTTCATGATCTCTTCGAGCGAGGCGGGGCCGTTCTTGATGTGGGCCAGGGGATTCTCGGCGCCGTTCTTGTAGCACAGGGCGCCCGCGGTCCAGAGCATCTTCTCCATCTGGTCGGTGGGGATCTGATAATGCGCCTGGTAGCCCTTGGCGTATTCGGCGAACAGCATCGGGAACGACATGCCGCGGGAACCCTCGGTGGGCCAATGTGACGAGCAGGCCAGCACATGGGTCATCTGCGGGGTCGGCAGCAGGTTCATCTTCTCCACGCCGATCACCAGGACGTGCCTGGCGCGGCCGGATTCGACGGCGTTGAGGCCGGCATAGATCGCCACCGAGCCCGAGGCGCAGGCGCATTCGCAGCGGGTCATCGGCTTGAAGCGCAGGGCCGGGTCGATCTCGGCGGCCAGCGGGGCCACGTGTTCCTGGTTGATGAAGGTGCCCGGCGAGCAGGACCCGACGAAGACGGCGTCGATGTCCTTGGCCTCCAGGCCGGCGTCCTTGATGGCGCCGCGGCCGGCTTCCACCAGCAGGTCGTAGTAGCTCTTGGTGTCGGTGACCAGGCCGGTCACCTTGTCCTTCTTCACGAAGGCGCCGAACTCGGTGTTGTAGGCGCCGATGATGCTTGCTTTGCTCATGACAGGTTGCCTTTCAAAGGGTCGGTTGGGAAAGGGATCAGCCGGCAATGCTGTCCTTGTTGGTCTCCTTGGCGAAGGCCACCGCGATGACGGTGATGACCACCAGGAGAATCATGTAGTAGGCGATGTAGGTCGGGCCCTTGCCGGCCGCGACGCCCACAGCGAGCAGCCAGGTGGCGACCAGGGGCGACAGGCCGCCGGCGAAGATCGAGGCCAGCTGGTAGCCGAAGGAGGCGCCGCTGTAGCGCACCCGGGCGGAGAACATCTCGGACAGGAAGCTGGCCTGGGGGCCATACATGGCCGCGTGGCCGAGCACGACGGGGATGACGATGGCCAGGGCGATGATCGTGGGATCCTTGGTGCCCAGCATCCAGAAGAACGGGAAGGCCAGGACGCCGCAGGCGATGGCGCCATACATGTAGACCGGGCGGCGGCCGATCTTGTCGGACAGGGCGCCCCAGCCGGCGCAGGTGAAGATGCCGATGAAGGCGGCCCAGAGCAGGCCGTTGAGGCCCACGACCCGGGGCACCTTGAGGTAGGTGGAGATGTAGGTCAGGGAGAACACGGTGAAGACGTAGAACAGGCCGTTCTCGGCGAACCGGGCGCCCATGGCGATGAAGATGTTCTTGGGGTGCTTGGTGAGCGCCTCGATGATGGGCATCTTGGCTTCCTGCTTCTGCGCCTTGAGTTTCTCGAACACCGGGGACTCGGCGATGGTCATCCGGATCCAGATGCCGACGATGACCAGGAGGAAGCTCGCCAGGAAGGGCACGCGCCAGCCCCAGGACAGGAAGGAGGCCTCGGGCAGCTTGGAGACGGCCCGGAACACCAGGGTGGAGAGCAGCAGGCCGACGAAGGCGCCCAGCTGCGGCCAGGAGCCGTAGAAGCCGCGCCGGTTGGCGGGAGCGTGCTCCACCGCCATCAGCACCGCGCCGCCCCACTCGCCGCCCAGGCCGAAGCCCTGGCACAGGCGCATGGTGACCAGGAGGATGGGCGCCCAGATGCCGATCTGGCTGTAGGTCGGCAGCAGGCCGATGAAGGCGGTGGCCAGGCCCATGATCATCAGGGTCAGGTAGAGCATCTTCTTGCGGCCGAT
>Ga0316231_1003370_pt1 | contig 14174 bp, 12 predicted proteins | sample TBH18027metaG_FD_206002 | JGI IMG/M metagenome (GOLD analysis project Ga0316231, IMG submission 206002) | Freshwater microbial communities from Trout Bog Lake, Wisconsin, USA - TBH18027 | ecosystem: Environmental > Aquatic > Freshwater > Lake > Hypolimnion/Profundal zone | place: USA: Wisconsin...
GGAGCGCCGGCTCAGCGGGACCCGCCAGCGGACCTGGGTGAAGCGCCCGGTGCCGTTGCAGGCCGCGCCCACCGGGCCGTTCATGTCCACGGTCTCGGCGCCGGCGTCCGGGTCCACCCAGTTGGACGTGGTGTGGCCGAGGGTCCAGTTGCCGAAGGTGACGTAGGCGTGCCGCAGGTTGAGGCCGCCGTTCCTGGTCCGCTCCTTGCTGAAGTCGATCTCCAGCACGGTGGTGATGTCGCCCAGCCGGGCGCTGGGGGTGGTGCTGGTCAGGCCGAGCCTGGAATACCGGGCGGTCATGCCGAACTGGCGATCGGGGGTGGCTTGGGCGTTCAGCGGATCGGTCGTGCCGCCGATGAGCGCGCCGGTGTCGCCCAGGTCCTGGTCGAAATAGAACCAGCTGTTGAACCAGCCGATGCCGTACAGCTTCACCTGGGTGTCGGTGCCCGGAAGGGTGATGGCGCCTGAAGGGGCCGGCTCTTCCGCCGCGGCGGAGATGGCCGACAGCGCGGCGGCCAAGGCGGCGCCGCGCAGACGGAGGCTGATCATGGCAGCTCCTATCCATGGAAGGTGGGGCGCGGGGATGTATTCTCCCTGCGCGTTCCCTACCTCCCTGCCCCGGAGGGCGGAAAGGTTCCTACCGGTCCAATTCCCCGGCGATGATGTTCATTCCGCCAAGCACCGCCACCGCGTCGGCGATGATGCGCCCGCGCACCTGCTCGTCGAAGCTGTTGAAGATCGGGTAGCAGGGCGGCCGGACGTGGATGCGGTAGGGGCTCTTGCCGCCGTGCGAGACGATGTAGAAACCAAGTTCGCCGTTGGCCGCCTCGGTGGCGCCGTAGACCTCGCCCACCGGCATGTCGATGCCGTGCATGATCAGCTTGAAGTGGTGGATGAGGCTCTCCATCCGGGTGTAGACCTTCTCCTTGGGCGGCAGGGCGATCTTGTAGTCCTCGATGATCACCGGGCCGGGGCCGATCTGCCTGAGCCGGTCCAGGCACTGGCGGACGATCCGCAGGGACTGGCGGATCTCCTCGGTGCGCACCAGGTAGCGGTCGTAGATGTCGCCGCTGGTGCCCACCGGGATGTCGAACTCGTAGCTGTCGTAGCCCAGGTAGGGCTGCCCCTTGCGCAGGTCCTGGGGCACCCCGGCGGCGCGCAGGCAGGGGCCGGTGTAGCCCCAGCTCACGGCGTTCTCGGCGGTGATGGCGCCCACGCCCTTGGTGCGGTCGGCCCAGATGGGGTTGTGGGTGAGCAGGCTCTCCATCTCGTCCACGGTGCGCGGGCAGCTGTCCAGGAACTGCTCGCACAGCGGTTCGAACTCGGGCGGGATGTCGCGGAACAGGCCGCCGATCCGGGTGAAGCTGGAGTGCAGGCGCTGGCCCGCCATCATCTCGAACAGGTCGTAGATGGTCTCGCGCTCCCGGAACAGGTAGAGGAAGGCGGTGAACGCGCCGATGTCCACGGCGTTGATGCCGATGCACACCAGGTGGTCGCCGATGCGCGCCAGCTCCGAGCAGAGCACCCGCAGCACCTGGGACCGGGGCGGGTCCTGGATGTCCAGGAGCTTCTCCACCGCCAGTGTGTAGCCCACGTTGTTCATGAGCGAACTGCAGTAGTTGAGCCGGTCGGTGAGCGGGATGAACTGCTGGTAGGTCAGGTGCTCGCCCAGCTTCTCCACCCCCCGGTGCAGGTAGCCGATGTTGGGGGTGGCCTTGACGATGATCTCGCCCTCCAGTTCCAGCACGATGTGCAGGGTGCCGTGGGTGACCGGGTGCGAAGGCCCCATATTGACGATCATGCGGGTGTTGTCGGATCTGGGTTCCATGGTCGTCTCAGGCGTTCAGGGAGCGGGCTTCGGGGGCGAAGGAGGCGCCGATGTCCTGGCTGCAGAACGGGTCGCCGCCGTCCAGGGGGAAGTCCTTGCGCAGCGGGTGGCCCGGGAAGTCCTCCCACATGAGCAGGCGGGTGAGGCTGGGGTGGCCCTCGAAGGGGATCCCGAACAGGTCGTAGACCTCCCGCTCGGCCCAGTCGGCGGACTTGAAGCGGCCCGCCAGGCTGGGCTGGGAGGCGCCGTCCGCCACCGGGACCTTGATCCGCAGGCGCTCCTGGCTCACCAGGTTCAGCCAGTGGTAGACCACTTCGAACCGGAATTCCGGGATCTCCAGGTCCACCGCGGTGACGTCCAGCAGCAGCTGGAAGCCTTCGGCGAAGATGCAGTCCACCACCTGGAGGAACCGGGCCTGCTCCACGACGATGGTCTGGTCGCCCCGGAAGGCGTGGCGGTCCAGGATGGCCCCCGGCAGCTGTGCTTCGATCCGCTCGATCACCATGCTCGAATCCCCAGAAGTGTTCACCAGATCTGCTGCCCGCCCTGCGCGCCGGCCTCCAGCACCATCTCCCGCACCGCCTGGTAGGACGACAGCCCCCGGGACTTCTGCAGCTCGTCCTGGCGGGCCAGGGACGCGTAGAACCGCTCGATGTGCTCCTTGCGCATGGACAGGGATTCCCGGCTGATCTTCTTCTGCAGTTCCATGACCCCGTAGATCATGGTCTCCGGGCGCGGCGGGCAGCCCGGCACGTAGACGTCCACCGGCACCACCCGGTCGATGCCCTGGAGGGTGGCGTAGGTGCGGTACATGCCGCCCGAGGAGGCGCACACCCCCACCGCCACCACCCACTTGGGCTCGGCCATCTGGGCGTAGATCTGGCGCAGCACCGGGGCCTGCTTGTTGGTGACCGTGCCCAGCACCAGCAGCATGTCGCTCTGGCGCGGGCTGAAGCGCAGCGCCTCGGCGCCGAACCGGGAGAAGTCGTAGCGGGAGGCCATCATCGACATGAACTCGATGGCGCAGCAGGCGGTGCCGAACGGCAGCGGCCAGAGGCTGTTCTTCCGGGCCCAGTTCACCACCGAATCCAGCCGCGTGGTCATCACCGAATCGTCGAGCCGCAGGTCCGCCATGTCAGCGCTCCCAGTCCAGGGCGCCCTTGCCCCAGGCGTAGACGTAGCCCACCAGCAGGGTGGCCAGGAAGCTCGCCATGGCCCAGAAGGTCCAGAGGTGGGTCTTGTACTGCACCGCCCAGGGCAGCAGGAAGGCGGCTTCCACGTCGAACAGGATGAACAGCATGGCCACCAGGTAGAACTTCACGCTGTAGCGGTGCCGGGCGCCCTCCTGCAGCGGCGGGACGCCGCACTCGTAGGGGGTGAGCTTGGCCGGCTGGGGATTGTCGGGCTTCATGAGCCCGGGCAGGATCTTGCCGGAGACCACGAGGATGGCCGCGCCCACGCCCAGGGCGATCAGCAGCAGCAGCAGGACGGGCAGGAACGGGGAGAAGGCCGGGGTCATGGGAAGGGCTCCTTGGCGATGATACCTTCTTCCCGGGAACTGTGAGTCACCCGGTATAATCCCCCATGCCCAGCCGCGACACCCAGACCGTCATTCTGAGCCGCCAGACCATTCTCCTGGTGACCGCGGTCGGCGTGGGCCTGCTGACCCTCTGCTACGTGCTGGGGGTCCAGGTGGGCAAGCAGAGCGCGGCCCTGCGCCATCCGGCCGCCCGGGGCGCCGGGGAGGACCTGCAGGAACTGCCCGCCTCGGTGGCCGACCAGCTCGCCGCCCTGGAGACCGCCCGGGGCGCCGACGCCGCCTTCCAGAAGCCGGCCCCGGGACCTTCCGCCCCGCCCGCCGAAGCCAAGGCGCCGCCGCCGGTCGAGGTGCCCCTGCCCGCGCCGGCCAGACCCGAGGCCCCGAAAGCCGACCCCGCCATCCGCTGGACCCTGCAGCTGATCTCCACCCCCGACCCCGCCGAGGCCCAGCGCATGGCCGGCAAGGCCAAGGCCGCCGGCTTCCCCACCGTGACCGTCCTGGACAAGGGCCTCTCCAAGGTCCGCCTGGCCCAGTCCGGGTCCAGGGAGAGCATCGACGCCATCGCCCTCAAACTCAAGAACCGGGGTTTCAAGCCGTTCGCGATGAAATCCGATTGACCCGGCGGGTCCCATGAAGAATGTCATCTCCGCGCTGCTGCCGATCCCCCGCTTCCAGGAACCGGGGGAGGCGGTCCAGCTGCCCCATGCCCGCAAGCTGTTCCCCCTGCGCAATATCCACTTCCGCGACATCAAGGCGCTGGGCTTCGACATGGACTACACCCTCAGCCACTACCGCTCGCCGGAGATCGAGGAGCTGGCCTACAGCCATTCCGCCCGGCTGCTGGTGCGGGAGCGCGGCTACCCGGAGTGGCTGCTGGACACCCATTTCGACCCCCGGTTCGCCATCCGCGGCCTGGTCCTGGACGGGGCCCGGGGCAACCTGCTCAAGCTGGACAGTGCGCGCCAGGTGGTGCGGGCCTGCCACGGCAGCCGGCCCATGGGCCGGGAGAAGATCGACCTGGCCTACGGCCGCCGGCGGGTGGTGGCCTCCGGCCCCGGGTTCCGCAGCATCGACACCCTGTTCGAGATCCCCGAATGCCACCTCTACGCCACGCTGGTGGACGGCCTGGACGACGGCAGGATCGCCGGACGGGACTGTCTTGAACTGTTCAAGGATGTCCGCTGGGCCATCGACACCGCCCACCGCAACGGCGCCATGAAGGCCGAAATCCTGGCGCGGCCGGAATTCTACATTCTGCGCGACCCGGAACTGGCGGCCGCGCTGGACCGCTGGCAGCGGGCCGGGAAAAAGCTGTTCATCCTCAGCAACAGCGAGTGGAGCTTCACCGACGGCGTGCTGCGCTTCCTGCTGGACGGCCAGGACCCGGCCCGGCCCAGATGGATCGATTATTTCGACCTGGTGGTGACCAGCGCCATGAAGCCGGGCTTCTTCCAGGAGGCCAACCCGCCCCAGGCGCTGCCCGGCCAGGACAAGGCCTTCATGGGCGGCAACGCTCTGTGGCTGGAGGACAGCCTGCAGTCGTTCGGCGAAGAAGTCATGTATGTGGGCGACCATATTTATGGAGACATTCTTCGTTCCAAGAAGAACGTCTCCTGGCACACGCTGCTGCTGATCCCTGAATTGGCCTCCACTCTGGAGCAATTGGAAGAGCAGGCGGGCGAACTCCAGGATTTTGTCCGGTTCGAAACCATCCGCCGCAAGTCCGAGCAGCGCCTCTCCCTGCTGGAGGACACCCTGAGGCGGAACCACGAGCACCGCCGCCTCCTGGCGCCCAGGCTGTCGCCCGAAGCCCTCCTGGCCATGGACCAGGAAGCGGCCCGGCTGAAGGAGGAGGTGGAGGCGTCTAAAATGCGAATGGAGGTCGAAAAAAAGGTGCTGACGGAACTCGATGAGCGATTGGAATCCGCTTTCAATTCAACTTGGGGTAGCATCTTCCGGGACGGATACCAGCAGACCCGATTTGCCGACCAAATCCAACAATACGCTTGTGCGTACACTGGCCGTATCAGTAATCTATACCTGGTTGACCCAACCACCGCACTTTATGCTCCGGTCCCCACCCTCCCCCACGAACGAATCTAGTTTTTTTCAAACGCGAGGTAGGCCAGAATTGGAACGCGGGGCATTCTTCTGACATCCAAGAGAAGTGCCGCTGCAATACGTGAGGCATCCGGACATTTCGTAATCATGCTAGGAGCGATCAACTTGAAGCGATTCGATTCCAATTCCGACGCGCCCCTGTCCATCACCTCACTGGGTGACCGCATCAAAGCCGTGCGGCTCACCTGGCGGTGGTCCCAGGAAGAGATGGCCGAAGCCCTCCGGGTGGACCAGGCCTCCATCTCGTTCTGGGAGCGGGACAAGATCAAACCCTCCGGCTCCGCCATCGTCGCTCTGGCCTCGCTCTTCCGGACCAGCACGGACGCCCTGGAAGGAGGCCTGGGATTCAAGATTCCCGACCCCCCCTCCCACCCCGAGTCCGCCAAGGTCGACCGCGAGTTCCCCCGCAGCGTCAGCCTTCCGGCCGGCAGCGAGGATGTGGTCATGGTGGTGGACCTGGGCGACGGCTCCTCCAAGGGCAAGCAGCTCTCCGAAGCCATGATGAGCCTGGTCCAGGGCGTCAAGGACAGTCGGCGGGTCTGGGTGGTCCTGGAGTAGCCTGGCGCAGAGGCCGCAAAGCCCCGGGGGCGCTGCCTCCGCGGGGCTCTTCTCTACTCCAGTTCGGCGACGGCCTCGGCCACCAGCTTGGGCAGCCGGCGTTCGAACACGCGCCGGAACTGGTTCACCATGCCTTCTGGAGACCCCGCCTGGCTGAGCTGGATCGGGACCGGGCGCGTCAGGGCCATGCCCTGCCCTTCGAGGATCGTCATCTTCGCCTCGGTGCGGTAGTTGATGCCTGAGTAGGGGTCGGCGTCCACGAAGATGAACTCCGGTCCCTGGGAGCCTCCGCTGAAGCTCAGGTCCACCACCAGATCCGGGTTCAGGTTGCGGTAGATGAGCCCGCAATCTGTGATCTGGCTTTCCAGGTAGGCCTGGATGCCCGGCGGAAAATCGACGTTGGCGCGCAGTCCCATGGTGGTCTTGGCCAGATCGATGGGCGGCAGGGGCTTGCCCTCCAACCGCTGCAGGGCCTGGTCCAGCGCGGCGCGCTCGGTCTGCAGCGCCGGCCGCAGGTCCAGGCCCACGCCGGTGACCGCCAGCAGCGCGATCGATTCATCGACGCGGTTCAGGTCCTGCTGGAGTTTGCGCAGGCGCCAGCGGGCCTTGCGGCTCCATTCGCCCCCGACCCGGGTCCGGCCGGCCCGGACCTGGTCCAGACGGGCCGCCAGACCGCTTTGGGCCAGGGCCAGGTCCAGGTAGGCCAGGGCATAGACGGTCCGCGCCGGGCGGTCGGTGTAGGTGTGCTCCACCACCAGGCCGGGCAGGTCCTCGGCCCGGGCGCCGACGCTCACCTCATCACGCACCTGGCGGTCGGCCGCGCCGGACTTGGCGCTGCCCCGCGCGAGCTCCGAGGTGCGGGTGGTGACGCTGGTCCGGCCGCGGACCGTGGCGCGCAGCCGGGTCACCACTTCCAGCCGGGCCCGGTCGGAGGCGCGGGTGATGGATTCGCCTTCGCTGCCGCCCAGGTCGCTGGTGCCCATGGCGTAGAGCCGGCCGGCGCCGCCCGGGAGGTTCTCGATCCAGTCGGGCCGGGCCGGGACAGACTGCGCGCCGAGACTCCCCCCAAGCACGGCGGCCAGCACCGCCAACAGCAGTCTGCGCAGCATCCCGACCTCCTGGATTGATCTGCAGTCTATCCTGGAACGGCTTCAGGGCCGGGCCAGGATTTGCCGGATGGTGCCCACCACCTGGTCCTGGTCCGCCTCGGTGAGGCCCGGCCAGAGCGGGAGGCTCAGCAGCCGGTCGCCGCTCCATTCGGTGTGGGGCAGGCCGTCCTTGGGCAGGGCGTGGGCGTGCCTGGCGTAGTAGTCCCGGTAGAAGGAGTGCACGTGCACCGGGCGGTAGTGGATGCCGGTGCCGATGTTCTCGTCCTTGAGCCGGGCGACGAAGGTGTCCCGGTCCATGCCGGCCTTTTCCGGGCGGATGCGCAGGACGAACAGGTGGTGGCAGTGGCCGTGGACGGCGTCGCCGGGGACCGGCAGCAGCACTTCCGGCATATCCTCCATGAGTTCCAGGTAGCGCATGAAAAGTTCCTTGCGGCGCGCGTTGAAGCCGTCCAGCTTCTTGATCTGGTGCAGGCCCATGGCGGCCTGCAGGTCCATGAAGTTGGCCTTGCGGGCCGGCTCCATCACCTCGAAGTGGGGGCTGCCCTCCTTCTGGTACCGCTTCCACGCGTCCCGCTCGATGCCGTGGAAGCGCAGCCGCTTGATCCGCTCCAGATGGCGCTCCTCGTGGCAGACGATGGCGCCGCCCTCGCCGGTGGTCATGTTCTTGTTGGGGTGGAAGCTGTAGACGGTGAAGACCGAGCGCGGGTCCGCGCCGATCTTGCGGCCGCGGTAGTGGGCGCCCATGGCCTGGGCCGCGTCCTCCACCACCCACAGGCCGTGGGCCTGGGCGATCTTCCAGATGGCGTCCATGGGCGCCGGCAGTCCGGTGAGGTGCACCGGGATGATGCCCTTGGTGCGGGGGGTGATGGCCGCCTCGATGCGGGCGGGGTCCAGGTTCAGGGTGACCGGGTCGATGTCCACCAGCACCGGCACCCCGCCCTGGAGCACCACGGTGCTGAGGGTGGAGGCCCAGGTGAGGGCGGTGGTGATCACCTCGTCGCCGGGCTTCAGGCCCAGCACCTGCATGGTGATCTCCTGGGCGGTGGTGGCGCTGTTCATGGCCAGGCAGTGGGCCACGCCATTGTACTGGCAGAGGGCGTCCTCGAAGCGGGCCGCCTTGGGCCCCGTGGTGATCCAGCCGGACTCGATGGAGTCGATGATCTCGGCGATCTCCTCCGCCCCGAGCATGGGCCGGGTGAAGGGGAGGAACTGCTCCCGCCGTGCGTAGTTCATTCTGTCTCCTCACGTTGTTCGCATGCCTGGAGGGTGTTGGCCATGAGCCCGGCAATGGTCAGCGGCCCCACCCCGCCGGGCACCGGGGTGACGGCCCCGGCCACGGCGAGCGCCTCGCCGTAGCGCACGTCGCCGCAGAGCACGCTGCCCTTGGCCCGCAGGGTCTCGAGCTTGCGCGGGTCGGCCTGGAAGATGCGCGCGGCCAGCTCCGGGTCGTCCACCCGGTTGATGCCCACGTCCACCACGGCGGCCCCGGGCTTGATCCAGGAGCCCTCCACCATGCCGGGCCTGCCGATGGCCGCCACCAGCAGGTCCGCCTCCCGGCACAGGGCCGGCAGGTCCACGGTCCGGCTGTGGGCGATGGTGACGGTGGCGTGCTCCTCCATCAGCATCAGGGCGATGGGCTTGCCGACGATCTCACTGCGGCCCAGCACCACCGCCCGCCTGCCCTTGAGGGCGATGCCGTAGGCCTTGAGCATGCTGATGCAGGCCGAGGGGGTGCAGGGGCGCAGGCCGCGCTGGCCGCTCAGGAGCAGGCCCTGGTTCACCGGGTGCAGGCCGTCCACGTCCTTGGCCGGGTCCAGGCGCCGCAGGGCCCGCTTGGCGTCCAGGCCTCCGGGCAGGGGCAGCTGCACCAGGACGCCGTCCACCGCCGGGTCCATATTGAGCTTGTCAATCAAGGCCTCGAGTTCGGCCTGGCCGGTGCCCGCGGAGATCCGGTGCTCCAGGGAGCGGATGCCGGTGCTGGCGCAGGCCTTGATCTTGCCCCCCACGTAGACCTGGCTGGCCGGGTCCTCGCCCACCAGCACCACCGCCAGGCAGGGCGGGCGCAGGCCGCGGGCGGCGCGGCGCTCCACCCCGGCCCGCACTTCGGCGAGCATCCGCTCGGCATGGGTCTTCCCGTCCAGAATCAAAACCATCCGCTCTCCCTCAACCTGGAAATTCAATGGTGCATCTTTTGCGAGTCCAAGGGAATGCCGGGAATTTCCCCTTGTTCTTCAGTTCAATTAGCGATAATCTTTCCTGTTGAATTCGGCCTGGGTTTTCCGGGTTCGGGGGCCACAGAAAGCCGTCAGGCGGGTGTTTCCGGAACCAAAGTGGACCATGTCGGGTGGGTTTGACCCCGCCTTCTATAATCATTACCAAGGTTGGTAAATGGATCTGCAGAAACTGAAAGCCCCCCTCGACCGGCAGCTCGCGCTGCTCGGCTTCGAACTGGTCTGCCTGGAATCGGCCAAGGAAGGCCGGGATTCCATCCTCCGCCTCTACATCGACCACCTGGACCGGGGCCCGGACGGCGACCGGCCCATCACCCTGGACGACTGCGTCGCCGCCAACGACGGCCTGGTGGCCTGGCTGGACGTGGAATTCCCCGATCTGCGCAACGACCTGAACCTGGAGATCTCCAGTCCGGGCCTGGACCGGCCCCTGGTCAAGCCCGAGCACTTCCAGCGCTTCGCCGGCCGCCTCTGCCGTGTGCAGACCGGCGCCCCGGTCAACGGGCAGAAGCGGTTCAAGGGCTGGATCGGAACCTGCACCGAGGCCGCCGTCACCCTGGAAGAGGACGGCGCGCTCAAGACCATCCCCCTCGAGGCCATCCAGAAGGCCCGGCTCGCCCCGTTCGATGAAGCCAAGACCCCCCCAGCCCGGCTTCTGCCGGTTCACCCCGATGCCGCCGGCGTAGAGAAAAGCGCCGGCAAGGAGACACCATGGCACTCGTAGCAACCAGCTTTTTCGACAGCGTCAAGATGATCGCGGTGGAGAAGGGCATCCCGGAAGAGGATGTGTTCAAGGCCGTGGAGGAGTCCCTGGTCAAGGCGGCCGAGAAATACTTCCAGGGCTTCGACTTCTATGGCAACTTCCAGGCCCAGATGGAGCGCGAGACCGGCGAGTTCCATGTCTACGCGCTCAAGCAGGTGGTGCCCATCGTCGAGGAGGAGGACCTGGAGATCAGCCTCGAGGAGGCCCAGGCCCTGAACCCCGACGCCGCCGAGGGCGACACCCTCTGGCTGCCCCAGGACACCTCGCAGCTGGGCCGGATCGCGGCCCAGGCCGCCAAGCAGGTGCTGGTGCAGAAGGTGCGGGAAGCCGAGCGGGACCGCATCTACACCGATTTCGCCGACCGCATCGGCGAGGTGGTGGTGGGCGAGGTCAAGCGCTTCGAGAAGAGCGCCATCATCCTGGAGATCGACCGGGTGGAGGCCATGCTCAAGCGCAGCGAGGCCCTGCGCGGCGACCGCTTCGACAAGGGCCAGCGCATCAAGGTGGTCATCTCGGCCGTGGACAAGTCGGCCAAGGACCCCCAGGTGCAGGTGAGCCGCACCGACCCCCGCCTGCTGATCAAGCTGTTCGACCAGGAGGTGCCGGAGATCCACGACGGCACCGTGGTCATCCGCAGCTGCGTGCGCGAGGCCGGCGACCGGGCCAAGGTGGCGGTGCACTCCCTGGATCCCGACGTGGATCCGGTGGGCGCCTGCGTGGGTCTCAAGGGCAGCCGGGTCCAGGCCATCATCCGGGAGCTGAAGAACGAGAAGATCGACATCGTCCGCTACGACGAGGACAGCTCCCGCTTCATCGCCAACGCCCTGAACCCGGCCAAGGCCCTGCGGGTCACCGTCACCGACCTGGAGCACCGGCGGGTGGAGGTGGTGGTGGACGATGAACAGCTCAGTATCGCCATCGGCAAGCGCGGCCAGAATGTCCGCCTGGCCGCCAAGCTCACCGGCTGGAACATCGATGTGCGCAGCGAGGCCGAGAAGCGGCGCGAGACCGAAGCGGCCATGGTCCAGGCCCTGCCCGAGGTGGCGGCGCCGGCCCGGGACGAGGAGCCCGAGTCGCTGCTCCTGGAGGAACTGGGCGCCATCGAGGGCCTGGCCGAGCCCATCGTCAAAAACCTCGCCTCGGCCGGCTATACGAACGCAAAATCCTTGTACACTGTAACGGTTGAGCAACTGCTCACGGTCGAGGGCATCGATCAGGATCTCGCCATCCGGATCATCGACGCTGTGCACGCCCGGTTCGGAGAGTAGGCCCAGATCGAACCTTCACCGTCTTTTCGCCCCTTTCATCGGATCGAGGTACGCCCCTTCATGTTGCGCATCAACCAGTTAGCCAAAGAGCTCGGCGTGAGCAATCACGACGTGCTCGACGCGCTCGAAAAGCACCTGGGCGTCCAGGGCAAGAGCCACAGCTCCAACCTCAGCGAAGAGCAGATCAATGGTGTGCGCCGGGCCCTGGAGAACAAGCCCCGGAGCGAGGAGGCCGCCGCGGCCGCCCCGCAGCCCCCGCCAACCGCGCCCAAGGCCGTCCCCCCGACCATCCGAATCGTGAAACCGACCCTCGCTCCGCCCCCGCCGCCCGTGTCCGCCCCGCCAGCGGTCCTCCTCAAGAAACCTGAAGCCCCGGCGGCGGTTTCAACTCCTGTTGAAGCGGAACCTGTCCCAGCTTCGGCCGAACCGAGCGAGGCGACAGCGATGGACTCATCCCCCAACACCGGCGAGGCCGTCCAGGCCATGCTCGGGCGCCCCGCCGCCCAGGGCGAAGGCTTCTCCCGCCTGCGCATCTCCCAGGCGCCGGCGCCGGCGGCCAAGCCCCAGGAACCCGCGCGCTACATCCAGCTGCCCCAGGCGGCTCCGGCCAAGGGCCGGCCGGAAGCCGGGGCGCGCCCGGTCATCCAGCGGCCCGGGCAGCCCAGCCAGGTCTCCCGCTCGGGCCAGCCGCAGCCGGAAAAGACCCTGCTGCCCATGGCCGCCAACACCGGCAAGGGCGCGGTCAAGCATGACCCGGGCCCGGTCCCGCCCAGCCGCCGCCCCTTCATTCCGCCCTCCATCACCGAGCTGAGGTCCGACTCGGGCTTCACCCGGATCAAGATGTCCGACACCCCCGCCCCCCAGCCCCGGGCGGCGGAACCGGCCCGCTACATCCAGCTGCCCCAGGCGCGCCCGCCCGTGTCCCGGCCCAGCGGCCCCGGCCGCCCCGGCGGCCCCGGCAGCGGCCCCAGCCGTCCCGGCGGCCCCGGCAGCGGCCCCAGCCGCCCCGGCGGGCCCAGCCGTCCCGGCGGCCCCGGCAGCGGCACCAGCCGTCCCGGCGGTCCCGGCGCGCGCCCCAGCGGCCCCGGCCTGAACCGGCGCGGCCCCTCCCTGCCCACCAACACCGCCCCGGACCCCAACGCCCAGAAGGGCCCCGGGCGCACCGGCCACTTCACCGGCAAGAAGAAGGACGACAAGCGCTCCCGGGCCGAGCGCATGGCCGAGGAGCTCGAGCTCAAGCTCCGCCAGCCGCGCTCCCGGGCCCAGCAGATCGCCACCGAATACATCAACGACGAGATCGGCATCGTGATGCTGTCCGAAGGCGTCTCGGTGAAGGAACTGGCCGAGAAGTGCAACCGCCCGGCCAAGGACGTGGTGGCCAAGCTGCTGCACCGGGGCGTGTTCGCCACCATCAACCAGCCGCTCGACACCGAGCTGGCCAAGGAGATCGCCCGGGAATTCGGCTACCTGGCCGACATCGTGACCTTCGAGGAGGACGTCCAGATCGCCGCCGAGGAAGGCAGCGAGGCCGTGGGCGAGAAGCTCTGGCGCCCGCCGGTGGTCACCATCATGGGCCACGTCGACCACGGCAAGACCTCCCTGCTGGACGCCATCCGCACCAGCAAGATCGCCGCGGGCGAGGCCGGCGGCATCACCCAGGCCATCGGCGCCTACCATGTCGACGTCAAGAGCGGCGACGGGCCGGAACGGCAGATCGTGTTCATCGACACCCCGGGCCACGAAGCCTTCACCAAGATGCGGGCCCGCGGCGCCAAGGTCACGGACATCGTGGTCCTGGTGGTGGCGGCCGACGACGGCGTGATGCCCCAGACCATCGAGGCGATCAACCACACCAAGGCCGCCGACGTGCCCATGGTCGTGGCCATCAACAAGATCGACAAGGGCGGCGCCAACCCCGACAAGGTCGAGCAGATGCTCCTGCAGTACGGGGTGCAGACCGAGGCCTACGGCGGCGAAGTGCCCTGCGTGCGGGTCAGCGCCAAGACCAAGGTCGGCCTGGACCTCCTGCTGGAGACCATGCTCCTGGTGGCCGACCTGAAGGAACTCAAGGCGGTCTACGACTGCCCCGGCGCCGGCAGCATCCTCGAGGCGCGGCTGGACCGCGGCCGGGGCCCTGTCGCCACCGTGCTGGTCCAGCAGGGCACCCTGAAGGCCGGCGACATCTTCGTGGCCGGCGCCACCATGGGCCGGGTCCGGGCCATGTTCAACGACCGCGGCGAGAAGATCAGCGAGGCCACCCCGTCCATGGCGGTGCAGATCCTCGGCTTCGAGGAAGTGGCGGTCTCGGGCGACAACCTGCAGGTGGTGGAGGACGAGGCCAAGGCCAGGACCATCGTCGGCTTCCGCCAGGAGAAGGCCAAGGCCGCGGCCCAGATCAAGCAGCGGGTCACCCTGGAGAACCTGTTCTCCACCCTCAAGGAAGGCCAGATCAAGGAACTGCCGCTCATCATCAAGGGCGACACCCAGGGCTCCGTGGAGTCCCTGGTGGGCAGCCTGGACCGGCTCTCCACCGAGAAGGTGCGGGTGCGGATCATCCACGCCGCCGCCGGCACCGTCACCGAGAACGATGTCCTGCTGGCCGAGGCCTCCAAGGCCACCATCATCGCCTTCAGCTCCAAGGCCGAACGCAAGGCCGAGGAACTGGCCCAGGAAGAGGGCGTGGACATCCGGTTCCACGACATCATCTACAAGGTCACCGAGGAGATCGCCGCGGCCATGATGGGCCTGCTGGACGC
>Ga0316231_1003372_pt1 | contig 14169 bp, 7 predicted proteins | sample TBH18027metaG_FD_206002 | JGI IMG/M metagenome (GOLD analysis project Ga0316231, IMG submission 206002) | Freshwater microbial communities from Trout Bog Lake, Wisconsin, USA - TBH18027 | ecosystem: Environmental > Aquatic > Freshwater > Lake > Hypolimnion/Profundal zone | place: USA: Wisconsin...
GGGATTAAGAGGGAGGTAGCCTGAATGGAGTGCTGAAGCACAGCCAATATCCTGGTCTTATCAAGTCGTTTCCCGGCAATTGACCTTACCACGTCTTCGTCCTGCGCATTGAGCAATGCCGCAAAGTAGCCTGGCAGGGCGTCTCTGTGATCCAGACTCGCCGCACGTCGAGTTTCGGAGACAAGTTCATCCGCTAACCTCTTCAAAGTCGCCGTAACCGCAGCTTGTGCCGGTGAATAAACGCCACAAATGGTTTCGCGCAGCTCCCGCTTGATATCGTCCAGCTTGGGCAAATCCGAGGTGCATCTTGTCTTCTTCAGCGTGGCCAGCACTGCGGTTGATGTCGCTTTGGTTTCCTTGGCGAGTTTTTGGATGAAGGTCTTTAGATTCTTGGGAGCGGAATTGAAATCATTTGCCTGCTTCGCCTGTTCAAGCAGATACTTGAGGTTTGAGCCTGTTGCCGCGGTGTTGAAAAAGAAATGGTTGGTCGCGATCAAAAAGCCGCAAAAGTGTTTCGGCCATTGAGCATCTAGCTGAACAAATCGGCAGAGGGCGGAACGTATTGCCGGGTCGGTCGCCTTCCACGCTTCCCCATCCTGATTGCGAGTCTTAACCTGGACCCCTTGAAAACCTTGCGCCATGCGCATCAGGATGTCCTCATGGTGTTCGCAGAAGATCTCCACACAGCTGGAACTGGGGTCAAGGATACTGCAGCAGAGTATGGCGGCGTAGGTGTGCTGGTAGTCAAATCGACGCCCGGTGTCATCTCCGGGGTCGCCGACAGCCGCTACATCCGCTGGTGTGATGGTTTCTGGCATAGGCAAACGACCTGCCCCATTACTTCAAATCCATGCTTCTCGTTGCTGGACTGGACGGGAAGGGCTTACCAAGAGACTCGGGGATCGAACGCCGAATGACCGTGGTCGAAACCGGCACTGTGCTCGCACGCTCCCCATGGTGGTATGGGGGTTGAGGGGAGGCGTGGAGGCCTCCCACGGGAGGCACGTCGGGACCGGCGGCGTAATCTCCTTGCGGTCGAACGTCACTTCAAGCCAATTCAAAAAAATCGCCATTGGACTAACGCCAGGGGCGCGTAGCAGGACGACGTTTTTGACGCCCGTGCTCCCGCCACCTGCGATTGGGAAGGTTTGCGGTTTCTCTCAACCGTTGCAAGCCTGGAATTGGGGGTCCTGGCCGGTTGATACTGGTCCCAACCGGTTTTCGCTGGCGTTCGTGGACAGATCACCATAATCTGCCGACCGAAACAGCAAACGCGGCTTGCGGAGCTCAACGAAAACATGCGGCAGCAATGATTTATGCAAGAACGCTGGCTATCAGTCGACGAGATTGCGGCGCACCTGGGCGTCAATCCCGACACCATTTACAAGTGGATCGAGCGGAAGAGCATGCCCGCGCACAAGGTCGGACGGCTCTGGAAGTTCAAGGCCACCGAGGTGGACGAGTGGGTGCGCGCCGGCACTGCCGGTGAACCAGATCGAGAAAACTGACCCCCCCACCTGCGACCAACCGCACCCGATCAATCGAAATGCCCTTGTCCTCCGAAAGATGGAAAGAAGTCTCGCCCTCGCAGTTCGCCTGGGAGCGGGAGGCGCTCGATTTCATCCGCCAGGGCCTGCCCGATTGCGAGCCTTACCGGGTCTGGACGAATTTCGAGTTCATCGCCGACGACGGTTCAATCAATGAGGTGGACGTCCTGGTCCTCACGCCTCAAGGGTTCTTCCTCGTGGAGATCAAATCGCGGCCGGGCATCCTGGCAGGCGATGCGGTGACCTGGATGTGGACGCACGACGGGCGTGAGCGGGCGATGGACAACCCCATCTTCCTCGCCAACCGGAAGGCGAAGAAGCTCAAGGCGCTCCTGTCCCGCCAAAAAGCCTGCCGGGAAATCCGGTTCCCTTTCCTCGACGCCTTGGTGTTTTGCTCCAGCGCAGAACTGGACTATCGCCTCCAGGGCAGCGCTCGCACGCGGGTTTGCCTGCGGGACACCCCCGCGGAAGGTGGTCGTCCCGCCCGCGCGGGAATTCTGGCGGCCTTGCGTCGCCGTGAGGCGGACGGGCTGGGTACGACCCCGCCGGGCCAGTTCGATGCCCCGGCGGCCCGGGCCATCAGCCGCGCCATGGAACAGGCCGGCATCCGGCAGTCACAACGCGCCCGCCGGGTAGGGGATTACCGCCTCACCAAGTTACTTTTCGAGAACCCCCTCGGCCTTTATCAGGACTGGGAGGCCGAGCACTTCCAACTGCCCGCCAGCAAACGGTTTGTCCGCATCTATCTGGCCGCGGCCTCCTCCTCTTCCTCCGAGCGCGAAACCCTGAAGCGCGCCGCCCGTCGGGAGTATGAGATTCTCGACAGCCTCCGGCACCAGAGCATTCTCCTCGTCCAGCAATACACGGAACACGAATCCGGGCCGGCGCTGATCTTCGAGCATGACCCCAGTGCGGTTCGGCTTGATCATTTCCTTGCGCAACGCACGGCTCAACTCGGTATAGACACCCGCCTGGAACTGGTCCGCCAGATCGCCGAGGCCCTCAAGTTCGCACACGACAAACACGTCATTCACGGCGCCCTCAGCCCGCAGAGCATCCTCGTCTTCGGCCCAAGTTCACCGGCGCCTCGCCTCAAGCTCTACAATTGGCAGACCGCCTTTCGCACCGCCTCGACCAGCACCTCGGGCCTGCCGCAGATTACCGCCACGGTCCATCCCGACGGATTCTGGGAAGACGTGTCGCGCGCCTATCTCGCACCCGAGTTGGTGAACGACCCTACGCTCTGTGGGGAGCACCTGGACGTGTTTTCCCTGGGCGCGATCGCATACCATATCTTCTCCGGCCAACCGCCCGCCGGTTCCTCCCTGGAACTTGCCGAAAAGCTGCGTCGCGATCGTGGTCTCAAACTGTCGGCGGTATTGAACGGTGCCGGGGAGGAGTTGCAAATGCTCGTCGAGCACAGCACACACCCGGAGGTAACCGTCCGCTTAGCCTCCGTGGACGAGTTTCTCGAACAACTCGCGCACGTCGAAGAGGAACTCACCAGCCCGAGTCCGGAACCGGTCACGAACCCTGCCGACGCCAAGCAGAACGACCGCTTGCAGGGAGGTTTCGCGGTCAGCCACCGTTTCGGCTCCGGTTCCGCCGCCATAGTGTTCCTGGTCGAAAAAGACGGCCGGGAGATGGTGCTTAAGCTGGCCAACAAGCCCGAGAACAATCCGCGCATCCTTGACGAGTATGATTCCCTGGCCAAGCTGGGTCACCCGAGCGTGGTCCGGGTTTACGACAAAGTGATAGTTGGGGGCTTGCAAGGTTTCACCATGCAGCGGGCAGGGGAGTTGACCCTGGCGCAGCGGCTCAGCAAGGAAGGCCGCCTCAGCCTCGAATTACTCGAACGCTTCGGCGAACAGCTTCTCGAGGCCATCAACTACCTCGATCAGGAGGGCGTCAGCCATCGCGACGTCAAGCCGGAGAACCTCGGCATCGGTTCCATCGCCGGCGGGGGAAAGTTGCGCCTCGTGCTCTTCGATTTTTCGTTAGCCCGGACGCCCGCCGACAACATCCGGGCCGGCACGCCCCCGTATCTCGAACCTTTTCTCGTGCTCCGCCGGCCGCAACGATGGGATACCCACGCTGAGCGCTACGCGGTCGCGATCACGCTTTACCAGATGGCGACTGGCCAACGTCCGGTTTGGGGCGATGGTGTGAGCGATCCGGCTCAACTGGACTGCGAGGTCACCCTGGACGCCGAGAAGTTCGACGCCATCATCCGCGAGCCGCTTCTGGAGTTCTTTCGCCGGGCTCTTAAGCGTGATTATCGCCAGCGCTATGACAACGCCGAGGAAATGCTCCGCAGCTGGCGCAAGATCTTCGAGGGCCTCGATCAACCGAGTCCCATCACGACCGTCACCGCCGGCGGAGACCAGCAGACCGGCATCGCTGCCGCGACACCGGAGACCACCATCTCCCTGTTGGGGCTCTCGCCACGCGCAGTCGCCGCCATCGACCGGCTGGGGGCCACCACGGTCCGGGATTTTCTCGCGGTGCCGTTGCGTCGGGCCTACCGGTTGCCTGGCTCGAAGATCCGCCGGGAGGTCGTCGAGGCCTTCAATGCCCTCCGGGCTCGTTTTCCCGATTTCGTTCCCAAGAGATCGACCGCCAAGGAGACGGACACGGCCACTGAGCTCGGCGAAGCCGCCACTACCAGCATCGATGTTTTGGTGCCTGAGGCCTTGAGTTTTATCCAGAAGCGGCCGGCCTCGGAGAAACAGGTATTTCAATCCCTGCTGGGACTTAGTGACTCCGGATTCAACTGGCCCTATGAGTGGCCGGCCGCCGCGCAAGTCTCAGCCCGGCTCAGCTTATCGCGAGGATTCGTGGACGAGTGCTTGCACAGCGCCCGGCAGCGTTGGAGCAAAACGCCCGAAATCACCGCCCTCCGCGAGACGGTGACAGCTTTGCTTCACTCCCACGGCGGGGTCATGACCGCTGCGGACCTCAGTTTGGCGGTCCTGACCGCGCGCGGTTCCACGGAAGAAGAGCCGACCCGGTCGGCGATGGCCTCGGCGGTCACCCGGGCTGCACTGGAAACCGAGGTGGACCAGACCGAGCCGCGGTTCCTGATCCACCGCCGGGGCACTACCGTCCTGGTCGCGCAGTCCGCGGAATTGGCCGATTACGCGGCGAACCTCGGAGAGAAAGCCGACGACCTCGCTGCGCTCGACCCGCTGCCCAATCCGATCCGCGTCGTGGAAAACCTGCGCGCCCTCAATGCGCCGCCGGGTGCCCCAGCATTGCCCGAATCCGCGCTCGTGACGTTGGCGGCCCATGCCTCCGCCCACTCGGCTGTCTCCAGCAAGTTCGAGGTATATACGCGCGGCATGCCGGCCAAGCGCGCCCTCATGCTGGCCCAGAATGCGCTGACGGGTGTGCGCGAGCTGACGATCCAACAGGTTCACCAACGAGTGCTCTCCCGTTATCCAGAGGCGCAACCGCTGCCTGACCGGCCGGATCTGGATGGCTTGCTCGGAGAAAGCGGCCTCGACCTGGTTTGGCACCCCGAACTCGCGCATGGCGCGGGGGCCTATCGTTTCCGCGCCTACGAGGAAGCCTCCACCCTCAGCACAGGCACGATTCCGCCCGAGCGGAAACCCACCGCGGCGCCCGACAGCGCCCCGGGGGGCGAGACCTCCGAAGCGATTGCCGAAGCCCGGGTCATCGAGAGCAAGTTGCTGCGAGCTGCCTCCGAAGGCGCCTTCCTGGTCCTGGCGGTTCCACCCTCCCTGATGGTTACGGCTGAGCGCGCTCTGCTTCACCCTCGCTTTGATCTCGACCGGAGGAACGTGGATGAGTTGGTCATGCGCGCGTTGCGCGCCGAAGCTCAGGCCCTCCGCGCCGATTGGAAGGTGGTCCTCCGTGCGGATGCCGCCTCGCCAGGAAGCAGGGATTGGAAGAAACTCCTGGAGTTGGCGGAACGCGCCAGGCCCAAGGTAGAGGAAGAGCTTTCCGCCTCCCCCAAGACCCTCCTCCTGGTGAACCCCGGCTTGCTCGCCCGCTACCAGCAGTTGGAGGTGCTCGTCCGTCTGCGGGACCGCATCGGCCGCACCGGCAGCCCCCTCCATGGGCTCTGGGTCTTGGTGCCCGGGCCAGGATCAACGCTCCCCACGCTGGATGGCCGACCCGTTCCGGTTCTTAGCGCAGCGCAGTGGACGCCGCTCACCGAGGCGTGGATTCACAACCAGCATCGCGCATGAAATACAAGCAACTCGTCATTGCCATTGCCACCGCTCACGATCATCTGGCCAGCCGCGCTGTTGCCGTGGTGAACCATGCTCTCGTTCTGCGCAACTGGGTTGTGGGCGCCTACATCGTGGAGTTCGAGCAACATGGCGAGGACCGCGCCCGGTACGGAGTGAGGCTGTTACCACGCCTTGCCGACGACTTGAAGAAACGCGGGCACAATGGCCTGGGCGTTTCCATGCTCGAGCTCATGCGGCGCTTTTATCAGGTGTATCCTCAACTCGCCGCCAGAATTCCACAACCAGTGGTTACGGAAATGGAGCTCCCCCTGAAATTCAGGCAGATCGCGGATTCCGTAACCAGTGGTCACGGAATTCCTCCAGCCCTGGTAAAGAAACCACGCCCCGGGAGTTCATCGGTCATCACCCCTCTATCAGCGGAATTCCTTTTGCAGCTCTCCTGGAGCAAGATCATCGAATTGATCCGTATCGATGACCCGGTCAAACGCGACTTTTATGAGACCGAATGCCGCAAGGGCAACTGGTCCAAACGACAACTTCAGCGGCAGATCGGCTCGTTGCTGTACGAACGAACAGCGTTGTCCAAGAACAAGACGCGAGTGATCCGGCGCGCCCACGGACAAGAGCCAGCCGCCCAACTGCTCGATCTCATCCGCGATCCGTACGTCCTCGAATTCGTCGGTTTGGCCGAACGAGCCAGCTACACCGAAACCGAACTTGAAACAGCCCTCCTCGACCATCTACAAGCATTCCTGCTTGAACTCGGCGTGGGCTTCTGTTTCGAGGCGCGGCAAAAGCGGATCACGCTGGGCAACGAACACGACTACATCGACCTGGTGTTCTACCATCGGATTCTCCGGTGTCATGTGCTCCTGGATTTGAAGGTCCGTCCCTTCCGTCACGGCGACGTCGGGCAAATGAACTTTTACGTCAACTACTATAAGGAACGAGTCCGAGGCGAGGAAGACAATCCACCGATCGGCATCATCCTGTGCAGCGACAAGGATCAAACTAAAGTCGAGTTCGCTACCGCGGGCCTGGACAACAAGCTCTTCGTTTCGCGGTACCTGGTGGCGCTTCCTTCTGCTGAGCAGCTTGCCCAGTTTGTCGAACGTGACCGCGCCGATCTCGAAGCGAGCGTCGTAACTTCACGCGCGACCCAGCATCATCCCCGGAAAGGCCGCAGGGGGCGAGGTGCTCGTCCTCCTACCAAATGAACAACGTCTTTCATGCTGGACGGACGGCTAGCGAGGCTGTTACCCGCGGGGCCAACGCCGCGCTGGTCTTGTTGTATTGGAGGATTGGCGAGGCTATCCGCACGGACATCCTGCGCGCAGAAAGGGCGGAATGTGGGGAGGACATTTTGCCGACACCGTCGGCCAAATCCGCCACGGGGTTCGGATGCGGGTTGTCGGAACGAGACCTTGCCGGCATGGGACGGTATTCGGAGGCTGTTTCGGACCTGGAGCTTTGGTCCGCGCTGCGGACCGGACCAACGGTCATTTACAACCGAACCACTGACCACTGACAACCAAGATGATCACGCGCCTCAGCCTTCTCGCCGACCTCCAGAAACTCCTGGTCAAACTCCAGGAAGACCTGCGGGCGCGTTGTGTCGAGCGGCCCGAGATCGAGGCGCCGCTCCGCGTTCAGTACGAGGCCGCGCGCACCGCGAAACGCACCGCGGAAGCGTATGAGACATGGCGTGAAGCCCAGTTCACGCAGGCAGCCGTGGCGTGGATTCTCTCCTGCGTGTTCATTCGCTTCCTCGAAGACAACGGCCTTCTGGGCGATACCGCTTACCTTTCCGGTCCAGGCCCCCGCCTGGCGCTGGCCCGTGACCAGCACACGATTTATTTCCGCCAGCACCCGACGGAAAGCGACCGCGAATACCTCTACCACGTCTTCCGTACCGTCCGCAGGTTGCCCGGGGTGGCCGCGCTTTTTCACGACACGCACAATGCAGTCTGGCACCTCGGTTTGAGCGGCGACGGGGCGCAGCTTCTGGTCGAATTCTGGCAGAAACTCAAGGCCGAGGAGGATCAGGACCAGGAACATGCCCCACTCGCCCACGACTTCAGCGACCCGACGCTCGACACTCGCTTCCTCGGCGACCTCTACCAGGACCTGTCCGAGGAGGCGAAGAAGCGTTTCGCCCTGCTGCAAACTCCCATCTTTATCGAGGAATTCATTCTCGACCGCACGCTCACGCCGGCCATCGAGACCTTTGGCTACGAGACCGTGCGGATGATCGATCCAACCTGCGGCTCCGCCCATTTCCTGCTTGGCGGATTCCATCGTCTCTTCGCGCTCCATCAGCGAAATCATCCAGCCGTGGAAGTGCGGGCGCTGGCGCAGCGCGCGCTCGACCAGGTGTTTGGTGTGGATCTCAATCCGTTTGCCGTCGCCATCGCGCGATTCCGATTGCTGCTGGCGGCGCTGCATGTGTGCGAGATCCACCAATTGGCCGATTCTCCGGCCTTCGAGGTCCATGCCGCCACAGGAGACTCCCTCCTGCACGGCAACCCGCCCGGCTGGGATTACCGCCGTCAATCATTCCTGGGCGGCCACGACGCGCTTGAAGACACGCTCAGACACTTCTACGAAACCGAGGATGCCGAGTTGGCGCGCCGCTACCTCAGCCAGGATTACCACGCCGTCGTGGGCAATCCGCCCTACATCACGGTGAAGGACAAAGCGCTCAACGAGGCCTATCGGTTGCGCTTCGAATCGTGCCACCAGAAATACTCCCTCGCCGTCCCCTTCATGGAACAATTCTTCGCCCTTGCGGTGAAAGGGAAGGATACCATTCAGGCTGGCTTTGTCGGGATGATTACCTCCAATTCCTTTATGAAACGGGAATTTGGGAAGAAGCTCATTGAGCAGTTCGTCCCGAACTGGAATTTTACCCATGTCCTCGATACCGCTGGAGCCTTTATTCCCGGCCACGGTACGCCGACGGTCATCCTGTTCGGCACGAATCGAAAACCAGTTCAGCCGACAATCCGCACGGTGATGGGCATTCGGGGCGAACCGACCACGCCCGAGGACCCAGCGTGTGGTCTGGTCTGGACCGCCATCATGGCGCAGGTAGACCATCCGGGAACCCAGGGCGACTTCGTGAGCGTGGCGGACGTGCCTCGTGACACCTTTGCCCGTCACCCATGGAGCATCGGTGGTGGTGGAGCGGCGGAGCTGAAGGAGGCTTTGGATGAAGGGTGCGAGAAGATGCTCGGCCAAGTGGTTGATTCGATCGGCATCACAAGTTTTACGCTGGAGGACGACGTCTACATCCAGCCTCGACAGGCGTTGCTACGCTGTGGGCTCAAGTCCACGGACATGCGTGAAATGGTAGAGGGCGACAACATCCGTGACTGGAGAATGCGCGAGAACGATTGGGCCGTCTTCCCGTACGATGAGTCGCTTCGTATTCGAATGCTCGAGCCGCCGAATGCCATTTACCGGTTTCTCTGGCCAGCAAGGACAAACCTATCGAACAACAAGATGTTCGGGCAAAAGACCAAGATCGAATGCGGGCTAAAATGGTATGAATACGGAAGACTGACTGCTCACAAATTGCAGACACCTCTTTCGCTCGCTTACGCAGCCGTCGCCTCCCACAACCATTTCCTTCTGGATCGGGGTGGTAAGGTTTTCAAGCAATCTGCTCTTATCTTGAAACTTCCGAACGGAGGCAGTGAGCACGAGTGCCAGTTCCTGTTGGGAATCCTGAATAGCTCTCTCGGATGCTTTTGGATCAAGCAGGTCTGCTATCCAAAGGCGAGTGCGAGCGGAGACATCAGTAAAGAAAAGGGCAAGCCAGAGGCAAACCGTTATGACATCAACGGCAGCGCGTTGCTGAAGTTTCCCCTTCCCGCATCAGAGGGGGAGGTTGGGGGGAGAATCCGTCTCCTAGCGGCAAAACTCGATTCTCTGGCGTCGCTCCTGGAGGAATTAGAGCCCCACACTATCGTCGCAAAGTGGTCCTGTGGCACGGCAACAAACCTCGTAACGCTCCTTGAAGAGGCAGAGCGGCGATACGGCGATAGCTTTCGGCAGATGGTGTTCCTGCAAGAGGAGTTGGACTGGACTGTTTACGAGCTTTACGGATTGACGGGTGGAGCCGCTGTTAGTTTGGCCAACACCACTGAATGGAACACGGGGATAGACCCGAGCTGGAGACCGTTTCTGTGGCAAGGGCCGCAACCGCCCCAGCTTCTCCCTGGCGAAGTCATTCGGGAATATCGGCAACGACATGCCCTAATCAGCACCCAATCTCAAATCGCGCTGATGGAGACAAAAGTCGCAAAACGGTTATGGCTTGGGCAGCAGGGGGTTTATGGGTCATCGACCTCTACATACTCCGATCGGCGTGTTGAAGCACTCCGCAATGCGTTACTCGGGAGGCTTGAGGATGCGCGCCATTGGCCGGTACCTGAGTTGACCTCTTGCGCACACCTCGCCGACAAGGTCCGTAGCGACCGCGATTTCATGGAAGTGGCCACGCTATACCGAGGCCGTCCGGACTTTGACATCACAGAACTGGTGACGGACCTGGTCGAGGGCGAGTCGGTGCCGTTCCTGCCCGTACTGCGCTACAAGGAGAGCGGCCTCCGGAAGCGGGCGGTTTGGGAACAGGTGTGGGAGATGCAGCGCCGGGAAGACGCGATCGACGTCCGCACGGAGTTGTCGAAAGACGCCCCGAATTACTTGGCTCCTGACGCCGCTCGCGCGCTCAAGCTGCAACAAGTGGGCGACATCCCTGTTCCGCCCAAATACGACACGAAAGACTTCGTGAGCAACATGTTCTGGCGGCTGCGCGGGAAGTTGGACGTGTCGAAGGAGCGGTTTATCACCTACCCGCACTGCAACCGGGACGCCGACCGCACCCCCGTCATCGGCTGGGCCGGTTGGGATCACTTGCAGCAAGCACAAGCCGTGGCCGGTTACTACGAGCGGATGCGCACCAGCGAAGGCTGGACCGATGACCGCCTCCTGCCGCTGTTGGCCGGTGTGCTGGAACTGCTCCCCTGGCTCCTCCAATGGCACAACAGTTTCGATCCGCAATACCAGATGGGCCTGGGGGATTTCTTCCGCAGTTTCGCGGAAGACGAGGCTCGCCGCATGGGCAAAACCCTGGACGAAGTCCGGGCGTGGCGGCCGGCAGCGAAGCCGGCGCGGCAGAAGTCCCAACTTGGATTTGGCCGCAAGAACCCGTAATCATAGCCAAGACGATCTCATGATAACCAAAATTGAATTAAAGAACTTCGGCCCGCTGAGGACGGTGGCGTGGCCGAAACTGGGGCGGATCAACCTCGTGATCGGCGGCAACGGCAGCGGAAAGACGTTCCTTCTGAAATCGCTGTATAGCGCCATGCGCACGTTGGAAGAATATAAGCGAGGCGACGACCAACGGACCGCGGCCGAGATCCTGGTGGAAAAGCTCTACTGGACTTTCCAATTGGATAAGATCGGCGACCTGGTGACCAAAGGGACCCCCGGGAATTTGAGCGTTCGATTGTGGAACGATGCCAACGAGTTCTGCTACAGCTTCGGCAAGGACACGAGCAAGACGATCCCGTCCCTGGAAAACCACGTTCCGCCGCGTGCGAGCAATTCGATCTTCCTGCCGGCGAAGGAGGTGCTTTCGCTCCATAACATCATCCTGAAATCGCGAGAAACCGACAAGGTATTCGGCTTCGATGACACGTACCTCGACTTAGCTCGCGCCCTGCGCCAATCGAGCCGGAAGGGCAAGAATTATGAAGCCTTTGCAAAATCCCGACAAACCCTTGAGGCGTTGCTGGGCGGCAAAGTGGAGTATGATGAAGGGGCAGGCAACTGGCAGTTCAGGGAGGGCAGGAATCGTTTCCCCCTCGGGGTCACGGCGGAAGGGGTCAAGAAGATCGCCATCCTCGATACCCTCCTGAGCAACCGGTATCTTGACCCTGAATCCATCGTTTTTGTGGACGAGTTGGAGTCAGCGCTGCACCCGGCGGCTATTTCGCGGTTGCTCGATATCGTAGCCGTCCTGGCGTCGGAAGGGATGCAGTTCTTTTTGGCCAGCCACTCCTATTTTGTCGTAAAGAAGTTGTTCCTGGTCGCCCAGGAGAAGCAAATGCGCATTCCCGTGCTTGCCGGGGAGGCTACGGAATGGCGTAGCGCTGATTTGCTGGATGGGATGCCGGATAACGGCATCGTCCGCGAAGCCGTTCAACTGTATGAACAGGAAGTGAACCTCTCGTTGAAGCCAACCGCTCCTTGATATGAGCACGGAGCCATTTGATGAGTCCGGGATGACTTTCGGCCCCTATGACGACGGGCATTGTTTCCTTGTGGAGAAGAGCGATACCTACAAGGCGATTCAGGAGGACGTGCAGATGGCCGAGTTCTTACTGCTTCGCAAGCAGCAGGCGAGTCCCCCCGATATTTGGGTCGTGGAGGCGAAGAGCAGTTCGCCTCGGCCGGGGAGTCAGCCGAGTTTCGACAAGTTCATCGGCGACATTCGGGACAAACTCACGAATGCCTTAAGCGTTGGCATCGCCTCAATCCTTAACCGCCATCCCAACGCCGCTGCGGATTTGCCGGAGCTGTTCAAGCGGCTTGATTTGGGGACCTCTCGGTTTCGGCTGGTCTTGATCATCAATGGCCATAAGAAGGACTGGCTGCCGCCTTTACAGGATGCCTTGCGAAGGTCTCTGCTCGTGACCACTAAGACATGGGCGCTAGGCCCCAATGCCGTGGTAGTTCTCAATCACGAAGGAGCAAAACACTTCGGTTTGACCTCTGCGCCATAATCTCCAGAGAAACGATATGCCCTTCATCAAAGACCTCTTCGACCTGCCCGATACGGTGCGCGGCGGGGATTTCGTGCTCCGCTTGGCCGAGGGCCTGGAACGTCCAGAACAAACGTTGCGCGACTATGTCGTCACGCCGCAACTGGCCAAGTGCTTCGACGATGCTCTTTCACTGGTACGCGATGCGCTCGAAGGGCGAACGAGCAAGGCGTGTTACCTGCTCGGCAGTTTCGGCAGCGGCAAGAGCCATTTCATGGCGGTGCTGAACCTCCTCCTCCAGCAAAATGCCACGGCGCGGGAGATTACCGAATTGGCGAGCGTGGTGACGAAGCACAATCCCTGGACGAGTGGCAAGAAGTTCATGCTTGTGCCGTTCAACCTGATCGGGGCCACGGGCCTGGAAGCCGCGCTGCTCGGCGGCTACGCTGACCACATTCGCCGGCACTACTCCGATGCGCCGACACCGCCGGTCTATCGTGCCGATGCCCTGTTTGAGGATGCCAAGGGTTTGCGCGAGGCCATGGGTGACCAGGCGTTCTTCGCGAGATTGAACCGCGAGGAGTCTGCCCCTTGTCCCCCCCTCCCCACGTCCCCCAGTCCCTCCCCCTCGGCCGCGGGGGGATGGGGCGAACTGGAGGGCGGTTGGGATGCCAAACGGTTCGAGCGCGCCCTGACGGCAGCAGCCAACAGCGTCGACCGCCGACAACTCGTCACCGATTTGGTCGAGACCTTCTTTAGCGCCGCACAGAACAACTCGGAGTTCATCAACCTCGACGACGGCCTATCCGTCATCAGCCATCATGCCCGTGCGCTGGGTTTTGACGGGGTTATCCTCTTCCTCGACGAATTGATCCTGTGGCTGGCGAGCCACGCCGCCGACCCGTCCTTCGTGGCGCGGGAAGGCCAGAAGCTGGTGAAGCTGGTCGAAGCTTCGCGGGCTGACCGCCCGATTCCCCTGGTGAGCTTCATCGCCAAGCAGCGGGAGATCGCCGACCTGGTGCGCGACCAGGTAACCGGGGCGCAACTGGCCGCCATCAGCGACGTGTTGCGCTTTTGGGAAGCACGGTTCGCCAGTATCCGGCTCCAGGATAGCAACCTGCCGGCGATCGCCGAGAAGCGTTTGTTGAAGCCGAAAAGCGAGGCCGCCAGGGCGGAGATTGATGCCGCGTTCACCCAGACGATGGCGGTCCAGAAGAGCATCCGTGACATCCTGCTCACGGACGAGGGCAACCCCGAGATGTTCCGAAAACTGTATCCGTTTAGTCCGGCACTCGTGGAGACGCTGGTGGTGATGTCTTTCGCGCTCCAACGCGAGCGCACCGCCCTGCGGGTGATGCTCCAGGTCCTGGTCGAGCAAAAGAACCGGTTGAAGCTCGGCGACGTGGTGCCCGTCGGCGACATCTTTGACGTGATCTCCGAGGGCACGGACGCCGTAAGCGACGTGGTGAAACGGGATTTCGAGAAGGCCAAGCGGCTCTACGAACAGAAGCTGCGTCCGGAACTTGAAAGGCAGCACGGCATGAGGAGCGAGCAAGCCTTCGCCTTGCCCCCTGAGGATGCCCGAGGCCAGGCGTTTCGCGCCGATGACCGCACGATCAAGACCTT